>WNGI01005312.1_pt1 | contig 12511 bp, 11 predicted proteins | sample 5400621 | NCBI WGS metagenome assembly WNGI01 (sample SAMN13153374, study PRJNA577476) | soil metagenome | isolation source: 20 cm soil or saprolite under Garry oak tree replicate 1 | place: USA:California | collected 2016-06-15 | reverse complement strand
GGCCTTCTCCTCCAGTCCCACGACGCGGAGGATCTCGTCGGTCGGCCGCGGGTGAGGGTAGTAGCCGCGGTAGAGCTCGATGGCCTCCTCCACCGTGAGGAACGGTTCGATGCCCGTCTCCTGGAGCACGATGCCGATGCGCTCCAGCAGCGCGCGCTCCCGGCGGGCCGGGTCGTGGCCCAGGACCCGGACCTCGCCGGCGTCGGCGGTGCGGTGCCCCTCGAGGATCTCGACCGTGGTCGTCTTGCCGGCCCCGTTGGGCCCGAGGAGGGCAAAGACCTCACCCTTCGCCACCTCGAGGTCGATGCCTCTGACGGCCTCGACGTCGCCGTAGGACTTCTTCAGGCCTCTGACGACGATGGCCGGCGAATCCTCCATGCTCGAATCTTATCCGGCGCCTTGAGGGGCGCCTCGAATCTTATCCGGCGCCTTGAGGGGCGCCTCGGGTCTTATCCGCGCCTTGAGGGGCGCCTCCGGGCGGCCGGGGGACCGGATCCCAGGACCGGCCCCACCGGCGCATCCCGGCCCGGCCGCACGAGTGCTTTCGCCGCGGGCGCGCCCTCGTGTGGCACGTCTCCGACTAGCAGGCTGCCGATGGTGTCGACGAGGAGCCGGTCGGCATGGAATTACCGACGCAGGTGTAGGTGTTGTTGACCTTGACCCCCAGCAGGACCAGCGTGCCGATGATGGCGACGGCGATGAGGGCAACGAGCAGAGCGTATTCGACGGCGGCCGCGCCCCTTTCTCCCTCGCCACGACCGTCGGCACGACCGACGGCACGACCCATCGCTCGGCGAACGGCACGACCCGTGACACGGAGAGCAGGAAACCGATCATTTGTCAAAACCAGGGTTGCGGGCACAGCGGCGCACCTTCCTTTCGTGGGCAAGCAGTGAACGGGGTTGGGTTGGTGGGATGGGTGCGGGCGCTCGGCTTCCTAGGCGTGGCCTGCGCTGAAGGCCTTCATGATCGAGATGATTGCGGGGCCGATGACCACCAACATCAGGGCGGGGAAGATGCCGAGCAGCAGCGGGAACAGCAGGGCGACGGGGGTCTTGGCCCCCTGCTCCCTCGCCCGCTGACGGCGCAGCATCCGCATCTCCGCCGCCTGGCTCTTGAGGACGACCGACAGGGGCGTGCCGAGGGCGTCCGCCTGGGTCAGGATGAGGGCGAACGTCGACAGTTCGTCGACCTCGGTCCGTGTCCGGAGGCTCCCGAAGGCCTCCCGGCGGGCAACACCGAGCGACAGCTCCTGCAGGATCCGGTGGAACTCCTGCCCGAGGGCACCGGGAAGGCGCTGGATGACCAGTTCGATGGCGGCCTCCAGGCCCATGCCGGCCCCGACGGCGATCGCCAGGAGATCGAGGGTCTCGGGCAGCGCCTTGCGGATCTCGGCCTGGCGCTTCCTGCCCCTCTGGGCGATGAAGACGTCGGGGAGCATGAATCCGATGGCCGCGCCGATGAACCCCAACAGCACGACGTTGCCGACGCTCACGCCGATGAGCGCCAGCAGGAGCGGGAAGATGAGGGCCATCAGGGCAGCACCGGCGGTCTTCAGCGCCAGGGCCCCCTCGACCCCGAGGCCGCCGAGCCCTGCCAGCGACGTGTTCTGGCGGAGCCGGGCGATCATCGTGCCGGGCGTCACCGCCCGGGCGATTCTCGTCAGCGACTGACCGGCCGGACCGAGGAGTCGTTGCGACAGGGGAGCGGCGAGTTCCGCCTGTCGGATGTCGATCTCGGCCCCGACGATGGACTGCAGCGCCGCGAAGCTGGTCCGGCGCTCGGAGGAGCGACCGGCCAGTCCCACGGTCACGAAGCCAAGCCCGATCCCGACGGCGGCCGGGCCGATCCAAACAATCACGTTCATGTTCACCGTTAGACCTCCACCTTCTTGACGATCCGCCGCATCCACAGCGTCCCGAGGAGCATCCCGAAACCGGCGGCGAGGAGCATCCCCTTGCCCGTGCCCGTCTGGTAGAGCGGCGCCACGTAGTCGCGCCGGTACAGCATGAGGAAGCCCCCGACGAGCAGCGGAAGGCCGGTGAGCACCTTGCCGGACAGCCGGGCCTCCGCGGAGAGCGCCCGCACCTCTGCCCGGATCTCGACCCGTGCTCGCATGAACTCGGCGAGCGTACGGAGCGTCTCGGAGAGGCTGCCGCCGCTGGTGTACTGGATGCGGATCGCCTCCACCGTCCAGTCGAGGTCCTGCGACGCGCAGCGGTCCGCCATCGCCTGGAGCGAGTCCAGCATCGGCCTGCCCACCTGGGTCTCGACCACCACCCGGGCGAACTCGTCGGCCAGGGGAGGGTTCCCCTCCTGGGCCACGATCTCCATGGCATGCAACATCGAGGCGCCGGAGTCCAGCGATCCAGCGAGGAGCTGGAGCACCGTCGGGAGCTGGTTCTCGAGGGCGATCCGGCGTTTGCGGCCCTTGCGGATCATCCAGTAGTAGCTGGCGAGGGGAAGGCCGACGAGCACGATCATCGAGACCACCAGCGGGAAGAACACGAACGATACGAGCGCGCCGGCGACGCCCATGCCGGCGACCACGACGCCGAACTCGCCGGGCCGCAGCTTCACGCCGGCCGAGGCCAGTGAGGCCTGCAGCTTGGAGGACGTGGCGGTGCCCTTGAAGGCTCGGTCCGCCAGCGCGCCCGCCCTCTCCATCAGGGCCACGATCGTCTGGGGCGGTTGGGTCGGGTCGAGCCGCTCCAGATCGAGGAGCTGGGCCAGGGACTGCCGGCCCGTCTTCTCCCGGGCAGCGATCCCCCAGGCGGTGGCGATGATGCCGGTGGCGACGAGGACGGCCGCCACAACGGCGATCACCGTGAGCCCCCTCTCCGGCGAGCCAGGCTGGCGAGGACCTCCGCCCGGTCGACCGGCTGTGGACCTGCCGCTTTTCCGAGCGGAGTCATGTTCCCGCCCTCGGCCCGCTCGGCGGCTCCTGACGTGAGGCCGCCCGGCTGGAAGAGCTTGGGGGGCAGGTCGAGCCCCGCGGCCCGGATCCGCTCGACCAACTTGGGACGCAGGCCGGTTGCCTGGAGCCTGCCGGCGATCTTGGCGGATTCCTTGCCACCAGAGGTGAAGGTGAAGGTGAAGATGTCCTGGATGGTGATGATGTCGCTTTCCATGCCCTGGATCTCGGTGATGGCAGTGGTGCGCCGCGACCCATCGCCGAGGCGATCGAGGTGGACGATGAGGTCGATGGCCGAGGCGACCTGGGTGCGGATGGCTCGTACCGGCAGGTCGAAGCCCGCCATCAGGACCAGGGTCTCGAGGCGGGACAGGGCGTCGCGCGGCGAGTTGCAGTGCAGGGTGGTCAGCGAGCCCTCGTGACCGGTGTTCATGGCCTGGAGCATGTCGAGCGCCTCGGGCCCCCGGACCTCCCCGACGATGATGCGGTCGGGCCGCATCCGCAGGGCGTTGCGGAGCAGGTCCCGGATCTTGATCTCGCCGGCGCCCTCGGCGTTGGGGGGCCGGGATTCGAGCGTCACGACGTGCGGCTGGTTGAGCCGGAGCTCGGCGGCATCCTCGATGGTGATGATCCGGTCGTCGAGAGGGATGAATCCGGAGATCACGTTGAGGATCGTGGTCTTGCCGGTGCCGGTCCCCCCGGTGACGAGGATGTTCAGCTTGGCCCGCACGCAGGCCTCGAGGAACACTGCGGTGTCGACGGTGAGCGATCCCAGGGCGATGAGGTCCTTGACCTCGTAGGCCTTCTCGGGGAACCGACGGATCGTGAGGACGGGTCCGTGGACCGACACGGGCGGGATGACGGCGTTGACTCGGGAGCCGTCGGGCAGCCGGGCGTCGACCATGGGCGACGACTCGTCGATGCGCCGGCCTACACGGGCGACCATCTTCTCGATGACCTGGCGGAACTGGCTCTCGTCGATGAAGTTGGCCTGGGTCCGCTCGATCTTGCCGTGGCGCTCGACGTAGATCTCATCGATGCCGTTGCACATGATCTCGGTGACGTCCGGGTCGTGGAGCAGGGGCTCCAGGGGACCGTAGCCCAGGAGATCCGCAGCAACCTCGCGAACGAACTGTGCCCGCTTGGACGACGGCAGCGACACCTCGGCGGTCCGCAGGGCCTCGTCGAGACGGCTGGACACGAGTGTGGCAAGCTCGTCGGCCTTCATTCTCTGCGACAGCTTGGGTCCGAGGACCTCGAGGAGAACGTCGCGGACCCGCCGCTTCATCTGCCCCCAACTGATTGCCTCTTTGGTGGCCGCGCGCTTTGGGCTGGTGCGCGGCGCGGGGCTGCCCTTGGTCCGGGAGCTTTCCAGCTCGACCCGCTCCGCGCGCTCTGACAGGCTCATCGCTTCGGCTCCTTCCGGTTCGTGCTCCGTGCTTCAGTCGGTCGCTCGCGCCGGCTCTGTGCCCTCTGGGGCGAGGCCACCTGGCGGCTCCCCGAGAACGCAAGCGATGAGGGAGCGTCGGTGGTCGTCCCGGCCTGGCGGTTGGGCCGGCCGAGCGGGTTTCCTGCCGAGGTGCCGGACACGGGCCCCACCCGCATCTGGGTGGCGAGCGAGGGCTGCGGCTTCGCCGGCTGGGCCGGCAATTCGTCCCAGCGCTGGCTGCTGTGCAAGCCTGCCCGCAGGAGCATGCGGGTCGGCCAGCTCTCCTTCTGGCTGGTCGCCGGGGCAGCGTGGTAGGCGAGCCCGGAGGGCGTTCTCGCCACGGTGGGGCTCGTCGCGCCGGGCCCCCCCATCTTGTGCTTGGGCTTTGTCCGTGAGGGAGCTCGTCCCGCGGGCGGGAACGGCACGGGTTCTGCGTCGAACGCCACCCCCAACATGGTCTCGTCCGGAGCCCGGGCGGCAGGCGGGGTGGCTGCCGGCGACTCCACCGACGATCCCGTCCGCGGCTGGTCGGCTGCAGGTGCCTGGTGATGCAGGGCGGCTGCGGTGGAGGCGGCAGACGCCGGGCGCTGCGGTGCGGGCTGGGGGTGGGCAGCGAGCCGCGGCGGGCTCGCGCGGTTGACCGGCATCTGCTCCTGGCGCTCCTTGCGGCGGCCCCGCCAGGAGGCTCGCCCTGCGGGCCGGGCGCCCCACGTCGGGTTGGTGACGTCGGCGGCAGGCACGAGCTTGGCCCCCGCCTCGAGCAGCTTCTGGGAGATCTCCGCCCTGGGGTCCCCGGTTAGCACCGGCTGACCGATGTTCAAGGAGCGCGAAACCTCCTTCGAGTACGGCAGCACGGCCGCGAAGCCCCGCGGGTAGACCCGGAGCAGCTCCTGGAGGTCGATGCCATTGTCGGGCTCCGCCTTGTTGAGCACGCAGGAGATGTCCTCTGCGGGCAGCTTCAGGCGGTCGATGGTCTCGAGGAACACCCGGAGGTTGCGCAGCGAGGGCACGTCGAGGGTCGCCATGACCACCAGGTAGCGGGACTGGTCGAAGGCGGCCAGCACGACCTCGTTGAGCGAGGGGGGCGTGTCGACGACGATGTAGTCGAACTGGCCCCGGGCACACTCGAGCACCCGGGTGGCCTCCCGGGGGCCGACGAGCTCCGCCGCGAAGGGATCGGCGGGGGCCGACAGCACCTGGTAGCCCGAAGAGTGCTCCATGAGGTACTCGGGGAACACCTCTTCCATGTCCTCTTCGTTGATGAGCTCGGAGATGGTCCGCTGGGGCCGCAGGCCGAGGGCGAGCGAGACCTCGCCGAACTGAAGGTCGAGGTCGACCAGCAGCACCCGGCCCCCGGTCACCCCCACCAGGTAGGCGGCGAGGTTGGTGGCGAAGAAGGTCTTGCCGCAGCCCCCCGTCGGCGAGGTCACGGTGAAGATCGTGGCGTTGCCCACCCGAGCCCGAGCAACAGGGGCCGGTGCGGGGGCCGGCGCGGGTGCAGGAACCTCCCGGATCACGACCCGCTCCCCCCGGACCGCCTCCGCAGTGGCGAGGATGCGGTGGAGAGCGTTGCGCAGCCTGACCGTGGAGGCGGGGTAGGAGATGACCTCGCTCGCACCACAGGACGCTGCCTCCGTCATGGAGATCGGCGTGGCTCCCTGGGTCAGCGTGATGATGGTCTTCGGCGACGCCCGGTGGATCTGGGCAAGGCGCCGGAGCCCGGTCACCGTCATCTCCTCCGGTGCTGCGAGGACGACATCCGGCGACTCGATGCGCACATCCTCCAGCAGCCGGGTGGGGCGAGAGCTCGTGACGACCTTGGGGAACTCCTCGAGGGAACGGGCCGCCCGCTCGATGTCGGCGCTGAAGGTGCCCAGCCGGTCCACCACAAGGAGCTTCAGCGGTGCATCCGAGGCTCTGTCATCCGTGTCGACGCCGTAGTCCGAGAACGTCGACTGCGACGCTCTCGCTTTGTTCGCAGACTCCTGGCTCATATCGATCTCCCCGCCTACGGCACGAACAGCGACTTGGGTGTCTGGCCGGCGCTGGTTGCGGGGCCGTCACCGGGGTGGACCAGGCCGTACCACAGGGCCTCGTAGGTTTGCGCGAAGACGACCTTCTCGGCTTCCTGCGGGGAGAGGGCGAGGGTGAAGAAGACGTCGGTCGTCAGCGGAGCGGGGGCCGCCGCCTTGGGGGTGTTGGCCGGGACGACGGCGAGCACGGTGACGTTGCTGAGCAGGAGCCGGGCGCCCGGGTCGCCGATCTTGGTCGTCAGGTAGATGTTGACCAGGTCGCCGGCCGACACGAACCCGGCGACGGCCTGGGGCACCGGCGACGTCACCGTGATCGCGTTCTTGCCCGCAGGGATGGTGAGGCCGCTGGTGGAGGCGCTCAGGGTGCCGGCGGCGCCGAACTGCGACGTGGCGATCACCTCACCGACGTTGATGGTGCGGAGCGCCTGGAGGTCAGCGATCTGCGAAATCGACGTGAGGGCGTCGGCCGGCCGGGCTGCCGCCGGGATCGCCAGGCCCTTGACGTAGGTGCTGACCGAGGTGCCCTTCGTGCCGTTGGGGATGGCGGTCGTCACGACGTAGGCGCCGACGTTGTTGCCGGTGGCGGCGCTCGCAGCCCCCTGGAGGTTGTGGGCGTAGAGAAAGACCAGCGCCGCCCCAAGGACCGCGACGGCGACGCCCGCTCCGATGATGGTGGTCGATCGACTCTTCATGTAGCTTCCTTTCCTTCTTCTCCGTCCCTCCTGGGATGCCGGGGACAGGGGCGGCACAGCGACGTTGCTTGCTGCCAGATGACGGTGGGAGCATGCTGCAGGCCTCGTCCGGCGACGATCGTTGCGCCGGGGGTCTGGCGGCGGACATGGAGGAAGATCCCACGACCATCTCGATCGGCCGGATCGAGGGGGCGGATCTCCAACATGAGCGTCGGCTCCGTTCGCTGGGACTACCGGAGTGCGGCGAAGGGGTGGTGCGATGCCGCGATGGTCGTGGTGCCGAGCAGGCCGGCCGGCGTCAGCCGGCCGGCCTGGGGGGCTGGCCTAGTTCAGAGCGAGAGCTAGCAAGCTGCGGTGGTTGCGGTGGATGTCGAGGTCTGCGGGAGCGAGTTGGCGACGCAGGTGAACGTCCCCTTCACCTTGCCGCCCAGGGCGATGACTGCCCCGATGATGGCGACGGCGATGAGTGCCACCAGGAGGCCGTACTCGACCGCTGCAGCGCCCCGCTCGATTCCACTACGAAATGCGGCGATCCGGGCCAGCATCCACTGAACGACCTGTGTCAACGAGCTCACCTTCCTTTCCTCTCTTCAAGCTTGGATGAAACCCCCCCGCAATTTCGGGGCTGTCTGATGCACGATTGCGACCTGGCCGCTGCAGTGCTCGGGGTCGACATTCACAGTTATCGGTCAGCCGGGTCGTTCGGCATATGGGCACTTGGGATGGTTTCAAGCTGGCCCCAGCCGGGGGTGGGCCCCCCCACGAACGGACCAGGCTCCGTTCGCCGCCCGGAACCGGTCGGGTAGCTCCGGGCGGTTGTCCGCATCCCCCGGATAGGTGTCTTGGCTGGCCCTGTGGCTGGATTTGTGACTCCTGGCGGTCGGACGGCCGCTATCGGCCACTTCGTCCCCGGGTCGTACGCCGAACGAACCATGCGCAGAAAGCACCACCAAGTGTCGCCAGGACCATGGCCCAGACAGCGGTCGGCGGCCCCGCAGGGTGACTGGTCGCTGCCACCGGTGAGGCGGCAAGAGCGCTGAGCGAGGGCACCGGGCTGGCGGCCGTGGGCGGCGGTGGGGATGCGGTGGCGGCCCTCACGGCCGGGCCAGGCTTGGCAATGGCCGGCAAGGGAGCGGGTACCGTTGCAACGGCCACCCTGGGTGCTGCAGCGACAGCTGGCGCGGCCGCCGGAGCGGGTCTGATCGTCACGAAGTCCTGGGTGACGTAGACGTAGCCGGCAGCGTCGAGGGCCACGCCGATCCCCACGTAGTTGAAGGCGGGGTAGAGGATGTTCGCGCGGTGGGGGGGACTGTTCATGAGAAGGCCGTCCGTCTCGTCGAGCGTGCCGGCCTCCGCCACGTTCTCGCCCGTGAGGTAGGCGCCGATCGCCTGCCTGGCGATGTCGAGGTAGCCGGTGTGGTTGTGCCAGATGTCGCGGGCGCCGGCCATCTCCTGCGAGTGGGCCCTCGCCACCGACGAGGCCCAGGGCTGCAGCTTGAGGGCACCCAGACCTCCTGCCGCACGCTCGGCGTTCAGCTTGGTCAGCAGCGTCGCCTCGAGGACGCTTACGGACGGCGACGGCACGGGGACCGGAGCGTTGAGGGAGAGGGTGATCCCGGGCAGTGAGACGCTGATGCCGGGCAACGGAGGGGGGACGGGGGTGTCCGCCGAAGCGGGGACGGCGGCGCCTCGCATGACGAGAGCGAGGGCGACAGCCGGGGCCGGCCAGATCTTTCGCACTGCTGCGCATCTCACGCCCGATCTCACGGCCAGTCTCATGCCCATTGGGGTGTCCGGTGGGAGGTACCTCCCACCTCGGTGGAGGTATCGGGAAACGAACCGCCCAGTGCTCAGCGCACGCCGGCGCGGGCTCGCTGCCGCGGCAGCGGCCGGTTTCCACGGGGCGGGAGGCTCTGGCGCCGGTGACGCCTGAACGACAGGGCCAGCCCCGCGGAGACTGCGCCGACCAGCACCACGCCGGCGATGAGGGTGAGGTGGCCCGGGCCCGACGTGACGGGTCTCGCCCGGACGGGGGCCTGCGCCGGCGCCGAGGGGGTGGGGACCTCGACGACCGCCTCTGCCGTGTTCTCGATCAGGCCGGAGTGCAGCGTGACGTGGACGTCCCACGAGCCGGAGGGGATCGCCGGGCCCAGGGGAATGAACACGTCGCCAGACTGCCCGATGGGCAGCGTCTCGTTCTTGGCGTCGAAGGGGCCCGCCGACAACCGTCCCGGGCCGCCGCTGAGGCTGGCCTGGCCGTCCAGGTCGAGCGCCCGGCCGCCCGTGTTGCGGACCTGAGCATCGACGACGGGCTGGCCTTTCTCGTCACGGCGCACGACCAGGGATTGGATGATGAAGCTCGAGGGAGGCTCGCCGCCCGGGCCGACCGACAGATAGATGCGCACACCGGCGAGATTGACCAGCGAGACTCCCCCGTTGCCCTGGCTGGGCGGCAGCTCCGCCCACACGACGCCGTAGCGCTCCCCGGTCGAGGCCGAGGACGGTACCACGATCGTCACCGTGGCCTGCACCGCGCTCTGGGGCGCGACGTCGACTGCGGATGGAGACACCGAGGTCCACCCGGCAAGCTCGCTGCTTCCCGGTCCCCCGGGCGCCTTGAACTCGCCCTGCTCGAGGGTCGCGTCCCCGGCGTACAGCCGCACGTGCACGGCCTGGGCAGTCCCGTTCGAGACCTCGACCCTCCGGCGGATGGTCGTCCCCGGGGCGAGGTGGTCGACGATGTAGATGTGTGCCCGCGGGTCCTGCGCCCGGTCGGTCGGCGCATCGACAAGGCGGAAGCCGACGGAGGTGCCGGGGGTTGGCGAGCCGGCTGCGGACGCGCTGATGGCCGGGCACGACAGCCCCACAATCAGCAGGGTGAGGGTGGCGAGTCCCCGGTGCTTCGCTCTGGGTTTCACGTTCACGCCACGGTATGGGTGACGGTGCCCGTATAGGTCCCGTCGACCGCCGCAGAGGGGATGGTGACGATCAGCGTCGGGTTCCAGGAGGCGGAGTTGTCGCCGATGAGCGAGCCGCCGGTGAAGGCCGTCTGGGCGGCGTTGATCACAACGGCAGCGGCCGGCGTGAGCTGGCCGCCCACGAGGGTGCCGATGCCCGAGGTCGCGGTCGCCGCTCCGGACCAGTAGGGGACGCTGGTCGCGTCGATGATCTCGGGCGCGGTCTGGTCTCCGGCGCTGAAGTGCGACGACGAGACCGTGCTGGTCCAGCTTCCGTTCAGCAGTCCCCGGCCGTCGTGGACGGTGACGGTTCCGAGTTGCCCCGAGAGGGTGCCCGCCGCAACCGACACCGAGCCGAGGTTGACCGAGGCGGTCGGGACGGTGATGCTGATCGCCCCTCCGGTCAGGGTGAAGGTGGTGGTGGTGCCCGTGGTGGCAGCGCTGGCGATGCCCGGGAGGGCGACGAGCAGCAGCGTCGCCCCGACAAGGGCCGTGAGACCCGCACGCAGTGTCTTCATGGGCGTGGCTTTCTGGTCGGATTTCATTCCTTTTCCGCTCTCTGAATGTCGGTTCCTCCTGCGCCATGGTGGATAGTCAGTCCGGACCATCTTTCGTGGGGGCGGAGGGAGCCCACCTGGATCCAGGGCGGCACCGCGCAGGCTGCGCCTTGAACGCGACGAGAAGATTCCGGAGCCCGCTAAGTCTTTTCGGTAGTTCTGCCGACAAACTCCCCGGAAGCTCGCGCGCGGACGCGCGCGGTGAGAGCAATGCCCGCAGAGGAAAGGTGAGCACCTCGGATGAGCGGCGGACCATGTTGCGCCGGCTAGGCGCTATCGGCGCGGCCGCGGCCGTGCTCATGCTCAGCCTCGCTCCAGCGAGCCAGGCGTCCGTGAGCGTCGCCGTTCCGGCGAACGCCAACCTGGGCTCCGCGAGCACCGGGACGGCCACGCTGACGGCCCAGCTCGGGTCCGTCACGGCGTCGGGCAGCGGCGTCCTCGGGGTGGACGTCACGGCGAACGTGGTCTGCAGCGACTTCAAGACCGGCTCGGGCACCGCGGCCGAGACGATCTCCAAGACCAACATCTACTACTGGTCGGGGCCCGCCACCGCGACCGGCCTCCTCAGCAGCGTCACCCCTGGACAGCCCACGTCTGCCACCAAGGTGAGCTGCGCCACCTCTCACCAGGCCTTCTGGGCGGGCGCCCCGCTGACCCTGCTGTCGGCGTCGGTCACGTGGAACCCCACCATCGTCATCAACCTCCCGGCGAGCGCCGTCGCCGGGACCTACACCGGGACCGTCACCCACACTGTGGTGTAGCTCCCCTCGGAGGCTCACCGCGGATACCTCGCCAGGTGGCCGGTCTCCGCGGGGAGGCGGTCGCCAGCGTGGCCCGGGGCTCGCTCTCGGGGAACTCTCCGAGCCCATCCTCCTGGGGCAGTGCGGGGAAGGGGGCCAGGTCCGCCGGCAGGGAGCGACAGGTGACGATGGAGCGCGATCCCCCGCCAGGTTGTCCAGGAGGTGAGGCAGAAGGCGGCCAGCTCGGGATCAGGATCGCCCTGGAGTCCTCGTCGAGGGCCCACTCGAAGTTGTCGATGACGAGCAGGTACCGGCCCCGCTTGAAGCCCCGACGGCAGGCCGGAGGCGCTCCCCGAGTTCAAGATCCGGGCTCACCAACACGTCATGGGCGTCGCGGTCCTTCGCCTCCAGGAAGTCGCCGGCCAACGCCTCCAGCAGCATGGCGGAACCCCGCAGTTGGCCCTCAACGCTCGGGATGACCCACGAGCGGGGACCGCAGCGTGACCGTTCCCGGACGAGCGAGGGGAGATCCGGCTCAGCGCACGCCGGCGCGGGCTCGCTGCCGCGACAGCGGCCGGTTTCCACGGGGCGGGAGGCTCTGGCGACGCCTGAACGACAGGGCCAGCCCCACGGAGACTGCGCCGGCCAGGACCACGCCGGCGACGAGGATGAGGTGGCCCGGGCCCGACGTGACGGGTCTCGCCCGGACGGGGGCCTGCGAGCCGGCTCCGGACGCGCTGATTGCCGGGCACGAGAGCCCGGCAATCGGCAGGGTGGGGATGGCGAGTCCCCGGTGCTTCGCTTTCCGTCTCACGTTCAGTTCACGCCACGGTGTGGGTGACCGTGCCCGTGTAGGTCCCGACGACCGCCGCAGCGGGGATGGCGATGACCAGCGTCGGGTTCCAGGAGGCGGAGTTGTTGCCGATGAGCGAGCCGCCGGTGAAGGCCGTTTGGGCGGCGTTGATGACAACTGCTGCGCCCGACGTGAGCTGGCTGCCCACGAGGGTGCCGACGCCCGAGGTCGCGGTCGCCGCTCCGGACCAGTAGGACACGCTGGTCCCGTTGATGGTCTCGGCCGCGGTCTGGCCTCCGGTGGTGAAGTGCGACGACGAGACCGTGCTGGTCCAGCTTCCGTTCAGCAGTCCCCGGCCGTCGTTGACGCTGACGGTTCCGAGCTGGCCCGTGATGG
>WNGI01004478.1_pt1 | contig 12511 bp, 9 predicted proteins | sample 5400621 | NCBI WGS metagenome assembly WNGI01 (sample SAMN13153374, study PRJNA577476) | soil metagenome | isolation source: 20 cm soil or saprolite under Garry oak tree replicate 1 | place: USA:California | collected 2016-06-15 | reverse complement strand
CTCAAAATTATTCTCGGGTTGGTTTCCCCGACGCGCGGTCACACGCAGATTTTTGGACGGGACAGCAGGTTGGTGGAAAGCCGTGCCACCGTCGGTTTCCTGCCTGAGAACCCTTATTTTTACAAATATCTCACCGGCACGGAAACGCTGATGTTTTTTGGACGATTATGCGGATTGCGCGGAAGTCGATTAAGGAAACGAATTGACGAGTTGCTTGCTCTCGTCGGACTAACGAACGCGCGAGAGCGGCGTTTGGGCACTTATTCAAAAGGGATGCTGCAACGCATCGGATTGGCACAAGCACTGGTCAACGAGCCGAAACTTGTCGTACTCGATGAGCCAACCGCCGGAGTAGATCCAGCCGGTTCGCGCGAAATCCGGGATCTGATTGTCGATCTGAAGGCTCAAGGCATCACTGTGCTGCTTTCCTCTCATCTGCTCGCGCAAGCCCAGGAGATGTGCGATCGCGTCGGTATTCTGGCCAACGGCGTGCTTGTCTGCGAGGGACGCCTCGAGCAATTGATCGCAATTGAGAATCAAACCGAGCTGGTGTTAGAGAATGCTTCCGACACGCTGGTGGCCGAAATCGAAGCGCTCGCAGCGAATTCCCAGGCAAAACTGATCGCGCGCCGCAAGTCCACGACCACGCTGGAGCGACTCTTTCTCGAGGCGACTAGAAATGAGAAGAAATGACGAAAGCCGAAAAGGAGCGGAGATCGTAGCACACGCAATCGTCATTCGAGCTTCGTCATTCCTTCGTCAGCTTGCCCTGAGCCTGTCGAACGGGTAATTCGAGCTTCGTCATTTGGATCTGTGCCATGGATATTGAAACGATCGAGAGACATCATAGGGCTTTTTCGTTCGGCCGTGTGTTCGCGATCACGACCAACACCCTGACTGATCTTACCCGTCAAAAGGTTTTCTATTTCGTTCTCATTTTCGCGGTGCTTTTGATCGGCAGTTCCGTCTTTATGGCGCGCCTGAGCTTTCAGCAGGAATTTCAGATTCTAAAAGACGTGGCCCTCGGCGCGATCTCCATCTTAACCTCGCTCCTGGCCATCGCTGCCACCGCCCGGCTCATTTCGCAGGACATTGAGGACCGGACTGTTTACACGATTCTGGCCAAACCGGTACCACGTATCGAATATCTGCTCGGCAAACTGGCGGGCGTTCTTCTGCTTCTCGCCATCGGAACATTGGTGATGGGCGCCGTAATGTTCGCCGTTCTCTACCTGCGCGAGCAGACTGTTCTTGGCCAGACCTGGCGGCAGATGTCGGGCGCACCGCGCGAGCAACTCGAGGCTGCGCTAAACGCCGTGCGTGCTTCCGCGATGAGCCCCGATATTGCCTCGGCTATCGCTGTCATTTACCTGAAGGCGTGCCTGCTGGCCGCTCTTACCCTCTTTGTATCTACCTTCGCGACGACTAATATCTTCACGATTGTGGTCATGGTTTTCATCTATTTCATCGGCCACTTGCAAGCGACCGCCCGCGAATACTGGCTGCAGGAACACAGCGCCAACTGGTTAACACAGATATTTCTTGCCATCGTCGCCCTCATTTTCCCGGATCTTCAAGCCTTTAATCTGGTTGATGATGTTGTCGCCGGAACAGCGATACCGCTGGCCCTTTTTCTAAGAACAGCTGTCCTCGGAATTTTTTATACGACGATTTACACGATGTTGGCCGCCGTCGTTTTTTACGGCAAAGAACTATGATTCATCTGACCGGCCAGGCCGTAGTTGCGCGAACAGTGGTGCTGGTGCTCGTGGGTGTGCTCGCGCTTGGTGCAGTCAAACTGCCGATCGAGCACCAGCTCGCGGCCGAACATCGGCAACTGCATTTTGGCGGCGTGGAATTCAATCTCAACCTTCGTGAACAGATCGGGCAGCTCGCTTTTGTCGCTGCCCTCAGCGGGTTTCGGTCCCTGGTGGCCGATGTTCTTTTCATTCAGGCGCACGTCGCCTGGGAACGAACGGAGTGGGGCCGAGTTTTTCTGTTGTTCCGCCAGGTCACCACCCTGCAGCCGCGCGCAATTTTATTTTGGGATATGGCCGCCTGGCACATGGCTTGGAACGCAAGCGTGGCAGCGCTCAACGACCCGTCTCAACCGCGTCAAGCGCTGCGCATCAAAGCGCAACGCGAATATTTTGCTCTCGGCAAAGATTTTCTGGAAGAGGGTATACGGAATAATCCCGAGAAGCCGCAGCTCTATGAATCGTTGGCGCGGCTTTACAAAGACAAATACAAAGACCACGCCAGTGCCTGGGAATTTTGGGCTAAGGCGGCCGCTTTGCCTGGAGCGCCCAGTTACGACAAACGCTTTGCCGCCTATGAGCTTTCTTACTGCGAAGGACGGGAAGCCGAGGCCTACGCCGAACTCCACCGGCTTTACAACCTGGGGGAAAAGGAACGGCTCCCGACTTTGATCACGCGGCTGAAGTTTCTCGAAAATGAACTCAACATCCCGCAAGATCAGCGGATTCCTGATACCGAACGATGAATGGCTAAATGGTCGAAGAGTTGAATCGTTAATTCTTTAATTCTTCTCCGCTTTAACTTTGTAATCTTGTAACGTTTTTGACCGTTTAACATCCCCGATGCGTTTTGCAATTTTCAGTGACATTCATTCAAATCTGGAGGCGCTCGAAGCCGTTTTGCAGGACGCCCACAAACATAAATGTACGCATTTTGTTTGTCTTGGTGATGTCGTGGGCTACAACGCCAACCCGCACGAATGCACTGCGCGCGTTCGTGAGATGGATTGCCCAATTGTGAAGGGCAATCATGACGAACAGGCCTCGCTCATCGAATCGTCGCGCGATTTCAATGAGCTGGCCGAGCATGCAATTGAATGGACGCGAGAGAATCTGACCGAGGAGGACAAAAACTGGCTGCGCAACCTGCGATTGCAGCGACAAGTCCGCGATTTCACCATTGTCCATGCGACTCTCGATACGCCGGCGCAATGGGGATACGTTTTCAATAATCTGGACGCTGCCGCCAGCTTCACTTATCAGCACACCACTGTCTGCTTCTTTGGTCATACTCACGTGCCGATGGCATTTGTGCGCGACGACGGCGTTCGCCGCGTCAGGGTTGATCAACTCAGGATCGAGAGCGGCAAAAAGTACTTTATTAACGCCGGCAGCGTCGGGCAGTCACGCGACGGCGATTGGCACGCAGCTTATTGCCTGTATGACACTGAAAATAACGTCGTGGAACAACGGCGCGTTAAATACGACTTACCAACGGCGCAACAGAAAATAATTAAAGCCGGGTTACCGCGCTTGCTGGCGGAGCGTCTTGCGATCGGAAGATGAATCCGAGTTTCAAGCTAAGGTTCAAGTTTTAAGCATGCGCCAAGTCGAATGTTGCTGGTTGAGCGTTGGATGTTGAGCGTTGGACCTCGAGCGGCCTCCGATTTCACTCCACTTTCCGTCTTCCGATTTCTTATCTCTTTCTGAACCTTGAAACCTGTAACCTGAACCCCAATTTTGAAATCCATTCTTATCATCAAACCCAGTTCGCTCGGCGACGTAGTTCAGACTTTGCCGGCGGTCGCAGCGGTTCGTGACGCGCATCCTGGTGCCGAAATCACCTGGGTTATCAATCCGGAATGGGCGCCGCTCCTGCGCGGAAACCAGGATGTTAATCACGTGCATATTTTTCCGCGGGGAGAATTTCGCGGCCTCGGTGCCCCCCGCGGCTTTGTCCAGTGGTTAAGGCAAACGAAACGACTTCGTCCCGATCTGGCGCTCGATTTCCAGGGATTACTGCGCAGCGCGATTATCGCCAAAGCGAGTGGCGCGAAAGAGATTTATGGAATGAGCGATGGTCGTGAAGGTTCGCGCCTGTTTTACCATCGCGTTGCCAAAGTAAATCGGCGCGAGCACGCGGTGGAGCGTTATTTGAAACTGGCCGAATGTGCCGGTGCCAGGATCGGTCAGGCCTTGCGTTGTCCGATTCCCAGTGGCGACCCGCTCCCGCGTTTTGACGAATATCCGCCCTTTATCTTGTTGCATCCGTTCGCCCGCGGCGACGGTAAGTCGCTATCGAACTCGATAATTGAGGAACTTTGCCGCTCATTCGCTCCAACCCGTGTCGTTGTCGTTGGCAAATCCAGTCGCAAGATCGACCCGCCTGAAAATTGCGTCGAACTTACCAACCAAACATCGCTGCTGCAGATGATTCGACTGATCCGCGCTGCCAGCTTCATCATCACCGTGGACAGCGGGCCGATGCACATCGCTGCCGCCGTCAGCGACCGGTTATTGTCGATCCACACCCGGACAAATCCGAGCCGGGTCGGTCCCTATAATCCCGACGCCTGGCTTTGGAAACACGGCAAATTCCTTCGCGCCAGCGAACTTGAATCCACTAAGCTGCGCAGGCGCGGTCGTCGCTTTAAGATCAAGGATATCCCCGCAGTAGTGGAGCTTATTCGTCCCCAGGTGCCGATCGATCCGATGCTCGCTTAGCAACAAAGTTCAGCTGCGAGTGGCGGGCCCATGGCTTCGCACCGGTATGGAAACGTGGAGAGGTTAAAACTCTGCCTTCAAATCGGCCGGTACAATTGGCCAATAGCGCCATAGGCGCGGCTATTTGCAGCAGGTGCCTCGGACCCAGGCATCGGCGCTGAAATAGGGGCGTCACTGCAGATCTTTATACCTACACCAAATTTTACAATTCCAAATGCGATTGGGCCGAGTGCTATCAATAGTCAATATGCAGTCGTGGTCGGACCATGTGCTCAATCTAGTTAACTCGATTGCTAACGTCGTTGCCTTCATCGCGGCTGCGGTGGTGCTAATTTCGGTGGTAATAATCTATTTTACCGGAAGCGAACTGACCGGCAGAGCAAAGCAGAAGAGTGTCGCGCCGGCGGAAGATCAAACCAACGCATTGCACCTTTCACAGCTCAAGATTGAACTCACTGCCGCGCTGCGCGCGGAACAAGCGAGCTCATCGCGCGCTTTACAGCTGGAGGCTGAGCTCGCGGCCGCCCGGAAGTCGGAAGAAGCGAAAGCGTCACGCCTTTCACAGGTCGCAGCCGAACTGGCGGCCGCGCAGCGCTCGGACGAGGCCAAGGCATTGCGCCTTTCACAGGTTGAAGCTCGACTCGCGGAAGTCGAGGCTCAACTTGCGGCCGCCAAGCGCGCGGACGAAACCAAAACTTTACGCCTGTCGCAACTCGAGGCCGAACTTGCCGCCGCCAGGCGCGCCGACGAAATCAAAGCGTTACGCCTTTCCCAGCTTGAAGGCGAACTCGCCGCCGCGCGGAAGTCAGAGGAAGCCAAAGCATCACGCCTTTCACAACTTGAGGCCGAACTGGCGGCCGCCCGGCGGGCCGACGAAACAAAAGCTTTACGCCTGGCACAACTCGAGGCCGAACTTGCGACAGCGCGACGATCGGCCGAGGAAGCAAGAGGGTTGGTCGGAAAAATAGAAGAAGAGCAACACCCTCGAAGAATAACTCCAGAGCAGCGAACCGAGTTTCTAAAGGCGGTCCGCGGAATGCCAACCGGTAAAGTAATTGTTTCCGCTTTTTTCAATAACAACGAAACCCATGAGGTCGGTACCGAAATCTTGGGGCTGCTGAAAGAGGCCGGGTTCAATGTAATCGAACCCGTTCCGCTCGATTTTTTCACCACCAGTCGTCCGGCGAGCGGCATCAGGATCGGCTACCAAACCACAAATAGCGCGCCAGCACATGTCATAACCTTGCGCAAAGGTTTTGGTGCCATCGGATTGGATCCTCTGACCACTAACCTGGTAAATGCCCACGAAAAAGACGTTGTCGAAATCCAGGTCACCCCAACACACTAGTCGCGGAATGCGCGTATCGGCGTTGGACGTCGAGCGTTGCACGTTTGTTTTCGGTCCGTTCGACGTTCCGCGTTTGCTACCTCTTCCAGTGAACGTTGAGCGTTGTGCGTTGTGCGTTGCGCCTTGTTTCGGTCGATTCGATGTTCGGCGTTTTCCTCCGGTTGCATTGAGCATGTCGAGCCCATGCGCGAATACGCCGATACGCACACGCCGATACGCCGTTACGCGCGACGCAGCTTGCCCCTCCTTCAATTGGCGCCGATTTGGCCAGACACGGCTTCCACATTCCCGGGCGATTTAGCGCTTCCCTTCTAAATCTGCCACGAGCTTTTCATATTTCTTCGTAGCAGGATGCTCCGGCCCCAGGACTTTGCGCGCACCTTCTGCGGCACGTCGGGCAAACTCTTTTGCCTCTTCGAACCTGTTCTGACGTTCCAATGCAGAGGCAAGATAGTAGCAGGAACGCAATGTGTCGGGATGTTCCGGTCCCAATACTTTTTCTTGAAGTTTGATTACATCCCGGAATTCCGGTTCCGCCTGGGAATGCTTTCCTTCATGGTCAAGCGTGTTGGCCAAGTTACTGCGGTTTACGAGCGTATCGGGATGTTCAGGCCCGAGCACTTTCTCTCTAAGCTTTAGCACGTGGCGATCCTCGGCTTCGGCCTCGGCGTACTTGCCTTGGTGATCAAGTACATAAGCCAGGTTGCCGCGCGTCCCCAGCGTGTCCGGATGCTCAAGTCCGAGCACTTTCTCTTTGAGCTTTAGCACCTGGCGATCCTCTGCTTCAGCCTCCGCGTACTTGCCTTCGTCATCAAGCACCCAGGCCAGGTTGCTGCGAACCCGCAGCGTGTCGGGATGCTCGGGGTCTAATACTTTCTCGTACGTCTTGCTAAGCTCGCGGTCCTGCGCTTCGGCCTCGGCATACTTGCCTTCCTCATCAAGCACATTGGCTATGTTGTTGCGGGCCCGCAGCGTGTCTCGATGCTCCGGGCCTAATACTTTCTCGTAGATCTTGCTAAGCTCGCGAAAATCCGCTTCCGCTTCTACGTACTTGCCTTCCCCGTCAAGCACGACGGCCAGGTTGTTGCGGGTCATAAGTGTGTCAGGATGTTCGGGCCCGAGCACTTTCTCTCTTAGCTTTATTACCTCGCGATTCTCTGCTTCGGCCTCTGCGGACCTGCGTTTCTCATCAAGCACAATCGCCAGGTTGTTGCGTGTCCGAAGGGTGTCCGGATGCTCCGGTCCGAGCACTTTTTCTCTGAGCTTTACTACCTGGCGCTCCTCCGCCTCCGCTTCTGCATACTTGCCTTGGTTATCGAGCACAAGAGCTAGACAGTGGCGGCTCATGAGCGTGTCCGGATGCTCCGGGCCAATTACTTTTTCTTCCAATTTGATAAGCTCACGAAAATCCGCTTCCGCCTCGGCATGCTTGCCTTCTTGTAAGAGCGCATAGGCTACGCGATCACGACTTCTAAGCGTGTCCGGATGCCCGGTGCCAAGCACATGAGCGCGCACTTCGACTACAGTTCGCGAAACATTTTCGGCATCGCGGTAGTGTCCCTGATCGACTAACAGATTGGCAATCGCGGATTGCACATCGGCCCATTCTTCCGGGTTGCGTTCCCGATCAGTCAACTTCTCCGCCTCGCGGAAATGTTCCATCGCACGCGCATACTCCACATGCTGCTGGGCCGCTAATCCAGCCAGGGTCAAAGCCTGCAGGATATCTTTCGGCTTTGGCGGTGCAGTTTTACGAGCCTCATCGGCAGCTTGCAACGCAAGCCGCTCGGCCTCGAGATAATCCTTCCCTACGTACGCTGCGTTGGCTCGCTCGTAGTTGCTTGCATCCGGCGCCCGCTTCAAATCCTCCGCCAATCGCGGCAGTTTTTCCCGCAGTAGTTTCTCGTCAACACCAAGCTGCTTGGCTAATTCGGCATAAACCCGTTGTTGGAGGGCGGCGGGATCCTTTTCCGCCTGAGAGCCGCGGACCTGAGCTTCCATCTGCGGATACGCCATGATGCCCTCTCGCAGCTTGGCGATTTCAGATTTCATCTCTGTCTTCATTAGGGCCTGGCTTCGTAATTGCCAGATAACCAGGCCGGCAATAACAGCGAGCAGCGCGGTAACGCCTACGGCCCATTGCTTCACGCCACGGCGCAGGCGGGTCAGATCGTCGCGCAACTTGAGAACACTGGCCTCCAGCGCTGCGCTGCTGGTCAGCGGATGAAAAACGTGCGTATCCGATTGGAGACGGCGCCGATAAGCTGTTTGCAACTCACGCAGCTCCTTCGGCTCTGGTTCATGTGCATCAATCGGGAAGCTCTCGTCAATGAAGAGGTACCAGACTTTTTTCGCGCGCTGGCGCGCGTACAAGGCTTCATATTGTGTGTATCTTACCCGGCCGAATTGCTCGTCCGCAGCAGGCGGTTCCGCGCCGTAACATTGGCCAACGAGCTGAACGACGCCTTTACATTGATCGATTTGTTGGCGAAGCAACGCTCGGAGATCCCCACTTTCAGTTCCGAAAATGTCCTGCCAGATTGGCTGGTAACCGAGAAAAGTCAGCGTATTCGCCACCAACTGACGAGCACTTCGTAGTTCCCGACTGACCGCCGAGATAAAGATTAGCGGACGCGGCGTCACCGTGGGAAATCAGGTATCAAGTTGACTGCAAGCTAGCTTCTGTAGCCGCGGCTCTCTCAGCAGTTCATGCGCCACGTTTTTTCACAGAGGCGCGGCTACGGCCGGCCGGACGTGATACACCGGCAGCGTTCCGTAACCTTTTGCCATTGGCGTTTGCCCAACGTAATCGCATGAAAAGTTGCGGGTGCGTTGTGCGGCCGCCAGAGCCGCGAACGCCTCACTGGCATAAACCTGTCCCGGCGGCGTGACCGGCTCGAGCCGAGCGGCGCGACTCACGTGCGTGCCGCTATAAGTGCGGCTTCCCGTAATCGGATCGTCGAATTCGTAGGCCGGACCTGCGTGCAAGGCGACGCGCAGGTTTAATCCGGCAGGTAGTCCCTTCTTTTCCCAATCTGTTTTCGTGACAATGCCAGCTAAGCGCAGGGCAAAATCTCCCGCTATAGCGACATCGGAAAACACGTAGTACAAACCGTCGCCCCAGGTATTTTTCGCCAGGATTGAATTGGCAAATTGTTCGTTCAGTTCCGCAATTGAGCCAAGAAATTGTCGGACGAACTGCGGCACTTCAGCTTCGCGCAATTTACTAAACCCGACCGCGTCCGCGAAGAGAATGGCCACAACGCGGGAACCAAAAGCACCTGGCGGCGCCTGATCGTCGTCTCTTTTATTGCGGCGGTCGTAGACCGCCGCTACAGGTCCGCGCGATTCGCCATAAATTTTCGAGAGCTCGATAATCTCCGGTTCATAACCGCTCGCTCGCCAATTTTCGACCACGCTGGCAGCGCCGCCGGGGCCATCACCCGGTCGTCCATCCCAAACGACCAGAGGTATGAGTGGGGTGTCAAGCTGACGCGCCCGAATCTTCGCCAACCCCAAAAGGAGCTGATTGCAATATTCGTAGGAGACACCACCAATCTCTAGTCGTTGAGGAGAGGCGATAATAACACGCGCGGCCCGTTGGAGCACGCGTTCAAAACGCCCCGCCCAATTGGAATCAGGCACGAAATCGACGCTGTCGTGAACGAATTCGGCTTTGTTGTAAGCCAAGACAACCGAGATTTCCGCGCTCGCCTCAAGCATCGATTCAAGAAAAAGGATGTCCGAGCCGCAGGCGGCGGACGCGAATCCAAATGCCGGTTTCAGATTATCGATTCGCGTCCGAATTTCTCTCGCCACAGAAGCTTCCGATTGCGGAGGGAATCGCGATGCGGCCCTATCTGGATGGTCGATCATGTGCCCGGCGAACACGATTACTGGTGGGATCAAAAGGTGCTGGTCGATCCAGCACGGATCATCATTCCAGTATTCGAGGATCAGGCGCGCGTTGCGCCGGCTCGATTGCAGATCGCCAAAACGCTTTTTGCCCTGCGCTGCCGCACGCGAGTACCATCCCTCTGCTTGCGACAAATCGCGGCAGATCAAAGCCGCTTCGCCCAGCGCTGCGAATTGCCAGTATTGGTCTCCGCCCGGGCCTTCAATTTCCTTCAAACATTGGTCACGCACCTTCCGCGCCAGCACTTGCGCTTGATCGGCCTGATCCGTGACCAAGTTCATGGTGGCGGCGTTGATGCCAGACCAATAGCCGCCGCTGGCTTCATAGGCTTGCGCATACGTGTCCGCAGCGCGCTTCAGAAACTGCTCGCGTTCGTTGGGCGCGGTGACATGCGCTGCCAGATCTTTATAAGTGCGCCCAAGCATTCCAAGGGTTTCCTCGTCGGTCTGGCCATCACGCCGCAATTTTTCTAGAATCGCATTGGCCCGTTCGGTCGCTCCACTGCGCGCGAGTGCAAGACCTTGTAGTTGACGCAGTCTCAAATCGTTCGGCCAACTCGTTAGAGCTTCCGTGATGACATCATAGGCCAGGAGAGGCTCGCCGTGACGAAGGATTGCTTGAGCAATGGCGCGGTAAACTTCGGGAAAGTGCGACCACTGGCCGAACTCACGCACCCTCCAGATCGACATTAAATCGATCAGGTCTGCCGAAGCTGCTCGCTGAACTAAATCCACGACGCGGGCGCTGTCCGCATCATGCGCTGCGCCAGCCGTGTCGCTCATTTTTTAAATGTCGAGCCGGGGGTGAACGAATCGTCGATCTTACGTGCCGGCCGCTCTCCCTTCCAGAATAAATCCGGCCAATCGTAAATCGCGCTCATAGGTGATCTTGAAATTGAAATCCTGGCTCGGGACCAGCATCACTTTGTGACCAACATGCTCGACCGCTGAAACCTCATCTGTAACACGAATTTTCCTGTCGCAAACAACGCGATAAGCCTCTTCCAAAAGTTTTCTCTCAAAAACTTGCGGTGTTTGCATGACGAAGAGCTGATTTCGATCGACCGAGCCGGTCACTTTAAAATTATCGTCGGCTCGTTTCAGCGTGTCGCTGACCGGTTCAGTCAACGCGGCGCCACCATGCTGCTGGCAAGCGACGAATACTCGCTCGATTTGTTCGGGCCTCACCAGAGGGCGCGCTGCGTCGTGCACCGCGACGTATTTCGTTTCGGGGCTAAGATGCTGCAAACCGGCGCGCACAGAGTCCTGTCGGTGCTCGCCACCGGCAATTATCGCACGCACTTTTGTTCTTTTTCCGACCAGGTTCTCAAATTCCTTCAGTCGATCTTTCCGAGTGACGACGATAATGTCCGTAACAGAATTGGCCCGCTCGAAGGCATCGAGCGTGTGTTCGATTATAGGCCTGCCCGCCACCGACGCAGTTAATTTGTCGAACCCCATCCGCTGGCTGCTGCCAGCTGCGACAATGATGGCGGTTAGCATCGCCGAAAACGAAAAAAACATTCAACGTCCAGCAGCCTGCCCTGAGCGCCAGCCGAATGGGTCCAACACTCAACGTTCAATTCAAGAGCATTTAGTTGGACGTTGGACGTTGGGCGTTGAGCGTTGGGCGTTTGCTTCATGAAAGCTGCTTCTGCACTTCCACACTCAATGTCTTGCCGTCGGCCCGTCCGGCGACTTTTGCCTGCGTCGCTTTCATCACTGCACCCATCTGAGCCTTGGAAGTCGCGCCTACCTCCGCAATCGTTTCGCGCACAATTTTCGAAAGTTCATCGGGGCTCATCGCTTGCGGCAAATACGTGTTTAAAATCGATAACTCTTGCTTCTCCTTCGTCGCCAGTTCGGCGCGTCCGCCTTTTTCGAAACTCTCAATCGAGTCGTGCCGCTGCTTAACTTGTTTGCGAATTATCTGGACGGCCTCGGCCTCGTTTAGATCAGCATCCGCGCCCGATTTTTCAATCGCGGCATATGTCAGGGCCGATTTCAGCATGCGCAGCACACCGAGCTTGGTCGCGTCTTTGGCGCGCATTGCCTCTTTCAAATCCGAATCTATTCGCTCGCGTAGGCTCATCCGCGAAAAACTAAGTCGGGAGGATCGAATTGTCGATTGTAGCGACGGCATGTTCGTGCTGTTTGTCATTTCGTTGGACGTTGAGTGTTGGGCGTTCGACGTTGGGCGTTGGATTTGATAAGAAGAGATATCTCCACTTCCGTCGCATCAGTTTAGCGTTATTCCCCAGACAGCCGACGCATCAACCCTCCCAAACCTAAGCGCTAGACGCCGTGGTGAGCGCCGGTCGAAGCCATGGACACTGCTTTTCACAAATTAACGATCCGGTGTTCCTTATCTGTGTTTCATCTGTGTTAATCCGTGGCCGAAATTGTTTAGAGTGAATCTGCATTCCTCCCGAGGAATTCGCGCACGGCTTTGTGGTGTATCTCGTTACGGCGACCTGCTATTTGTCATATCGACCGAAGTGGAGACATCTCTTGCTATTATTCGGCTTCGAGATCGTCGCGGCCTAAGTCAAACCAACTCGGATGGAATCGCGTGATCAATCCGACTTTTTTAGCTCGCTACCATTTCTTATGCTGTGTCTCCCGACAGTTTGTAACAAATCAATTTCTGGCATCGGTATGCAGAAGGCCATCTGGCACCCGTTCCGAAAAGCTGTAACCACCCCAACATGCGCTTGGATTACCAGTAAGAGATGTCTCCGCTTCGGTCGACATGGCAAGAATAACA
>WNGI01006980.1_pt2 | contig 12512 bp, 9 predicted proteins | sample 5400621 | NCBI WGS metagenome assembly WNGI01 (sample SAMN13153374, study PRJNA577476) | soil metagenome | isolation source: 20 cm soil or saprolite under Garry oak tree replicate 1 | place: USA:California | collected 2016-06-15 | reverse complement strand
TATTGATTCTGTACGCCATAGCGGCGCTGGGGATCTCGCCCACCCAGATCATCGAGTACCTGCCAGCGGTATTGGCCCCACTTCTGTCACTATCAACTTTCATCTTCGTCAGGTTTGGACAGGGTAGCCCGGGTCTGGCTGGCCTAACAGCTCTATTCACACCATTGTCGTTCTATCTTACAGTCGGTCTCTGGGGAGGATACTACGCTAACATGCTAGCGCTCATCTTTGTCTTTCTCTTCATGACCCTTCTCCTAGCATTCTCAAAGTCGCCCTCAGCCCCGAAGTATGGCCTGATGTTCGCCCTCTCAGTCGCGATCTTCCTCACCCACCCATGGACCTGGATCCTCATAATCACGCCATGTCTAGTCTTCGCAGTCTCGCTCTGGAGAGAGACAGGGCATTCCATCCATCTAAAGTCCGTGACTGGAATCATCGTCGCTGGTATCGTTCTCGACGTCCTGAAGAGCACTATCTTCGCGACTCGAACAGTAGCGGCCGACGTGGCGACCAAACTACCAACAAGCGGACAAGTAGCGTCTTTCTGGAACAACCTAGTCGACGGACTGCTCTATACTCATAGCGGGTTGTTAGGAAACTGGATTATTCTTGCTCTGGGACTTCTCGCCGTGTTCGCGCTCCGGGTCAAGGACCGGTTCGAGCGACTAGTCATTCTCTGGATCGGAGTAGCCTCAATACCATTCCTCGTCTTGGACAGCTACAGTCAGACACGCATCCTCTACGATCTGCCCATCCCAGTTCTGATGTCTAGTGTCCTACTGTTCTTCCTGCCAGCGATTTCAGCTAGGAACACTCGCTGGCCCGGGATAATCATCATCCTCGTACTAGTTCTATGCGCGAACTACGCTCTGCAGGGAATACTACTCCTCTAAAAGTCGCATATTGATGTCCCCGGGCTTCTACGGAATTCCGGAGACTTCCTCGGTAGGAGATAAGAATAAAGAGCGAACGGGAAACCACTAGCATTCTCGCCCATGCGTCTCGCTATCCTCCTACAATCCTACGGCAGGTTCGGGGGAGCGGAGCGGCTAGCCCTCAGCCACTACATCGAGATGAGAAGGAGGGGGCAGGATGTCACGTTCTACTACACAGGGACGATGTCCCGCGGCTGGGAGGAGAGGCTGGACGGAGAGCCTATCAGGAGTATTCCCACGGCGATTCTGAATCGTCCCAAGCGATTCCGACTACTGAGAAAGTTCTTGGAAGAGCTGAAACAGTATGACAAGATCATTATCCACCATCATATTGAACCTGTTCTCGCCTTCTATCTCTCCAAGGCTCTTGGGCCGAGAATCGTCTGGTACTCAGGGTCCATGTTCGAACTGGCCTGGGAAGAAATAATCACCGGGGTTGACTATCGACGCATCAGCCCGACCGTTAGACGGACTGGGGGGGAGTTCTACGGTGGCCTGTTGGCGAAGATGTTGCTTTCAGACCAACTGTACGGACTCACAGCCCGAGTAGCTAAGGTGGTGGATATCGAGACTGTACGAGGATACGGGAAAGTCATCGCCAACAGTTCCTTCCTTTCCAACTTCCTAAAACGCGTCTACCGTCTAGGAGAGACACCTAGTGTCGTCTATCCGGCCGCCGACCCACAGCTAGAACAACTTGCGCTGGAGAATCACGTGCAAGAAGAGGACTACATGCTGATTGTAGGATCACTCATTCCTCTCAAGAACGTGGAGAGCATGATCCGAGCCGCGTCCCACGTTCAGTCGTCGAAGATCATGGTAATCGGCGACGGCCAGGAGATGAGCAATCTCAAGGACCTAGGGTCCGAGCTAGACGTGCCGATTGAGTTCAGAGGAACAATGAACCGTGAAGAAGACCTAGCCCAAGCCTACGGAGGATGCAAGTTCCTCGTACACCTCTCACTCTACGAGCCGTTCGGACTCACCCCTGTAGAAGCTGGATTATTCTCGAAACCATCGATCGTGACGAACCATGGTGGTCCGCCCGAGGTGGTTGTTGACGGAGTCACAGGATACATTGTGGACCCGCTGGACCACCAGTTCATCGGCTCTAAGATGAACGCGCTCCTAGACGATGACACGCTGAGACATGACATGGGCAGACGCGCCAGAGAAAACATCGTCCAGAAATTCACATTGGAACGGTCAACGAATAGGCTCTTGGAGGAGGTAGAGTCATAATGATCGTACGCGTCTCTGGGTCCGTGTTTATGTGATCGAGGGTTGAGATCGAGGAATCTGTATGCTCTGCTTGTCATAGCCATTGTCGTAATGGCAAGCATGGTTGTGATTCTCAGAGGCAAGAGCCAGCAGACAACCGTCCTAAACGTTTCTAACCTGAACAGCCTCGAATCCTCCTACTACGTCAGGTTGAACGATACGATTTGGCAGGACCCGCTAACCAGTACCTCTCAATGGCATGTTGGTTATCAGAAAAACAGTACGTCAATCACGCTATCGGCCAATGGTGTCCTGATGCTGAACTCCACGTTTGTCTCTGAGCCATATCCTCAAGCCGTGCAACTGTACAAATCGGTGAATTTCTCACTAGCTCAGAATCCTGTTCTGTCGATCTCTCTTCAGGCAAGTGTCGGGATCCATTATGGAATCAGAATTTCAGGTCAAGACAATTCAGGGAATCCATTTCAGGCGTGGTCTGAGTCATCCTATCTTCAGCATAGACTAGGACTTGGACGAGTCGAGAACTTTACAATAAACGCGGTGTTGGACACCTACAAGGTCAACGGAGTCCTTCCATCTGCAGGATCAAGCATAAACAGCGTGTTGTTCTACATAGAAGCAACGGCCGGCCAAACAGGCACCTTCTCCCTAAATGTGGAAAAGGTCGCGGTTGTTACTCCGAATCGGTACTCGTTCAATGCTTCTAATCTGGTCCAGGATCAGATGGATGGAATAGTTTTGGCTCTAAATGCCACAAGCAATCTGGGTTATAGCGACAATCAGTTCTTTCAAGGATACGTCAATTACTACGTTAGCGGGACTCCTGACTTGACTTACACCGTCTATTACTTGCACGACCTAGCAGTTCTAGGTCAAGGTTTTGATTATTCATCGAGTGCGCAAACATACAATACAGCATTCTTTTCGGCAACCAAAGTGAGAAGCTATCCTCCAATTCTCGCAGGCAACAATACATTTGTGATCGCCCTAGCACCGGAAAAGGGATCATTTCGATCATTCCAACTCGAAAGTTTTTCGGTGCGCTATCTTAGCCAAGCCGCATTGAACGCAGCGCCGACAGAAATAGACGCAAGAACCATCCTTACCTTCTATCTTGCGTTCCTCTTTGTGACACCTGTAGCCATCGTCATTTTGGTTTCGAGGCTATTCTCTCATGAAACTAAGCAAGCCAGCTAGCGCAGTTCTTCTCTCAGGGCTCGCTATTCGGCTCGGGCTCGCTCCTTTCACTGGTCACCCCTACGACATGGGAGCTTTCGTCACGTCACAACGATTGTTTTACCAAACTGGCACGATTGATCTCAAGTATTTCCCAACCCTTCCTATGATCTATTACTTGCAACTACTGTTCTATGGACCTTATCAGTTACTTAGGCTCGCAGGCATGCCTGATTTTCAGTCCTTCTACCATACGACCCTGATGATAGAGGGGTTGTTCCTGAAATTACCCTTCATTCTCTGTGACCTCGGAACATTTCTCGTGCTGTTGAATTTCACTCGAAAATTGATGCCCGCCACACTATTCTTCCTGAATCCGTTTCCGATTTTCCTATCCTCAGTGTGGGGAACATATGATTCCATGATGCTCTTCCCGCTCGTTCTGGGTGTGTACATGCTAGCGACTCGCGACAACAGAACTGTGTCAAGCTTCGCGTTTGTCGTCTCTGGATTGCTCAAACTATTCGGCTTTGTTGGATTCGCTCTGGTCGTCTGTGAATCGATCATTCGACGACGCTTCAGGTATGAGCTTCCACTGGAAATCATTGGTGGCCTTGGAATCGTAGCTATCACAGTGTCCCCGGTATTCCTCTTCGGAGGCTTTCAATCATTCCTTCACGGACTGATTTATCGCTTCATTGGATTGAGTAGTGGAACTGCCGGAGGAGCATCATACAACTTGTTCGAGGCAGTCTTCAAGATTAATCCCAGCGGAGCACTGCCGATTCTTCCAATCGCGATAGCTTTGATTTGCATAGCATATTCTTACGAGTCCATCAAAGGGAAACAATTGCAGTGGTTACTTCTCTTGAAATGGACACTGGTGGGCGCATTGATTTTCAGTCTTTTCTCTGCTTCCGAACCTCAATGGTTGTCATGGCTTATCCCTCTCGGAATCCTGTACGGTTCATTTACCGGACGTGCGGGTCTTCAGTATTTTGCAAACATATTCGGAATAGTCGTGACGTTTCTCACAATGACGCTTCTTCAGGGTACTGGGTATATGTTGATCGGGACTGGAGCAACCTTCGTTCTTGGGTACGTTGAGAATATTCCTGGGGCAGCTTTACTCTACGCCGTCATGACTACGATTATGATATTGATGTTTTGTGGTTACGCCTTCTCTAACAAACTCACGTCGTTCAGGCTAGAGGTGGTACCTCTGGTCGTGCTACTCTATCTTCAGGCGTACTTCTGGATCGTAGTCGTGGGCACTGGCAAGTTCGTTGGCGTCACCTGATGCGCCATAAAAATCTGCGATCTACGTCTCAGGTTCAACAGAACTACGATCAGAACGTCGGAAACTACGATTTGGCCAGATTCAGATCTGTTGGTGGACAATACGTCAACAAGATGGAACAGGAATTTGTGGCAAACATGATCAAAGGCTCAAGAGTCTTGGAGGTGGGGACAGCTACGGGAAGATTCGCGGTTTCTCTGACCCAGCGGGGAGCAGAGTACACGGGCGTGGACCTTTCACAGAAGATGTTGCAAACAACGTTTGAACGCACGAATCATTCTGCATCTCTTATTCAGATGGATGGATCCCAGTTAGGTTTCAGAAGCTATTTCGATTATGTTCTATGCATCCGAACCTTCCATTTTCTCCAGAGGCCAGTTGAGGCTTTACAGGGAATGTCCAGCGCGTTGAAGCCGGGCGGCGAATGCCTTGTTACTTTCGAGACCGATAATTTTCTGAGACGACTTCTATTCTTTTTCGGAGTAGGAACCTCTGAACAATACTACTACAAGATTTCAGACGTTGAAGACATGTTCCTGAAGGCAGGATTCAAAATTGGCCGAAACGGGTCCGTGATGCGTATCCCAGTAACAGCCTACCGAAGATGCCCGAGGTTGATTCTCCCGATATTGAAACGGTTCGAAAGACTCTGGCCCTGGCCGATGCACGACTATGTCCTAGGCGTCAAGTAGGTTACTCGTTCTCTTTCGCGCATCGTTAGGCGATTTCACGTGCAGACGCCCACACGAATATTGCAAGGTTGCTCGAAAAGAAGGACAAGGATATGTCTTAGTAGGAAACGTACCAGGGCACCCTCGGGGACACACCTACTGCCCCGAGTGCAACTCCTTAGCCATCAAACGCTACGGATTCGACATAACAGGATGGAACCTAGATGAGCACAATACATGCGCTAACTGCAACTATCATCTACCGATCATAGGCGGGCTTAACTCAACGGTATCTGAAGAAAGATTTCTTCCAGTAATCAACTAACGCAAGAGATTGCTGACAGAGAAAAATGCTAAATTGAGACCACCGAGAGGTGGCCCTGATCTGGGGCCATGTAAGCATTGCAATATGTATGGGTTGAGGATCTAGGTCAGCTAGAAGATTTGGACATATATGGCAACCTGCTTAGAATTTTTGGACTGAGAATTGAAGCCACTTTAGCAGATGTCGCCAGAATACTCAAGGATCTGGTAACCCTCAACAGCACTTTATTGAACTTGTATGTTGCGTATGTTTTGGCGAGGGATGGCTACTCTTACGAACCATTAGCCTCGGACGAGGACCTCAAGCTTCATACGGCCAGTTTTCGCACGGATGATTGGGTCAAGAATTGGGCTTCATTTTCACGAGAATCAGAAGAATCCTGGACTTCTACCTTTCAGAATGACAAGAAAGGGAAGCTCACAATCCAATGCCTCAACATACAATTGAAAGGTCAGACCGATTCTCATCGAATTGGAACCCCGCTAAGTGTTTGGTTCGGCATATCGGAGGCAAACACAGCTCAACTGGCGAAGGATCTCAAAGAGGGACGAGCAGATTACGTAGTAGTGCATCCAGCTATATGCAAACTGGCCAAAGACGCCTTTCGCGAAACGAAATCGGAAGTGGAGCGGTCATGCGCAAGGGATGTTTTTCTATCCGCAGGTGAATTTCGATCTCAAATTGTTGGTCATCAAAACCTACCTGAAGTCGAGGAGGGATGGACGCAGTTGTTCCGCACATTGGAATCCGAATTTCTCAAGGCCTGGCCACTATTGGCTCTCTCAGAAAACAGAGAGATCCTTCGCAGGGCTGAGGAAGAACTCCATCAGGCTTCGAGAGAATTTGAAAACGCAAACGAGACCAACTGCGTTAGAGACGCGGGATTCGCGTGCGAAAGTTTGCTCGCCGTCATATTCCAAAGCCGAGGCGGTCGGAAGTCTGGCTCAGGCAAAAAGCTGACGTTCGACGATTTTCTCACCTCCATGAGTAAGGAAATCGAAGAAGATTTCGGCAAGCACACTCTTCAAGACCTAATCCTGATTCGTGACATGCGGAATAAGCAAGTTCACCCCGGAGCTGCAAGACCGAGTCGAGAGGATGCCTTTCGAGTGTTAAGGAGGACTCAGATGTTCTTCGATCATTTCAAACTAAACGAGTTATCTCGAAGCTCTCCGCAAGTTAGTCGCACCGCTGGAGTATTCGGTCGTACGCCAGAGGATAAGACACAGCGGAGTTGAACCAGTACAACCTATCCGGCTATCTGTGACTATCGTTTCGAGGCTCGCACGTGAGCCGAGTCTCTCGTCAGAAGATAATCTACTCTTTGCTTGATATCAGAAAGTATCCTGGCCTTACTCTTGTCCTTCGACACTCTCACGGGTTTTCTCGTCATTTGAAGAAGCGCCTCTGACGCTTCCTCCAAGGTCTTTGTATATTGATCAATCTTGGACTGCTTGGCCTTTATCGCCTCGATTGCTCGCTCGAAACCGTCCGATAGAAGGCGACCAAACGCTCTCTTGTCGGCGATAATTGCACCCAAGTCCCGCACCTGGCTACCAAGAGAGATTCTTGGTTTTTCTCCCGATATTAGCTCCCTGAACTGTGCTAGATTTTTTTCCTCCTTCGCCCAAGCCCGAAGTGAAGGTCTTCGAAACAATTCGTAAAAGTAAGAGAACTTATGCATCCATTTTCCCTCTTCATCAGGGTATGCAGTCCCATACTCCAACGTTGCTTTGAATGCTTCAAACATAACCTCGATTCTTTGGGAGCTGAGACTTAACGCGCTTGCGACCTCCTTTCTGGGCATGTTGTGTTTGTTCACCATATCAAAAATCTGCTCTGCCTGGCCGAGAGGGGTCCATTCCTTCTTACCGCTCACATGAACTCGCGCGATGAGAAGATCCACGTCCTTGGGACTAGTGTCTGGAGGAAGCATCAAGCATTGAACCATTGCGAACGCGTCTTCTGAAAAATCTGGAAGCTCACCATTCTTTGCCTGATCATTAAGGCGACGCAGGCAGACGACCCTCCGATTCCCCTCCACTACCGTGAGCCCAGAGTCTACGAAGGGCTTCTCGCTCAGCCCTCCTGAATATCTTATCTCGTTATACAGACTCTTGGTGCCTTCTTCACGCCATAGCCAATCTTCAATCTCGATTTGATCTGAAGTTGTGGGCCGATGCCTAATCCTTGGATTGTTGGGATCAAGATGTAGCCGCTCTATTGGTACTTTTACGAGTCTGCAAGGTATCGTTCGGCCCCGTGTCACTTCAAGTTCGACAATAGGTGATTTAGACCATAAGTCCGTTCCATCGGAGAGTGAACTGTCTACACCAACCTTCCGGAGTTTGTCTGGGAAAAACATGTATGATTTCTTCCAGCACCATTCACAAACGTAGCGATAGGGACCTGAGTCATAAGGACCTCTGATCTTATGCTTGTCGTCATCGAATCTAGATCCACAGCACAGGCAAACCGTCGGAGGTCTCTCCGAGCCGATTTGCCAAGCTTCACTCGCCAAGTTGATACTGCTCCTTCTGGAGAGTCGACACTTCTCGCCAGTCAAGACCTCCCCCGAGTCGAGTGATATGATTTCGACCCTTGGCACTAATCGAGGCGCCATTGATGTCTAGGTCCTGCTCCTTTAGGAAGACAGGAGGCTTCTTCCCACTCTTGTCTCTCAGTTCAAATGCCTCGTAGAAGTCTTTTGCGTGGTTGAATTTGTCAACCAAGCCCTGGTAAGGAGGAAAGGCACCGGCGTATCCTATGACGCGGCGAGCTTTGGCGACCATTTCTAGCTCTTCTCTTCCCCATCGCGGGGATACGAATCTGTTCTTTTCCAGAGAAGTAAGAGGTTCAAATCTCATTGGGTAACACACCGCTCCCCAATTCAGGAGATCACGTACTCTTTCGAAGAAATCCTGAGGGTCGTCTTGGTAATTGAAAATCGTGTAAGAAACGATCTTTCGAGGGCTTAGCCCTGAGTCCTTCAACAATCGTATAGCGCGTTCAACCGCCGGCCCGATTCCATGATAATCGTATGCAATCCGCACAACCTCCATTCGCATGCGCGATACTTTTTCGGCGACCTCTTGTGTTACGAGTCTTGCATCAAGACCTTGGTTGAAGTCAGTTATCATTCCAAGTTCTTCAAGCTCATCAAACAAGGGTCTCCAATTTTGATTGCCCAGAATATTATTGTCCCATAGGATTATGCGGGTATGATGTCTCTTGTTGCAACAAGTCTTTGTTTTTTGATGCCCTGGATAGATCAGATGCTTGATTGAAAATTTGAGTGCACTAGGTCGACCCTCGAGTTTAGGAACCGAGCAGAATCCGCAACGGCGAATGCAACCTCTGGAGGCGAACATGATGCTCCCGTCCCACTCCGGCACGAGGTCATAGTCAGGAACGAACCCTTCCGCTTCGTCCATTAGGCCTTTGTGTACGTAATCGGCACCCGACAAGGCTGCATGGTCGGGAAGTAAGGAAGCATAAATTCCCCCAAGCCATATTGGAACCTCCGGAAACAGTTTCTTGTAAAAGCGGACGGTCCGGTGAACGGGCTTCCAAGCATATGTGAATAGACTAGTAACGTAAACCTTGTCAGGCCGCCTTAGTGGATGTTTCTCTCCTCGAACTAATTCTGTCGTATCACCCTTGTACTTGTGATAGGCAGCTAGTTTGAGCAAGCCGAGAGGAGGATAGCGCGTGTAGAAGTCGGGCTCCACAAGAAGCGTGTGCAAGCCTATCCCGGTGCGGAGAGTGGCCAGGGGCGTCGACTCTATTTAAGAACTGCCGTCGCGAAACCGCCAATTGGAACAACATCCTTAATGACGCATAGTTTTCTGCAGGTTAAGGGTCGGAGTGGCGGATGACTGAAAATCAAAAACAAAATCATGACTTGAGCACTCTTTCACTTCGAGTGACATACAGGAGTGGAGACTCTGACATACTGAACGACTTCTACATTCCATGCCTTCGACACTCAGTGGTCTACAAAAGAGCTGTCGGTTTTTTCACATCCGCGGGACTTGCAGAGGCCGCGAGGGGCTTACTTGATTTTGTGCGTAATGACGGCCGTATGTTCCTGATTGCAAGCCCGAAGCTGGCTGTCTCGGATGTCGAGAAAATTCGGAGAGGCTACGTCGAGCGTGAAGCCATTATAGACTCCATGGTAAGAGAACTCGAAAGTGGTCTAGACGACGAAACGGATATCGTTCGGGTAAGAAATTTGTCTTGGTTAATCGCCAACAAGAGGCTTGATATCAAGATCGCTCTTCCGACATCTTGGCAGGGAGAAGGCCTCTACCATGAGAAACTCGGCCTCTTTTTCGATTCTCCTAGCGAAACCAACAATGTCGTTGCTTTCATCGGCTCAATGAACGAGACCCGAGACGCATTAGTGCGCAACTACGAATCAATTGACGTTTCAGTCTCGTGGGAAGAGAGTAAGCGAGAGAAATCGAGAGTTCGAGAGCATGTCGGGCACTTTGATAGGATGTGGCGAGGAGCAGAGGTCGGTGTTGAGACCTGGGAATTTCCTGATGCCGTTATGAAGAAACTAATAGAGACTTATCCTCCACCGGACAGTCTTGCTGAAGACCCTGGGAAGCGCAGGACTCCTTTCAAGTTCCAATTGGACGCAATGAAGAGCTGGGAACAGGCGCATAACAAGGGTGTATTGGCGATGGCTACCGGCACAGGCAAGACGTTTACTGCGATAAGGTGTTTGGAGTATCTTCCCGGGCCGATAGTTTCGCTGATCGTAGTGCCGCTCCAGGATTTAATTGATCAATGGGAGAAAGAAATTAGAGCCGAATATTGGAATCGATGCGTTATCCGTAAAGTCTCGAGCGCAGAGCCTGAATGGCCGCAGCAACTCGACCGCTTGGTGTCCGCTTTCAACCAAGGAGCTCTCGAGTCACAGAACCGGATATTCATCATATCTACAATTCAAACAGCATCTCGCGATATTTTCAGATCACTCATATCACGTATTCCCTCGAAGAACCTAGCAATTGTAATAGACGAAGCGCACCACAGTGGTGCTGAAGAATTCAGCAACATATTCAGAGTTAACGCCGACTATAGATTGGGATTGAGCGCGACTCCCGAACGAGATTGGGATGATGAGGGCAATCAACGAATATTCGACTATTTCGGTCCAGAAGTGTACGTGTACAACATTGACGACGCGATCAGAGATGGTAGGCTCTCAAGATATGAGTACTATGTTCATCCGACCCCGTTGTCCCAATCAGAGCGGGACGAATTCCGCTCCTTGAGTCAAAGGATTCAGGTACTGGTTGCAAAGGTCTCCAAACAATACCGATCTTTATCATCAAAGACAATTCCGGAATTGCTTCAATACCTGGATCGGATCGGCGACCCCCGAGGCCTTGAGCTTCAAACACTTTACTTGAATCGCGTGAAACTCCTAAAAACGGCAGAGAGTAAAGCGGATGCGCTGCGAAACATTCTGAGGAGTTACAAACTGGATCGGTGCATTATCTATTGCAACGACTTGGATCATTTAGATGAATGTCTCAGGGTCACGTTCGAAGAGGGATTCGACCCGATGGAGTATTCATCGCGAATCGATGTCTCTGAGAGAGCGAAACTTCGAAAGGAGTTTGAGATGGAACACGGACCGGTTGGCGTACTAGTAGCAGTCAAGTGCTTGGACGAAGGAGTCGACCTTCCAGTGTGCGACTCCGCCATTCTGGTCGCGAGTTCAAGGTCAACGAGGGAGTTCATTCAACGGAGGGGCCGCGTTCTTCGAGTTCATCCCTCTAAGACAATATCTGAGATACATGACATACTAGTGATGCCTTTCATTACCCCGAACGAAGCCTACGGTCTCATACCGAGTGAATGGGAGGCGGCTGAAGCCGAGTTTAGGCGGGCGATGGAGTTCGCAAAGAGTGCAGAAAATAGTGAGGGAACTTTGGGTTCCCTGTCGGAACTTAAATCGATGCTCTTAAAAGCTCGTCGGCCCGTCGAAGCATAGCAGTGATGCTTCCCTAGGCTTAGTTTCACTGAAGAAGTAGAGCGGAAAAATGACGACTACCTCTGAATTGCTTCAGGGAGCCGCGAAGCAACAAGGGATTTCGATTGATCTTCTTAGTCAGTTGCTAAACATTGAGAGAATCTATCTGTATTTGACGGAAGCTAATCCAAGCACTGTTATCGATAGGGTTCGAGACGCGATAAAGGAGGCGGCTAAATGAGACTTACGAAGCTCGAGATGAAAAACTTCGGTCCGTACAGAGGTGTTCTAGAGGTCAATTTTGAACCTCTCCGAGGAAGGAACGTGTGGATAGTATGGGGAGCCAACGGCGCAGGAAAGACGCACGTGTTCAAGGCGATCAAATGGTGCCTCTATGGGTGGGACCCATCGCCAGGGGAAAAAATCAGACGACCAACTTCCAAGGATGCTTGGGATCTTGTCTACGGAACGAATATTGATCAGGGTATTCCTCCTGACCCTTACATGCACGTTTGTCTGTGGTTTGAACACGAACCTGAATCCGGCTCCTCTACTTCGAAACAACTCTACGTAGTCAGAAGGCTCGTAAGGCCTGCTAGTTCACGCCCGCGAAATCCGTCTCAAATAGACGTCGATTTCGAGGTCAAGATTAATGGCAGGATCAATGACAGCCCCAAAGAAGCTGTAGAAGCGATACTGCCTGTAGCGGCGAATCAATTTTTCATGTTCCACGGGGAGGAAATAAGGAAAATGTCCTTGAAACATGGAGAAGAAGTTCAACAGGCTATCGAATTGATTTTAGATGCTCAGACTTTCCGCCAGGGGATTGCTCATTTGGGAACGGTGTCCAAACAGATTGGACGAGAGCTAG
>WNGI01010223.1_pt1 | contig 12515 bp, 11 predicted proteins | sample 5400621 | NCBI WGS metagenome assembly WNGI01 (sample SAMN13153374, study PRJNA577476) | soil metagenome | isolation source: 20 cm soil or saprolite under Garry oak tree replicate 1 | place: USA:California | collected 2016-06-15 | reverse complement strand
GTGATGATCCTGATGATCATCGCGGCTGCCGTGCTGTTCGGCTACATGCTGACCTCCCTTTATCTGACCCAGACCTTGGCGCTGGCGATCGCCGACATGCACGTCAACAAATGGATGTTGATGTTCCTAATCAACATTTTTCTGCTTGTTTCCGGCTTCTTCATTCCGCCGGCGGCCATCATCCTGATGACGGCGCCGATCTTGTACCCGATCCTTACCACCGCAGGCTTCGACCCGGTCTGGTTCGGCGTGATCCTGACCATCAACATGGAGATCGGGCTGATTCATCCGCCGGTCGGGCTCAACATCTATATCGTCAACGCCATTGCGCCCGACGTGCCCGTCACGCAGGTGATGTGGGGGACGATCCCTTACGTGCTGTGCATGATGCTGGCGATCGTGATCCTGTGCTTCTTCCCGGACATCGCCACCTGGCTGCCCAACCACCTGATGGGGCCGCTGTCGCGATAATGACGCGGATGCGTCTGCGGACATTTTTTGCTACCCTTCCCGGGCGCTTGGCATTGTTGAGACCCAACGGCGACTTGAACATTGGGGAAACGCCATGCTCGAGCTTCTCGATCGCCAGCAAAAACTCACGGGGAACCAGTGGCGCATCGTGCTTGCCGCAATTCTCGGCGACATGCTGGAATTCTTCGATTACTTCCTGATCGGTTTCGTTCTCGCCTTCATCGTCGGCCCATGGAAGCTGACCTATGGGCTGTCGGCGATCATCCTGCTCTCCTCCGGCATCGGCGCGATCGCCGGTGCCTGGTTCTGGGGCTGGCTGGCGGACCGGATCGGCCGGCGCAAGGTCTTCATCGCCACGGTGATCAATTTCTCGGTCGCGACCGGAATCCTGGCGCTCACCCCGGAGAACGGCTGGGTCTTCCTGAGCGTGTTTCGCTTCTTCGTGGGTTTCGGCGTCGGCGCACTGGGCGCATTCGTGGCGCCGACGTGGGGCTGGCGGGCGCTCTTTGCCATCGGGCTGCTTCCCGCGGCCCTGACCCTGCTGATCCGAGCCTGGGTGCCGGAATCGCCCCGCTGGCTCATCCGCATGGGGCGGTTCGCCGAAGCACGGCAGTCGCTTGCCTGGGCGCTCGAAAAGAATCCGTCGGAGATCGAGCTGCCGGCTGAGGCAGCAGCGCCGCAACCGACCCGGTGGCGGGAGCTGTTTCGGCATCCCAGGAGCCTCGCCGTGTCCTGGCTCGGCAATCTCGGTGCCCAGACCGGGGAGTACGGTCTGACGTTGTGGGCGCCGACGCTATTGGTGCTGCTGCTGAAAGTCTCGCCGGCCGAGGCCGCGCATCTCATGATCTACTGCAGCGTGGGCGCTTTTGTCGGCCGCATCGCATTCGCCTATATGTCGGACTCGATCGGGCGCCGCGTATCGGGTGGGCTACTCGGCTTCGGCGCGGCCACCATGCTGATCCTCGCCGCCCTGTTCCATGACGCGTTCCTCGGCACGGTCTCGGTGTTCTGGCTGCTGCTGATCGTGACCTATTTCTTCTCCAGCGGCGGCTTCGCGATCGTGGGTCCATACGCCGCCGAGGTGTGGCCGGCGAGCTTGCGCACCAGCGGCATGGGCTCGGCGTACGGGTTCGGCGGCATCGGCAAGATCATCGGTCCGCTCGGCCTGGCGCTGATCGTCGGCTCGTCCAACGTGGTCAAACCCGAGGCCTCGGTCTCGATGCTCATCCCGGCTTTCGTTTATCTCGCCTCCTGGTTCGCGATGGCCGGAATCGTTTATTTCTTCTTCGGCATCGAGACCAAGGGGCGCTCGATCGAGGAGATCGATGGTGAACTTGCCGCGCCACCGATGAAAGCGCCCCGCGTCGCCCTATGAGATGACTGCATGGGGCGGCGGGATTTACGCTGGCTTTGCCGAGGCCGACAAGGGCCCGTCGCTTCGTCGGTTGCGCTGCCTCCCCGGCAAATTTCCGCTAATCTGGCGTAAAGCCCCGCAATCGGGCCTCCAACCGGGAGGATAGGCCATGATCACGCATGCCGGATGCAGCTGCGGCCTGGGACCAACGCGCCGAGGCATTCTGCAGGGAGGGCTCGCCACGACCGTGCTTGCGGCCAGTGCCCACAGCGCCATGGCGCAGGGCGCCGGTTCGCGCACGGCGGCCGGGGTCCGCGCCATCGACACGCACGCGCACTATTTCCCGCAATCCTATCTCGATCTTGTCGCCGGCGAGGGTCCGCGCTTCAAATATGAGGTGGTGACCACCGACGACACCTTCATGATCAAGAGCCCGGTGTTCTCTCCCGGGCCATTGTCCAAGAAATTCATCGATATCCAGCAACGCCTCGCCGACATGGATGCCCAGGGCGTGGGCGTGCACGCGCTCTCGCTCACCGCGCCGATGCTGTACTGGGCCGATGCCGACCTGTCGCACCGGCTCGCGCGCGCGTGGAACGACGCGGCGGTCGTCGCGCACAAGACCCATCCGGACCGCTTCGTCGTGCTCGCGACCTTGCCCATGCTTGACCCGGACAGGGCCGTCGACGAGCTCGATCGCGTGAGCAATATGCCGGGCGTGCGCGGCGTCTACATGGGCACCAACATCGACAATCGCGACCTCGACGACGCCCTGTTCGAACCGATCTTCGCCCGGATCGAGCAGCTCGGGCTGCCAGTGTTCCTGCATCCGATCCAGACCGTCGGCGGCAAGCGCATGCAGAGCTTCTACCTCGGCAATCTGCTCGGCAACCCGATCGACACCGCGATCGCCGCCTGCCACCTGATCTTCGGCGGGGTGCTCGACCGCCATCCCAACCTGCAGGTCAATCTGCCGCATGCGGGCGGCGCGCTGCCGATCCTGATCGGCCGCGTCGACCACGGCTGGAGGGTCCGGAAAGAGGCCAAGCACCTTGCGCAAGCGCCGAGCAGCTATCTGCGCCGCTTCACCTACGACACCATCTCGCATTCGAAGCCGATCCTGGAATTCGTGATCTCCCAGGTCGGCGCCGACCGGGTGATGACCGGTAGCGACTATTGCTTCGACATGGGCTATCAGCGCCCGGTCGAGATCGTCGAGGAGCTGCGTCTCTCGCCCGAGGAGCGCCGGATGATCCTCGGCGGCACCGCGGCGAAGATGTTGAAGATCTGAGGCAACTGCAAACGCCTGCATCGTGTCCCCGGCGCGGCGCGGCGCTGCTGCGCTGCGTCCGGGGAACGAGGCCCCCTACCCGGTCTTGCGGCCCTGCTCCACCAGGTCGCGGAATTTTTTCACATTGGCCTCGCCGGCGTAATCGGCGATGCGCTTGTAGGCCGGCTCCATCTTGGCGCGGAACGGCGCGAGATCCGGGCGGGTCACCTGCATGCCGGCGGCTTCGAGCTTCTTGATCTGCTCGGTTTCGCCGTCGTTGATCAGCTTGCGCATCAGGTCGCCCGCTGCGGCGCTCTCCTCGCGGAACATCGCCTGCTGGTCGGGCGTGAGCTTCTTCCAGGTGTTGGCGCCCACCGTGTGGATCATGTTGTTGTAGATGTGGCGGGTGATCGCGAGGTGCTTCTGCACCTCGTAGAATTTGTTGAAATAGATCACCGGGATCGGGTTCTCCTCGCCGTCGACCACCTTCTGCGAGAGCGCGAGATAGAGCTCCGGGAAGGCGATCGCCTGCACGATGGCGCCGAGCGCCTCCATCGAGGCCTGGATCTGCAGTTCCGGCGGGGTGCGCAATTTCAGCCCCTTGACGTCGTCGGGCGCGTGGATCGGGCGCACGCTGTTGGTCACGTTGCGAAAGCCGTAGTCCCAGTTGCGCAACAGGACGAATCCCTGCTTTTCGGCGAGCGGGGAGAGCCAGTCCATCGCCGGGCCGTCGAGCACCCGGTAGACGTGGGCGGGGCCGTCGAACACGAACGGGAGCATCACGGCCGCGAACGCCAGGTCGTATTTGTCCAATTGCCCTTGCGTCGGCAGCCCCATGTCGATGGTGCCGAGCTTGATCTGCTGGGCCTGCTCCGGCGGCCCGCCCAGCACGTTGTTGGCAAAGATGTTGACTTTGATCGCGCCGTCCGTGCGCGCCTCGATCCGGCTCGCGAACTGCTTGGCGGCGATGTTCGCCGGATGATCTTCCTGGGCGAAATGCGCCCAGCGCAGCGTCAGCGGCGCGGCGGCGCGCGCCACATACGGAGCCGCCAAGCCCAGCCCGGCCAGGCCGGCGCCGGTGGTCTTGAGGAACGTTCTGCGATCCATGGTTTCCTCCTTGGTTGGTCGTGGCCGCGACACTGCGGCGGGTTTCATCCGGCAAATCCGAAATATCGGGGCAGGAACAGCGCGAACCAGGGCACGAACGCGACGACGAGCAGCCCGAAGAGCACCACGGCCAGATACGGCATCATGGCGCGCGAGGCTTGCTCGACGTTGCAGCGCATGATCGCGCAGCAGACGTAGAATCCCACGCCGGCGAGCGGCATGAAGCCGCCCACCCCCATGGCGATGATCAGCACCAGCGCGTAGTGCAGACCGCTCAATCCGATACTGCCGGCGATCGGCAGCAGCAGCGGCGCCAGCACGTTGAGCGAGGGCAACCCCTCGAGCAGCACGCCGGTAACGATGAGCAGCGCGATCGAGCCCAGCATGAAGATCTCGGTGCTGTTGCCGACGGAATGCAGCAGCGCGACCAGCCGTTGCGGCAGAAAGGCCACCGTCAGCGTCCACGAGAACCCGGACGCGGCGGCGAAGATGAAGAGCAGCACGCCCGTGAGCGCCGCGGTGTCGGTCACCGTGCGCAGGAAGCTGTGCAGGTCCATCTCGCGATAGACCAAGACGGAGAGCAACAGACCGTAGACGACGGCGAACGCCGCGACTTCCGTGGGCGTGGCCACGCCCAGCAGAATGCCGCCGATCAGCATGCCCGGCATCAGCAGCGGCAGCACCGCGCCGACGCCGGCGCGGAACATCGCGTCGAGCGGAGCGCGCGCAACCCGCGGGGCGCCGGCGCGGCGGGCGCGCCAGTAGATCAGCGCCATGAGGCAGAGCGCCATCACCGCCGCCGGCGCCAGCCCGCCGATGAACATGCCCGCCACCGACACATTGGTGATCGAGCCGACGATCAGCATGGCGATGCTGGGCGGCACCGTCTCGCCCATGATCGCCGACGCGGCCAGCACGGCGGCACCCTCGGCGGCGCCGTGGCGCTCGCGCAGCTCATCGCGCATCACCGTGCCCACGGCGGCGACGTCGGCGGGCTTGGAGCCGGACAGGCCGGAGACGACGTACATGCTCGCCACCGTGACCTGCAGCAGCCCGCCGCGCAAATGACCTACCAGCGTGTAGACGAACCGGACCAGCCGTACGCTGATGCCGCCGCGCTCCATGATGAGGCCGGCCAGGATGAAGAACGGCACGGCGAGCAGGATGAAATTGCCAGTCCCGTTCACCATGGTCTGGGGCAGCACGACGAGCGAAGCGGCGTCGGTTCCCCACAGGTAGGTGGCGGTTGCGAGCAGCAGCACGAAGCCGACCGGTACCCCGGCGAAGATCGCGGTGAAGAACAGCGCGAGCGCCGCGAGGATCGCCGCGTCGCCCCCGAGCTGCGGCAGCCAAAAATCGCGGGTCGCCGCGGCCGCCGCCATCACCCCAACAAAGGCGGCGCCGACGCCCCAAGCCATTCTGCCGTGCTCGCCGCGCAGGTTGGCTAAGGCGTAGAGTACGAGCAAGGCCATGCCGACCGGGAGCGGCAGCGCGATCATCGCCGCGGGGAGCTGCAGGATCGGAGTCCGCTCGTTCCAGCTCGAGGCGATGAATTCCGCCGAGGCGATCCCGGTCAGCCCGGCGACGAACAGCACGACGATGTCGGCGAGGGCGAGGCAGCCGCGCTCGCCGCGCTTGGAAACGAGGTTGAGCACGACGCGCACGAACGCGTGGTCGCGGCGCCGGTAGGCGACGGCGCCGCCGATGAACGCCAGGATCGAAAGCGACAGTCGCGCGGCCTCGTCGGCCCAGAGAAACGATTGCTGGAAATAGGCCCGCGCCAAGACATTGGCCAAAACCAAGCCTAGTTCGCCGAGCAGCGCGGCCACGAGGATGGACTCGGCTAATGTGTCAACGCTACGCAACAGGATTCCGTTCGGCGCCGCGCGCCGCGCCGGCTGCTCACCGGAGGCTATTCGCGCCTGAAGCCCGATGTCTGCGGGCGAAACGAGCGCCTCGATTGGATTGTGCGGTCTCATGCGAGGAATTCGCGCCAACTCGGGACTAGTATATTAGTATACCTGTCCCGTGCGCAACGGCGTAAGCGCGTCGGGTGCATCCGCGCAGGGGCTTCGGCCGATGCACGACGAGGCGGTGGCCGACCAGACCATTTCGTTGGCCGCTGAAATTGTCCGCGGGTCGACGCGCATGGTTTCGTTCGGCGCGAACCGTTGCAGGTCCGCCACCTTCTCCCAGCCCACCTTGCGGGAAGCATGGAATTTCTTGTTGAAAAGCCGCAACGAACCGGGCTAGTACAGCAGGTCTTGGAACTCTCGGGAGAGCAATGATGGCGACCGGAAATGTGAAATGGTTCAACCCGACGAAGGGGTATGGCTTCATTCAGCCGACCGATGGCGGCAAAGATGTATTCGTGCATATTTCCGCGGTCGAGCGAGCCGGGCTCAGCACCTTGAATGAGGGTCAGCACGTCGAGTACGAGCTTGTCAGCAATCGCGGCAAGACGTCCGCGGAGAACCTCAAGGTCAAATGAGACCTTTGGCCGTTGCGGCCATGCAGTCCGCGAGAAGACCACTGCCCAACGAGTGATTTTTTCGCCGAGACATGATCGGCGAACCGTTCAACGAAGGCGCCCCATCTCGACCGACGAAGGCGAAAGGCCGGCGGCCGCGGGACGGTCGAGGCGTTCCGCCCGTCGCTTCGTGCTTGCGCAAGTGCCGCCGAGCCACCATCTATGCCAGGACGGTGCCGAAAGGCTCGCCGTCGGAAGCGGTCACGATCTCGAGTCCGGAGCGCCGGATGTACGCGCACTTTCTCGGTCGTGATCGTTTTGCTTGTTCCGGAAGCCTGGCACCGAGGGGCCGCCTCCGCGGGCGACGGGAAACGGCTTGGGGACCCGGGCGAGTCCCCGAGGCGGAAAATCCGCGACCAAACCCAAGGCTTATGCTAGAATCACCGCGATCATCCCTCGTGTGATCGAGGGCAAATCCGAGTGCGAACGCCGGCGCGCAAAGCCCTGCGTCCGCCCGGCGCGAGCTTGCAACGGTACCGTTCCTGCAGTCCCGGCGCGCCGAGCAGAGAGCAGCGCATCCGCGCGCGGCCCTCGCCGTCAATGGAGATGCGCATGACCACGCATCGGTTTCGGGTGGGTCAAAAAGTTCAGTTGAGCCGCGGCTATCCGTTCCGGATGGCAGCGGACGGCTTCTACGAGGTCGTTCGCCAGCTTCCGGACAACGCCGGTGAGTTCTATTACCGGATCAAGAGCTCGCGCGAAGCGCACGAGCGGGTGGCCAAGGAAAGCGAACTCGAGAAGGCATGAGCCCCGTGCGTGCGGGCGCTACCGGCGCGTTCCAGGCTCGGTTGCGGAGCATGGGATCCGGAAGAGCCCGCAGCTTTGTCCGTCGTTGGTAATTTGCTGATGGAGCCGCACATGCCGATATGGCCCGGCAGTCGTGTCAAGCCGCTGTGGAATCCGATCTCGAGCGCGCCTTTGGACCATGCATTGGAGGTCCAGGTCGCCGATGGTTTTGGTTGCTATGCGCTGAAATTCCCTTGCCGGCTGACCAAGTCCGGCTGGGTGAACGCCGAGACCAACACGGCGCTCGCGGTGGAACCCATCGCTTGGCGGCCCCGCGCCAACCGGCGCTGACCGCGACTGCCCGAGTCGGCGCTTCGGCGTCCAAACTTCCTGCCGTCATCGCACCAGCGGTCTTCCTGCCGGGCTCGATCCGCCATCGCGGAACGAGCCATGGACTTCGGCGGCGAGCGGTCGTCGGCCGTGCCCGGTTTGCGATTTTCCGGCGATCTGGACCCGGTAGTCGATCGGCGGCAAACTCCGCTTGCCGATCGCAGACACGGAGATGAGATGCCATGTCGGGCCGCAAGCTCAATCGGGACGACCTGCGCAAGGCCGCCGAGAAATACAAGAATTGGGGCAAGTGGGGGCCGGACGATGAGATCGGCACCCTCAACTATACGCAGCCCGAAGACATCGTCGCGGCGGCGCGCCTCGTCAGGAAGGGCAAAGTGATCTCGCTCGCGCTCAATTTCGATCAGCATGGACCGCAGGGCGCGAAGAGCAAATATCCGGCAATGGGACGCATCAATCCGCTGCACGTCATGTTGCGCACCGGGACCGATGCCTATTCGGGCGTGCTCGACCATCGCGGCATCCGCGCCGCCGACGACCTCGTCGTCATGCCGCTGCAATGCGGGACGCAATGGGACGGTCTGGGCCACGTGTTCTACGAGAGCTCGATGTGGAACGGTTACGATTGCCGCGAGGTCACCTCGGCCGGCGCGCAGAAATGCGGGATCGAGAAGACCAAGCAAAAGATGGTCGGCCGCGGGATATTTCTCGACGTCGCCCGCGCGCTCGGCAAGGACGTGCTCGAGGACGGCTACGCCATCACCGGGGAGGATCTCGACCGCACCGCTGCGTCCTGCGGCGTGAAGGTCAAGCGCGGGGATTTCGTCGTGGTACGTACCGGACAGATGGAGGCGAAGCTTAAGACCGGAAGCTGGGACGGCTATCCGGGCGGCGATGCCCCGGGGTTCTCGTTCGAGACGCTCGAATGGATCCACCGCGCCGAAATTGCCGCGCTCGCCAGCGACACCTGGGGCTGCGAGGTGCGGCCGAACGAGACCGAGCCGGGCATCAATCAGCCCTGGCACTGGATCACGATCCCGATCATGGGACTGACGATGGGCGAGATCTTCTACGTCGCCGACCTGGCCAAGGATTGCGCCGAGGACCGCGTCCATGAATTCCTGTTCGTCGCCCCGGCGATCCCGATCACCGGCGCGGTCGGCTCGCCGACCAATCCGCTGGCGATCAAATGAGGCGCTTGGCAAGGCGACCCATCGCCGCCAATTTTCCGAAGATTTGAACTGCTGGCTCAAGCCGCCCTTAGCGGGGAGATAGGTATCTTCCCGCCACGGATACGTCCGCTCAGGGGGTCAGCCATGAACGGGCTCTGGGTCGGCTTGGGCAAGAAAGCGCCCAGCGCGCAATCGCCGGTCGCGCGGCCGTGGCCCGCTACACCCATGCGCAAATCTCTGACCGGTCTGCCGATGTCCAGGCTTCCGATTGCGTCGATCGCAAGGCTTTCCCGAACCGTTGCGCACCTGCGCAATGGTACCGGGATGGTTCGGGCGTTCGCCGCAAACCAGAGCGGCGCGACCATGATCCTCGTCGCGCTTTGCCTGCCGGCTCTGGTCGGCGCAATGGGGCTCTCCGCCGAGGTTTCCTATTGGTATCTGCGCCAGCGAGCGATGCAGAACGCCGCCGATGCCGCCGCGATCGCCGCGGCCACCAACGGCACCTCGGGATATGCCGCCGAGGCCAAGGCGGTGGCGGCGCAATACGGATTCCACGACGGCAGCGGCAACATTGTCGTCGCCGTCAGCAACCCGGCGACCGCCGGGCTGCACGTCCAATTGCTACAGCGTCACCATATCCGACAAGGTGCCGCTCTTCCTCTCGGAGGTGGTCGGCTATCTGGGAACCGCCACGGCGAACAAGAAGGGCGCGACCGGGCTTTCCGCCGCGGCCGTCGCCACCAGCGCGAATGCCATTTCGTATTGCATCCTGGCGCTGGCCGGCAGCGGCGCCCAAGGCATCACCTCCAACGGCGTTCCGAACGCGAACTTGCGGGGCTGCGACGTCATGTCGAACACCAGCGCCACCTGCAACGGCCACAATCTCAACGCCAACGTCGGCAGCGCGCATTCGACCAACAACGGCTGCGGCATCGTTCAAAACTCCAACGTGCCGGTGATCATGGATCCATATTCCAGCCGCGCATCGTATATTCCGGCGGATAACTGCGGCGGCACGTATTACCAGGAGCCGGCGAAAAACAAGGACCCGGCGCTGCCGTCGTCGAACCAAATGAGCGGTTCCCAGAATTGGAGCCAAAAGATCATCTGCGGTGACCTGCAATTAATGGGCGATACCACGATCAATGTCGCGAACGGCCTCCTGGTGATCGAAAACGGCCAGCTCGACACCAACGGCTACACCTTGCAGACGCCGAGCGGCTCGGGACTGACCGTCGTGTTCACCGGGTCGAACAATGCAAGCTACCAACACATCCCGACCGGCGGCGGTACGTTGGACATTGCGGCGCCGTCATCCGGCGCCTGGAGCGGCATAGCGATCTATCAAGATCCGAATCTGACCACCAATGTCGACGTTTCCTACGCCGGCAACAGTCCGACGTGGGAACTCAGCGGGATGGTCTATTTGCCCCATGCCAGCGTCAGCTTCAGCGGCGCCGTCAACAAATCCAGCCATGGCTCGTATTGCTTCGGCATACATCACCGTCAACGGTACCGCCGACATCTTCGCCGGCGACAATCAGTGCTCTTCCGCCGGCCTCGTGCTGCCCTCCGGAGGGGCTCGGGGCACCCTGACCGACTGAAACTGATGCAGCCCGCAGCAACGCCGATGCAGAGACGATGGGCAGCGGTCCGCCGTAAGGCTCGTGCGCTGCGCGGTGAAACGCGGGCAACGGCCGCGATCGAATTCGCCGGAGCGGCCTCGCTGCTGAGCGTGGGCCTCCTGAATGCGGTCGATGTCGGCTATTACATGTATCAGCGGATGCAAGTCGAGAATGCCGCCCAGGTGGGCGCGCAGGCGGCGTGGAAAACCTGCACCCAGAGCATGCTGCCGGCGACCCAGAATTGCTCGGGGCTGAATATGGCCATCGCCGCGGCGATCCACAGCACGTCGCTGGGAACCGCCGTCGGACTGGCATCCGGCTATCCGGCGGAGGGCTATTACTGCGTCAACGGCTCGGACGCGCTGCAATCCGTCGGCAGCCTGTCCAGCAGACCCGCGGATTGCTCGGCGGCGGGAAACGCCAGCGCGACGCCCGGCGATTACATCCAAGTACGCGTGAACTACAGCTATGCGCCTTTGTTCCCCGGAATCACGGTGATGAGCGCCACCGGCATCTCATCCATCACCATGACCAGCTGGATGCGTTTGGGGTAAACCATGCGCTTCGCTCGTGCCACGAGCCTTGTCGGATGCGAGCGCGGAGCGATGGCCGCGGAATTCGCCGTGCTGTTTCCCGCACTCGTCGGCACGCTGCTCGGCATCATCTGGGCCAGTCTGCTGGCCTACTCGGCCGCGAGCCTGCATTACGCCGTGGAAGGGGCGGCGCGGTGCTACTCGGTCGAAAGCCGATGCGCCAGCGCATCCGCCGCGCAGAGCTACGCCCAGAGCCGCTATTACGGCGCCAACGTCCCGACCTTCACGGCGTCCACGTCTTCCTGCGGGCATCAGGTCAGCGCAACGGTGAACGTCGCGTTCAGCCTGGCTCTGGCAAGCTGGAAGGTCCCCCTGAGCGCGACGGCCTGCTTCCCATAGGGTGGAACCGGCGCTCTGCACTGGCCACTGCGCCCGCAACTCACCGGCCTTGCCTTTTTTCCACGAAACATCGCCCGTCGGGTCGAAGCGCCATGCTGGACATGGCGCTCGGCAACGTGAATCAATAATGGAAAGCGGAGCCGGCCCGGAGGGGGACACCATGGACACAGCGCGCGCGGCAGACCGCAAGCTCGCGATCGCGGCCAACCCCGGCCAAAAGGCCACCGGCGCCCGGGTGCTTGCCGACATGCTCGCAGGCTACGGCGTCAGCCACGTGTTCATGGTTCCGGCGGTGCTGCGACGCACCATGGCGGAGCTCGAGCGCCGTACCGCGATCCATCGCATTCAGACCCATGGCGAGAAGGCTGCCGCCTATATGGCGGACGGCTACGCCCGCGCCTGCGGCAGGCCGGGCATCTGCATGGCCCAGCACGTCGGCGCGCTCAATCTCGCGGCGGGTCTGCGGGACGCATATCTTGCCCACTCGCCGGTGCTGGCGTTCACCGGCGGCCGCGATTCGCGCACCAAGTTCCGCAAGCTTTATCAGGAAGTCGACGACGTCCCCGCGTTCGAGCAGGTGACCAAGTTCAATGCCACGGTCGATGCTGCCGAGCGCATTCCCGACCTGGTGCGGCAGGCGTTCCGCGTCGCGGTCTCGGGCGCGCCCGGCCCGGTGCACCTGCAGTTCCGCGGCAACGAGGGTCAGGTCGACGCGGACGAAGCCGAGATCGAGGCGATCTGCGAGCCCATGTTCTCGCGGGTGCCGCCGTTCCGGCCGGAGCCCGAGCTCGGCAGCGTGCGCCAAGCGTTGGCCCTGCTCGAGCAAGCCGAGCGCCCCGTCCTGGTCGCCGGCGGCGGCGTGCGGGCTTCCGGCGCGGCGGCGGAACTGGTCGCGCTTGCGGAAAAGCTTGCCGTCCCGGTCGCGACCTCGCTCAACGGCAAGGACGTCATCCGGGGCGATCATCCGCTCGCGGCCG
>WNGI01008183.1_pt1 | contig 12515 bp, 12 predicted proteins | sample 5400621 | NCBI WGS metagenome assembly WNGI01 (sample SAMN13153374, study PRJNA577476) | soil metagenome | isolation source: 20 cm soil or saprolite under Garry oak tree replicate 1 | place: USA:California | collected 2016-06-15 | reverse complement strand
TGGGGTGACACCGAGGAGGTATGGAGAGTTCCTCGCTACCACCTCCCGAGGATAGAGCGCGGGGCGGTCGGGTTAACGAAACGGAGCGGAGACTGCGCGTCTCCGCTCCGCTGCGCGATCCGTTTGTCGCGGCTACTGATCGACGACGAGGCTCGCGCCGATGGCCTGCTTCAAGTCCGCCGAATATTGCTTCGCGGCGTCATCGGGACTCGCGTCGCCACTCGCGACGCGGCCGGTGGCCTTCTGGATGACGGTCGTGACCTTGCTGAGGCTCGCGTCGGGTGATAGGAACTTCGCCTTCTCGAGCGACTTCGTGCTGTCGACGAGGTACTGCTGCGCCTTGAACTCCGGGACGTCCGCGGAGTCGCTGCGTGCGACCGGATGCGGATCCTCGATGTTGATCTTCGCGACCGTGTCCTTGTTGTTCCAGGTCTTGATCCACTCCCACGCGAGGTCCTTGTTCTTCGACTTCGCGGTGAGGTACCAGCACGTGCCGAGGCCGCCGATGGTGAAGGACGGCCCGCCGTTCTCGGTCGGGTGCAGGAGGTAGCCGACGTTCTTCTGCGTGCCGGCCTGATCCTTCGACGCCCACCCGCCGTACACCCAGCCGCCCTCGAAGAGGAGGGCGAGGGTGCCGTCGCCGAGCTTCGCGCGCATCGCCGTCCAGGGTTTGGTCGTGGTCAGGATCTCCTTGGGTGAGAGCCCCTGGCCGTACACGGTCTGGTAATAGGCGAGCGCCTTGCGGATCGCCGCGCTGTTGCCGACCCACTTGCCGTCGCTCGTCTGCATGTCGCCGCCGTACGCCCACACAAGTGGAACGAAGGCGTGGTCGCGGGCGCCGGTGTCCGCGGCCTGACCCGCGTAGAGCGCGTAGGGCGTGACGGTCGAGACCTTCGACTTGACCGCGGTCGCCGCCGCGACGACGTCGCTCAGCTTCGCGGGCGTCCAGTCCGCGGGCAGGCCCGCCTTTTGGAGGTCGTCGCGCCGGAAGTAGAGCCAGCGCGTGTCGAGGCCGTACGGGATCGCCCAGATCTTTCCCTTGTACGTCGCGCCCTTCTTGATCGAGTCGGGGTACTGCTTCCAGTCCGCCCACGCGTTCACATAGGAGTCCAGCGGCTCGATGTAGCCGGCGTCGGCGAGCTCGGCGATGCTGTCGCCGCCGAAGTGGAAGACGTCCGGAACGTCCCCGCCCTGGAGCGTGAGCAGCAGCTTCGTGTAGTAGACGTCGTCTGAGACCTTCTGGAGGTCGATCTTCACCGTCGACCCCGAGTTCTTGCTCATGACCGCCTGCGCGGCCATGTCCACGTACTTCGGTTTCACCCCGAGCTCATCGGGATAGGAGACGGTGATCGTCCCGGTGAGCCCTTTTGCCTGGCTCGGCGAAGCGCCGCCTTGCTGCGCGGCCGGCGCGCACGCCACCACGACCGCGGTGGCGCCGGCGACCTTGAGGAACGTTCGCCTCGAGTATCTCGACATCGCATGCCCTCCTTTTCGACAGGCCGGATATCCGCGGCCCACAGTACGCCGGCTCGCTGAGCGCGGCTCAGCGACAAGGCGCGACCAGAGGATCGCGCTTATCGTGCGGAGATCGCGTCGCTCGCGGAGGTCGTTCGATGACTGTCACACAAGCGGAGATCGACAAGGTCGTCGCGGAGTCCAAGCGGGTCCTCATCGGGAATCACCACTCGGGGATCTCCGCGTGGGACGGCAAGCTGTACGAGTGCACGTACCCCTCGCCGACGTCCTACCCGTTCCAGTGGTTCTGGGACTCCGCCTTCATTTCCATCGCGCTTCTCCATGTCGATCCGGCGCTCGCGAAGCGCGAGATCACGTGCCTGCTCCAGGGCGTGCAGCCGGACGGCTTCATGCCGCACATGCTCCTCTGGGAGAAGAGCAGCTATCTGCACTGGCTCGAAGACGAGTACTCGATCCGCCTCGCGCATCCTTTCTATACCGGGACGACCCAGCCGCCGGTCGTCGCGCGCGCGATCGAGCGTATCTACGACGCGACGAAGGACGTCGCGTTCCTGCGCGAGACGCTCGAGCCGACGCTGCGGATCTTCCGGTGGCTCAAGGCCGTCCGGGATCCGGACGACGACGGCCTGGTCTGCGTGATCCAGCCGGACGAGACCGGGCTCGACGCCAGCCCCAAGTACGACCTGGCGATGGGCATCTCGCACGAGCATCCGGAAGAGGTGCTCCCGCAGCTCACGCGCTCGATGCATCGGCTCTTCAAGGCCTATGAGGGCATCGGGCTTCAGCGCGAGCCGCTCGTCGACGTCTTCAACTTCGAGGACGTGATGTTCAACGCGATCTACGCCGATGGTCTCCGCGCGCTGGCGAGGCTGTGCCGGATCGCGGGCTTCCCCGAGGGAGAGGCGTACGAGTGCGAGCAGCGGTACCGGCGTGTGCGCGATGCGCTCGTCGCCAAGTGCTGGGACGAGGAGGCCGGGGCATTCTGGGATCTCTCCGGACTCCGGACCGAAACGCCGCAGAAGGTGCTGACCTTCTCGATCTTCTTCCCGATCATCCTGCCGGATCTCGATCGCAAGATCGTGCGCACGCTCGTCGAGCGGCACCTGCTGAACGAGAAGGAGTTCTGGCTGCCGTACCCGATCCCGACGGTCGCGGCGACCGAGCCGAGCTTCGACCCGGCCTGGAAGACGAACACCACCTGGCGCGGGCCGACCTGGGTGAACGTGAACTGGTACCTGTACTGGGGGCTGCTGCAGCACGGCTTCGACGATGTGGCCGAAGAGCTCCGGTCCCGGACCATCGGCATGATCGCGCGCGGTGGCGTCCGCGAGTTCTTCGACCCGCGGACCGCGGAGGGCGAGGGCGCGAAGGACTTCGCCTGGACGTGTCTGGCCGCCGATCTCGCGGCCGCTCCGACGAGATCGCCCGCGAGCACAGCCGGGGAGGGCAGGTGAGCCCACCTCCGAATCCGGACTCCTTCTTTCGTGTGCGAGACCGCGTCGTCGAGCTCAAAGTTCATCGGCTCCTGTGGAGCGGTGACCACCCGGAGAACTCGCTCTCGGCGCTCGGCGAGTGCGCGCGCGAGCGCGTCATCCGTGCCGAGATCGATCTCGCGATGCTCCGCGATCGCGATTTCGCGCTGCTCCATGACGATCGCCTCGAGAAACGCACGACGGGTCGGGGCCGGGTGAGCGCCGCGAAGGCCGCCGAGCTCGGCCGCGTGCGCTTCAAGGGGACCGACGAGCGGCCGGCGCTTCTCAGCGAGTTCGTCGCGGTCCTGGCGCGCGCACCGTACCCGCGGCTCGTCGAGCTCGACATGAAGGACGAGGAGCCTCTCCCATGGGCGCGGATCGAGGAGCTCGCGCGGCTCGTGCAGCCCGTGAAGGCGCGCGTCGTCTTCGGCAGTCCGGCGGACTGGAATCTGCGCAGGCTCCTCGCGGTCGATCGGTCCCTTCCCGTGAGCCTCAACCCACACAGCTACATCGACTTCGGCGAGCGCGGCGGCCATCTGCGGCGCGGCGCGTACGGCTACCAGGATGCGCATCCACTGGCGGGGCGCCGCTTCACCAGCGCGGCCGATTACCTGCGGGACCGCTTCGGCGGCGTATTGCGCCTCGTCCCCGGGATACGCGAGGTGCACGTCCGCTCACGGATGTTCGAGCGCATGCTCGAGGATGTCCCGACGGCCGCCGACATCTTCCACGCCTTCGACGTGAAGCTCGACGTCTGGACGCTCGACGCGGGCACGGCGCGCTGGCGCGAACGATTCGCTCGGGTCGTCGCCGGGGGGGTGGATATCGTCACGACGAACACCGCGCCCGCGCTCGCGGCCGCCGGCCGGAAGCTCGCCTAGCCCCGCGGCCTCTCGTCGCCGGCGAACGCGCGCGCTCTCGTGAACCGCAGATAGACCGGGTCGTCGCCCAGCCGGAACGCTTTTGGCACGCGCGCCTCGAGCTGGCCGAACGCCGGGTGACGCCCGAGGAGGCGCTTGTACGCGCCGAAGTTCACGAGCCGCGTGTCGTCGAGCCGGAACGCGTCCGGCGCGGCTTCGCGTAGCACCTCCATGTCCTCGGGCCGGGCCGACACGGTGACGGCGGCGCCGTCCGCGAGACCATCCGCCTCGACCGGGATGCGCGCGTCGCCGACCTGCGCGACGGCCCTCGCGCCCGCGAGGCGCAGCGTGCCGGTCAACAGGTTGCTCGAGCCGATGAAGTCGGCGACGAAGGCGGTCGCGGGCCGATCGTAGATGTCGAGCGCGTCGCCGACCTGCTGGAGGACGCCCCTGTTCATCACGGCGATGCGGTCGGCCATCGTGAGGGCCTCCTCTTGGTCGTGCGTCACGTACACCGTCGTGATCTGCAGCTCCTGCTGGATACGCCGGATCTCGTCGCGCATGCGCACGCGCAGCTTCGCGTCGAGATTCGAGAGCGGCTCGTCGAGAAGCAGGATCTTCGGTCCGAGAACGAGTGCGCGCGCGAGCGCGACACGTTGCTGCTGGCCGCCGGAGAGCTGCGAGGGGTACCGCTTCGTGACGCCGGGGAGGCCGACGACGTCGAGCATCCGCGCCGTGCGGTCGGCGACCTCCGCCTGGGGCAGCCTGCGTAGCCGTAGGCCGAACGCGATGTTGTCGGCGACGGTCATGTGCGGCCAGAGCGCGTAACTCTGGAACACCATCGCCGTCGGCCGGTGTTCGGGCGGAAGGTCGGTCACGTCCCTTCCGTCGATGAGGATCTGGCCCGCATCCGGCCGGATGAATCCCGCGAGCATGCGCAGCGTCGTCGTCTTCCCGCAGCCTGACGGGCCGAGCAGCGCGACGAACTCGCGATCCTTGATCGCGAGCGAGACGTCGTCGACCGCCGTCGTGTCCTTGTAGCCCTTGGTGACATGCCGGAGCTCGACCTCGGCCATCGCTATACCCGTCCCAGCCCCGCGGCGACGTACTCGCTGTGGAGATAACGCTGGGCGACGACGAGCAGGAGCAGCGATGGCAACGCGAGGAGCACGCTGAACACCGCGGCGACGGGCCGCTGGAAGCTCGAGATGAGCGTGTAGAGGAGCACGGGCATCGTGATGTAGTGCGGCGTGCCGACGATGAGCGTCCCTTGCGCCTCGTCGACCGAGGCGAGGAAGCTGAAGAGCGAGGCGACGATGATCCCGGGCAGCGCGAGCGGAAGGACGACCGAGAAGAAGGCGCGCAGCGGCGAGGCGCCCGCGTCACGGGCGGCCTCCTCCAGGTGCGGGTCGATGGATCGGAAGGTCGCGGTCGTGATCCAGGTCATGTAGACGAGCGTGCCGATCATGTGCAGGAAGACGACACCCCAGTAGGTGTCGATGAGGCCGATCTGGTAGTAGAGGACCGCGAGCGAGACGTAGAGGCCGATCCGCGGGAACGCGTTCGGGATGAGGAAGAGCAGCAGGAGCGTCCGCCGGTAAGGGACATCGAGACGCGCGAACGCGTATCCGGCCGGGATCGCGACGACCGCCGTCAGGAACGTGACGACCGGGGCGATGGTGAAGGACAGGACCATGGCGTCGATGACTCGGGGGTTCTCGAGGACCTCCTGCCACCAGCGGAGCGACCACTGGGTCGGGATGAGGTTCGGCCAGAACCATTCGCCGGCGAAGGACCAGAGGACCAGCGTGAGCAGGGGGATCCCGATGAACACGGCGAGCGCTCCGCCGAAGAGTCGCAGCAGCATGCGGCGCATCCGCGGATCGTCGATCCACCACGAGAGCCGGATCGCCGGCATCGCCGGCGCCTGCGCCGCCATCAGCGGATCTCCCGCTTGAACTGCTGCCGCACGTAATAGACCGCGGCGACGAGCGACAACATGAAGATGGCGACGGCCTGCGTGCTCGCGATGTAGGGCTCGAAGTAGTTCGTCATGTAGTAGACCATCGACACGCCGAGCATCTGCGGCGCGTTGGGACCGAGCAGGTACGGGACGGTGAAGCCGCCGATCACGCCGAGGAACATGAACGTCACGCCGATGAGCGCGCCCGGCGCGGAAAGCGGTAGGACGATGTGCCGGAAGATCTGCCACGAGGATGCGCCGACGTCGCGAGCGCTCTCGATGAGCGAGTCGGATATCTCGAGGAGGACCGATGAGAGCAGCACCGTCATGAAGGGGAGCGAGAGCCAGACCTGGGTGATCACGATCCCCTTCCAGTCGAAGACGATCTTCGGGAAGGCGCCGTCCGGCAACCCGAACGCCTGCAGGATGCCGTCGACGAATCCGTGGTTCGCGAGGAAGGTGATCATCGCGTAGCTCGCGATCACCGAGGGAATGAAGAGCGGGACGATGTAGATCCGGCCGAGGAGCTTCGCCGTCGGACCCTTCCCGAACCGCAGGGCGAGCGCGATCACGTACGCGATGACGAAGACGATCGCGACCGACGTCACGGCGATGAAGACCGTGAAGATGACGTTGGCGCGCAGCGTGTCGCTGGTGGCCAGCTGCGCGTAGTTGTCGAGCCCGACGCGGTAGGTGTAGTTGCCGGCATCGTCGCGGTCGCGCACCGTGAACGACGTGGCGAACGCCTTGATCACGGGTATGAACACGAAGAGCGTGAGGTAGACGAGCGAAGGAAGGACGAGCAGGACGCCGGCCGCGCGCGAACGGTCGAATCGCCGCCGGCGCGGGACGGCGCGAGCGGACGTCACGACCGCCACGCCGTCCCCTCCGGACCTAGCCTCTCGCTACTGCGCGACCTTCTCGTGCCATAGCCGCTGCATGTCCTGACCGTACGTGCCACCCGGCCAGAGGCGGTACTCCTTGTCCGCGCCGGAGAAACGGCTCCGCGCGTCGGAAGGCATGTACTGCCAGTCGATCCCCGGGTATCCGGACATCGCTCCGGTCACGATGAACGACTGCTGCGCCGGGTCGAGCAGGAAGTTGAGGTACTTCATCGCGGCCTGCTTGTGCGTGGCGTTCTTGGTGATGCCGATGTACGCCGCGCCACCGTTGAAGGCCGGATTGATCTGCGTGATCTTCACCGTCTTGGGCAGCTGGCCGGCCGCGAGAGCCTGTGTCGATTGATCCGACCAGACCGAGCCCATCCAGATCTCGCCGCGGTTCAGCAGGTCAAGCGTTCCAGCGTTCCCCTTCGGATAGACGCCCTTGCTGTAGAGCGAGGGGGCGAGGGCCTTCAGCGCCGCGAAGGCCGCGTCCCAGTCCTTTTCGTTCGCCGCGCTGAACGGCTGGGTGACGTACTTCTGGTAGTCGCTGTACTTGTAGATCATCGAGATGACGAAAGCGTCGCCGGAGCCGCCGGTGGACGGCTCGTTGTACGCGAACTTGCCCGGGTTCGCCTTGATCCAGGCCAGCAGATCGTCATATGTCTGCGGCGGGCTCGGGACTTTTTCGGAGTTGTACGCCAGCACGACGCTGGAGCCACGGTAGGGGACGGCCTTGTTCTGCACGAAGTCGAGCGTCGGCTTCGGCACCTTGGCGAGGTTCGGAATGTCCTTCTCGGCGACCTGCAGGAAGAGGTTGTCCGGTCTGGTGTAGTACCCGGTGTCCGACTCCCAGAGATCGATGTCCCATTGTGTCTTTCCCGCGTCGCTCTGTGCCTTGATGCGGTCGTAGATGCCTTGCGCGCCGGTGCCGTGCTCGAGGAACGTGAACGTGACCTTGATCCCGGTCGCCTTCTCGAATGCCGGGATGATCTGCTTGACGTGCAGGTCCTGAACGTTCGTATCGCCGCCGCTGTAGAAGACGAGCTCCTTGTCTTCCGCCGCGGCGCTCGGTCTATCGCTCACTCCCGCGTTCGGCGCGCTTCCGCCGCAGGCCGTCACGGCGATGAGCGCCGCGACGATCGGTGTGATCGGACGAAGCCAACGCTTCATGCTGTCCGCCTCCCCCTGATGCCTATCGAGGCGCCTACGCTAGGAGCGGCGACGTGAGCCGTCAAGGAAACAATCGCTGCTAGGCGCGGTGCTCTTCGACGTCGGCGGAACGCTGCTGCGGGGCCGCCCGGAGGTGTCGCCTCGCGAGCGCTCGCTCGCGCAATTGGCGGCGCGATTCGGTGAGCGTGACTGGTATGGATCGCTGCTCGACGCCGATCTGCTCACCTCAATGCTCGCCGACGATCCCGCCGAGCCCCTGCGCCAACGGACGCTCGAGATGGTGCGCCGCTGGCTCACGGAGCGCGCGGTCCCGGACGACGCGATCGATCTCGAAGAGCTGCGCCGGGTTTGCGTCGTTCCGGGAAGCGTCTCGGGCGAGCTCGCGCCGGGCGCGAGGGCTGCGCTGGTGTGGTGTCGCGAGCACGGGCTTCGGACCGTCCTGGTGAGCAACACGCTCTGGAGCGCGGCCGAGGACTTCCTTTCCGATCTCGGGTCGCTCGGTCTCGCCGGCCTCATCGACGGTGTCGTGACGTCGCACAGCGTCGGCTATCGCAAGCCACACCCCGCGATCTTCGAGGGCGCGCTCGCGATCGCCGGCGTGGCGGCGCGCGACGCCGTGATGGTGGGGGATGAGCCCTACCAGGATGTCTCGGGCGCGCAGCGCCTGGGGATGCGTGGCGTCTGGCTGCGGCCGCCGGGGCCTCGTCCGATTCCGGTCGGCGAGCCGAGTGACTTCGCCGTCACGCCCGACGCCCAGATAGAGTCTCTGGCCGAACTTCCGGAGGTCCTCGAACGTTGGCTGCGATGAAAGTCGGCACCGCGCCGATCACCTGGGGCGTCTGCGAGCTGCCGAACTGGGGCACGCTGCTGCCCTATGCGCAGGTACTCGACGAGATGGCCGAGATCGGCTACTCCGGGACCGAGCTGGGACCGTGGGGGTACCTGCCAAAAGATGCCCAGGTCCTCGCGAAGGAGCTCGGCGAGCGGCGGCTCGCGATGGCCGGCGCGTTCTGTCCGGTCGCCCTGCACGATCCGCGGCGCTACGACGAACAGTTCGCGTACGCGATGGACACGTGCCGGCTGCTCGCGGAGCTGGCCGCGCCGGTCCTCGTGCTTGCCGAAGCGGGCGACGGCCACCGCGAGCGCATCGCCGGACGGGTAGCCGTCGGCGATCGGCGGTTCTCCGAGGACGAATGGAAACGGTTCGCGCACGGCGCGAACGAGATCGCGCGTCGCGCGAAGGAGATGGGACTGGCCACCGCCTTTCATCCCCATGCCGGCACGTACGTCGAGACGCCGGCGGAGATCGACGAGCTGCTGCGCCGCACCGATGCTTCGCTCGTCGGCCTTTGTCTCGACACCGGTCACGTCTTCTACGGTGGCGGAGATCCGGTCGCGCTCGCCCGCCGCGAGCGCTCGCGCGTGCGGCATGTGCATCTCAAGGACGTCCATCGTGACCGGTACGAGCGCGCTCTCGCAGACGGTCTGGACTTCACTGCCGCGGTCGGGAAGGACGTCTTCGCACCTGTTGGCTCGGGCGCGATCGACATGGCGGCGATCCTGCGCACGCTTCGCGACGCCGGGTACGACGGCTGGCTCATCGTCGAGCAGGACATCCAGATACAGCCGAATTCCTCTCGCCAGCCGAAGATGGACGCGAAGAAGAGCTTCGACTTCGTCACCGCGACGCTCCGATGATCCGCGACCGCGTCGGCGTCGGCGTCGTCGGGACCGGCCTGATGGGCCGGCGGCACGCCGAGAACGTCGCCCGATGGATACCCGAGGCACGCCTCGCCGCGGCCTTCGACGCCGACCAGAAGCTGGCCTCGCGCGTCGGCCAGGAGCTCGACGCGGTCGCGTGCGCATCGCTCGACGCGCTGCTGGATCGGGATGACGTCCGCGCCGTCATCATCGCCTCGCCCTCGCGGTTCCATGCCGAACAGGCCGTCGCGGCGCTCTCCCGCGGCAAAGACGTCTTGCTCGAGAAGCCGATGGCGCACTCGCTCGCCGACTGCGACCGCGTCATCGCCGCCGCGGAGCGGGGATCGGCTCGCCTGCAGATCGGCTTCATGCGCCGCTACGACCCCGCCTACGCCGAGGCGAAGCGGCTTGTCGCCTCCGGCGCGCTCGGCGAACCCCTGCTCGTCCGCGCGGTCCATCGCGATCGCGAGGCGACCCACCTGCCCGCGGCGAGCGGCGTCACGGACATGATGTTCGAGTCGACGATCCACGACTTCGACCTGTCGCGGTTCTTCCTCGGCGACGAGATCGCGAGCGTGACAACGACCGCGGCGGTCCTCTGCCACACGCGCGGCGCGCACGGGCACGCGCCGAACGCCGCGCTCAACTCGGTGCGGTTCGCGGGTGGCGCGCTCGCGGACATCGAGACCTACTGGGGAGCGCTCTACGCGTACGACGTTCGCACGGAGGTCGTCTGCGCCGAGGGAACGGCCATGATCGGATCGGAGCGGCGGACCTCGCTTGACGTCTACACGGCGGCTGGCGCGTCGCACGATCTCTTTCCGGGATTCCTCGAGCGTTTCGCCGACGCCTACCGCGCGGAGGTGTCCGACTTCGTCAAGGGCACCGCGGAGCGCCGCCCTCCGGCCGTGAGCGGACTGGACGGTCGAGCCGCGGTCGCCGCCGCTCTCGCGGGGATCGCCTCATACGAGAGCGGGGTGACGGCCCCGGTCCGGATCTCTGGCCGATGATCTAGGGAGCGACTATCGCGCGCGCAGCCACTCCACCAGGCGGTCGCGGCAGAACCGCTCGCGTTCCCCAAGCTCGTTCTGCCGGTACCAGACGATCCCGGCGAGTAGGAGATACACCTCGTAGATCTCGGCGCGGGCCCGCGCCGGCTCGTCGGCGACGTGCGCGTACGCGTCCGCGAACGGCGCGCCCATCGCGGGGAGCGCTGGCAGCGTCCACGACTGCAGGCGGACGAGATCGAGTAGCGGATCGCGGCCGCGCGCGCGCTCGAAGTCGAGGAACGCGGCGAAATGCCACCCATCGCCACGGCGCTGCAGCAGGAGGTTCGCGAGGTTGAGATCGTCGTGCGTGAGTCGGCGCTCCACGCCCTCGAGCGACTCGCGTCGCTCCTCGTAGAACGAGATCACCGTCGCGTTGGATTCCTGATCGAGCGCGTCGAGGAAGCGGCACTCCGCGGCGCGCGTCCGAAGCCGGTCGTCGAGCTCGGTGGCCCAGGGCATGGGCGTGTCGACGTACTCGACCCGGTGCATCGTTCGGAGGCCGACGCCGAGCTCCGTCCCGACGCGGTGCTGGTCGGTGAACGACAGCGAGCCGCTCGAGCGCGCCGCGTCCTCGCCGGCGATGAAGTCCTGGATGTAGTACGGCACCTCGAGCGTCCGCCGCTCGACGTCGTGCCAGCGGACCGCGGCGTGCGGGACGTCGCGCGCGGCGAGGAGCTCGGCGAGGTGGAGAAAGCGGCGCATGCGGCCGGCGTGAGGACGGCGGTGGACCTTGAAGAGGAACTGCTCGCCGGTCGGCGTGGTGAGGACGTAGGCGTGATGCGAGCGACCGCGCGGCCAGAGCTCGACGCGGACGCTCCGGAGCGCGCCGCCCGAGATCTCGTCGGCCGCGCGCGCGACCTCATCCTGCGACGGCGGGACCGTGAGGATCCGCATGACCGCCGCGACTCTAGCGGCGGACGGACCTAGGCGCAGAGCGCGAGCGCGAGCTGCGCGGCGACGCGTGCGTTCGCCCGGAGAAGCGCGACGTTCGCCTCGAGCGCGCGGCCGCCGGTCGCCTCTCCGAGCGCGCGCAAGAGGTATGGCGTGAGTTCCGCGCCGCGGACCCCCGCGCGCTCGGCGGCGCCGATCGCGCGCATGACCTCGTCCTCGATCTCGTCGTGATCGAGCGACGCGGCGGCGGGGATGGGGACCGCGACGAGCATCCCCGCGCCGCGCGCGAGCTGCTCCTTCGCGATGCGGGCCGCGCCGAGCGCGTCGTTCACCCGATGGGCGAGCGGCAAGCCGCTGGAGCGCACGTAGAACGCCGGGAACTCGTCGGTGCCGTAACCCACCACGGGCACGCCCAGGGTCTCCAGACGCTCGAGTGTGAGCGCGAGGTCGAGGACGAGCTTCGCTCCGGCGCTCACGACGCACACCGGGTTGTGCGCGATCGCCTCGAGGTCCGCGGACTCGTCGAGGCTGCGCTCGAAGCCGCGGTGGACGCCGCCGATCCCGCCGGTCGCGACGACCTGCACGCCGGCGCGGGCCGCGATGTCCACGGTGGCCGCGACGGTCGTCGCGCCGAGCGTCCGTGCGGCGAGCACGGGCCCGAGATCGCGGAGCGAGGCCTTCGCGACACCGTCCTCGCTCGCGAGCCTCTCGAGGAGCACGTCGCCGGCGCCCACGATCGCGTGGCCGTCGTGAAGCGCGATCGTCGCCGGGGTCACGCCCAGGGCGCGTATATCCGCCTCGAGCGCGTGGGCGGTCTCGAGATTCCGCGGGCGCGGCAAGCCGTGCGCGATGACCGTCGACTCGAGGGCGACGACTGGGCCGCGCGCCGCGAGCGCCTTTTGGACCTCGGGCGCGACGGTGATCCTCATCGGCGGCCGGTCGCGTGACCCGGCTCACCGGTCTCTCCGGCAAGGAGCTCTACGGCGTGCGGGAGCACCGGCACGATGACCTCGAGCGACTCGCGCACCGCGCGCGGCGAACCCGGCAGG
>WNGI01006419.1_pt1 | contig 12516 bp, 14 predicted proteins | sample 5400621 | NCBI WGS metagenome assembly WNGI01 (sample SAMN13153374, study PRJNA577476) | soil metagenome | isolation source: 20 cm soil or saprolite under Garry oak tree replicate 1 | place: USA:California | collected 2016-06-15 | reverse complement strand
CCGACGTGGCAATGGAAAGCGCCGGTGTGACTTTGGTCAAAGGCGATCTGCGTGGCATCGTCAAAGCGCGCCGATTGAGCCGTGCGACCATGAGCAACATCCGGCAGAATCTTTTCTTTGCGTTTGTTTATAACGCGCTTGAAATTCCCATCGCGGCCGGCGTGCTCTATCCTTTCTTCGGCGTGCTTCTGAGTCCAGTGATTGCTAGCGTTGCTATGACATTCAGCTCCGTGTCGGTGATCAGCAACGCACTGAGATTGAATCGGCTGGAACTCTGAAGCGGCTTCGGAGCGACTTTTGATGCGTCGCGTCCATGCTATGCACGACAATTTGCCTGCTCATTCTCACTAGTGACTGTGGCTCTCGTCGGCACGGAATCTCCCAGCGTTAGGTGTCTCGGCACATTTTTCACTGTGCCCGCGTTCGCGGCCTTCTTCGTGATGCGTAGATGAGATAGACGCCCAATAGGATAAAGGGAATGCTTAAAAGTTGTCCCATGTTCAAAGGCATGCGGTTCTCGAATGGCACCTGGTTTTCTTTGACGAACTCGATCATGAAGCGAGCTAGAAAACAGATCGCTAGGGTCGTGCCTAAGACTCGGCCGGGAAATTGAATGATCGTGGTTTTCCAGTAGGCGACGTACAACGCGCAAAAAACCAGAAAGTACGCGACTGCCTCGTAGAGCATCGCTGGGTGCCGCGGAAGATTGTCGACGCGGGCGAACACGATCGCCCACGGCAGGTTTGAAGGGACGCCAAGAATTTCCGAATTGAAAAAATTACCAACGCGGATTAGCGCCGCCGCGAGTAGACAGGGTACGACGAGTCGATCGGCAAGCTCGATGAAGCTCATGTCGGGGTGTTTTTTTAGATAGAAATACAGCGCGATCATGACGCCGGCGAAACCGCCGTGGCTCGCGAGTCCGCCGTGCCAGATCATGGGAATTTCCCACGGGTGCGACAGGAAATAGTCGGGCTGATAAAGCAAGACGTGACCCAGCCTTGCGCCGATGATCGTACCGAGCATCAGGTACAGACAGAGCTCGGATAAATTTTCGACCTCCTGCTGCTCCCGGCGATAAAACTGCGCCATGATCTGAAAGCCGAGGAAAAATCCGAGCGCGAAGAAGAGCCCGTACCAGCGAATTTCGAAAGGGCCGAGAATAAAAAGTGCCGGATCCACGTCCCAAATCAAATGATGCATCTTAGGAGTCACGATATCATGTCTTGCCGCGTATTCGAGGTCGGGTAAACAGGCCGACCTCCTGCCTCGCTTTTTCTGCTATCAAGGCTCTGCTATAGTCCGCCTCATGTCTTCGATCCTGATCAAAAATATCGGCACCCTGATCACCGGCAAGTTGGAAAGTCCGCTCCGGCAGGCGAATTCCGTTTTTATTAAAGACGGGGTCGTGCAAGCGATCGGCAATGGTCTGAATCAGCCCGCTGACCAAACTATCGACGCCAATGGCATCACCGCAATCCCGGGCTTAATTGACTCGCACTCGCATCCGTCGATCGGTGAGTACACGCCGGCGCAAAATTCACTCGGCTGGATTACGAATTATATGCACGGTGGCGTCACGTCGCTGATTTCCGCGGGCGAATTGCATTTACCCGGATTGCCGCTGCCGCCCGACGCGCGCACTGCTCTGTCGGTGGCGATTGTTACAAAGCGTTGCTACGACAACCTGCGGCCGTCGGGCGTGAAAGTGCACGCCGGTACTTTACTACTGGTTCCAGGATTAACGGAAAAAGATTTTGACGAGATTCATTCCCTCGGCATCAAGCTGGTGAAATTCATTTTCTACGATTACAGTCTGCTGCCCAATGGCGAAGCCGAACGCTACGTCAATTGGGCACATGCGCGCGGTATCAAAGTCAAAATTCATTCGGGTGGCGTGTCGCGCTCGGGAGTGAGCCAAGTCGCGGGTTTCGACATGGTGCAGAAAATCAAGCCCGACATCATCGGTCACATCACCGGCGGACCGATCCCGATGCCGGAAGAAGACATGATTCGCATCGCCAACGAGACTGAATGTTTCATGGAGATCTGCACGTCGGGAAATTACCGCTTGGCTTTGCTGCTTGCCCGGGCGGTCAGCGCGAAAAATTTACATCATCGCGTCCTGATCGGCACGGATACGCCGGGTGGAACAGGCATCGTACCGCGCGGCATTTTGCGTGAGATCGCTTTTATTTCTGCCGTCGGTGAAATAGCGCCGGAGAAAACCATCTGCATGGCGACAGGCAATGTCGGGCGCGCCCATGATCTGAATCTGGGAATATTAGAAGAAGGGCGGCCGGCCGATCTCGTGTTGTTGCATAAAATCACCGGATCGGTGGCGCAGGACGCACTCGACTCTTTTGCCAAGGGCGATCTGCCGGGTATCTCGTATGTCATCATCGACGGTGTCGTCCAAGTGGCTGGTCGGAGCCAGCAAACCCCTCCGCCGGAACGCGTCGCCAGCCAATCTTGCTGTTGAAGGAGAATCGGAGTGAGCGCTTTTGATTTCGGCGTCGGACTGTTTCCGACCGAACCGCTGCAGAAAATGATTCATCTCGCCAAAGTCAGCGAAGAAGTGGGCTTTACGCACATTTGGGTCGGCGACTCGCATCTCATCTGGCGTGAAGCCTACGTCAACATGGCGGCGATGGCGCTCAATACGACGAAGGTGAAGCTTGGCACCGGCGTGACGAATCCACTGACGCGCCATCCGTCGGTGCTCGCCAGCGCCTACGCGACGCTTGAAGAGTATTCGCCGGGTCGCGTGATCGTTGGCATCGGCTTGGGTGACAGTTCCGTGGAAACCATGGGTTTGAAGCCGTCGACGCTGGCGAATTTTGAAAAGTCATTGGAGCAAATGCGCGAGCTCTTCTCCGGCAAAGAAGCTGAGTTGCCGAGCGGAAAAATTCATTTACTCCATCCCTGTAAAAACAGAGTGCCGGTCTACATCGCTGCCAGCGGGCCGAAGATGCTCGAACTCTCGGGACGGATTGCCGACGGTATCATTATTCTTGTCGGCGTCGCCGATGATTACATCGCACACGCAAAAGATAAAATTGCCGCGGGCGCCAAAGCCGCGGGGCGAAAGTTGGAAGATATCGATCTGGTTCTCTGGGTGCCATGCGCGGTGTCCGAGACCGCATCTGCGAAGGATGCGGTGAAAGCCCACGTCGCCCGTGTCGTCGCTCATCCTCTGCCCTACGTGCTCGATCCGAACGAACAGAAAGTTCTCGAAGAGATTCGCAAGACCTACGACTACTACCACCACATGGATCAGCAGGCGAATCATGCCGAAGTAATTCCTGACTGGCTCGTCGACAAGTTCGCCATCGCCGGCACAGTTGATCAATGCCGCGCGCAGATCGAGCGCATCAAAAAGACCGGCATCCAGCAAATAGCTATCATTCCTTATAGCCCGCCGGGAGGGAGCAGGGAAGAGACGATTCGTGGGTTCGCCAAGGCGATGGTTTGACCGAAATTTGAAGTTTTCAAAAGAGATTAAGCCGCTAAAGGTGGTCTTCCCAGGAAACCCACATAAGGACACCGGGTTTCCGTGAATCGCGACTGAGTTGCCGCGCTAATTTTACTTCGATATATTGAAATTGGCGACATGAGAAATCACAAGACGAAACGGGTTAAACTAGGACAGTACGTCGTTGCCGACGCGAGTATTTGTCATGGTGCACCTACCTTTGTTGGAACTCGCATCATGGTCGACCAAGTTTTGGAGATGGTCGCCGCAGACACGCCATGGGAGGAAATCATCGCAGAATACGACCGCGCGATTAGCCGAGCGGCCATTGCAGAGGCGGTTCGACTTGCCGGTCGCTCATTCTCTGAGAAAAATTCAGTGCGACGCGCCGGTTGATTATTCTCGACGAAAACATCATCGCCAGCCAGCGCCTGCTGTTGCGAAAGTGGCGAATCCGTTTCATGCAGATTGGCAAAGAAACCGGACGCCAGGGCATGAAGGACCTGGATGAAATCATTCCTTTACTCCACCTATCGCGTCGTCCTACTTTCTTTACCCACGATCTAGGTTTCTTCGATCATTCACTTTGCCATAACGGTTATGCATTGATTTGTTTGGATGTTAGAGCCAAGGAGACCGCCGTCTACATCCGCCGATGCTTACGCCACCCAGAGTTTCAAGCCGAGAAACAACGACTGGGGAAAGTTATTTTGGCACGTCAAAAAAACCTGAGTTTTTGGGAAATCGGGACACCGCGGCTACAGAGATTAAGCTGGCCACGGCCACAGACAAACCCTGACTCACGTGGTGAGCCATTCTAATCGCCCGTGGGAAGAGCCAATTAGTGAGTTTGCGCAAACGATGAGCTAAGGTTGAACATTGTCCCTACGAATCTCGACGACGCAGAAAATGTCGGCGAAAGGGAGAAGCCTATGAAAATCGTCCACACCATGATCCGGGTAAACGATCTCGATGAAAGTTTGAAATTCTATTGCGACGGCCTCGGCATGAAGCTTCTGAAAAAAAGAGAATACGAGTCCGGCCGCTTTACCAATGTCTTCGTCGGCTATGGTTCCGAAGAGACCGACGCGGTCATCGAGTTAACTTATAACTGGGATACGCACTCGTATGATATCGGCAATGGGTTCGGTCATATCGCGCTTGGCGTTCCCGATGTTTACAAAGCCTGCGAAGAGTTTCGCGCCAAAGGCGTAAAGATTGTGCGCGAGCCGGGGCCGATGAAACACGGGAGCAACAGCAACGCCATTGCCTTTCTCGAAGATCCCAACGGCTACAAGATCGAGCTGACGACCCGGGCGGAGTAGTGAGCAGACTTTAGAGACTTTAACTTGCCAACACTGATCGCAAAACCGACTGTCATTGCCGCGGCGGGCGAGCCGCCAAAGATCATCGAAGAGTTTATCGGGCGAGTAAACTCGCGAATGGGAGCCGTAAGTATCGCCAAGATGACGAGTCCGTCGGGGTGGCGAGAACCTGGGCAAACTCCCGAGTTCGATGAGTATACGATAGTCTTAAAAGGGGAACTGCAAATCGAGACGCGCGACACGGTTCACAAGGTTGCTGCGGGGCAAGCCATTATCGCTTACGCGGGCGAGTGGTTGCGTTATAGCACGCCGGGACCGCAGGGCGCGGAATATATCGCCGTGTGCTTGCCGGCGTTTTCGCCTGACACGGTTCATCGCGACGAATCATGAGCGCGTGAGCAATGACTCTAGTTACTTCTTGATGATTCGATACCCAACGCTGTCGAGAATATTGTAGAGCTGAATAACGTCGGTCGTCGGCCGATAACCGACGTTAGCCAAGGTGGAACGCACGTAGGAATCCTTCCATTTGGGATGGCCCGTTGCATCCAAGTTTTCCTTGTTGACTAAAATCGAAAGCACGAGTTTTTGCAGCGTTACCGCGTAGTCGCGCTCATCGCGGTTGCGCGTCATGATGACCGACGGCACGGCGTATGTTTCAAAATCGTCGGCCCATGCATAAACCGATTTTTCGATCTTTTTCTTTGGATAAATTTGTTCCAAACCGCTGTCCGGCGGAAACGCCACGAAATGAAAACTCTTGTCGAGATTGCGGAATGCCGGGACGGGCGCCCCACCGACGAAAATGAGCGCGTCGAGATCGCCGCTGGCGATTTTTTTTATTGCGTTTTCAGGGGCTTCGAAGACCCGCTCGATTTTGACGCCGAAACCGCCGAGCAACACTTCCGCGGTCAACGCCGAGCCGCTCTTTTCCGGTCCAACCGCGACTCGCTTGCCTTGAAGGTCCTGGATGGTTTTGATCTTGTCATCCTTGGTGAGGACGTGGATCTCTTCCGGATAGAGATTGAGAACGACCTTCGCTTCCTGCAGAACGTTGAAACCGGTTTCCTTGAGCATGATCTCCGCGACGAACCGCAACACGTCCAGTTGCATGATCGCGAGATCGACTTTGCCGGAGCCCAATAAATTAATGTTATCGAAGGAACCGTTGGTCGGAACGACTTCGATCGCGATGCCTTCCTTGTCGGCGATCCGTTTGATGTCCTGGGCGATGTTAAAGTAAGTGCCTTCGGCGGAGCCGGTGGCAATCGTCAAAGCCAGCGCGTGGCCGGGGAAGAGAAGGGCTAGGAGCAGTATCATGATCTTTTTCACGGTGATTCCTCCGGACTGATCAGACTGGATCGAGAACGTTAATGGGTATGAGACGGCTTTTTTGCCAGGTGATCCTAGCACTCCCAATCAGGATAAGAAACGCACGGCGACGAATATGCCGATCATGCTGAGAGCAAGTGCTAGCTTGATTGCGGCGCCGAGGACGAGACCGATCGTTGCCCCGAAACCGGCGCGCGTCGCTTCCTCGAAACTCCGCTGTGCTGATAGCTCGCCAATAACTGCGCCGATAAACGGCCCAAACAGCACGCCGGGAAAACCCAACAGAAGCCCGGCGACGGAGCCTAGGAGCGCGCCGATGACGGCGCGCTTGGACGCGCCAAACTTGCTGGCGCCAAACATTGTCGCCCAAAAATCGACGCCAAACGCTAGGAGAGTAAGCGCGGCGAGGACGACGAGGGTCCAGACGCCGACAAATTCGAAGCCTTCGGCCCACGCGGCAAAAACGAGACCGGCGAAAATCAGCGGTGCGCCCGGGATCGACGGCAAGACGAGACCGACTAAACCGGCCAAGACAAAAATCCCCGCAAGAATCCAAAGAACGAGAGCGGAGTCCATTTAGGGGCGTTAGAAATTCGTGGGGGCTTAATCAGCGCTTGGCCTGCCGTCCAACGCCGAATAGTCGCCAGAGCCATGCTTCTCGCGCTAGCGGCTGAGCGACGGTGACTCGACCGGCGGCTAGGCGCTGGGCGATAATCTTGTAGACTTCGGGCGAAAAGCCAAAGCCGAAGTGACTGGTTCGAACCTCGATGTGTTCCACGTTCGAGGCGTGGTGGTCGATGCAAGCTTGCCACGCTACGACTGCGTCTCGACGGGAGTAGATCGCAATCACTGGCGTGGTGAACGAGATTTGATTGCGCATCTCGACTTCGGCGGCGATGGCGTCAACGTCGATGCCGCAGCGTCGCAGCCAGTTACCGACCACAGTGTATTTGGGCCCGCCGATGACCGGCGTGCCGAGCGTAATGACTTGGCCGATCAGGTCGGCGCGTTCGCGCGCCAGCTCGCGCGCGAGATAGCCACCGAAGCTCCAGCCGATGAGATGCACCTTCTGATTGCTGCGCCGAGCAAGCGACGAGACCCGTTTCAATACTCTTGGCAGCAGAGTGGATGCGCTACCTTTGTTGCGACCGAGGCCCCAACCCCGCGCTCGGTAGCCGAGTAGGCGCAGATAGCCTTTGAGTAGCGCGGTGGAAGCGTCGCCGGCGCCGTACCCTGGCAAAAGTAGAACGGGATGTCCTTGTCCGCGCGGCTGGCAGACGAGTTGCGGAAAACGAAACAACAGGCGCGGAAGTTCCATTAAGCCGCGTGCTTCGCGAATCACGCGAGAAGGGTGGGGTGCTTCGAAGGGGTCGGTCATGACTGACGTTGATCAGTTAAAAAGAAATGTACTTAGCTTACAGGGGTCTGGCACGATACACAACTTCTAAATTTCCTGCTCTCTCATTGCCGCATGGGCAAAGCCCGGTGGCCCCATCGAGCTCAAAATAACTTTAAGCCTTCAACGAAGGTCGGCAAAATCAGCTTTGGCAGGAGTTCACGCTTCATCCGACTCGTGTCGGCGACCACGGAAGTCATCCCCATGCGAACGATGTCGCGCGTGAGCGGCGTCGCGGTGCGAAATAGGGTTGCAAAAGCCTCACAAAGCACCGCGGCGAGGTAAAAACCGCAATCCGGCAGCCGCCACGGTCTCACGCAACCCCAATGGACGGCGAGGCGATCTAAAAATTCTTGAAGCAGTATCGGTTGGTCATCGCAGAGATTGTAAATGCCGGAGAGATTTTCTCTCTCAATACTGACCTCGACGCATTTGAGAAAATCCGGCAAGCTGAGCAAGTGGATCCAGGTCGGTTTGCGCCAAATGGCCATCAGGCGCTTCTTCATCAGCCAATGCGCCGCGTCGATAAGCTTTACGTCTCGTCCGTAAATCACGCCGGCCCTGAGCACGATGGGTGCCATGTCGCGACCTTGGCACGCGCGAAACAGATATTTCTCGGCTTCCAGCCGAGTGCGCGCATGCATCGACGTGGGACGGACGTCCGATGAACCGCGCGCAGGGGCTTGCGGCGTTGTGTGTTCCTCGACGTGGGGAAAACTCACCAAGATAAATTTCCGTACGCCGGCTGAAAGCGCGGCGTCGACGATATTTTCGACGTAGACGGTATTCGTGCGATGGAGAAATGTTTGCGGTCGCGGTTGAAAGAGTACGCCGGCAAGATAAACGAGGCAGTCGATATGTGCGCAAGATTCCGCGAGCGAAACTCGCGCTTCAAGATCGCCGTGAACCATCTCGACGTTAGAGCCTTCGGGTAAATCGAAAGGCAGCGGACGCTTGTGCGTGAGCAGGCGCAGCCGATGCGGCCCCGACATTAGATACTTTGCTAAGTGGGAGCCGAGGTTTCCGGCTGCGCCGACGATCAGGACGTTCACCGGTCACGTAAAATTATTTGGTTTTCTGCGGAAACGGACAGAGATCTTGGATCGTGCACTCGAGACACTTTGGTTTTTTTGCGAGGCAAACACGGCGGCCATGATATTGCAGCAAGTGGCAGAAACGGACGCGCTGCTTTTTTGCAACGAGCGCCATTAAATCCGCTTCGATTTTATCCGGATCGGTTTTTTTGGTGAAGCCGAGGCGCTGCGAGAGGCGCATCACGTGGGTGTCGACGCCGATGGTTTGCCGGCCAAAGGCGTTGCCCAGAACGATGTTCGCCGTCTTCCGTCCGACACCGGGCAAGGACACGAGATCCTCCAGATTGTCCGGCACCTTGCCGTCGAAACGCTCGACCAACGCGCGGCAACAGTTGTGAATTGATTGGGCTTTGTTACGATAAAAATTGATCCTGCCGATCTGGCTCTGCAACGTTGCTGGCGGCGCGGCCGCGTAATCGGCGGCCGTTCGATGCGTCTTGAATAAATCGACCGTGACTTTGTTGACCAGATCGTCGCGCGCCTGGGCGGCGAGAATGAGCGCGATCAGCAGTTCGAGCGGATTGGTGAAATCGAGAGCGAGCTTGGCATCGGGATGAACCTTCTCCAGCCGTGTGAGAATTTTCTTCATCCGGGCCGATGGTGCTACGGCTTTCGCTTTAGGCTGGCGCGTCGTTGCCATTTTGGTTTTACAGGGTAAATATGCTACCAGGAGTTCACTTGTCAAAGGGGGTGTAAACGATGGAACTGAAAGAGCTGAGAAAATTACCGATGCCGAAGCTGCGCGACGTCGCCAAACAGGAAACCGATCTCAAAAATGTCATCGCTCTGGAAAAAGAAGAACTGATCAAAGCGATCGCCGCGGCTAAGGGAATCGCTTACGACGAGATGCACAAGGATTTAAATGCGATCCATGCCGTCAAACAGGATATTCGTCAAGCGCAAAAGGAAAAAGCCGAACTTCTAACGTCGAGCGCTGATCGCAAAAAAATCAAAAAGCTCCGCCGCAAGGTCAAGCTCATGAAGCGAGTGACGCGCCATCTCGCGCACGACGCGAAGTTGGCGGCGGCTTCCGCTGCGGCAAAACCCGCCGCTCCGGCTGCTCCCGCTCAGACTCCGCCCGCCGCTTCGTCTTCGTAAGGTTATCGTATGAGTTCGCTGCCTCCTGTGCGTGGCCGCGGCGCCGCAGTCAACCCGAAGAACCGTTTCGAATCCATCGAACGGGTGCCCGAGCCGCCGCAGGACGGCGACGATATCTCTTCGCCGCAGACACAATTTTTCGCCGATAGTTCGAAATCGATCATCGCCTATAACGACAGCCCCGACGTCGGCTTCGACGCCAGCGTCAATCCATACCGCGGCTGCGAGCATGGCTGCGTTTACTGCTATGCCCGGCCGTCGCACGAGTATCTCGGCTTTTCTGCCGGCCTCGATTTCGAGACCAAAATCATGGTCAAGGAAGACGCACCGGACCTTTTGCGCCAAGAGCTGTCCAGCCGCGCTTGGAAGCCGCAGCTGGTCGCGCTCAGCGGCAACACCGATTGCTATCAGCCGGTGGAAAAGCAAAAAAAATTGACGCGGCGCTGCTTGGAAGTTTTGCTTGAGTTTCGCAATCCTGTGGTGATCATCACCAAAAACCATCTGGTGACCCGCGATGTCGACATACTCTCCGAACTAGCGCGTTACGACTGCGTTGGTGTGACGCTTTCAGTCACCACGCTCGATCATAAACTGTCGTCACTGCTCGAACCGCGCGCATCGCGGCCGGCGCGGCGGCTCGCCGCGATTAAGATACTCGCCGACGCCGGCGTGCCCGTTGGCTATCTGCAGGCGCCAATGATTCCCGGTCTCACGGATTCCGAAGCTCCCGCGATTGCCACGGCGGCGGCGAAGGCCGGCGCGACGTTTTGCGGCTACGTCGCACTGCGATTGCCGTATGCGGTTAAAGAACTAGTGGCTCGATCAGCACTATCCGGACAAGAAGCAAAAAATTCTCAACCGCGTGCGCGAGATTCGCGGCGGCAAGCTCAACGATCCGAACTTTAAGACCCGCATGCGCGGCGAAGGCATCTATGCCGAGCAGATGGCAAATCTATTTCAATTGGCGCAGAAAAAATCCGGAATCACCAAGCGTTGGCCGAAGCTGACGACGGAAAATTTTCGCCGGCCGGAAAGAGACCAGTTAACTTTATTCTAGCTTCGCGGAGGCTGAGTCTATCTGAATTCGAACGTGGTAAATAAAGATTTGAATCCGTTCGAGCAGAAAGATGTCAACGGATTAATAAGCCACGAGTCAATGCCGCTGTCCCCATCCGGCTTCATCGCCCTTTACGTCCCATACACCTAGTGGACGAAGGTGAGCCATTATTTCGTCCAGTGTCAAAAACCCCACACACGGGAAGGCTCCCAACGCCGGTGGCCCGTGCTCGATAATTCTTTTTGTTAGCACGATAGCAGCTGAGCTCGGTGTGGCCGGTCCGTGGTCGCCGGTTACGATAGCGATCTTACGTTCAATTCGCTGGCTGTTGTGGTTCTTGCCACTTAGCCACACTGCCAATGCGCCGTTCTTCGAACCGCAGGAGTAGAGCATCAGAGAAAGGTTTAAGAACAAAGGAGCGCAACGCGGCAAGGGTTCGAGAAGAAACAGTCTTCTCAGCGACGCTATTACAGAAAGAGCGTAGTTAAAGATATTTAGCTCAAGGCCCGCGTAGAATCTGACTGTTCGAGCGTTCCAAAGTTTCGGGAACAACTCAAGATCCGGCACTTCGCAATTGTGAACTCTGCGGGATCCTACCGGCGGTGGAAAACTACGATATTGGCTATCACCCCAGCCCGAGACGGTAATTTCCTGAGCATTCTCGAAAACGGTTACCTGCTTTCCCAAGTAAGTCAGGATGGCCGCGATCGTCGATGCTCCTCTTGGGTTTTGATTCCCTGGACTCAGGCCAATAGCAATTTGATCAATGTGCGAGAACTGTGGTGAGAGCTCCTTTATCAATGCGAATGTGATAGCCGGAACAGAACTCACCCCCGAGGTAACAAAAACACCTTGTTGTCGAGCAACTTGGTCAAGAGTAGCGATCCCCACGACAAATTGACGGGCGTCTGAAAGATCGAGGTAGTGGCTCCCCGCGTCGATGCATAGCTTTGCGACGCGGTAATCCTTCTTCTGGAAGGGACCGGCCGTGTGAATGACAACGTTCGCGTCGCGTATAGCTTGGCGAAGTGAATCTTCATCATCCAGATCACAGGAAACGAAGTCAGCGTTTATCGTTCGCGCAAAAATCTCCCCTACATGCCGGTTTCTTCCTGCTACTCGAACCCGGACGTGGGGATGCTGAGCCAAAGCCTTGCTGATTCGGGAGCCAAAAATTCCATAGCCGCCCAGAACCGTTACCGCTTTCAACCTGGCCATATTTCGTCGAATTCAATCGCGTAGTCGGATTCTTTGAAGCTTGCTTCGCTTGGAATCCTCACCCTCCCTGTCCCATCGGAATGGGCGAGGGCTAAGACTAAGAGCATACAAGAATGGGGACTCGGTGTTTGCGGCCTCAGTCGCAGTAGTATTCGATCTGATAGCCGTTGGGATCGACAAAGTAGAGGGCGTCCTTGCCGCGGCGGCCGTCGATCTTTACGCCGCGCTCTTTGAGGATCGTTTCGAGCTTCTTGAGCTTCGCCGCCGTCACCTTGAAGCCGATGTGCTCCAAGCCTTGGGTTCCGGACACACGCGTGGAGCTTTTGACGAAATTCAACAAGTCTCCGCTGCCCGGCGTGGTGAGAAAAATCATGCTAGGGGCATGGCGGAACGCGACTTTGAAACCTAACACACCGATATAGAACTCTTCGGTCTTTTTGAGATCGGGCGATTTCAAAGCGATGTGGCTAAGACCTTTGTTTGCCATAACTCAGACCCTTTCGGTAATTTGGGATTCGTCT
>WNGI01007236.1_pt2 | contig 12517 bp, 11 predicted proteins | sample 5400621 | NCBI WGS metagenome assembly WNGI01 (sample SAMN13153374, study PRJNA577476) | soil metagenome | isolation source: 20 cm soil or saprolite under Garry oak tree replicate 1 | place: USA:California | collected 2016-06-15 | reverse complement strand
ATGCTTCAAGGCAAAGGATTTCGCGTCCTGGCGGATAGCGAGAAACTGCCGATTCCGTATCAAGGCTCGGGTGTCATCGCCAGGCGGAGCTTCATCAATTCGTCGCCGGCGACGCTGGAAAATCTGCTGCGCGCCTTGCTCGATAGCACGGCTTTCATTCGCAATCCGGAAAACAAGGCGCAAGTCACCAAAATTCTAGCGAGAGCGCTACGCTTCAAACGGGTTGAGGACGCCGATGACGGCTATCAAAGTATGGTCAATCTTTACGAGCGAAAGATTTATCCCAGTGTCGATGGCATTCGCAACGTGATCCGCCTGCTCGGCGCCAGTAATGAGAAAATCCGCCGCCTTAGAGCAGAAGATTTGGTCGACGATAGCGCCGTGCGCAAATTGGAGAAGGAAGGGCGGTTCTAGGCGCGCGCTTGTCGGCGGCGATCCGCTCGGTGCGAATTATCGATTTTGCTCACGCCATCCACGCCTTTAAAAATATCAGTGGTTGTGTCATAGAGGATGCGTTCTAAACGGGAGACAGCTTACGGCCGAACATTTCCGCGCTAGATCCAGTCTGAGGAGAGAACAGTGGCCTTTCAAAAAATCGGTATCATGAGTATCGGCGAGATGGGATTTCACTGGGCCAAGCTGCTCAAGAGCCATGGCGTGGAAGTCCTGACCTACGACCAGGACCGCGGCGAGGTGAGCCGCAAGCGAGGCGAAAATGCCGGTGTAAAATCGGTCGGATCGATGGTCGAGCTGGTGCGCGAAAGCGAGTTGATCGTTTCGATCGTCGTGCCCTCAGCAGCGACGCGGGTGGCAGGCAAGGTTTCTGACGCGGTGAGTAGCGCCGGGCGCAAGGATCTCCTTTATCTCGATGCCAATGCGATCTCGCCGATGACCGCAGATGAAATCGCCGAAATCTTAAAACCCGCGAGCGTGAATTTTGTCGATGGGTGCATTATCGGCGCGGCCGCTAGGATGGGCAAGGGGACAATCGTCTACGTATCCGGCGCCGAAGCGAGCCGGCTCCAGGCATTGGAGGCTTTCGATATTCCGATCAAAGTGCTGGGACCCAACACCAACCAAGCATCGGCGTTTAAAGTCGTCTACGCGGGGCTCACCAAGGGGCTGCAAGGGCTGTTTTGCGAGCTCTTTATGGGCGCGCGCCGTTTTGGCCTACTCGACGAGATTCGCGCGCAATATGAGGAAAGCTTTCCCGGACTGCTCGATAAAGTGTCCGGCTCCATTGTCGGCTTGCAGGTTCACGCAGGCCGGCGCGCCGAGGAGATGGATGAGCTAAAACGAACTTTTAATCATCACGGGATGAACTCTTTCATGGCGCCGGCTGTGCAGAAGGTGTTGGAAGCGATCGCAGCTTTGGAAGTGGGGCACGCTTCGGCCAGCGGCGCCCGCCACGGCGACCTGCAGGACACGCTGGAGCTCTTCTATAAAAAAGGACTATTACAGCTGGGTCCTGCGAGCGAGAATTCAAAAGGGGGCCTATAGCCATAGGGCTACATTCTTGGTATGGAGTGCAGAACATGAATTTGAGGGAGGGCTCAACCAGTGTCTAGAGTGGAAAAGAAACAACCGCAGTACGGTTCCGATGTCGTCGTCGATTTGATGAAGGCGTTCGACATCGAATACGCCGCATTCAATCCGGGCGCGACCTTTCGCGGTATTCACGACTCTATCGTCAACTACGGCGGTAACTACAAGCCGGAAGTGATCTTCTGCCATCATGAAGAAATTTCGGTGGCCGTCGCGCACGGCTATGCCAAGGCCAAGAACAAGCCGATGATTGCCATCGTACACAACATGGTCGGCTTGCAGCACGCGAGCATGGCAATTTTCAATGCCTACATCGACCGCGTGCCAATGATGGTCCTCGGTGGCACCGGACCGATGAATTCAAAACGGCGCCGCCCACGCATCGACTGGATTCATACGGCGCTTGTCCAAGGCAATCAGGTGCGTGATTACACCAAGTGGGACGACCAACCGTATTCGTTGGCGGATGTGCCGGATTCCTTTATCCGCGGCTATCGGATTGCGACGACGGATCCGACGGCGCCGGTTTACATTAACTACGATGCTGACATCCAAGAAGATGCGCTTACGAGCGCATTCGAGGTTCCCGATGTCAGCCGCTATTCCGCTCCGGCTTCCATGCAGGCAAACCCGGAAGCGCTACGGAAAGCGGCGGAGTTGCTGGTCAACGCACAGGTGCCGATCATCATCGCCGATTCGCTCGGGCGCAATCCCAAAACGGTGCCTGCGCTGATCCAGTTGGCCGAATTGCTGGCCGCGCCCGTGGTTGACAAGGGCGGGCGCTTTAATTTTCCGTCCGTTCACCCGCTGGATGCCACGGATGGCGCGAACAAACGCGCAACTGCGAATACATCACCTCACCGTCAGTAAAAATCGCCACCATTTCGATGAACGATATGCTGGTGCACTCCTGGGCCAATGACTATCAGGCGCTCCAACCCGTGGATGTGCCGATGAGCGCGGACACGGCGGTGGCGGTGCCGGAGCTGACCCGGTTATGTCGGGAGTTACTCGGCAACGACAGCAAGAAAAAAGCCGCCATCGAAGCGCGTCAAAAAGAATTGGCCGAAAAACACCAGAACCGGCGCGCCAAATGGCGCGCGGACGCTGAGGCCAAAGGCTCGCAGAAAGAAATTTCCACTGCCTGGTTGGGGCTGGAAGTGGGTGAAGCTGTCAAGCGCGAAGACTGGATATTGGTCAACGGCACTTCCAATGGTTGGACGCGCCGTTTATGGGATTATACCAAGCCGAATCAGACTCTTGGCGGCAGCGGCGGCGCCGGCCTGGGCTACGGTCCGGGCGCATCGATTGGCGCGTCTTTGGCGCTCAAGGGTAGCGGCAAGCTCCCGGTGGCGATTCAGTCCGACGGCGATATGTTGATGACCTCGAGCGCGCTGTGGACCGCGGCCAAGCACCGCATCCCGCTGCTCATGGTGATGCACAACAACCAGTCTTACTACAACTCTGAGGAGCACGGCATCGAAGTCGCCAAGTTCCGCAAGCGGCCGGTGGAAAATGCCGGCATCGGCACCCACGTCGATGACCCCGCAATCGATTTTGCGACGATGGCGAAATCGTTTGGTGTTAGCGGCGAAGGACCGGTGCGTAACCCCGCGGATCTCCGACCGGCCATTGAACGGGGCGTAAGATACGTAAAGGAAAAGCAGCTGCCTTACCTCGTCGACGTCATCGCCGAGCCACGCTAAGTCACGGAACATTTGTCTCACGATCTCTATCGCGAATTTCGTCAGGCCGCCGACCGACCGGAAGATAAAATCGACCTCGGTCGCGCGGCCTTGACGATCGCGTTAAGCGACTATCCCAATCTAGACATCGTCAGCTATCTTGCGCGTATCGACGCGCTCGCGGCTGACGTGATCAATCGTTGCGGCGATGAAATCGATGTGTATCGCCGCCTCGCCGCGCTCAATTACGTGTTATTCAAGCAGCACGAGTTTCGCGGCAACGACAAGGACTATTACGATCCGAAAAACAGTTTCTTGAACGAAGTCCTGGAGCGCAAAACGGGAATCCCGATTACGCTTTCGGTGCTCTACATCGAAGTCGCACAACGAATCGGGCTCGCGCTTGAAGGCGTGAATTTTCCCGGCCATTTTCTCGTCAAGCATGAAAGCGCCGATGGAGAAATTGTCATCGATCTGTTTCACGGAGGTGCTATTAAAACAGCGGAAGATCTGGCGGCAACACTGAGGGGCTTATATGGCGCCAAGGCGGCGCTCAAGCCGGAATTTCTTGAACCGGCGAGCAAAAAACAAATCCTCAAACGCATGCTAGGCAATCTTAAAGCGATTTACTTGAGGGGCGGTGATTTCGGAAAAGCGTTGTCCGTCTGCGACCGTTTGATCATCCTCGATCCGACGGCGGCCGAGGAGTTTCGCGATCGCGGCGCGGTTTATTTGCAGCTGGAGTGCTTTACCCAAGCGCGGGAAGACTTTGAGAACTACATTACGCTGGCGCCGAACGCCCGCGACGGCGCCGCGGTACGCGAGCAACTCGTCGCATTGACTAAGCGGGCGACGCTGATTCACTAACCCGGACCGAACTCGGATCCCGACTGTTTCGAAAATTCACGAAAACTGTGGGCGAATGACGTGGTCAAGGAAAAATCTTTGATCATCGCCCTAGCGAACTTCCAGGGGTGAACCTGCCACAGCTTTAAACGGCGCAGGTTCAGTAAGTTCTGTGTCCAAATACGTTGCAGCTCCTGGCGCGAATAAACAACGCGGTTGTTGATAGCGTCGAACTTGATCAAGCTCATTTGGCCCTTGGACGGCAAACTGTCTCGCAGCCGCGTGTAGGCTTCTTGCCATTCCTGGATGCGATCGCCCAAGCGGATGCTCGCCTGGATATTCTGTATCTCGTCGAGCAAGCGGCGCGCCGCTTCGCCTTCGCGCGGCCGCAGTTCCTGAATCCTCTCCCGCAGGTTATCCCACTGCTTCAAAAAGCGGTTCAGGTCGCTGCGGTTATAAACCACGCGCGAAGAAAGATCTTCCAAGGGTTCCAGCAGCGCGCGGGCGCGCTCCGACAAAGTGCCCGTTGCATTGCTATAGAGTTTTTGGACTTCGCCTATACGTAGCGCCTGCCAGATGTCAGATTGAATTTTTTGGATTTGTTCGAGCCAGCGCTCTTCAGTCTCGGTTTTCTTCCGGGTTTGCAGCCAGACCTCTTCCATTTCTTTGAGAAATTTGGCCCAAGTGATCAGCAGAACGGTGATTTCCTTCGAGCGCTTCCATAGATGCACCGGGATGGCGTCGACAGCAAAACCGGGCCGGCGAATCTTGCGGTCTTTGAGACGGAAAAAGCCCGCGACCATCGGATGTTGCTTTTCGATGAGCGCGGCATTCTTATACCAAAAAAAGATCGACATGAGATTCCAATAGTTTTTTGGCGCGTGGTTCCACCGCGCCAGATTCTTGATCATGTTTTCTTTGCTGTAAAACGTCTTCCAGGCATTCTCGTAGGCCTCGGTCCACTCTTCCGCGCTCATGAGCGGGTGCTCGATGGTCGCGTGAAACGAATCGCGCTTGTTGAAATCGGGATCCATCCAATCACCGCGTTTTTTCATTTCACGGTGATCGTGCGAGCCGGGAAGCGGCGTGAGCATGAAAAATGACGCTTGATCGGGGTCGACTTCATGCATCAGAAAACGGACGTCCTCGGCGACCTGCTCCTTCGAGTCCCAGGGCAGACCGATGATATATCCCGTATGGACCAGGACGCCCGCATCGTGCCATTCCTTAATGATACCGCGGTACTCTTCGACTTTGTTTTGTTTCTTGCCTTCGGCTTCGAGATTTTGCGGGTTGACGCTTTCCATGCCGATGAATACTTGAGTGCAGCCCGCCTTGGCCGCCAACGGGACGAACTCCTTGGGTTTTTTCGCCAAATCGACCTGCATCATGAAAGAAACATCGAGGCCTTCTTCGCGCAGCTTGATGATTTCCTCGAAGGTCTCGCGCCAGAGTTTTTTACGGGCGAAATTGTCGTCGGTAAAGAAATAGAAAGACAATCCGCTCTCGACGTAGTTCCTACGCATCATGGCGGCGATGCTCTGGGGGCTACGCTCGCGCATTTTGCGCCCTTGCACGTTGATAATCGTGCAAAAGGTGCAGGCGAATGGGCAGCCGCGCGACGTATCGGCGGTGGCAAAGCTCGGATACGCGAAGTGTTTCATTGTTTTCGCGCTGGTTTGCGGCAGCGGTGCTTCCTCGATGTCGACGAGATTTTGCAGATCCTGAGCGAAACTATAGAGCGGTTTTAATTGTCCGTTGAGAAAGTCACCAAGAATGCCTTCCCATTTTCCCTCGACTTCGCCCGACACCATGCAGATGCCTTCGCGATAGAGTTCCTGAATGTCCGGCTCCTGATCGCTCAGCATGTTGATCGTGCCGCTGGTGTGAAATCCGCCCATGATGACCGTGATGCCTTCGGCTTTGAAGATGCGCGCCATGTCCAAGGCGCGGGGAAATTGATTGGTTTGCACGCCAACGAGACAAATGAGCAGCTTCGTGCCTGAAGCTTTGCTCCAGCGGATAATTCGCGACATGGGCACTTTTTCCGCAGTCTCGTCGAAAGTCGTGACTTCGATGGGTAGATCTTCAAAGACACCGCGAGTCTTGATGTCTTCAGTGAGTCCGTGCAACACGTTTAAAGTATTGCTCGGTAACACGCCTTTCCAAAAACGGATCACGTAGCCGTCGTCGTCGTACTTCGACGGCTTGATTAGAACGATGTGAAATTTTTTGATTTGCTCTAGCATCGGTCCCGTCGCCTCCCGAGTGCTTGTATGTTAGCGCACCATCTTTTATAGATAGCCAAGGAAAATCGAGGTTTCGGCAACTGTAACAACCGCCCCTCTGCATGTCAAGCTAAGTTATCCTTAAATAGTGATTCTCGCTGCAGAATTTGCAGTTTCGATGATTGAGCTTTATCACGTCTCGAAAACCTATCCGCCGAACTACAGGGCGCTCACTGACATTAACCTAGAGATCGCCAAAGGTGAGATCGTTTTCGTTTGCGGCGCCAGCGGCGCGGGCAAATCGACCTTGCTGAAACTGCTGTTTCGCCAAGAGGACCCGACGGAAGGGCAGATTTTGATCGACGGCCGCAATGTGACGCGCTTGGGTAGCCGCGGGGTTGCTCAATTGAGAAGAAAAATCGGCCTGGTATTTCAAGAGTTCAGGCTATTGCCCGGTCTAACCGTGCTCGACAACGTCGCTCTTGCCGCCCAGGTAGTCGGTAAGTCGAAGCGCGAGAGCCGTACCAAGGCGTATCAGCTCTTGCGCGAGCTCGGGCTGAAAGAACGCTACGAGGCCAAGCCTTTCACGCTCTCCGGTGGCGAACAGCAGCGCGTCGCCATCGCCCGGGCATTGATCAACGAGCCGATGTTGGTTCTGGCCGATGAGCCGACGGGAAATATCGACGACGAAATGGCGGATGAAATCATGCGATTGTTTTTGAAGATTCGTGATCGAGGCGCGGCGATCGTTGTCGCTACCCATGATCGCGCCATGGTGAAGCGCTACGGCACCCGAGCGCTCTATTTGCAGCGCGGAGTTCTCACGGACGATCAGTCCGTTACCACCAAGCGGGAATACAGTTGGTGAAATTGTCGCTGATCGGCGTCGTCCTGCGGCAAGTTCGCAGTAGTCTGCGCCATTTGTTTTGGACTCACGTGCTGACGTCGGGCACCATGGCCATGACGCTTTTCGTGTTCGGCGCGTTCATGCTTTTGCAGGTCAATTTGGAACGCCTTCTCAAGATTTGGGGCGACGAAATTCAAATCACGGCCTATTTAAATAGCAAGATCAGCGCAGGCGATGTCCAAGCGCTGCTCAAGCGTATCGAGGGGTTGCCCGAAGTTGCGCAGGTCAGGTACATCAATCAGGAGCAAGCTTGGCACGATTTTCAAACCGCATTGGGAACTCAGTCCGGCTTATTGGACGGTTTGCCGCGCGATGTGTTACCCGCGTCGTTCGAAATCACGCTGAAGCCGAGCAATCGAGACAGTCCTGTGGTCGAGCAGTTCGCCGAGCGTCTAAAAACCGAGAAGGAGATCGCCAGTGTTGAGTATCCGCAGCAGTGGGTCGAGCGGTTGGGTTTGGCGGTGCTTGCCGTCGAGTGGGGCAAATGGATTGTCGGCGGGATACTATTCATAGCGACGTTTTTCATTGTTGGCAGCACGGTCAAGCTGGCGCTCTTTGCCCGTAAAGACGAAGTCGAGGTCATGCAGCTCGTCGGCGCGTCGGAAACGCTAATCCAGGCGCCGTTCGTGCTCGAAGGCATGATTCAAGGATTGGCCGGCGCTACGATTTCGCTGGCAGCGCTTTGGGCAGGCTATTTGCTGTTGCGCGAACAAACTCCCTCGATGGGTGGCTTTTTGGAGCCCCTCGGCCAGGTGCAATTTTTGGATCTACAGCGCATGGCTTTGCTGGTTGCGATCGGCTGGCTTTTGGGCGCCGCGGGGAGTCTCGTTTCGCTGCGGAGGTTCGTTAAGACGTGGCACGCTTCAACCGTAAAACACTGACTTCGCTTTTCGCGACGTTGCTCACGGCACCGTTGCTCGCGTGGCCTGCCGCCCCTAGCCGCGACCTTGAAGGCATCAGGAAAAAGATTGAAAGCGAAAAAAAAGGTCTTTCTCAACTACAAATCAAAGAAGGCTCGGTGCTGGAATCTTTAGGCAAAATTCAAAGCGAGCTGGACAAGCGCACTAAAGAGCTCAAGCTCGCCAATGCTCGATTGTCGCGTGTGGCAAGCGAATTGGCGCTTAAGGAAGCGGAAGCGCAATCGTTGACTCGATCCATTGCCGCGCGCCAGCCCATTCTCGCCAAACGCGCCGTGGCGCTTTACCGTTGGCAGAAAGGCGGCAGTTCACTGATGGTTCTCAATGGCGACGTGTCGTTGAGCCAATTTCTCCAGCGGCGAAAATATCTAGCGACGGCCGTGGCGTTTGACCAGACGCTTTTGGCCAAGCTCCAAGAGGAAAGTGAGCATCAGAAAATCCTGCGCGACGAGCTGGCGCGCAAGAAAGAAGAGCTCAACGAGCAAAAACAAGCGCTCAACATCGCCAAGGAAGGCGTCCGGCGCGAGGCGGAGAAAAAGAAAATCCTGTTGGCGAGTCTGCGCCAGGAAAAAGCCACCCGTCTAAGGGTTTTGAAGGAGATGGAGGCGGCGGCGCAACGGCTTGAGAAAATGATGGACGAGATCTCACGGCGGGCGATGATTAAACCACGCGAGGCGCCCTCGCCTCGTTCGCCGGGCGCGGGTCTTGATGCGCTGCGCGGAAAGCTCGATTGGCCGACCCAAGGGCGGGTGACCGCACCCTTCGGCAAGTATCAACATCCTGAATTTGCCGCCGAGGTCGTCCGCAAGGGCATTGACATCGACGCTCCCATCGGCGAAGAGATTAAAGCGGTGGAAAAAGGTACGGTCGTTTACGCCGATCGTTTTTCCGGCTACGGTAAAATGGTGATCGTCGACCATGGGGAGCGTTACTATACAATATACGGCCATCTTTCAGAAATTCTTAAGAAAACCGGTGATGAAGTTAGGCGCGGAGAGGTCCTCGGACGGGCCGGCGACAGTGATTCCTTGGCGGGCGCAAAACTTTATTTTGAAATGCGTAAAGACGGCCGCTCGGTAGACCCCGTACCATGGTTTAAGAAGCAATAGCATTTTTATTTATCTTGGGATACACTTCAAACTTGTTCTATAAGTAGTTTTCAAGTTTTAGGAGAGCTGCGATGCGAATAGTTCGTAAACATGGAACACCCCTTTTGCTTTTGTTCGTCGGGCTAGCTTTGGGTTTTTTTCTCTCTGCCCACTGGGTGCCCAACGTTTCTGCCGTCGGACGGCAGGACTACGAGAGCTTGGAAGCGTTTAGCAATATACTTTCGATCGTCAAGAAGAATTATGTCGAAGACGTCGAAACCAAGAGCTTGGTCAGCGGCGCGATCAATGGCATGTTGAATTCCCTCGATCCGCACAGCGCGTATCTTACGCCGGAGCTTTATAAGGAACTGCAGAGCGACACGCAGGGGCGTTTCGGCGGACTGGGCATCGAAATTACCGTAAAAGGCGGCATCCTGACGGTCGTCTCGCCCATCGAAGACACTCCGGCGGCCAAAGCCGGCATCAAGCCCGGCGATCAGATTTTTAAAATCGAAGAAGAGTTTACGAAAGACATGTCGCTGGTTGACGCCGTCAAAAAGATGCGCGGACTCAAAGGCACAAAGATCAATCTCACGATCAAACGCGAAGGAGTCGCCGACCTAATGGACTTCACGCTCGTGCGCGACGTTATCCGTGTGCAAAGCGTGCGTAGCCGTACGCTCGAGCCTGGCTACGGTTATATTCGTTTGGCGCAGTTCCAGGAGCGCAGCGACCGCGACATGCAGCGGGCGTTGGAGAAAATGTCGGCTGAAAAAGGCGGACTGAAAGGCCTGGTGCTCGATCTGCGCAATAATCCGGGCGGTTTGTTGACTCAAGCGGTGCGAGTCTCGGATATGTTTTTGGAATCGGGTCTGATCGTCTACACGGAAGGACGGATCGAAGCGCAGAAACAAAAATATTTCGCACAGAAAGACGGAACCTGGACGGACTTCCCTGTGGTCGTGTTGGTTAACGGCGGCAGCGCGAGCGCGTCGGAGATCGTCGCGGGCGCTTTGCAGGATCATAAACGGGCGGTGGTATTGGGGACGAAGACCTTCGGCAAGGGATCGGTGCAAACAATCCTCCCGCTGGACGACAATTCGGCGCTGCGCTTAACCACGGCGCGCTATTTTACACCGAACGGCCGCTCGATTCAGGCGACGGGGATCGTGCCAGATATCAATGTCGACAACGCATCACCTCAGGACGGCAAAGCGGAGGCCCCCAAGCGCCCCGGTTTGCGCGAGGAGAATTTACCGGGTCATTTACTGAACCCCCAGCCGTCCTCGCCTAATTCTCCGACGGAGCCCGTGGAGAAAGACAAAGAGAAGGAAAAGCAAATCCCATCTTCCGGGCCTACGGGCGATGAGACTATCGATAACGATACGCAGCTAAAACGAGCACTGGATCTGCTAAAAAGCTGGGATGTGTTTAAGCAAATCGTGCAGAAAAAGGCGGCGTAGCCGTTGCGCAAATTTTTCCCCCATCAACATAGACACTAGAAATTAGCCCTCCCCTCGGAGGGCTAATTTTTTTGTGCTAGAGCTATTCCAGAATGGTCAGAGACGTTAACCGAGAATACGATTTACCTCTGTTCACTGTACCCGCCCGCAAGTTCTTGACTGTCAGTGAACTGAACGAGCTCATCAAAGGAACTCTGGAGTCCCAGTTAGACGCTATCTGGGTGCAGGGCGAGATCTCCAACTTTCGCGTGCCGCCGTCTGGTCACTACTATTTCACGCTGAAAGACGACAAGAACCAAATTAGCGCCGTCATGTTTCGCCGCCAAGGCATGGGCTTGCGGTTCATGCCCGAGAACGGCATGGCGGTCCTCTGTTTAGGTCGAGTGAGTCTTTACTCGGTGCGCGGCGACCTGCAGCTTTACGTTGACGACATGGAGGCTCAAGGGCAAGGCGCGCTATTTCTTGCCTTCGAGCAGCTCAAGAAGAAACTCGCGGCGGAAGGATTGTTTGCGACGGAACGAAAAAAGCCGTTGCCTTTTCTGCCGCGCTCGATCGGCATCGTGACCTCGGATCGCGGCGCTGCGTTGCACGACTTGCTGCGAATTCTCGGCGATCGCTATCCTGAACGGCGCGTGGTGATCCGACCCGTGAAAGTGCAGGGCGATGGCGCCGCCGTGGAAATCGCCGAAGGCATCGCCGACCTAAATCGCTTCGAAGAGATTGACGTTATGATAGTCGGGCGCGGCGGGGGATCGTTGGAAGACTTGTGGGCGTTCAACGAAGAGATCGTCGCTCGCGCCATCGGCGCATCGAAAATCCCCGTTGTTTCCGCGGTCGGCCACGAGATCGATTTCACCATTGCCGATTTTGCCGCGGATGCGCGCGCGCCCACGCCGACCGCGGCCGCCGAAATGATCCTGCCGCGGAAACGCGATTTGTTGGCGCAAGTCGAAATGCTCGAAGACCAGCTACGGCGAAATATGGTTCTCAGGCTGGAAACGGCGCGGGATCATTTTCGCTCATTGGTAAAGCGGCTCGCCGATCCGGGGCGCAAGCTCCGCGAGAATCAGCAGCGATTAGACGAATTGTCCGTCGATCTGCTGCGCCGGTTTCACGAGCGCTTGCGCCAGAGCAAGGATCGTCTGGCGGAAATTGCGGGACGGTTAAACGCCTTGAGCCCACTCGCGGTGCTCGAGCGTGGCTACTCCATTGCGCACAAATTGCCTGAAGAGCGGATCGTGAAAAGCGCCGCGGCATTGGAAGTCGGCGACGCCATCCGCGTGACGTTTGCTCAGGGAAAAGCGCTCTGCCGTGTCGAGGGGAAAGAGTAACGTGAAACTGTGGCTCGCACTCGCTCTCTTGTTCTCGCTCGTCCAAGCGGCACAGGTAAATTCCGGCAGTGCGGTAGTGGTGCAGTGGCCGAGGCCGGTCGAAGTGTTTCAGGGCGGACTGACGGAGATTCACGTGAGCGGCCAAAATCTGGCCGCCGTTGAGGGGCGCTTGCATACCACGCCGATTGTTTTCTATCCCACCGGCGCGCATTCTTTTACGGCGATCATCGGAGCCGATGTCGAAGCCAAACCGGGACAGTCCAAACTTGTGCTGAAAGCGACTAACCAGGCCGGCACATCCCGCGATCGCGTGATCCCGTTCAAGGTCAAGGCGAAAGCATTCCGCAAGGAATCATTCAACGTGCCGCCGAGCTTCGACGAGATGAGTCCAGAAACGCTCGAAGAGATCCGCCGCGAGCAGGCCGCTTTCGCGCGCGCGTTCGCGTTCTCGCCTTCGGAGCCTCTGTGGGAGGCGCCGTTCGTTCGCCCAGTATCCCAGGAGGCTTC
>WNGI01005032.1_pt1 | contig 12517 bp, 10 predicted proteins | sample 5400621 | NCBI WGS metagenome assembly WNGI01 (sample SAMN13153374, study PRJNA577476) | soil metagenome | isolation source: 20 cm soil or saprolite under Garry oak tree replicate 1 | place: USA:California | collected 2016-06-15 | reverse complement strand
AGCGTCAGGTAAGGCCCAGAGAACCGCCTTCGCCACCGGTGTTCCTCCCGATATCTGCGCATTTCACCGCTACACCGGGAATTCCATTCTCCCCTACCTACCTCTAGTCTGTCCGTATCCACTGCAAGCCAAGGGTTAAGCCCCGGGTTTTCACAGCGGACGCAACAGACCGCCTACGAGCTCTTTACGCCCAATAATTCCGGACAACGCTTGCGCCCTACGTGTTACCGCGGCTGCTGGCACGTAGTTAGCCGGCGCTTCTTCTGCAGGTACCGTCACTCTCGCTTCGTCCCTGCTGAAAGGGGTTTACAACCCGAAGGCCTTCATCCCCCACGCGGCGTCGCTGCGTCAGGCTTTCGCCCATTGCGCAATATTCCCCACTGCTGCCTCCCGCAGGAGTCTGGGCCGTGTCTCAGTCCCAGTGTGGCCGGTCGCCCTCTCAGGCCGGCTACCCGTCGTCGCCTTGGTGGGCCGTTACCCCACCAACTAGCTGATAGGCCGCGAGTCCATCCTCAGCCGGAATCCTTTCCACCCTGACCGATGTCGGTTGGGGTCATATCCGGTATTAATTCCCGTTTCCGGGAGCTATCCCAGAGCTGAGGGCAGGTTGCTCACGTGTTACTCACCCGTTCGCCGCTCGAGTACCCCGAGTTACTCACCCGTTCGCCGCTCGAGTACCCCGAAGGGCCTTTCCGCTCGACTTGCATGTGTTAAGCACGCCGCCAGCGTTCGTCCTGAGCCAGGATCAAACTCTCCGTTGATGTCTATATGCAACCGCCTGCCCGGCACGAGGGCCTGGCCGGCGGGCTGCTGACATGATAAGAGTGCCTCGCGGGCCGGTTGGACCGGCTCCCAAGGCGATCTTGGCATCCGTAGTGAGGTGATGGGCCGTTGCCGGCTCAGCCCCTCACTGACGGGGTTTGTTGTGCTTGTGCACTGGCTTTTAGCACGCTGTTGAGTTCTCAAGGAGCGGACGCGCACCGTCACAAGGCTTTCGCCTCAATTCGGGGGCAACCCTGCTAACTTACCTGTGAGTTGGAGGTCTGTCAACCGGTTTCACGAGGTTCAACCGACCTGGTAGCTCACCGTATTCCCAGCATACCCCCTGCCCAGGCCAGGTCATGACCGAGCCACCGAGCAAGGATCTGTTGCTGGCCCCGGGACCACCACCAGCCGACGGCGGGTGCGTGCTTGTGGGGCAGGACGAAACACTAGGCAGCAAAACCGTTCCCGTCAAATCGGCAAGCCGTGCACACCAGCCTCATGCGTCACGAGCGCACGGCATCCGGGGGCCGCGGGCCACCTGGCTGGCCAGTTCGGCGCTGGCCGGTTCAGTCGGGGACGACTTCCACCCCGCATACAGTGCGCTTGCCCCGCCGGATCACCAGGAACCTGCCGCGCAGGAGGTCGTCCACCGACGGCACCGCGTCCTGCGCGGTGACCCGCACGTTGTTCAGGTAGGCGCCACCCCCGGCGATCGCCCGGCGTGCCGCCGACTTGCTCGCCACGATCCCTGTCGCGGCCATCAGGTCGGCAACGGAGGGGAGGCCGCGGGCGCGCACGTCCGCGGCTTTCAGCTTGACCGACGGCACCTCGGCCAGCGCCGCCGCCAGGGTCCTCTCATCCAGCGCCCGCAGGTCTCCCTGGCCGAAGAGAGCCCGGCTGGCCGCCACCACCCGGGCTTGTTCCTCGGGGCCGTGCACGAGCGTGGTGACGTCATCGGCGAGCACCCGCTGGGCGGTGCGCGCTGCGGGCCGCTCGGCCGTCTCCCGCTCCAGTTCCTCGATCTCCTCGCGGCTGCGGAACGTGAACACCCGGAGCAGGCCCGGAACCTCGGCATCGCTCCGGTTGATCCAGAACTGGTAGAACGCGTACGGGCTCATCAGGTCCGGGCTCAGCCAGACCGCATCGCCCTCGGTCTTCCCGTATTTGGTCCCGTCCGGCTTGGTGATCAGCGGCGTGGCCAGCGCGTGCACGGCGTCACCGGCCACCCTCCTGATCAGGTCAACGCCCGACACCAGGTTCCCCCACTGATCGCTGCCGCCGACCTGCAGCGCGCAGCCGTACCGCCGGTGCAGCTCGAGGTAGTCGTTCGCCTGCAGGACCTGGTAGCTGAACTCGGTGTAGGTGATGCCGCCGGCCTCGAGCCTGGCCCTGACCACCTCCCGGGAAAGCATCTGGCTGAGCGGGAAGTGCTTCCCGATGTCGCGCAGGAAATCCAGCGCCGACAATCCCTCGGTCCAGTCCAGGTTGCTGACCAGCAGCGCGCCGGCCGGGCCCGGTTCGAAGTCAAGAAAACGGCTCAGCTCACCGCGGAACCGCTCGGCCCAGCCGGCCACCACCTCGCGCGGGTTGAGCACCCGCTCGGCCGACTTGCCGCTCGGATCCCCGATCAGTCCCGTCGCGCCGCCGACCAGGCCGATCGGCCGGTGCCCGGCCAGCTGGAAGCGCCTCATGGTGAGCATCAGCACCAGGTTCCCGATATGCATGCCGGGCGCCGTCGGGTCGAAGCCCCCGTAAAGCGTGACCGGGCCGACGTCCAGGGTCTCGCGCAGGTCGTCCAAGTCGGTGGACACGGCGATCAGGCCGCGCCAGCTAAGGTCCTCGATGATGTCCGTGGTCACCGCTGCATGGTCCCATCTCCGACCGCCGGGGGTGAAATCACTTTCGGCTGGCCCGGCGCGCGTACGGGCGGTAGGCCGAAACAGTCGGGTCGCCGGTCAGCCAGAACCGCCACGGGCGGTCGGCGGCGGCGCTGATCCCGACACGGGGACCACGGCTGACGTCCGGGACCGGCTTTCCGGGGCCGGCCTGCGGGGCCGGGCGGATCCGCAGCGGCGAGCCCGGGTCGCACACGTCGGCGCCGTCTTGGCCGCGGTCGATCCCGAGCGCCTGGCAGAGCCGGGCCGGCCCCCGGGCCAGCTCGCGCTGCACGGCCGGGCTGACCACGCCAGGCGCACCCATGCCAGCAGGCCGACCCGAGTCACCGGAGCCGTCCGGGCCGCCCGGGCCCGGGCCGCTGGACCGCCGCGGGCCGCCTGCGCGATGGCCGCCACCGTTGCGGCCCGCGGCACGCCGGGTGGCGGCCAGCGGAAACCCCTCGATCACCCGGCCGGCCCGCAGCAGGACCGCGGACGCGGTCCCCTCCGGCCGGCAGACCAGGTTCACGCAGAAATGCATGCCGTAGGTGAAGTACACGTACGCGTGCCCGGGCTCGCCGAACATGACCGCGTTCCGGCCGGTCCGGCCACGGTAGGCGTGCGAGGCGGGGTCGGCCAGCCCTTCGTACGCTTCGACTTCGGTCAGCGCCACCGCGACCAGGCCCTCGCCGGTCTCGTGCTCCAGCACACAGCCCAGCAGCCGGGGCGCCACCTCCAGGCCGGGTGCGGCAAGGAACTCGCGCGGGAGCACCGCGCCGGCCGGTCCCCCGCCTTCGGCCTCCTGCATGCGATCGCCCCGGTCAGCCCGCCGCCCAGGCGGCGTTCTCGTCGACCACGCCGCGCAGCGCGGCCAGCTGCTCCGTTACCCGCTCTGGCGCCGTTCCCCCGAATGTGCTCCGGGCCGCCAGCGCGCCGGTCACCGACAGCACGTCCCGCACGTCCGGCGTGAGGTGGGGGGAGATCTTCGCCAGGTTCTCGTCGCTCACGTCGGGCAGGTCGCAGTCGTTCACCTGGCACCACACCACCAGGTGCCCCACCACCTCGTGTGCCTCGCGGAACGGGATCCCCCGCCGGACGAGAAGCTCGGCCAGGTCGGTGGCCAGCGCGAAGCCAGTGCTCGCGCCCGCCTTCATCCGTTCGGTATGCACGCGGAGCGTGCCGACCAGGCCGGCCAGCGCGGGCAGGACCAGCAGCAGCGTGTCCACCGCGTCGAAGACCGGTTCCTTGTCCTCCTGCAGGTCACGGTTGTAGGTGAGCGGCAGCCCCTTGAGCGTCGTGAGCAGGCCGGTGAGGCCGCCGATCAGCCGGCCCGCCTTGCCCCGGGCCAGCTCCGCCACGTCGGGATTCTTTTTTTGCGGCATGATCGACGAGCCGGTGGCGTACGCGTCGTCGATCTCCACCCAGCCGAACTCCTGCGAGGACCACAGCACGATCTCCTCGCCGAGCCGGGACAGGTGCACCCCGAGCAGGGCGGCGGCGAAGCAGAACTCGGCCGCGAAGTCCCGGTCGCTCACCGCGTCCATGGAGTTCGGCGCGGCGCCGTCGAAACCGAGCTCGGCGGCGACCGCCTGGGGGTCGAGGGGCAGCGAGGAGCCGGCCAGGGCGCCCGCGCCGAGCGGGGACACCGCGGCCCGCTTGTCCCAGTCCCGCAGGCGGCCGATGTCCCGGTTGAGGGCGTGCGCGTGTGCGAGCAGCTGGTGGGCGAAGACCACCGGCTGGGCGTGCTGGAGGTGGGTCATGCCCGGCGCCGGGGAGTGCACGTGCTCGGCGGCCTGGGCGAGCAGCGCCGTCTGCAGCTCGGCCACCCGCGAGACGATGAGCCGCACGTGGTCGCGCAGGTACAGGCGCAGGTCGGTGGCGACCTGGTCGTTGCGGCTGCGGCCGGCCCGCAGCTTGCCGCCGAGCGAGCCGACCCGCTCGAGCAGGCCGCGCTCGAGCGCGGTGTGCACGTCCTCGTCGGTGGCGGCCGGGCGGAACTCGCCGTTGCGGCAGGCGCGGGAGAGGCTGTCCAGGGCGGCCAGCAGCCGGGCGAGCTCATCGTCGTCCAGCAGCCCCGCCTGGTGCAGCACCCGCGCGTGCGCGCCGGAGGCGAGCAGGTCGTAGGGGGCGAGCCGCCAGTCGAACTGGACGCTGACCGACAGCCGCGCGAGCGCCTCGGCCGGCCCGGACTCGAACCGGCCTCCCCACAGCCGCGTCGGCTTGCGTTCCTGCTCTGCCACCGGGTTCCTCTCAGCGGTCGATGTTCCCAGCCACCGGCGGGCGGGCAGGTGGCGCGCACTGCCAGCTAACCAGGCCCGGTGGGCGCAGCTAACCAGGCCCAGCGGGCGGCGGTCCGGGCGCCGGGCGGCGGTCAGGCCCGGCGGGGATCGGGCCGGCCGGTCACCTCCCCGCCCGGTGCTCCCGCATCGCCGCGACCCTGCTGGGCAGGCCCCACAGCTCCACGAACCCCTTGGCCAGCGACTGGTCGAAGGTGTCGCCCGTATCGTAGGTGGCCAGCCCGTAGTCATACAGCGAGACCGGGCTGCGCCGGCCGGTCACCACCGCCTGGCCGCCGTGCAGCCGCAGCCTGACGTCGCCGGTCACGTACCGCGACGCCTCGGCCATGAACGCGTCGAGCGCGCTCTTGAGCGGGGAGAACCACAGCCCGTCGTAGACCAGCTCGGTCCACCGCTGCTCCGCCGACCGCTTGAACCGGGACAGGTCAAGTTCCATGCACACGCTCTCGAGCTCGGAGTGCGCCGCGAGCAGGGCGATGGCGCCCGGTGCCTCGTAGATCTCCCGGCTCTTGATCCCGACCAGCCGGTCCTCGACCATGTCCACCCGGCCTACCCCCTGCGCCCCGGCGCGGGCGTTCAGCTCGGTGACGATGGCCAGCGGCGGCAGGGGCCTGCCGTCGATCGCGACCGGGGCGCCGTCGGCGAAACTGATCACGAGCTCATCGGGATCCCGCGGCACGCCCGGGTCCTCGGTGTAGCTCCACACGTCGTCGTGGGGCGCCTCCCAGATGTCCTCCAGGTGCCCGGTCTCGCAGCTGCGCCCCCACAGGTTCTGGTCGATCGAGTACGGCGACCGGGACGTCACGTTGATCGGCAGCTCTTTCTCCTCCGCGAACGCGATCGCCTTGTCCCTGGTCATGCCCGAGTCCCGGACCGGCGCGAGCACCTCGATCTCCGGGGCGAGGCTGGCCATGCCCACCTCGAACCTGACCTGGTCGTTGCCCTTGCCGGTGCAGCCGTGCGCGACCGCGTCGGCGCCGTGCTCGCGGGCCACCCGGGCCAGATGGGTGACGATCAGCGGCCGCGAGAGCGCCGAGACCAGCGGGTAGCGGTTCATGTAGAGCGCGTTGGCGCGGAGCGCGGGCAGGCAGTAGCCGACCGCGAATTCCTCCCGCGCGTCCACCACCTCGGCGGCGGCGGCCCCGCAGGCGAGGGCCCGGTCGCGGATCACGGTCAGGTCCTCCCCGCCCTGGCCGACGTCTACCGCGACCGCTATCACCTCCGCCCCGGTCTGCTCGGCGATCCAGCCGATGGCGACCGAGGTGTCGAGGCCGCCGGAGTATGCGAGGACTACGCGCTTTGTCATGACCTGTCTCCTATTTGTTGCCGCTTTGTCAGCCCCGGGCGGCGCCGCGACGGCGAACTGTGCTGCTGGCCGCATGTCAATTAGCCCCTGCGCTCCGCGAGGCGGAGCAGGCTCTCCGCGACCTCGTTCCCGCCCGCGGGCTCCCGGCTGATCACCAGGACGGTGTCGTCGCCCGCGACCGTGCCGAGGATGGACGGCCAGCCGGCATGGTCGATGGCGGAGGCGAGGAACTGGGCCGCCCCCGCCGGGGTGCGCAGGACCACCAGGTTTGCGCTCGCCTCGGCGGACAGGAGCAGCTCGGGGCCCACCCGGGCCAGCGCGCCGGAAGCGCCCTCATCGGCCCGCCCGCTGAGCCAGGCGCCGGGCGGCGGGCCGGGCGGGCTCTCCGCTGGCGGTCCCGGCAGACCGCCCGGCCGCGAGCCCGGGCCGCCCGGGTCGCCGGGCAGCGCGTACACCAGTGTGCCGCCCGCGCGCCGCAGCCGGACCGCGCCGAGCTCCTCCAGGTCGCGGGAGAGGGTTGCCTGGGTGACCTTGACCCCGCGCTGGGCCAGCCGATCGGCGAGTTCCTCCTGTGACCGCACCCGGGCGCGGGTGAGGATGTCGGCGATCTGCGCCTGCCGCGCGGCCTTGGTCACCGGGCTTGCCGCGGTCATGCCGGGCGCCCCGGATGCTCAACGGATGCCGCCTCGGCCGCCTGGCCGAGGATGGCCGGCCAGGCGGCGAGGAACTCCTCCGCCTGGCCGGCCTGGAGGATGAGCGGCGGTGCGAGCCGGATCGCGTCCGGCTGGACGGCGTTGACCAGGAACCCGGCCCGGCGGCAGGCGGCCTCGACCGCGGCAGCGGCCGGCCCGGTCAGCAGCGCCGCGAGCCACAGACCCCGTCCCCTCACGCCGCTGAGCAGCGGGTGCACCGGCCCGGCGAGGCCGGCCGCGAGCTGGCCGCCGACGGCCGCCGCCCGGGCGAGCAGGCCGTCGGACTCGATCGTGGCGAGCACGGCGAGCGCGGCCGCGCAGGCCACCGGGTTGCCGCCGAACGTGCTGCCGTGGTCGCCCTTGCGCAGCGCCCGGCCGGCCGCGCCGAGCCCGACGCAGGCGCCGATCGGGAGCCCGCCGCCCAGCCCTTTGGCCAGGGTGAGCACGTCCGGCGTCACCCCGTCCCCCTGGTGGGCGAACCAGGCGCCGGTGCGGCCGATTCCGCTCTGGATCTCGTCGATCACCAGCAGCGCGCCGGTGGCGTCGCACGCCTGCCGCGCGGCGCCCAGGTACCCAGCGGGCGCCGGCACCACCCCCGCCTCCCCCTGGCACGGCTCGATGAACACGGCGGCGCAGTCGGGGCCGACGGCTCCGGCAAGTGCGGCCGCATCGCCGTAGGGGACAAAGCGGACCTCGACCCCGAACGGGCCGAACGGCTGGCGTATCGACTCCTTGCCGGTCAGCGCGAGCGAGCCCATGGTCCGGCCATGGAAGCCGCCCTCGGCGGCGACGATGACCGGGCGGGATGGGCCCTGGTGGCGGCGGACCAGCTTGAGCGCCGCCTCGTTGGCCTCGGTGCCCGAGTTGGTGAAGAACACCCGGCCGTCGGCGGCCAGCAGGGCGAGCAGGCGCTCGGCGAGGGCGATCTCGCCCTCGTGCAGGAACAGGTTGGAGGTGTGGGCGATGGCGTGTACCTGGCGGGTCACCGCCCCGGTGACCGCCGGGTGAGCGTGGCCGAGCGAGCTGACCGCGATGCCGGCGATGAGGTCGGTGTACTGCCTGCCGTCGGCATCCCAGACCCGGCACCCCTCGCCGCGCACCAGCGCCAGCGGCGGCACCCCGTAGGTGCCCATGAGCGCCGTCTCGAACCGCGCCTGCAGCTGCTGGGTGGCGCTCACTTGTCTGCCTCCCTCGCGGGCGCGCTCATCAACCCACTCCATCCGGGACGACCATGGTGCCGATGCCGGAGTCGGTGAAGATCTCCAGCAGCAGCGAATGCGGCAGCCGGCCGTCCAGCACGTGGGCCTGCGGCACACCGCCCCGCACCGCGCGCAGGCAGGCTTCCATCTTGGGGATCATGCCGGCGCTCAGGCCGGGCAGCAGCCGCTCCAGCTCGGTCGCGCTGAGCTGGCTGATCACGCTGCCCAGCTCCGCGGGTGCCGGGCCGCCCGCCGGCCAGTCCGTGTACAGGCCCTCCACGTCGGTGAGGACCACCAGCTTGGCGGCGCCCAGCGCCACCGCCAGGGCCGCGGCGGCGGTGTCGGCGTTGACGTTGTAGATCTCACCGCCCGCGCCGCGGGCGACGCTGGAGACGACCGGCACCCGGCCGTCGGCGAGCAGGACCTGCAGGGCCGCCGGGTTGACCGCGTCGATTTCGCCGACCAGCCCGATGTCGACGAACTCGCCGTCCACCACCGCCCCCCGGCGGCTGGCGGTGAACAGGTTGGCGTCCTCCCCCGACATGCCCACCGCGAACGGGCCGTGCCGGTTGATCAGCCCGACCACGTCCCGGTTGACCTGGCCGGTGAGCACCATCCTGACCACGTCCATCATCTCCGGCGTGGTCACCCGCAGCCCGGCGGTGAACGTGCTGGTGACGCCGAGGCGTTCCAGGTGCGCGGAAATCTGCGGCCCGCCGCCGTGCACGACCACCGGGCGCAGCCCGGCGTAGCGCAGGAACACGACGTCCTGGGCGAATGCGGCCCGCAGAGCCGCGTCGGTCATGGCGTGGCCGCCGTATTTGATCACGGCGGTCTGGCCGTGAAAGCGGTCCAGCCAGGGCAGCGCCTCGATCAGCGTGGCCGCCTTGGCCAGGGCCGCCGTCGCGCCGGTGCGCTGCCCGGGGGGCCCGGCGGCGTCGGAAGGCCCGGTCGGCGGCTTGGCGCCGAGGCCCGGCCCGGGCTGTCCGGTCATCGCCGGCCCGGCCGCGGGCGCCCGGTCATGGAGGTGCTCAGTCATGTCGAATAGGCCGAGTTCTCGTGGACGTAGGCGGCCGTCAGGTCGGTGGTGCGGATGGTGGCGGCGTGCGGCCCGGCCGACAGGTCGACCGTGATCGTCACGTCCCGTGGCCGCAGGTCCACCTTGGACCTGTCGTCCCCGGCGCAGCCGTTGCGGCAGACCCAGACCCCGTTGATCGCCACGCTGAGCCGCTCCGGCTCAAACTCGGCGCTGGTGGTGCCCACGGCGGACAGGATCCGCCCCCAGTTCGGGTCCTCGCCGGCGATGGCGCATTTGACCAGCGCGGACCGGGCCACGGCCCGGCCTGCGGCCAGGGCGTCATCCTCGCTGGCGGCCCCGACCACCTCGATCGCGATCGCCTTGGTCGCCCCTTCGGCGTCCGCCTGCAGCTGGCGGGCAAGGTCGGCACAGACCCCGGTCAGGACGCGGGTGAAGCCGCCGGGGGCCGGGCGGGCGCCGGCCGCGCCGCTGGCGAGCAGCAGCACGGTGTCGTTGGTGGACATGCAGCCGTCGGTGTCGAGCCGGTCGAACGTGACCCTTGACGCGGCGCGGAGGGCCGCGTCAAGGGTTGCCGGGTCCAGGTCGGCGTCGGTGGTGAGGACGCAGAGCATGGTGGCAAGCGCGGGCGCGAGCATGCCCGCGCCCTTGGCCATCCCCCCGATCGTGTAGCCGCCGGCGCGCTGGAAAGCGATCTTGGCGACGGTGTCGGTGGTCCTGATGGCGTCGGCGGCCGCCAGCCCGCCGGCCCGGGAGGCCTCGGCAACCGCCGAGTCGGCCCCGGCCAGCAGGGATTCCATCGGCAGGCGCTCGCCGATCAGCCCCGTCGAGCAGATGGCCATCTCGCCCGCGGATTCGCCCAGCGCGGCCGCGAGGTGCTCGGCGCTGGTGTGGGTGTCGGTGAAGCCGAGCGGGCCGGTGCAGGCGTTCGCGCCGCCCGAGTTGAGCAGCACAGCCCGCACCCGGCCGCCGCGCACGACCTGCTGCGTCCACAGCACCGGCGCGGCCTTCACCCGGTTGGCGGTGAAAACGGCGGCGGCGGCCCGGGACGGCCCGTCGTTGATGACCACCGCGACGTCGCGGGCGCCGGACGGCTTGAGCCCGGCCGCCACGCCAGCCGCGCGGAACCCCAGCGGCGCGGTGACGCTCATTTACTGCCTCCCTCGCGGTGCGTCGTGTTCACTGCCTCCCTCGCGGGCGGTGTCAAGGTGCGACCCCCTGTGCGGTCAGGCCCGCCGTCTCCGGCAGGCCGAGCATGAGATTGGCCGCCTGTACGGCCTGGCCGGCCGCGCCCTTGCCCAGGTTGTCCAGCGCGGCGACCACGACGACGCGCCCGGCGTGAGCGTCGGCGGCCGCCTGCAGGTGCACGGCGTTGGAGCCGACGGTCGCGGCGGTGGTCGGCCAGTTTCCCTCGGGGAGCACGCGGACGAACGGCTCACCGGCGTAGGCATCGGCCAGGACCGCCCGCACGGCAGGCGTGCTGGGCACGGCGCCGGTCAGCCGGGCGGTGCAGGTCGCGAGGATGCCACGCGGCATGGGGGCCAGCATCGGCGTGAACGAGACCGATGGCCGGGCGGCATCCGCGGCCGACGGCCCGTCCTGCTGCCCGCCGGCCGCCTCGGCCAGGGCCTGCTCGATCTCGGGGGTGTGCCGGTGCGCCCCGCCCACCTGGTAGGCGGAGACCGCGCCCATCACCTCGGTCGCGAGCAGCGCCGCCGACGGCGAACGCCCGGCGCCGGAGGTGCCCGAGGCCGCGACGATCACGATGTCCTGCGGCTCGGCCAGGCCGGCGGCGAGTAGCGGGGCGAGCGCCAGTATCGCCGTGGTGGCGTAACAGCCCGGCGACGCGACCCGGCGTGCGGAGCTGATCCGGCCCCTGGCGCCGGGCAGTTCCGGCAGCCCGTAGACCCAGCAGCCCGCGTGGCCGGTCCGGTAGTAGGTCGCCCACGCCTGCGGGTCGGCGAGGCGGAAGCTGGCGCTGAGGTCGACGACCGTTACATGGCCGGGCAGCGCCGCCGCGAGGGCCGCCGACTCCCCATGCGGCAGGGCCAGGAAAACCAGGTCGGCCGCTGTCAGCAACGCGGGGTCGGCCGGGCCGAAGACGCGCCCGGCCAGCGCGGGCAGGTGCGGATGAACATCGGTCACGGGCATGCCCGCACTCGCACCCGCGCTCAGCGGGCCTATTTCCAGGTCGGGGTGGCCCGAGATCAGGCGCAGCAGTTCACCGCCGGCGTACCCGCTGGCGCCCGCGACCGCGACCCGGACTCCCACGCGCCCCTCCCATCAGGCCTCGCTGCCGGGCGCCGCCGCCCACCGGACTCAGCATAAGTATGCATAGTCCTGATTAGTTATGCAAGCAGGTTTCAGTCTGGGGAGCCACGGCAAGGACCACACCCGCGACCGGGCACGGCAGGCTCACCCGGGGCACGGCAGGTCCCCCGGCCGGCCGGACCGCCCGGCGTGCGGGCAAGACATGGGCCATGGTGACCAGGCCGCGGACACCTCTCGGGGGCGCGTCCGCGTCACGGGTCACCATGCAGGGACACGCGGCACACGGCATGATGAGGGACGCCGAAAGGAGTCCCCCCATGCCACGTCGCCGCCCGCGGCCCGCCGCCGCCCCGGTCCTCGCGGTGCTGGCCCTGGGCATGCTGGCCGGCTGCGGCGCCGTCAGCGGCGCCAAGCCGGCCGGAGCCGGGACGCGGGGCGCCGCCGCGCCCGCCGTTGTCAGCACGCCGCTGACCGGTTGTGGCACCACCCGCACGTCGGCCGGGGTACCGGTGGAGATCGAGGTCGAGCACGGCCCGGTGCCGTGCCGGGCCGCGCTGGCGGTGGAACGCGCTTATGCGCGGGCGCTCGCATCCGGCAAGGTGCCGGGCAACGGGGGCGGCGCACCGGTGAAGATACAGGGATGGGTGTGCAAGGGATTCGCCACCCCCGAGGTGCTGGCCACCGGGCACGCATCCACCTGCCGGAAGGGCGTGGCCCAGATCCTCGCGGTCCTGAAGCTGCCGGCCACGGCCACTCCCTCGTCCTGACCGGGCCTGGTGCCGTCCTGGCGGCGCCGCTTCCAGCATGAGCCATGCGTAGTCGTATAACTACACCCTGGCGGCGGGCGAATGCTACCCACCCGCCTCACGCAACACAGCATGACGCACCGTCAGGTGACGTTCACCGGCAGAATGTACCGGTGGCGAGTGAGCCGACGGTTAGAGGCGCGACGTTCGCCGAGGTCTTCGGCGTCAGCGAATTCCGTGTTTTCTGGCTGGCTCAGGCGTTGTCGGTGGCCGGGGACCGGCTGGCGCTGGTGGCGCTGGCGGTGCTGGTGTTCGACCGTACTCATTCGCC
>WNGI01018915.1_pt1 | contig 12519 bp, 11 predicted proteins | sample 5400621 | NCBI WGS metagenome assembly WNGI01 (sample SAMN13153374, study PRJNA577476) | soil metagenome | isolation source: 20 cm soil or saprolite under Garry oak tree replicate 1 | place: USA:California | collected 2016-06-15 | reverse complement strand
GCGTTCGACTTTAGTTTCGCTTTGGAAGCGGATCGGCAGTTGAATAAGAGCGGCTGGAAACCATAGAAATTGGGGTGTTGGAGTGATGGAGTAGTGGAGTGTTGGGAGGCTGATCGGGTACATTTGGATTTAATCAATTAAGATCATTTGAAGGAGGATTCATATGGCAGGGATTATCGATGCGGACACGCATATTTCAGAAGGCGAAGCGATGTGGGCGATGATGGACAAGGACATGTATCAGCGCCGACCGGTGCTGGTAAAATGTTCGGACGATACGCTTTACGGGCCGCGCAACGCCTTTTGGCTGATCGACGGCAATATTTTCCCCAAGCCCAATGGCAAGGGCAGTTTTCGGCTGATCACGCCGTCGGCTTCGAAGCTCGAATCATCCCGCGGCGACATTCATCTGGCTTATCGCGAGATGACCGATATTCCCGGCCGGCTGAAGGACATGGACAAGCTCGGCGTAGCAATGCAGGTCATCTTTCCGACTTTGTTTCTGATTTATATTACCGACGATGTCGTGTTGGACGTGGCGATGGCGCGCGCTTACAACCGATTCCTCGCGCAGGCTTGCGCCAAATCGGGCGGCCGGATGAAATGGGTGGTGGTGCCGCCGCTGCACTCCGTGGAAGAGTCGGTGAAAGAAATCAAATGGGGTAAAGACAACGGCGCCGTGGGAGTTTTCTTTCGCGGCATCGAAGGACAAAGGACGTTGGACAATCCCTACTTCAACCCGATCTATCAGACGGCGAGCGACACCGAGCTGCCGATTCTGATCCACACCGGCGCGGGCTGCCCGCTTTTTTTAAATCTTTTCGACGTGGAACGAAATCATACTTTTGGTCACAGCCGCGTGCAGCCGCTATTCGCGTTCCGCGACCTGATCGCCAATAAGATTCCCGAACAGTTTCCCAAGCTAAGATTTGGCTTCATCGAAGCTTCGGCGGGTTGGGTACCGTTCATGCTGCATATTATAAAAAGATTATTCCGTGACAAATGGAAATTTGCTTCAGACCAAGACATGTTTCGCGAGTATAGAATTTTCGTCGCCTGCGAAGCGGACGAGGACGTGAGCTACATTGCTCGATACACCGGTGAAGATCATCTCATCATCGGCTCCGATTACGGCCATCAGGACCCGTCCGAAGAGCGGCAACTGGTGGCGGCGATGCGTGCGCGCGAAGATATTGCGCCGGCGCTCACGGATAAAATCTTCTTCGATAATCCGAAGCTTCTGTATCCGTTAAATTAGGAGCGTCCGAACCGTCGGTTGTTTATTCGACCCCTCTCCCGCGGTGGAGTGGCATCCTGAACGAAGTGAAGGATCTCGCTCCGCCGCTCAGCATGACACCTTGCGAGTTGGGTTTGCGCTGCAGCGACGTGCGAAGAGGCGACGGTGAGGGTGGTCGTTACGCAGGAGGCGCATAGATGAAAAACGCTCGATGCAGATCGAACAGGCGAAGCACCGCCCGCCGATTAATTTTTGCCACAGCTCTATGTCTAATGCCCGCCATTTCCAGCCTAACCAACGCTCAATCTCTCCAGACCGTGAACATGGCGATTCCCGCGCGGAGCTTTCAGATGGTGATCTATCCCATCGCGCAGATCAAAGGCTACATGAAGGAAGAAAGTCTAGATCAACGGGTGATCTTTGTCGCGCCGACGACGAGCATCCAGGCCATGCTCGGCGGCGACGTTCAGTTTACCGGAGCGGGTAGCAGCGCGCTCGTGAGCATCGCGCGTGGCAATACACCGCTAAAAGTTGTCGTCGCAACCAATGACCGCGTTCTTCAATGGCTGGTCACCCGACCTGAGATCACCACCCCGAAGGAGCTGAAGGGCAAGAAAATCGCGACGACGGGGGTGGCCGCCATTGCGACCTTTATGCTAAAACAGGTTCTTACCAAACACGGCCTCGATGGCAACAAAGACGTGACGTATCTCGACGTGGGCCAAGGCAATCAGCTCGCAGCGCTTTTGGGCGGCGGGTTCGACGCCGCAGTGCTCAGCGTCGAGCAGCGCTACATGGCATTGGATAAAGGCATGCGCGAGATGTTTTTCATGGGCAACGAGGTGAAAAATTCCTGGGGCACGCTGGCGACGACGGACAAACTGATAAAAGAAAATCCCAAGATGGTCGCAGGCTTCGTGCGCGCCACGCTCAAAGCGTTGCGCTACATTCGCCAGGACAAAGAAGGAACAGTGGCGGCGTTGCAAAAATTTTCCGGCGTCTCACGCCAGCAGGCGAGCCGCGTCTACGACGACATCATCGGCACTTTCACGCGCAATGGCGTCGTCGATGATGAAACACAGAGAAACGATCTCGCGATTATCCGCCAAGTCACCAGCACCAACGAAACCTTGCCTAACGCCAGAGCTTACGACTTCGGCGCCGCACTCGAAGCGGACCAGCAGTTGAACAAGGTGGGGTGGAAGCCGTGAAATAGCGAATCAGTGAAGAAGTGAATTAGTGAGTTAGTTGTGGGAGAAATACGCAGCTTCGAAGATTTGATCGTCTGGCAAAAGGCGCACGCGTTCTTTTTGGATGTGGTTCAGGACATCGGCGCATTTACTTCTGGATTGGCCGGACGTGTGATAGCCAACCAAGTCTTAAGGTCCGGGAGCTCAATTAGCGCTAACATTGCAGAAGGATTCGGCAGACGAACGGGAAAGGAGTATACGCACTACCCTCATAGTCGCCCGTGGTTCGACAACGGAAACTCTAGATTGGTATCTGAAATGCAGAGATTTACGGCTGGTTGACGCGCCTGTTTTTGCATCCGGCAGAGCTACGTTGGAAGAAATTCTAAAAATGCTGAACCGGATGATTTCTCAGCAACTCAGTAAACGGATTCACTAAATCACTAGCCCCTAAATCACTCACTACACCAGCTCCTTCTTCGCCAATTCTTCGACGAATTTCACCAGCCCTGAATGATCTAAGTCGCCATTGCCGATACCTTTCATCGCGGTCATCATCTGGCCGACGACGCCGGTGACCAAGAGCGGCACGCCGTATTCCGAACCAGTTGCGATTGCGATCTTCATATCCTTCTCGTGCAGTCGAATGCGGAAGCCGGGCTTGAAGTTTCTGTCCAGCATCTTCTGTCCATGCGCTTCAAGGATTTTCGATTGGGCAAAGCCGCCGAGCAGTGCTTGGCGAACTTTCGCCGGATCGACGCCGGCTTTCTTGGCCAGCACCAAAGCTTCGCCTACGATCGCGATCGTCGTGCCGACGACCATCTGATTTGCCGCCTTAGTCACTTGGCCTGCGCCAGCGTCACCGACGTGAACGATGTTTTTGCCTAGGGTCTGAAAGATCGGCATGGCTCGCTCGACGGCAGAGACTTTGCCGCCGATCATGATCGACAACGACGCGCCGATCGCGCCCGCTTCGCCACCGCTCACCGGCGCGTCGAGCATGTCGCAGCCGCGCTTGTCGGCTTCGGCCGCGAGCTTGCGCGCGACGATCGGTGAGATGCTGGACATGTCGATTAGCAACGTCCCAGACTTCACGTCCGAGAAAATACCGTGCTCGCCGGCGTAGACTAGTTCGACGTCGGGCGAGTCGGGCAGCATGGTGATGATGATTTCACTGCGTTCGGCGATTTCTTGTGAATCCGCCGCCTGCGCGCCTTCTTTGCTTAGTTCGTCCACCGCCCCGCGGCTGCGGTTGTGCACGACCAGCGTGTGACCTGCTTTCAACAAATTCCGCGCCATGGGTTTGCCCATGATGCCGAGACCGATGAAACCGATGGTATTTTGGCTCATGATCACCTCCAACGAATCGGCGAACTCAGTCGCCCAGAGTAGGAAATATCAGAATGGCGCCTTTGAAGCGCTTTTCATTCTCCCTCACTTTGCAGTAGAGTGACGGCCGAATGCAAGTCAGATTGCTTAGTTGGCTGGATCGAGAGTTCGTCGAGATTGCGGCCGAAGGCCGCGCCGGAGTTGGCGCGGATGTCGCGACCGACGAGCTCTTTCGAAGGTTTGATGACGAACTGCGATCGCACGGATTGTCGCTCGACAACTGCGTGCGGGTCCGCGTATGGGCACGCGACAAAGGCGCGCGCTCGGTCGCGACATCCGCGCGGTCTAAAATTCTCACGGGAAAAAGAAAGGTGGCAAGCTCCAGTTTTATTTCGCCGCACTGGTTCGATTCGGATGCGACTGCCGGTTTGGAACTTCTGGCGATGAAACCGCCGAATGCCGGCGCCGAACGGTGTCCGACGGAGTTCGAACCGGCGCGCAATTATCTCTGCTGTCTGCGCTACGATTCTGTGGTGTTCTATTCGGGTTACACGTCAGACGCGGTTACTTTGAATGATCAAGTCACGGACGTGCTTAAAGCGATCACCAGTGCGCGCGCCATCTCGGGAGGTTTGCCCCAGGACTTTAGAAAGACAGGTCGGCTGTCGGTTTTTCTGCATCGCAGTCAGAACTTAAGCGTCGTCAAGGATCTTCTCGCCAAAGAGAGTTGGATAGATCTTGCCAACGTGGAGTTTCGATTCGTCGATGGATTTGCGGGCGAAAAGTATCTGCTGGAGGTCGAAGGGACGGAGTTGGCTGTGTAAAGGAAATTCGACTGCCGATTGGTATTCGGTTGCCCCTACTTCTTCCAAAACAGATCCCTGAATTCCTTCTCATAATCGGCGATTTTTCTAAACATGTCGGCGGGCACATAGTGGATTTTCAGGGTCGACTGGTCGAGCTTGGCGACGTTGGGTTTGACGCCCGGCCGGATGGGCACGCGGGAAACGTTTTTGATGATCGTCTGGCCTTCTTCCGACAGAATATAATTGATCAGAAGTTTTCCAGTGTTGGCGCGCGGCGCCTTGGTGGATAGAGCAACGACGTTGATCGAGGTGACGATCGGATCCGAACTATTCGACCAGTCGACTGGCGCGCCGCGGCGCTTGAGCTGCTCGATTTCAAATGGAAACACCAGAGCAACCGGAAACTCGCCGGCGGCCAGCAGTTGCGCAAGCAAGCTATGGCCGCGCCGCAGGGTCGGTTGCTGCGCGGCCAGCGCCTTGATGAACTTTCCTGCCTTCTCGCGGCCCCAGTAATCGACCAAAGTGCCGTACCATTCGAACTCTTCTTCGTCGATGCCGAATTTGCCCTTCCACTTGGGATCAATGAGATCTGGCCAATCCTTGGGACGCTCTTTCTCGGCAAGCATGGCGGTGTTGTAACCCATGACAAAGTTTCTCGCATAGATCGCCGTGAAAAACTTTTCTTTATCTTTGGTGCTGGCAGGATAGTTTCCTGCTTCAGGCGGGTCGTAAGGCTGGAGCAGGTTTTTCGACTTCAAGAGCCCCATTTCCATGCTGCTGACACTGGCAACATCCGAGAAGAATTGCCCGGTGCTCGCTTCGGTCAAAATCCTCTGCCGCAGCTTTTCACCAGTGGAGCGAAGCACTTCCACCTTGAGAAAGGGATACTTCTTCGTGAATCCCGCGACAATGGCTTGATTGTCACCGGCGGAAGTCGTGGTGTACCAAACCACCTGTTTATCTTGTTTGGCATTCGCGACTAACGAAGAAAGATCCGTTTGTGCCTGAACGGCGGAGCCCATAGCGAGCAGTGCGGCGGTGATTACACAAATAAGGAACGGCATCGTTCGCCCTTCTTTGAGCCGATATCGAACGTTCGACCTTTCGGTCGTAGTGAATTTAGGCATATTCGCGGTAAAGCCCGTCAAACTTGCCGAGCTTGATGCGCACCATGTATTGCGCGCTCTCGCGCACTAAGCGCTCTTCGCGCGGCGTTTTCACCAGGCGCGCAATCAGCTCCGCCGACTGCGCCGTGTGTTCGATGTCGGCGACCATGTGGGTGGTGAAAAATATCAGGTCATGATCGCTAAGGCCGTAATGCTTGCGCCCTGCGTTCAAAAATTCTTCCGAGTAGCGGCACACCATGCTTTCGCTGGTCATCGCCGACGCACGATTTTGCGGCGCGATGCCGGTGAGCGTGTTGTAGACCGTGCGCGCCGAATGAATCTGGCATTCAAAAATCTGCGTGGCCTCGGTGAAGTCTTCTTCTTTGAGCCCCAAGGCGAGGCCAAAGCGTTTCGCCAAGTCCGGGTGCGTTTGCTCTTCGTTAAACTGATAGGAAAAATAATCGAACATCGTCTGGTCGTGAGCGTTTTTCACCATGCCCAGCGCGAAAGATTTGAGGATCGCCTTGTTGTGCAGATAATGCTGGATCGCCCAGCCCTGAAGCCGTTTGATGGATAATTTCCCCTGGCGCATCTCGGTGAAATACTGGCTGTCTATCAGGCGTTGAATGCCGGGATACTAGCGCTTTGCCGTCCATGTTAGCTCCTTTGCCGCTTCAAAAGTTTAGAGTCTTGGGTCTTGTGTCTGGAGTTAACTCTAGACCCGAGACTCCAGACTTAAAACGACTCACTATTTTTCAGCCAATACTTGATCGAGCAACGAGTAATCGGTCACCGCGGCGACATTGATTGGCGCGGGTATCTGTTTTTGGCTGTACGCCAGATCGAAATATTCCTGCATGTCTTTGACGCTGATCTTGCCGTCCGGGGTGAGAATCGATAGCCATTGATCGTACACGGTCTCGGCGGTTTTCGGTTCTAGCTTCCAGCGATCTTTAATATAATTGACCACCCAGCTTTTTTCTTTGCGGCAAAAAGCCGTGGCGTCGAGCATGACGCGGATCACGTTTTTAATGCGCGGTGCATCGCTCTTGAGCTTGGTCTCGTTCACCACGAGCCCACTCGTCGGAAAATGCGTCGGCAATTCATCGGCGGCGCCGATTGACCGAAAGCCTTTTTGCGCCATGATGACGTTGTGCGGCCCCGATAGAATCGCCGCCGAGACCGCGCCCTGGCCCAAACTGGTTACGGTATTGGACACGGATCCCGTTTGCGTAAAAATCGCTTTGTCCGGATCGACGCCTTTGTTCTTGAGCATCAACCGCGCGACCAAATGCTGCAAGCTGCCGATGCGGTCGACGCCGATTCTCTTGCCGGCAAGATCCGTGGGCCGCTGAATGCTCGGCTCGGCGATCAGATAAAAAGGCGGTTTGCGCAGGGAGATCATGATTCCTTTAAGCGGCGCGCCTTGACCCGTCGCAACGATTCCAGTCGTATAACCGGTCAGGTAATCGATCTCACCGCTGGCGAGAGCGGCGATTGGCAGCGGACCAGCCATTTGAATGAGTTCGACGTCTATCCCATGTTTTTTGAACAATCCGGCGTCGCGCGCGACGAAGATATTCAAAAACGAAATGCTAAAAGCGGAGTAGGCCATGCGCACCTTCTTGGCGTCTTGTGCCAGAAGGGGCGCGCAATATTGCAGCAGGACGAAAACGCCAACCGCGATACCGATTCTTCGGTCGAACTGTCGAAGCGACCGCGGCTGATAATTCGACGATTTAACTTTCACCCGGCTGACTATACGCAGCGGGCGGAAAACTTGTCAACGTGACGCGAGCTGACTAACAATTTTCCTCGATGCCATATTAGCGTAAAAAAATTAAGGCCGAGCCGCTGATTGGCGGCCCGGCCCTGTGATGTCATTTCGCAAAAGAAAAAACGCGCTATATTTTCGGGATGCGAAGCGTGGTTCCGACTTTTAACAGATGAGCCTTACGCAGTCCGTTGATCTGCAGAATGTTTTCCACCGATGCCCCATAACGGCGAGCGATATCGTAAAGCGTCTCGCCGCGCCGCACCCGATGATGCACGACCTGCGCCTGGGGCTGACGCGTGGCCTGCTGCACCTGGGCAACGGTGACGAGTGGCGGCATGGTTCGATCGATGGGCAACTTCATCCGATAGCCGGCCGGCACGATGCGGCTTGTCGGAGTGAGCGCGGGGTTCCAACCCAAAAATTCCTCCCGGCTAAGGCCGGACGAGCTTATCAACGCCGCCAGCGTTGTCTTGTTATTCAGCTCAACTTCTCTGATCCCGACGGGAGCATCGAGCTCCAGTCCAGGGAAATATTGCTGCAGGTTCATGCCGACCTCGACCGCGGCGAGAAACTCGGCGTAAAAGTGTTTGGGCGCGAAGCCCCAGTTGGGATGATTATACTTTTCGATCAGGTCGACCAGATTATCCGAGCCGACTTCGGCCACTGCGCGAGCCATCCCTCCCTTTCCATAGTTGTATGAAGTGATCGCCAGCGGCCAACTGCCTAAAAACTCGTAGGCTTGCTGGAGATAGGACGCCGCGGCTCGGGACGATTCGATTGGATCGAGTCTTTCGTCGACTACGGAGTTCACTCGCATATATTCCCGTCCGGTGCGGGGCATGAACTGCCAGATGCCCAGAGCGCCGACCGACGATCGCGCGCTCATATCGTAAGACGATTCCACGATCGGCAGATAGGTGAGCTCCGGTGGTAAACCGCGGTCTTTGAAAATTTGCTTGATCTGAGAAATATATCGACCCGAGCGCTTGATGCCGGCGGCGGTTCTTTCCTTCACGCCGCGCTGCGCCTTGACCCGCTCGATAGCGACGCCATTGCCAGCGGCGATGCGCGCTCGTTCGCCATCGAGATAGGCGTCTGACCGGCTGCCTTCGCCAACGTCGATCACTTCATAAATCTTGCTCATGTCGAGTGGATCGAAAAAGATCAATTGCGAAAGGCTGAACTCGCTAAATACTCTTTTCCAGAATTCCACGGGTGATTCGAGACCGACCGGAACTATGAAAGGCGTGGAATTAGAGAGGCTCTGTTGAGCTCGTATCGAAGCTGGCAGGAGTGCCAAAAGACCCACAACAATCGAGAGCAATCGTATCCTTGAATGCCGCATCGCCAACTCCTTTGCCGGATGGTTGAGCAACCGACGTGCCACGCGCAGGTGATTGCTAACCGCTATATATTAATGAAATTCTCTTTAAAAAACAACCATTTTGTGCCAGCAATGGCGCGATTTTTGACAATTGCGGTGGCCTTCGTCGCACAAGATTGTTAGATCGCGCTGGATCGGGCTTCGATGAACGGCAGCGAATGAATTGACGCCGGTTAGAGCGCCGACTATATTGCGGCAAAATTTTGTTCGCACTCGTCGAGGAGAAAGCATTGGAACAGTCAACGCTGGTTGTCATGAGCGAAGCGATTCTCCGTATAATTCTCGGCTGGCGCATGTTGATCAGCGGGCTGAGCAACGTGCGCCGCTGGCCCAATCCGGTAAACACTGCAAGCATTCTCTTTCCCAAGGGCGCGACTTTTTTTGGTGCCGTCGCGACGTTTCTTATGGTCGTGGGGGGGTTCGGCCTCGCCGTGGGCATCCAAACGCCGATCTGCGCCGCCATGATCGTTATTTTTTTGCTACCGACGTTTGCACTTCACTGGCATTGGTTGAAAGTCTTGCCGACGATGGCACCGGCGGTGAAAGCCGCGCTCAAAGACGAAAAAGCGCAAAACTATTTCCGTTCCTTTGATCGGCAATCCTATCACGCACACGAAGTGGGTCTGCGCGATAACCTGGTGTTCGTCGCCGCGGCGATTTATTTCGTAGTGCGCGGCAGCTCTGGGTTCAGCGTTGATAATTGGTTCAGTGATTGGGTAATACGATTATTCTAACAGTTGAGGATCGAAGATGGAGGATCGAGGATCGCAGTCTAGGCGGCGTAGACTAGATGCCCGCTAGAAAACGGCCGGCGTTCAGCAATCCTTTGGGATCGAATTGCTGCTTGATGTCGCGCATGAGCGAGATCGTCGGCGGCGACTCACCCCAGACTTCAAATCCCTGCTTGAGCGCGCTTGGGGCGGCAAAGATCACCGCGTGGCCGCCGCGGGCCCGCGCCATGGATGCAAGTTCAGAAAATCGCTGAACCGATGCTTTTGTCGGTTCGCAAGCCAACCAAATCGTGCCGGTCACGGTATCACTGATGATCGTCGGATCGTGCCACATCCGCAGGGCTTGAACGACATCGAAAACTTCCGCGCGGGGCACAGTAATGCGAAAAACCAACCGGCCGCTATGCAGCGGAAAATTTTGCAGCGATTGCCAAAATTCGCCGTGGTCCTCGGCGCTCAGAAATTGCGGCTTCATTCCCACTTGAGCGCCAAGGTCGGCTAAGTCGTGCTGGCTTCGCGCCACGGTTTCGTGAAACCCTTCACACCAAATCGCGACCTGCCAGCGTTCCGTAGCGCTTTGATTCGAGAGAAAAATTGCCGCCGGCAATAAAAGGGAACGACTGAGATCGTGGACGAATTGCCGTGCCTGCGCAGAAGTTCCCGAGACGATCACCGTTGCCGCGCTTTCAGGCACCGGTGCCAAGCGCAAGGTTGCTTCAGTGATGACTCCGAGGGTACCGAGCGCGCCGACGAAAAGCTTGCACATGTCGTAGCCGGCGACGTTCTTGACGACTTTGCCGCCAGCTTTGATTTGCTCGCCGCTGATCAGCGCGACTTTCATGCCGATCACTAAGTCGCGCACGCTGCCGTAGCAACTGCGTCGTGGTCCGTTGAGATTGGCGGCAACGATACCGCCAATGGTGGACCGCTCGGGAAACGGCGGGTCAAAAGGCACGAATTGTCCCTCTTCTGCGAGCAGGTTCTGCAGAGCAGCCAAGCTGATCCCGCTTTCAACCGTCACGGTCAGGTTAGCAGCGTCGTGGTCGAGCACTAGGTTAAGCCGCGCGGTAGCTAGCACGACATCGACCTGACGCGGCGGGTTGCCGAGCGCCATCGCTGTACCGCCGCCCCAAGGGATGACACTCGCCGCCGCTTCCGAGCAGACGCGCAGCGCGGCGCTGACCTGATCCCGTGTGCTGGGCGTACAGAGCAGCGTGGGCTGCTTGCCTTCGATCTTGTGCGCAGCGAGTCGGTCCTCGTCAAAAGAGACCGCGCCGGGCTCCAGCGCGGCGATCAATCGCTGCGCCAATTGATCGGGAGTCGATTTCATTTAGCTGCCGCGTCGGTTTCGCCGCAGGCGCGGTCGAGCAAGTCCATCAGATGGTAAACTTTCACGGTGGGTCCGTAACGCTGCGCACCGTAGCGCAGCTGCAGCATGCATCCAGGATTGGGCGCGACAACGGCGTCGACATGCGTCGCGGCCACCGACTGCATTTTCTCCTCGAGCAGCTGTTGCGACATCTGGGTATGGGTCAAATTATAAATGCCCGCACTGCCGCAGCAGCGATCAGCGCCGTCCATTTCGACGAGCTTTAGTCCAGGGATCGACTGAAGCAACGTTCGCGGTTGCGCTCGAACGCGCTGGCCGTGCGCGAGATGGCACGGATCCTGGTAGGTCACGGTCATCTCGACTGGGCGAAGCGCGGCGACAAGGCCGAGAGCGGCGAGGAATTCGCCGGCGTCTTTGACCAGCGAGCTGAAATGCTCGGCCTTTTCTCGATACGCGGGATCGTCGCGCAAGAGATATCCATACTCCTTCATCGCCGCGCCGCAGCCGGCGGCGTTGACGACGATGGTGTCGACGTTCGCTTCCAGAAAGACATCGATGTTGCGCCGCGCCATTTGCTTCGCCGCGATGCTCTCGCCGTTATGAGTATTCAACGCGCCGCAACAGACCTGATTTTTCGGCAGCACGACGTCGCAGCCGTTGCGTCTGAGCACGCGCACGGTGGCTTCATTGACGTCGCCGAACAAGAGCGGCATCACACAACCATTGAGCATGGCGACTCTAGCGCGGCGTGCGCCGATGGCGGGCAAAATATCCGCATCGGGTTGAAAAAATCTCGCTGGGATGACGGGCAGCATGGCATCCATTTCCCGCAATTTGACGGGCAACAGGGTGCGCAGGATTCGCTGCGCTCGGGTTCGTTGATAGAAACGCAGCAGACCGAAGACGACGCGCAGCCGCCTCGGGTACGGCAGCAAGCGAGTGAAAACAAAATTCAGCACCGCGCGCGCGAAAGGCGAGCCTGGCGGACCAAGCTGCTCGCGCGCAGTTTCGGCGATCCGGCCGTACTGCACGCCGGACGGACACGCCGTTTCGCAGGCGCGACAGAGTAAGCAGAGATAGATGTGTTCTTTGAAACGGTCGTTGAGCTCGATGCGCCCTTCGGCGGCGGCTTTGACGAGATGAATTCGCCCGCGCGGCGACTCAGGTTCGAGGTGCAGCGCGCGATAGGTGGGGCACTGATTCAAGCAAAGACCGCAATGGACGCATTGGTAGAGCTCGGGAAGATCCAAACTTGGCAGCTTGGCACGGACGGTATCCTGTGGGTTATTGTGCGTCGGTTCCAATGGCGACCTACAGTCAGTCTAGTGTCTCTAGCGTTTAGCGTTGAAGCAGTTCTCTCATAAACCTCAGACGCCAAACCCTAGACTCTAAACGCTTTTCAGATCCACAACCCCGCCGGAATTTGCGCCGGCTGCAGACGTACTTCGCCGCAGCTCGCTGGTGTTGGAAAAAGTTTCGCGGGATTGAACCTGTTCTCTGGATCGAAAACGCGCCGTACGCGCGCCATCGCTTCCAAATCCGCTTCGTTGAACAGCAAGCCGATGTAAGCTTTCTTTTCCAAGCCGACGCCGTGCTCGCCGGTGATGCTGCCGCCGAGCTCGATACAGG
>WNGI01004474.1_pt1 | contig 12519 bp, 16 predicted proteins | sample 5400621 | NCBI WGS metagenome assembly WNGI01 (sample SAMN13153374, study PRJNA577476) | soil metagenome | isolation source: 20 cm soil or saprolite under Garry oak tree replicate 1 | place: USA:California | collected 2016-06-15 | reverse complement strand
TGGGACTATCTGGCGCTGGTATATTATCCATCGGTCACCGCCTTCATCGACATGATGACATCTGCGGAGTACGAACGCTTAAGCGATCCGCACCGTCGCAACGGATGCGCCGAGCACGTCATCATCGCAACCGCCGAGGCCTACAGCAAATTCAAGATCGGGTAGGGCGCGGCAGCGGATCAATCGCATAGCGACAGGCCGTTTTCACCAGCGCGCACACGTTATCAACGGAGCGTTGCTGGCGAAGCATGGCGAACATGGCGAAGCTGGTGAGGGCGAAAATCATGTCGACGGCATCTCGCCGCGCCCGAGGCGCCGCTTTTCCGGCGATCCGTTCGACCAAGGCGTCGATCGTCTTTCGTCGGCGCTCATTGCGTCCGATCAGAGCCTGCGCGAATTCGGGGTCGGTCGCCATCGCTTCATGCAGTCGGCCGACAGCCGGGTCACGATTCCAAAACGCGCAAAAGATCTCGACCAGCCGGTCGAGCGCCGCACGCGGATCCGACATCGCCATCGCGTCGGGGATCTCGGTAAGGCCGCCCTGCCGCGCGATCTCGTCGAAGACAGCTTCGAGCAAGCCGCGCCGCGATCCGAATTGATGATAAACGGTCAGCCGCGTCACGCCTGCAGCCTTCGCCACGGCATCCAGTGAGAAGCTGGCGATGCTTGCATCCTCGCGCAGCGATCGGGCGGCAGCCTCGATGACGCGTTCGCGCTTCTCTGCCGCCGCAGCCGTCCGAATCGAGCTCGTATAGCGGCGTGTAGGCATCCTGGTCCCTGCCATCCTTTCGCCTAATTAACTATGCATTATGTATATCTAATTTACAACAGCTCCCGGAGCGGTGCCATGCAGATCGCACTCATCATAGCCTTGTCACTTCACATTCTATCCTCCGTGTTCTGGGCGGGCACAAGCTTCACGCTGGCACGAACCGGCGGCGTCGGCGGCGAACACCTTTTTCGCCCGCAGATGGGCGCAGCGGTGATCGCCGTTCTGACCGGCGGCTATCTCGGGCACCTGGTTCATGCCGGTGCGTTTGGCACGGCCGAGCAAATCCTCGCCGTCGGCGCCCTCGCCGCGCTCGTCGCGGCAGGTGTTCAGGGCGCGATCGGCGGTCGCGCGATCAGAAGCTTGCGCAGCGGAGCGGACGAGGCCGGCGCACGGTCGCGCCTCGCCACGGCCCAGCGTATCGCCGCCGTGCTGCTCGCGGTGACGGCTGTGTGCATGGGCGCAGCGCGCTATGCGTGAGGCTGGAGCATGATCCGGAAAAGTGGAAACCGGTTTTCCCGCCGGACAAACGCGAAGCGTTTGCCCCCGGAGATCATGCTCAAACAAAAGATACGACTGGAATCTGATTCAACTTAATTGAATCAGACTCTAGCTGATCTCCTTCCGCACCATCGCGGCGGCATCGCACATCGCCTTCAGTTTGCCGAACGCGATATGGCGCGGCATGTATTTCATGCCGCAGTCGGGCGCGGGTATCAGCCGATCGGCCGCGACATATTTTAGGCCGTGGCGGATACGGTCGGCAATCATTTCAGCGGTTTCGATCTCGGGGTTTCCGAGGTCGAGCACGCCGAGCATGATCCTCTTCGATGATAGATCCCTGAGCACGCCGAGATCGAGTTTGGGCTGCGCCGCCTCAATCGAAATCTGCTCGGCGCGGGTGTCGGCCAGTTCCGCCAGGAACGAATAGCCAGCGGGTTTTGTCGAGCCCGGCACCACGGCGGCATAGCCGAAGCACAGATGCACCACGGTCGGCACCCTGATGCCTTGCAGCGCGCGGTTGATCGCCTTCACCGCGTAGCGCTTTGCCGCATCGGGATTATTGCGCACCCAGGGCTCGTCGAGCTGGATGACATCGGCGCCGGCCTTTTGCAGATCCAGCGCCTCCGCATTGACAGCTTCGGCGAACGCCATCACCAGTTCTTCGTCATCGGAATAGAATTCGTTCTTGGCCTGCTGGCTCATCGTGAACGGGCCCGGCAGTGTGATCTTGGCCGGGCGATCGGTGTTGCGGCGAAGAAATTCCATATCCCGCAGTTCCACCGGGCGGGTCCGGCGGATGTTGCCGACCACGCGGGGCACCGGCGTTTCCTGCCCCGAGCGCGCCACGATGATCGCAGGCTTGTCGGCGTCGATACCCTCAAGCGCGGTGGCAAACCGGTTCGAGTAGCTCTCTCGGCGGATCTCGCCATCGGTCACGACGTCGATGCCGGCGCGCTCCATGTCTCTGATAGCGACGATGGTCGCGTCGTCCTGGGCTTCCTCGAGATGCTCCTCCGGAAGCCGCCACATCGCGTGCATGCGCGTGCGTGGAACCACCTTCGACAGCATCGCGCGGTCCACCAGCCATTCCGGCTGCGGGTAGCTTCCGACCACCGTGGTCGGCAACAGGTGCTTTGGCATGTTCACGATGCTCTCCTTATGGCTGTGATGGGACGCCACTTCAGGCGGCTTGTCCGACCGGTTTGGCGACTTCGTCCTTGACTGGATTGCGCAAGATGCCGATGCCGGAAATCTCGACCTCGACCACGTCGCCTTCCTTCATCCAGAGCGGTGGCATGCGATAGGCGCCGACCCCGCCGGTGGTGCCGGTGACGATGACATCGCCGGGCGCGAGTTCGGTGAAGGTCGAGCAATAGGCGATCAGCGCGGGCACATCGAACACCAGATCGGAAATCGGCGCGGCCTGGACCTCGACGCCGTTGAGACGCGTGGCGATGGTTTGCCGACTCACATCCGGCATTTCATCTGTCGTCACCATCCAGGGCCCGAAGCCGCCGGTGGCCATGAAATTCTTGCCGGGGGCGAATTGCGAAGTATGCCGCTGCCAGTCGCGAATACTGCCGTCATTATAGCAGGCATAGCCGGCGACGTGCGTCAGCGCCGCCTCGCGCGAAATACGACGGCCGGCCTTGCCGATAATGACGGCCATCTCGCCCTCATAATCGAAGCGCTCGGATTCCAGCGGCCGGATCATCGGCTGGCCGCTGCCGACCTGGCTGTTGGCGAACCGCGTGAAGATCATGGGGTGCGGGGGCGTGGGATGGCCGCTCTCGGCCAGATGCGTGGCGTAATTGACGCCGATGCAGAATATCTTGTCGGGATCGGGAACCGTCGGCAGCAGTTCGACGGCCGAGAGCGCATGGTCCGATCGCTCGCCTTGCAGCTTCTTCAACTGATCGAGCGCGCCATGCGCCAGCAATGATTTCAGGGTCGGAAAATCTTTCAGTCGCCGTCCGGCATCGATGATGCCGGCATCTGTCACGACGCCATAGCTGGCTGCACCGCCGGCCTTGAAACTCGCAATCTTCATGGTGCAACGCTTTCTTCGATTGATGATACGTAGGGTTCGATGGGCAGCACGATCCTGCCGGCGTGGATCGGAACGCAGTCCGGCGGGAATTCCTGACGGAAGCGGGCGCCCGCTTCTACGGCAGAATCGAGAAATCTTTCGAGATGGCGCATGGCGCCGGTTGGAAGGTCGTGCAGGACCATCAGGCTCCAGGCTTGCGAGCGGCATTGCGCCAGCGCGCGATCGACCCAGCCCTCGGGATCGTCCCAATCGCGCGGTATCGAATTCCACAATACGCAGCTATATCCGCCCGCGGATAAATGCCCGACGACCGAGGGTTTCAGCAGACGGTCATCGAGATTGCCACCGCCGCCGAATGGCCGGAACCAGCGTTGCGGGTGGGCGAGGTCGCCGATCAGATCCTGGGTGCGCGCGATCTCGTGCTCCGCTGCGCCGGGATCGCGCTGCAGGCCGAGCGGCACCGAATGCGTATAGGTATGGTTGCCGATCCAGTGGCCTTCTTGATGCGCCCGCACCGATAATCGGCGGCGTTCGGGATCGGTCAACTTTTCGCCGACGACAAAGAAGCTGGCCTTGATGCCGCGCCTGCCGAGCGTATCCAGCACGCGTGGCGTCACCTCCGGCTCGGGTCCGTTATCGAACGACAATGTCAGATCGAACACGCGCACTCTCCGTCAGGTCGCAGGCTGCAGGGCGGTGACGGCCGGCGTCGCCTCGCTCGCGCGCTGGCCGGCGCGCGTCCCGGTCTGCCAGATCGAGGCCTTGCGCTCGATCCATTTGATCGCGGCGTTGAAGGCAATCGCCATCGCCAGCACCAGCAGCACACCCGCGAACACATGCGGACTGTCGAGGATGGTCCGGTAGCGCGAGATCAGATAGCCGATGCCGGCCGACGAGATCAGCATTTCCGACACCACCACGCCGACGATGACGAGCGCGCCGCCGACCCTCAGTCCAGACAAAACGGTCGGGATCGCCGCCGGGATGATGACGCGGGTGAGCCGCTGGCTCAGCGTCGCGCCCATGCTGCGCGCCGCCAGCACCAGCTGCGGATCGATAGTCTGGATGCCGGCGGCGGTTGACAGCATCGTCGGCAGAAAGCCGTAAATCGCCGCAAAGGCGATCTTGGATTCCGAACCGATGCCGAGCCATACCGTGAATACCGGATAAAGGATCACCAGCGGCACCGCATAGATGCTGGAGATCATCGGCATGATCAGCACACGTGGGTGTGGCAGGCTGCCGACGATGGCGCCCGCCAGGATGCCGCCGCCGCAGGCGAACACCATGGAGATCGCGACCTCGTAAAGCGTCACCGCCAGCGCGTGGCCATACTCGCCGGCTTCGTTCCAGCCCGCGGCAATCGTCGAGGATAGCGAGGGCAGGAACAGCTCGGGAATAAGCCCGGCGCGCGGCAGCATTTCCCACAGCACGATGAGGGAAATCACGATCAGGCGGCGCAACGTGGTCGATGACATCGGGATCCTCATGCCGATTTGCGGATATGCCGCCAGATGCGATCGCGCAGCGTGCCGAACGTCTCGCCGCTGAGCATGTCGTAGGTGCGGGGACGCGGCAGCGAAATCGTCAGATGATCGACGATGCGTCCCGGCCGGGCCGACATCACCACGACCTCGTCGGCGAGATAGACCGCTTCGGTCAGGCTGTGGGTGACGAACACGACGGTCTTGCCGGTTGCCGCCCAGATGCGCAGCAATTCATCTCCCATGGTCATGCGGGTCTGCTCGTCGAGCGCGGCGAACGGCTCGTCCATCAGCAGCACCGGCGGATCCTGCACCAGGCCGCGCGCGATCGACACCCGTTGTTTCATGCCGCCGGAGAGTTCATGCGGATGCCGCTTGCCGAAGCCTTCGAGCCCGACGAGCTTCAGCGCGTCCTCGGCCTTGACGCGCCGATCGGATTTGGCGACGCCGCGCAGGGCCAGCGGGAATTCGACGTTTTCCTCCGCCGTCAGCCAGGGAAACAGGCTCGGCTCCTGAAACACGACACCGACGCGGTCCGGATCGGGTTGCGGGATCGGCGCGTCGTTGATCAGGATGGTGCCGGAGGTCTGCTGACGCAGCCCGGCCATCATCATCAGCAGCGTGGATTTGCCACAGCCGCTCGGGCCGACCAGCACCACGAAGCGGCCGGGTTTCACCTCGAGCGAAACGTCCGACAGCGCCTCCACGTCCTGCGTCGCGGTCTGGAAGATCTGGCCGACATTGCGGACAGCGATCGAACCGGCGCGCGCGGCCGGCTTGAGCGGAGTTACGTTCGCCAATGGCTGCATCGTGCTTCTACCGATCTGACCAGTTCGTTGAATGTCATGGCGATCACCGCGATCATCACCACGCCGGCGAGCAACTGCTTCATCTGGAAATTCTCGCCCCAGGTCGCGATCTGATGGCCGATGCCGTCGCGCGAGGCGTACATCTCGGCGAGAATGACGCCGGTTAGATTGAAGATCATCGAAATCCGCAACGCCTCCAGCAGGACCGGCAGCATGCTCGGCAGATAGACCCGGAACGCGGTTTGCAGCGGCGTCGCGCCGTAGGAGCGGGCGACGGTCAGATGCTCGAGCTTGACGGATTCCACGGCCGTGGTCGTCGACATGATGACAATGAAGATCGTCGAGAAGAATCCGAACCCGACCTTCTGCGAGAAGCCGACGCCGAACACCAGAATGAACATCGGCAGGAAGATCGACTTCGGAATGCTGAAGGCGAAGAACAATAGCGGCTTTGCCACCTCGGCGAAGTAACGATTTTCCGCGATCGCGAAACCGATCAGGGCGCCGCAGGGCACAGCCAGCACAAACGCGGTCAGCACTTCGCTGGCCGTCACCAAAAGATCGTTGCGCACGTTGGCGCGCTGCAGCAGTTCAACCAGCGTCGCCAGCGTGTCCGACGCCGAAGGCAGCAGCCGCGGATTGACGATGCCCGTCCGCGACAGCAATTCCCATATCGCGAACAGCGCCACGACGATGGCGATGCGCGCTGCGTTTATTCCGAACGTGCCGGCCATCGCTGCTGTCTCAGAACTTGCTCAGAATTTGGTCGGGACCGGCTTGAACTGCGTCGAGAGGATTTCTTCCGCGGGCGCAAGATCCTTCATGCCGCCGAGCTTGGCCAGTTCCAGCGCCAGCTCAAGCTGTTGCAGTGTATTGGGTGCGCTCATGCTGCCGTCGGTTTCCAGCTTCATGATCGTATTGTCGTATTCCAGCGCCGCGATCTCGGCGGGAATTTCATAGAGATCGGCGATCAGCTTGACGGTCGTGTCCTTGTTGCCGCGCATGAACGCCAGCGCGCCATACAGCGCATTCAGCGTCTTCTGCACCATCTGCGGCTTCTCCTTTGCGTATTTGTCGGGCGTGATCCAGCCGGCGGTGAGGTTGGGCGGCGCATCCTTGGCGTAATCAAGGATGGTGCGCGCTTCACCTGATCTGGAGATCTGGAAGCTGAGCGGCGAATACACCACGGCGGCGTCGACATTGCCGGCCAGCAGGTTCGGCACCAGGCCGCCGCCGCCGACCGGCACGCGGGTGAAGTTGATCTTCTTTTCCTGAATGGTCCACAGCGCCAGCAGATCGGAGCCGGATCCCGCGGAGGTGATGGCGACCTTCTTGCCGTTCAGGTCCTTGACGTCGAGCGTCGACTTCGCCAGCACCATCAGTTGCCAGCCGAAGCTGCCCATGGCCGCATTGGCCACGACTTTCGACATCACGCCTTTCTTGCGGCCCGCGGCCGGCAGCGATGTCGCATCGAGAATGACATCGGCGGCGCCCGCCGCCATGGCTTCGAACGTTTCCGCGCCGCCGCGGTAAATCGTGAGCTCGGCGGCAATACCTTCCTTTTCGAACAGCTTCTGCCGCACCGCGGTTTCGGCGATGGTGGTCGGCCAATAGGTTTTTGTCGGCAAGCCGATGCGCACCGTTTCCACGGCCTGCGCCACGCCGGGCATGGCGAGCAGGGTCGATGCGGTCAAGGCCGCCAGCAGGTGGCGTCGTGTGATGCTCATTGTGACGTTTCCTCTGTTTTTTTGTTGAGCTTTGTTTTGTTGAGTCTGTTTTTCAAGTCTTGCCGAAGTCGTCGCGCGCTTCGGTTCAGGTCGTTTCACTGATCTCCGAAATTCTGGGTGCCGCCAGTTCGACCAGATGCATCGTCGTCAGGAAATGCTGCGTCAGCGCCTCGACCGCGGCATCGGCGTCGCGCCTGAGAACGGCGCGCACGATCGCGGCGTGTTCGGCTTCCACATCCCGCGACACGCCGGTTTCGCGACGCACCGAAAGCCGGCGATAGCGCTCGCTTTGTTCGTGCAGGATATCGCGAAAGCCGAGCAGCCATTGCGAGCCGCAGGCATTCACCAGCGCCCGGTGGAAGATGCGGTGACGAACGATCCACGCTTCATTGTGGCTCTCCGGATCGTCCGGATGGCGATAGGGGACGGCGCTAAGCGCCGCGAACGCCTGCTCCACCGACACCAGCCACGCCTGGTCGCCACGTTCGATCGAGCGGCGCAGCGCCAGACTTTCGATATCGATGCGGGTGCGGGTGACGTCCTCGAGGTCGGCCGACGATACCGGGCTGACCCGGAAGCCGCGCTGGTCCGACGCCTGCACCAGCCCGTCAGCGACCAGCCGTGACAAGGCTTCACGCACCGCCGTCAGGCTGACCGAAAACTGTTTTGCCAGACCTGCAATGTGGAGCTTCTGGCCGGGAACAAGCTTGGTCGAGAGGATGTCGGCGCGCAGGCGCTCCAGCACGGCGGAGGTCAGGGTCCTGGGCCCCAGACCTCCCTGCACATCAAAGCCGAGTGCGATGCCGTCCATGGCGGGCACGATGGCAGCGGCCAAAACTATCGTCAATCGAAAATCGATTTTATCGGCGGACGATAAATTCGCGCGAGCCTTTTCGATGCCCGCCTATGTTTGACGGCGGACGCGCGACGCAAAAACAACCGCCGCGCCGCTACCGCATCAATTCGGCAATTGCCGGGACCGGACGGGTCACGGTCGCTTTGTAACCGTCGCTCTTGACTTACGTAAGTTTAAACTTACAATAATGTACCATCGAGGCGCACATCATGATGAACGCAGAACGAGTGCTGGATGCGCTGGGAGACCCGACTCGCCGTTTGGTGTTCAAGCGCCTGCGCGAGGGGAACCGCTCCGTGACCGAGCTTGCGCGGGGCCTCGATGTGAGCCGGCCAGCGGTCTCACAGCATCTCAAGGTGCTCAGGACCGCCGGGCTTGCCGTGGTCCGCACCGAGGGCACCCGACGGCTTTATGCGATTGACACACGCGGCATCGAGGCCGCGCGCAGTTGGCTCGACGGCTTCTGGGACAACGCCCTTGTGGCATTCAAAGCTGCGGCCGAGGGGGAGGCTGCCAAAGAGAGGAAACCACGATGACAGAGCCGACCGTACCTGCCGACACCGACCCGAACAGCGCGCGAAAAGTCATGAACGTTCAAGCGCACACCGTGCTGGCGTGGCGCGTGTTCACCGAAAAGATGGGCACATGGTGGCCTTTGGCGGTCTACAAGATCGGCAAGACCAAGGCGGTCGATGCCATCATCGAGCCGCGGGTCGGCGGGCGCTGGTACGAGCGCGGCGACGATGGGAGCACGTGCCAGTGGGGCAGCGTGCTCTCGTGGGAGCCGCCCTCTCGCTTGGTGCTTTCCTGGGATATTGACGCCAACTGGCAATACGACCCCGATTTGAAAACCGAAATCGAGGTGCGCTTCATCGCCGAGGGCCGGGACGCGACCCGCGTCGAACTGGAGCACCGTAAACTCGACCGCTACGGCGCCCGTCGTGATGAGATGCGCCGGATTTTCGATACGGAAGGCGACTGGGGCCGTCTCCTCGCGATGTTCGCTGCTCGCGCCGTAGAGGAGACACGAGCATGACAAAGGCCGTGCAACAGTCCATCAAACTCTTCCAGTTTCCGCGCATGTTCGGGATTCCGAATCTCAGCCCGTTTTGCTGCAAGCTCGAAACCTGGCTTCGCATAGCAGGGATTTCTTACGAGATCGTGGAGACGCCCGATCCCGGCAAAGGGCCGAAGCGTAAATTGCCGTTCATCGAGGATGGCGGCGAGCGCATCGCCGACACCGCGATCATTATCGAACACCTGAAAAGAACCCGCGATGTCGATCCCGACGCGCATCTTGACGCTTCGCAGCGCGCGACTGCGCTCCTCGTGCAGCGCACTCTGGAAGAGCACTATGCGTTCGTCGTGGCATACACGCATCTCATCAGGGAAGACGGAGTGCGACACACGCGCGCCAGATTTGACTCGGTGCCATCGATTGTCCGCCCACTGGTCGTTCACACGGTAGAGAAGCAGGTCAAGAATCTGCTCTGGCAGCAAGGCATCTTGCGCCACGCGGACGAGGACATCATCGAGTCTGGACTGCGCGATTGGCGCGCCGTGCTGGTGGTTATGTCCGACGGGCCATTCTTCTTCGGGAACGAGCCTACGAGCGTCGACGCAGTTGTTTTCGGTGCGCTAGCTACCTCCATGCTAACGCCAATCGAGTCACCGATCCGGGATTTCCTGCGGGCGCGGCCCGCGTGCATCACTTACGCAGAACGGATACGTTCGCGCTTCTTTCCCGAGCTCACCGTGGCGACCCGGGAAGCCCTCGCCGCGTAGCATCGATAAGGTACGTCGCGCTGTTCCTCACGGCGCAGAGAAGCGGCTAAACGATGTCCGCAACTGGCACATCGCGTCGTGTCGCTGCGATGCAATGGTTCATCGGCTATCGAGGCAGGGCGACTTGGCAAGCAGTCCCCCTGGCGCATTGCGGGTTCAGGGCCTAGCTCGCATGCGCGGGCTTGCGCGATGCCACGAAAACACCGGTCAGCACCAGCGCGAAGCCGATGAAGTGGAATGGCTGCGGGTGCTCGCCGAGAAAGACGATCGACATGACCGCGCCGAACACTGGCACCACATGAAAGAACGGCGCGGCGCGGTTGGCGCCGATCAACTGCACGCCGCGATTGAAGCAGAGATAGGCCAGCGTCGATGGAAATACCGCGACATAAAACAGCGACAGCAGGTTGGCCGTATTCAATTGCATCAGCGGGCGCGCGAACAGTTCCCAGATCCACAGCGGAATGAGGCATGCCGCGCCGGCGCCGAAGGTGAATCCGACAAACGACAGGCCGTGAATCTGCGGACGCTTCAGCGACAGCACGGAATACAGCCCGAAGATTACCAGCGCCACGATGAAGATGACGTCGCCCTTGTTGAACTCGATGCTGGTGAGCGCCATCAGGTCACCGTGCAGCAGGATCACCAGCACGCCCGCCAGCGACAGCGCGACCCCGCCGGCCTGCGCCAGCGTCAGCCGGACGCCGAGCAGGATCAGCGACCACACCGCGACGACCAGCGGACCCGCCGACTGCAGCAGCAGCGTGTTCAGCGCCTGGGTATGTTCGAGCGCCCAGTATTGCAGGGTGTTGAAGGCGCCGATCCCGGTCACGGAGAGAACGATCATGGTGCCGAGCCGGCTGCGGATCGCGGCCCAGTCGCGGACAAGATGTTTCCAGGCGAACGGAAGAATGATGAGAAACGCCAGCGACCAGCGCAGGAACGACAGCGTCACCGGCGGAATATGCCCGGCCGCGAGGCGGCCGACGATGGCGTTGCCGGCCCAGCACAGCGCCGTGATGGAGAGCAGCAGATAAGGCTGGTTGGCGAGCCAGTTGCCGGAAGGCGCGGCACTGGAGGTGCGGTCGGAGGCTGACATGAGGCGGTCGTTCTTGGCCCGGTTGCATGACGCCGCGGCCCGCCCGGCGCGTGGCGCCGGGCCGGAATCGTAGCCCGGCCTGCCTCACAGACACGGATTTTCACCTGACATCAATGGGGTGGATGCATCGCGACCATGCGTGGGGAGGCACTGCAGCGGCTGGCCTCGTTTCACCGCCAGTCCAGCGATCATCCGCTTCGCCGGCGCTATCCGGCTAACCGGCATCTCCATGACGGGTGCTTTGCCGTTTGACAATCTGCTCGGCCAGATGAACCAGCATCCGTCTGGTGCGATGATCCCGCAACTCGTTGAAGGCCCGCAGCAGGCGCAATCCCAGAAATGATTGCAGCGAACCGAGACCCGGCGCCGGTGCAAGTTCGCCCTCTCGCTGCTCGGCTCTTGCGGGTTGGTTCTGGAAGAACTCCAGGGGGATGTCGAGTGCGTCCGCGATCTGCATCAGGCGGTCGCCGTCTATTCCAGTCGACGCATCGCCGTTTTCCTTCCCTTGCTGAAACGACGCATCGAGCACTTCGGCGAGGTCGGTTTGCGAAAGACCGATCGCAAGCCATCCCGCCTTCACAAGCTGGTCGATCTGTCCGTCTGTCGGCGTGTATTCGCTCATCGCTTCGGTTTTCTGCGGCCGGACGCAAAGCGAACCTCGCCACTCAATGACGGTGTTGTTCGATTGAGCGCGCGGTCGAGGCCAAACGACGCTTCTTCCATCCGCTCCGCCGCTTGCAGAACCTGCAGCCCTTCCGGCGTCAGCCGGATACCATCGACCTGCCGGGTCATCAGCGTGGTGTGGTAGGCGTTTTCCAACAGCGAGATTCGCCTTTTCAGAAAGTTCGCAGACGCATTGAGCTCCGCGGCTGGTGCCCGGAAGCTGCCTATCCGGGCGACTTCCAGAAACATCCGCACCGAATCCCAATTCGCCATCCGTCCGGTCGGGTGCGCACCTGCGTGCGCACCCATACTCTCAAACGATCGCATAGATATCATCCCGTCTCCGTCTTATTGTTGCCAGAGATGAAGTGACGGCGCAATCACGAGACGGTCCGTGGCTGCGTTTCAACCTGGTTTTGTCACGCAAGCTCAAGAGCGCGCGCGTTGCAAGGGGCTTCCGGTGACGCAGCCAATCGACGATGCAGAGGCCGAGAAGCCTCGCGGCTTTGCCGTGCGGGCCAATTCGATTCTGGCGTTTATCGAATGTAACGACGAGCCGCGCCCGACATTAAGAGACACCATCGTCGACGCGATGCTATTGGCACAGACCCCAATCCAAACAAAGCTGGCGGAGCGCCGGTATCACTCAACCGTCAACGCCCGCACAACCGCATCGAGCGTTTTGACGGCGTCGTTGGGATCGAGCTCGATCTGCAAGCCCCGTTGGCCGCCGTTCAAATAGACGGTCGTCTCGTTCAGCGCGCCGGCGTCGA
>WNGI01038182.1_pt1 | contig 12520 bp, 14 predicted proteins | sample 5400621 | NCBI WGS metagenome assembly WNGI01 (sample SAMN13153374, study PRJNA577476) | soil metagenome | isolation source: 20 cm soil or saprolite under Garry oak tree replicate 1 | place: USA:California | collected 2016-06-15 | reverse complement strand
GATACAAGTAAATCTTCTGGTTACAGTGTATCGAATTCGATTAATAAGGCCTTTGGTCTACCATTGTATGATCCAAGCAAGTTTCCGGCTGGCGAAGATCCTATGGGTAAGGACTATACAGCGAAGCCGTTTGGATTGCGCGAACCAGAGCGATTGCGGGAACGACAGCCGGGCACACACCCGGACATAACTGACTTCGGCGGGATGCGCCGCCGTCGGGAGGATGAGGATAGCGTTGTTTTTCTTGAGATTCGCGATAGCCTATTGCGTATGGAGGGCAAGGAAGGCGGCGGCGGCGGCGGCGGTGGCGGCGGGACGGCTGGCGCTGGTACTTCCTACGGGGTTGGAGCGCGCGGCGGGGCGTTGCAGTCAGCTTTAGGTGGTTTCCGGGCGGGTGGTGGCGGGACGCGCGGCGATAGAAACAACAACCACGAGACACTACTGAAGTCCGACAAGTATTCGGGGCTCACGCTGCACGAATTTTCTAGGAGATATGCGGAGGGATCGGCAGATTGGGAGCGTACTGTAGGAAGGGGTCTAGGCGGTATTGGCGCCGATGATATTGTTAACAATCAAGATCCGCGCCTGCCCGGCGCTATCCGTCGGGCTGAGGGGACTGGTGGCGAAGCTGGTGGCGGTAGCGGTGTTCCCTCCTCTATTCTAGCCGAGGCCCAATCGGTCGCGCACTTGGGCGGCGCTGCTGTTAAGCAATATATTCAGAGTAAGGGTTATAACGTTAATTCTAACTGGTGCGGGGATTTCGCCGCCGCCGTTGTGACTGGCGCTGGAGGCAAACCGCCAAAGAACTATTCGATTGCTAGTAGTTGGCGTAATTGGGGAACGCCGGTTGATGATCCGCAACCGGGTGATGTCGCCATTAGAAGGCGAAGCAGATTCGGTGGACGCGCTCCGACTGGCGCTGTCGGCAGTCATGTCAATATCGTCGGTGCCGTAGACGATGAGGGGTTCGAAGGCATTGGCGGCAATCAGGGTCGAAGAACGTCGCATTTCAGTAAGAGTGCATTTGAATTTCGTCGCGGTGATAATATGGAAGCTGCTAGAGAACGTATTGATCGAACAGCATCTAGTCCGTGGGGTAAGGGCGCCGTTAATGTTGGTGTTGATTTCACTGGCGTGCCGAAGGGCGTCAAGACCTACGCAGAGAAGGACGGTGACATTTTTCAAGACTTGAATATTAGCCGCACTGCGCAAGCTACACGAGATTGGGAACCGTAAGTGGTATGGCTTTTAAGTCTTCAGAAATTGCGGTGTTGATTGTCAACGGGCAGAATTATACTGATTTTGAATCGGTAGAGGTTACGCATCGGGCTAAGGAATTTCCGTTTTTTATGGCGCGTTTTACGACAAGTGAAGGCGTGCCGTTCGCCAAGAATTTTGCCGCCATGCAGATCAGGCCGGGAGATTTTTGCTCAATTACGCTTGGCGGTGAGATTGCCTTTAATGGCAAGGTTGAAACGCGGCAGGCTTATGTTGATGCGAGGAGACACCATGTCGAGATTATTTGCGTAACTCGTATGGAAGTTGCAACGTCGTCTGTGATTAGCCAAACAATGCAGTGGCATGATAAAACATTTGGCCAAATCGCTAGAGACATTCTGGGCAAGATGGGAATCCCTATCAAATTCGTAGGCGGGCCAGAGCCGACATTTAAGTTTCCGCGCGCTTCGGCTGAGCACGGGCAATCAGTGCTTAGTTTTTTGGATGAATTATCTCGCGGTCTACCGGCGGAAGGAGTTGGTCTAAGTTTTTCAAATGATGTTGGCGGTTCTTTTCTTGTGGTGATGGGTCCAATTCCGGGCGACAGTAATGATGCGATCGTCGAAGGGCAGAATGCTCTCATTCTTCGTGAGGTTTGGTATAATATTGCGCAATCAGGTGACGTTCCTGCGCTTGGCCATCGTCCCGGTGATGACGATTTATGGGGCGCCGCTGCTGCGCATAAACCATTTTCAAGCGAGGCGTTACAGACGTTTGGCGAATCGTTCACGCCGCGAACCATTGTCAACGAAATACCAGCGTGGAGTAATTCTGTATTGAGGGGTCGTGTTGGCAACGAAAGTCAGTGGTCGCAGTCAGATTTAATTACATGTACTGTAACGGTGCAGGGATGGATGAAACCGTCTGGTGGTTTATGGGAGCGTGGTAAAGATTATTCCCTGACATCCCCGATGCTGATTATGGATCGAGAGTTATTGACTGCAAAAGTAATTGTTTTTTCGCAAGACAATACGACTGGCACTAGAACAACACTAACGCTTTGTAATAAGTTGGCGTTGGGCGGTGATATTCCACCCTTGGGGAAAAAATAAAATGCCATTCGCCAAGTGACTTTGAGCGTTGGCAAATGGTTGGGCTAACTTCAATGCCATTGAAGCAGGAAGAGGAACAACAGCAGCAGGGTCAACAGAAGAATCAGCAAGGCGGTACTGGCGAAACGCCCGGTGATTGGAATCACAATCAGCCAAAGGGAAAATCCGCTGAGGCGGTGATGCTTTATATTGGTTCGCGTTCGCACCCTATAGGAATTGTTGACGATCGCAGGGTACGCCCCTACGCAATGAAAGAGGGTGAGACTGCGCTATATGCAGCGTCGGGTACCGGTCAGATGTTGTTTCATAATGACAAGGGTTCTTACCTCGTCGCCGTCAACAATCCGCAAGAGCAATCCAAGGACAGTAAGGATGTCGAGCGCTTTGCTTCGTTGCGTCATGTCGAGAAGAAGAAACAGAGTCGTGAGATCAAGAAGGGACAGGAGGTTCAGGAACATAAACACGAAGGCGAGACTGTTAATTTGGAAGTTCGTACAACCAAGACCCGTATCGAGTTTCGTGCTGGCGATGATGTAGTCGGATATTACGATAAGGCTGGAAAGAAATGGGTTTTCACTGGTGAAGTACATTTAGGCAGTGAAGGCGCTTCGCATCCTGTATACGGCGTGAATGGCGGTGTTGGTAAGACAACTAAAACATCTGGCGATGGTGCGGTACTGGTAGACGCGCCGCAACCGGGTCCGCCAACATCTCAGGATTTAGAGCCTTGAGTCAGATCGCCAATATTAATAACCCATGGCGCAATATACTTCTCGGTGAGCAAGCTTCATTTCGCGGTGTGATGTTTCATGTTGAATCTGGCGGGAGATCATCCGGTCGTCGGTCTGTTGTTCATGAATATCCCAAACGAAATGATCCTTACGCTGAGGATATGGGGCGCTCCGCAAGGCGCTTTCAATTTTCTGGTTATTTGATCTATCGTCCTAGCAATCCGAATTACGAATATACTGATCAGCGTAAGCGGCTTTATGAAGCTTTGGAAAATGACGACGTTGCTAAGTTGGTTCATCCTGTATTTGTGCCCGGAGGAATGCAGGCAATGTGTGAACGATTTACGATGACAGAGAGTCGTGAGAAGGGGGGTTATACGCAATTTGAAATGCAATTCGTTGAAGCCGGTTCGGTTCCAAACGTTTTAGGTAATAATATTAATACGAAAGCAAAGGTAGAAGAAAGCGCAACCGCTGCTGAAAATACTGGAAAGGATGTGATACCGGATGATGAGGAAGAAGATTAAATGTCTCTTAATAAAGAAGCTGTAGAACTCAATGGTATTATTAATCGATTGCTTGATAATTTATCGCTGTCCGTTACGTCGCAGACCGGGCGTGAAGGCGTCGAGTTACGTCACAAGATCGGTGATATCAGATCAAATTATAATTCAATGATTTTAGATGGTACTTTTTCAACTGAATTGTTGTCCTGCTTTCAATCTGCGTTAGCTGCAAATGTTAAGTTACCGAGTTTGTTTGTAGTGCATCAAGGATTATTTCAAGAGACTCCAGTTGGCGTAGTTTCGGCTGCTGTTGTTCAAATGGGTATTTTGTTTTGTTTGTCGACCGAGAGCAGAATTATTATCAAGATTGAATTTACTAGTCGAGATGATGTTGAAGCGATGATGAATAGTATGCGTGATGTTTTTGATATTGCCAGAGTATTAACAGCCGATGCGCAGGATACAACGCCATATCAAAAATTAACGATCCTAGCTGGAAATTTGATAAGCCATCTTTCTAATGTTGCTAGACCGTTGCCGCGTATGATTTTGTTTAAGATGCCGACGTCTTTCCCGTCTGTAACGCTAAGTCAGAGAATTTATTATACAGCAGATAGAGCGGAGGAAATTGTAGCAGAAAATAAAATTGTTCATCCAGCATTTTGTATTAGAGAAATTCGCGGTTTCTTCGTGAGGCCGGGACGTTGGACGAGAGAGAAGAGTTAGCGACTGCTGTTCGATTGGCGTTGGCGACTGATAGCTTATCAGATGTTAATGAAATTCTGCCAGATCTAGATAGCACTGATCGGCGCGGTTGGTGGGCTGATATGGATGCCGAATCTATTTGGGGCGGTTGGCCCATCGGTTGCAAGAATTGGCTACTAACTCGCGCTAAGATTACGGACACGCCTTCGTCGGAAGGTTCTACGTTGCAAAGAGCTAGGCAATACACTCAACAAGCTTTGCAGCCGCTTATTGATAAAAGGATTTGTACTAGAATTGATGTAACGGCTGAGCGTGCAGAGTTAGGTCGTATTGTTGTTGACGTTAAGATTTTTCGCGGCCCAAAGGCTGAGATTGATCTACGTTATCAATTATTGTGGGAAGAGGATGTTTCCGTCGATGATGTTGTAGTTACATCTATTAATACTAAAATCAGAGTGCCGTATGCTAATATTTTATTATCGTCATCGGCGGTGTCTGCACCATTACTAAGCGAAAATAGAATTTTTATTATCCCGCAGGGGAATCTTGAGCTTTCATCATTGGCGTTTAGTCTTAGCAGGATTATTCCGCAGGGTAATGTAGCGCTTTCATCAGTAGCGCCGCTTATAAAGCAAGGTAATATTAGGCTTGTTCCACAGGGCAATGCCGCGCTTTCTCCTACTGTACCAACAGTTGTCAGAGGGATTTTGTTTGCAGGTGACATGGGGAATGTCGGGGCATCTTTTGGTGGTTCACCAGTTAAGGTCATATTAACGTCTGGGACTTCATGGTCTGTTCCTAGTGATTGTATTTCTGTTACTGTTGAGGGTATTGGGGGTGGGGCTAACGGTGTTGGTGGTAATGGTGGCGGTGCTGGTGCTAGTGGTGGCTTTGGCAGTTCTTGTCCTGCCATTGGCGGTAATGGTGGCAATGGTGGCAGCGGTGGTACTGGTGGCAATGGCGGCGGTGGTGGCGCTTATGCCAAGAAGAATTCATTTGCTGTTACACCTTTATCAAGTATCCCCTATTCTGTTGGTGGTATTGGCGGCGATACTACTTTCAATACATCAACGTTGGTAGCCAAAGGAGCGAGTGGTACGACTGGAGGCACTGCTGCTGCTTCTACAGGTGATGTAAAATTTAATGGTGGTAGTGCTGGTGGTGGTGCGGCTGGTGCTGGCGGCGGAGCTGGTATTGCCGGTAATGCAAGTAATGGTGGCGATGGCGGTAGCGGCGGGGCTGGTGGTAATGGTGGTGGTGGTGGTGGTGCGGCTGGTCCTCATGGTGCCGGCAGTGGTGGCAGCGGTGCATCTGGTGGTACCGGTGATTTAGGGAATACGGCTGCCGGAGCTAGTGGAACGCAATATGATTCTACACATGGCTCTGGCGGCGGCGGCAACGGTCCCGGTGGTAGTGGTGGTGGCAGTGGCGGTGCTGGCTCTCCAATTTTACTTAGTGGAATTCCGGGAGTAAATGGAACTGGTGGTGCCGCAGGTAATAATGGCAATGCTGGTGGATTTTACGGCGCTGGCGGTAGTGGTGGCAGTGGTGGCGGCGGTGGCGGCGGCGGTGGCGGCGATGATGGTTTTAGCGGCGGCACAGGTGCTGGTGGTGGGTCTAGTAGTGGGTCTAGTGGAGGTGCTGCAAGACAGGGTTTGCTAGTTATTACTTATTCACCAGCGACCCTTAGTCAGATTTTAACGACAACTGCAACTGCACCAGCTGGATCAACTGTCGTTGTTGGTATTAGTTTGAATACCAACAACGGCGTGACTGCCGCATCGGTTAGCGATGGTACTAATACTTATACCAAGATTGATTCTACTGGTCTGATTGGTGGTTTTTCTGAAGTCAGTTTGTGGCGTGCAACGTTAGGATCTCAGCTTTCATCTGGTTCTAATATTACGGTTACATTTAGCGCTGGGACGTCTGGTGCTGGTAATAGTTGTAATATGTCGGCTGGTTATATCACTGGATTGAGCACTGGAGTTCATGATAAATTTGCGCATAATTCTGCATCATCTGGAACTTCAGTTTCGGTTTCAACGGGTGTTCTGACTCAAGCGGTTGAAATGATTATCGGCTTTGGTGGTGATACGTCCGGACTTTCATCGACGGTTTATAATGGTGCGAGTGGTTTCAATAATTTGAACAAGAGTAGCAGTTCAAACGGAGTCACGGCATTGGATTGGAAGATTGTTGCAGCTACCACATCTGTAACGTTTACGCCATCATGGGGTAGCGCCATTCGTATGGGTGCCGTTGTCGCTTCATTTAAGGGTTAATTAAAAAATGCCGTGGTCAACTCCATCGCTTAGTCAAATCAGAATTTTGGTGAGGGATGATATTGTTGCTGCGTTCAGTGGATCGATTACGATAGGCAATAGTGTCTTGCGCGTCATGGCAGATGCCATGTCAGGTCTTGGGCACTTGACGTTGCGTTATGTAGATTGGCTGGCGCGGCAATTTCTTCCTGATACAGCGGAGACGGATTGGCTTGATCGTCATGGCGATATTTGGCTGGTTAATGCCGATGGAAGTCTTGGACGAAAAAATGCAACGTTTGCATCTGGTACGATAACTCTGACTGGGGTTAATGGTACATTGGTTGCCAGTGGAACTGAATTGTCGTCGTCTCAGCAGGTTGGATATGAGACAACTGAGCAGATTAAGATTGGAGCAACGGCAACATCGGTAGCGGTTCGGGCGCTTGATGCCGGGGTAAATGGTAATCTTCTTGCTGGAGACACGCTTGATTTAGTCGATATTATTGGCGGTGTTGACAGCAATGCAACTGTTGTTGGTATCAGCGGCGGTATTGATGAAGAGAATGATACGGATTTACGTGCCCGTATTCTGTTTCGTATTCAGCAGCCACCGATGGGCGGCGACGCCAGTGATTATGTAGTGTGGGCAACTGCTGTTGCTGGTGTAACGAGGGCATGGGCGGCGCCGCTTGAGATGGGTATTGGCACTATGACAATTCGTTTTATGATGGATGATCTAAGGGCTTCTATCGGCGGGTTTCCGTTGGCTTCTGATATTGCCAATGTTACCACTTATATTGATAGTAAGCGTCCTGTCGCAATCAAGGATCGTTGGATATTAGCTCCGATTCCCGAACCAATTGATTTTATCGTGACTGAACTTAATCCAGATACTGTTTCTGTTCGTTCTGGAATTGAAGTAAGTGTCAAGAGTATGTTGCGAGCGAAGGCTGCTCCAGCCCATGCTATCAATGGAGTACTTCAGTCAGCGCAAACGATTTATGCATCATGGGTAAGTGAAGCTATTATTAATGTTCAAGGAGTAAATTATTTTAAATTGACAATGGAAGATCATGCGATGCCAACGAACGGTCATATTGGTGTTTTGGGTACGATTGTTTATGGATAAAAAATATGGCCGGTGACAAACACGTCAGAAGAACAGGTGATGATTATGCCGTCGCCTTGCGTAATTTGTTGCCTCAAGGTCTTGCGTGGCCAACAAACCCTGTTTCCGTTTTATCAAGAGTTATTAGTGGACTTGCGCAAATATTTGGATATGCCGACGATCGCGCCGCTGACTTATTGGAAGTAGAAACAGATCCAAGACTGACATCAGAATTGTTGCCGGAATGGGAACGTGCTTTTGGACTTCCTGATAATTGTTTGCCACTTCCGCCTGCCGATGAAATTACTAGACGATCTAATCTAGTTGCTAAAATGACTTTGCTTGGTGAGCAGTCAAGAGCATTTTTCATTGCCCGTGGTGTTGATATAGGAGAGAGGGTTACGATCCGGGAATACGCGCCTTATATGTGTGGTGTTTCCCGTGTTGGGGATACTCGTATACTTAATATTGAGAATAGTGATCCTCTTCATTTTCGTTGGCAGTTAGGTCCGCCAGAAAATCGTTTTTATTGGACTGTTAAGATTGAGGAACTGTTAGAAGATTTCAAGGGTGCTGATTTGTTTTGTTTGTTGCGGCGATGGAAACCGGCGCATACTGATGTTCTTTTTGACTATTCAATTGTTGGAGAAAATCAGCTTGATATGTCTGAGCCGATTTGGGATTCAAGTTATATCGTTCTGTTCTGATGTGAGGAAAACAGATGCCTTCACCAAATGACAACATCAATATAAAAGATGCACTTAGCGTAGATTTTAAGATGCGAAGCAAGGATACGTCTGTTGCTCAGGACGGTTCGATTCAGACGATGCGTCACTTGTCTGTGCCGTATCCTGTTGATTATGGGACTGGTGGCTGTTTTCAAATTTGCTCAAAGAGCGGGATTATGGCGGCAGGACTTGCTGCTAATTCTCCGATCTATTCGTTTCGTTGGGCTAATGTTCAATTCAGTGCAATTGTTCGACGGGTGAGAATGCAGGCATGGTCTCTTGGCACTGGATTTACAGCAGGGCTTGCAAGCTTTGACATGTTTGTTTGTCGCTATCGACGGCAACATTAACGGCTGGCACGAGAACCAAGGATGCACAACCGGTTGATACAATGACTTTTGAAATAACGACCGCAACCAATAAGCCATTTTCGCCGGCTGGTATAAAATTGTTTGAACGTACTGTTGCTGAACATCCATTTGTTTGTGCAAATAATGAAGGCTTTACCATTCAAGCAACGGTGCCAGCGACCGGAACGTGGTCGTGGTGGATAACGACAGAATGGGATGAAGTCCCGAATGAAAATTATTGAGGTTGATAGATGCAATATAATCAACCGTATGGTGGAAATATTGATGCTTCGTATATCGACGGTGTTCCGCCGTTTGGTGTCGAGGGTTCGATTATTCCAGCTTCAGCAATAGAACTTCCGCAGCGAGAAATCGTCAATCTGATTTTGAAAAGTCAGCTGGCTCCAACTAATAGTGATACTGTTCAGTTAGCGCGTTCGGTGCAGGTTGATCTTGTTAATTGGGCGATTGATATCGGAACGTTGAATCATATTGTTGTCAATCTAGACCCTGCACCAGCGACTTTGGTTGCTGGTCTTAAGGTTTGGACTCTTGTTAAATTTACCAATACTGGTACCACTGATGTAACATGTAATGGAATTGTCAAACCGCTATTGACACAAGGATTAACTAACCTAGCAGCCGGTGTAATTGTAGCTCTTGGTATTGCGATCATTGTCTATGATGGTACGCAATGGCAATTGATGCTGGGTACGGCGGCAACGGCTGGTCCAGCTGGTCCAAGTGGCATACAGGGTGTGGCGGGGGTTGCGGGTGCTGTGGGGCCTGCCGGAGCTATCGGTGCGCAAGGACCGCAAGGTCCAGCTGGACCTAAAGGTGCTGATGGTTCTCCAACCAGTTTGGTGGTGGTTCCGGGTGGCGTTGGCTCTTATGCTTTGACGGATTGGTATCCAAACGCTGGAAATATTGGTCATGAAATTAGTGGTCCGGGATCGTATTTTTTTAATGCTTTTGATCAATGGGTCCATCCTTATGGTGGTACGTGGCGTACAATCAGTTTTCAATATGTTAATGATCCAGTATATCAGACTGTGATGGTTGGTGTTGGCTTAGCTCAGAGGATTGCGTGATGCAGATAGTTTCGGCACTAAATCTGCGATGTAAGGCTGATGATTTTACGGCGATATTGATGGATGTCTGGTTCGAAGAATATGATGGTCCGTTACCATTTGTCGCAACGTTATTTGATTGCGAACCGCATGGCAGGGAATTGTGGTTTAGAGCGATGAAAGGTGAGTATGGTGAAATTGAAATAATCTTTCCACCATCGCCCGAGTCAGAGTCGCTGAGGATGCTGACTCATGATCGTTAATCTTAACACCTATAGTGATTCTGATTTTATTCAGAGCTTTCTTTATAAGACGGTTGGATTAGCTCCGATTAATCTTCTTGATTATCCATTGCGGATGATGGTTCGAGTTAATCCTGCTGATGCTACCACTTGGATAGAATGTTCAACATGGAATGGACGGATTGTTATTACTGATTCTATTGGTGGCGCTTTTACATTGACAATTCCGATTAGTATTTTGTTGACTCTTCCGGTTGGCGTTTATAATCATTCATTGATTCAAACTCAGGCATCAAGTACTAATGTTACTAGTGTTAATAGTGCTCGCAAGGATATTTGGCGTGGCACACTGACTCATTCGGCGGGTCCAACGCGGTGGAAGTTAGGGGATCTGTAAGTGACAGATACACCGCGTGTTCCGCTACAGGGCAATATTATAATATCAAGAGTTGCGCCTTCTGTTGAAACCTCAGATGGCAAGATTATAGTTATTGCCGATCATGATGATCTAATTACTATTATTGATGATAGCGCTGATGAATCTGTAATAACTGCTGTTCAAATAGGAGGATCGTCTAGTACCTCCATAGCAACTGGTGCGCAAGGCCCGCAAGGCATACAGGGTCCGCAAGGTCCACAAGGCATACAGGGCATACAGGGCATACAGGGTCCACAAGGTGTAACTGGGGCTATTAATCAGATTGTTATTAGGAGATTCACAGCGTCTGGTACTTATACGCCAACGGTGGGGATGATATATGCTACCGTTGAATGTGTTGGTGGCGGTGGCGGAGGTGGGGCTGCGGTTGGTGCCACAGGCGCCCTATATCAGGGTAGGGCGGTGGTTATGCGCGGATACTTACGACGGCGGCTGCGATTGGTGTCTCAAAGGCTGTTACGATCGGCGGTGGTGGTAATGGTGGCGCGGCCGGTTCAAACAATGGCGCTGGTGGTGGTGATACCAGCGTTGGTAGTATTTGCATCGCTAAAGGTGGATCGGGCGGATTGTTTGGCAGTAATTCTCAGGTTGCAACTGGAGGTGCGGGTGGCGTGGCTGGTACGGGTGATTGGGCTCCACCTGGATTTAATGGTAGTCCCGGCAGCTATGCTGCCTCAGTTACAGTCTATATTCCTCTCAATGGTGGTGGTAATGGTCCGTTTGGTGGCGGAGCGGCGGCAAACCCACCGGTCGGTGGTTCAACTGTTGCCGGTCTGAATGCTAGTGCAAATACTGGTGGCGGTGGCAGTGGTGCAAGTGCTGCTGCGGCTAGTAATGGCGCTGGTGGTAATGGTGGCTCAGGCATAGTTATCATTACCGAGTTCTGTAGTGCATAAAATGTGGGTTGACATGAATATTATCGAAACCGAACGTGAGTAGTTTTACTATTCTTGATACTAAAAAAATAGATAATCCCTATCATTTGATTGTAACGCCTTTGGTGATGGGACGATTACGAGGGACCGTCTATACGTTCAAGAAAATTGGTGCTGTGTTGCCGATGCACAGACATACAGCCATCGATGTTCATATAACTATTATTGCAAAGGGACGTATGAGGATTCACGGTTCTGAAATCGGTGACAAGGAATATGAAGAAGGTACTGTGATGGATTGGGATGTTGGTGTGGATCATGAGTTTATTTCTTTGACTGAAGGTGCTAAGCTTGTTCACATTCTCAAGAATACGATTGGTGAAATAACATGAACATCATCGAGACAGAGCGCGCCAAGTATGCGGAGATATGGACTGATGTTCCGGATTATCGCAAGTACTCGCCGGGTATGGAGAATGTGCAGCGGTTTATGGATGTTATTAAGCCGGATTTTAATTATGGTTCGCCGTCATTGCTTGATATCGGCTGTGGTACTGGTGAAGCCGGATTGGAATTCGCTAAGCTTGGCTTCAAGGTGCGGTGGCTTGATATAACGAACGCTGGATTGCATCCTGATATTTTACAGATACAATATATAAGATTTATTCAGGCCGCGCTTTGGGAGGATTGGGGGCGTGAGTTGAAGTATGGTCATGACTACGGATTTTGCTGCGATGTGATGGAGCATATCCCGACCGAGTATACGATGCTTGTTATCAGCCGTATTGTTTCGGTTTGTCGTACAACGTGGTTTCAGATTGCGCTAGAACCTGATCAGTTTGGCGCTGCGATCGGCAAGCCCCTGCATTTGACGGTGAAGCCTTTCACTTGGTGGCTTGAACGATTGAGGATTGCTGGTAAAGTTGTGGACGCCCGTGATTTGTGCGGGCAGGCGCTTTACATTGTGGAGAAGAAATGAATAAGGAATTGGCTAAAGATGTTTTGGAGGGATTGCGCCCGGTTTCATTCAATCCAGATAATGACGGTTGCAATGTTTCGGATCAAGTAATCCTTGAACAGGTTGCGGCCAATATTAGGCGACAGCTTCCGCAGGTATATCCACATCAACCTAATAACGATACGGTCGCATTAGTGTGCGGCGGTCCTTC
>WNGI01023196.1_pt1 | contig 12522 bp, 17 predicted proteins | sample 5400621 | NCBI WGS metagenome assembly WNGI01 (sample SAMN13153374, study PRJNA577476) | soil metagenome | isolation source: 20 cm soil or saprolite under Garry oak tree replicate 1 | place: USA:California | collected 2016-06-15 | reverse complement strand
GGGGTGGAGGGGGACGGAGGCGGCACGTGGCCTGGGCGGCGGGGCAGCGTACGGCGGGGCATCCATGCTAAGAGCGGGGACTGGCACGTGGCGCGGACTGGGGGCGGGCACGTGGCGGGGTGGCATGTCGGGCGGGGCGGGCGGGCCGTGAGCACGTGAGGAACGCGGCGGGGCGGGCACGTGGGGCGGGGAGGCTACTATGGATCGCCGTCAGCACATCATCACATCCCTCGACGGTCTGCTCTATCAGCTCCACACGCTCTCCTTCTTCTTTGCGCCAGCACTTCTCCCTCTGCTCGCTCGCATCGCTGCCCAATCTCAGTGCAAACCGCGCACAGACCTCTCCCACTCCCTTAGATTCTACCTCCTCATCATCCTCATCCTCAACTTCCCAAGTCTCTGGTTCCACTCCACACGCTCCCTGAACGATGACAGAGCTCTCATCCTCGATTTCGTAGGTCTCGGTGTGTCTTCTTCTCTCCCGCCCGTCCCATTCTCACTCACCACCTCCAGCTTACGTTCCCTCAAGGCTCCTCCTTCTCTCGCTCGACGCCTTCATTATCCTACTTCAGTCTCTCCTCGCAACCATCGCTTACGAAACTGCATTGTCTCAAAACTCGTCAGAACATGACATACTGAGCCCACTTGAATCAAAAGATTCCCATTCACACTATGTCATCGATATGCGCTTCCAGCCCTTTCTATCTCGCCTCCGTAACCCTCCACCCATCCGCCAGTCCTCCTCTCTACCCCTTCCAAACTCTACTCCATGGGCCATTCCGACCGGCATGGGCTTGGCCCTCTTACGTGCAGGCACTCGTATCAGGACAGACAGGCGTCTCCCAGGAACTCTCGATACAAATACATAGTTGTTCTTTAATCTACCAGTTTCGTTTCATCTGCGTTCCTTAGTACGCGTCAGTAGTAACTAAACGTGCCCACCCACCGCTCGGCGCAGGCACTGCGCAAATTTCGCAAATTCGTCCTTGCAAACATCCTTCTTGACATCCGTATACGTCGCCACAATGCATTTTCCATACGTAGTCGCCTCGTTTGCGCACGTTGCAGTAGAGTAATACGCCAGCCGTTTCAACGGCTTCATCGACGTCGGGTTGTTCATACTATTAAATTACGTAAGAGCATACTCTCGTCAACTGTCCCATGCGGGCTCTGCTGCAAGGTCTCATTCATTAGGCTCATTCAGCCATATTATGCTCGACAAGAATGTTCTCATATCCTGCATTTTCATCGGCCTTGCTCTCCTTCTTTACTTCTTTTACTGGAACCGTTTAATTGCTCTCATCTTGGGTCTTTTCATTCGCATAGTGTACTGGAACTCGGAGGGTTCGCGTATATGGTTTGACATTGGTCTGTTTCACGCCCAAACTGCCCCGCTGTGTGTCCTTGACTTGGATTAGGCTCAATTCACTTTTCTGTCCTTGCCGGTCGTATACAGTTCAAGGACGTTCGTTATCATTCGAGTAACCAGACTATACGGATTGTAAAGGGCCAAATACAATGGAGATACTGGATACGAAGGCCTACGTCAGAGGAAGAGCTCAGTTCTCCCGTAGGGGAAGAGTGTACGTCTTGCGCGTTCTTCTGCTGCATGCTCCTGAGTTTCTTCAGCGAAACCACCTTTTCGTCCACTTTCTTGCCGCATACAGGTCTCCCTGCAAGGATTTGAATGGTTTCTCTACAATAGGACGGCCGCCTACGACTATATCATATCTCAAATGGACGGGACGGGTGATCTCAACGAAAGACGCAAATTCACAGGCTCCAGCGCAGACGGCACCACAGAACACTTTCTTCGCATTCCGTCGTTTATCAAGACTGCTTTTTACCTTGTCAAAAACCAGCTGCCGAGACTCGACCCTATGGATTTGTTCCCCATCGGAATAGAAGGTGTTCAAGGCGTCATCACACTGGGGAACCGGTCCACACCGTATCATCTCGTTGCCGAATTCCACCGTGCAGAGGGAACGTATGGTTACGTTCAAGTATGTCGATATTGCGTTCTGTGACTCCGTGTTTTTTTTTACCTTGTATCAGGCAAAGTCAAAGTATGACCTCTACAGAACTCTTTTGACCATGAAATTCCACCGTGTCTCTATGAACTTTATTGAGAATGAAAATTACGCCGACCCCATGGCGACAACCGGGAAACTGGCACACGACTGCATTTCTCAGTTAGTAGCTGACGTTTTATTAACAACTGTCTATTTTGATGTAAAACGCTTAGGTACGCCTCCCCTGACAAAAATATGCAACCTCGGACGTTCGTCAAGCTTTGGCGTCAACTGAATCTATTTACGTTTATGGATAAATACATGACGTCCCAGAGTGAGCTGTGGCAGCGCAAGTCTACCTTCCGTCAAAAGAAGCGCCTAGATGATGCTACCCCAATCGGGGCAGACTTTTCCGAGAACATTGTCATTTACAAAGGAGCCATCAGGTATGGGCCCTGGACAGATCGTCAACGGTAAGTTACTTCCGTGGCCTCTTTGCTTGCCCTGACGATTTGCAGGGGTGATTTGCAGAGATTATTTTTCCCTCCTTCGTGGCAGGACGTCGAGGTGACGCCTCGGCTTGAGCCAGGTGATCAACGACTCTGGACCGCAACGCAGATTTTGGTGGAGTTGAGAGACAACACTACATTGCAAATCCCCTTTCGCGAGGCTTCTAAAGATTGGCAATGGGATGGCGTCTCTGATGTACCAAACAGGCCCCGAAAACGCGAACCGGCGTCATTGCTGATTACGGCAGGCGACTCTTCCTCTGTCAGGTTTACGATACCCATGGTTGCAGATCATAACGGTTATGAATCAACCGTTGAAGTCCATTTGGATGCCGTCGCGATTAATTCGAGTCTGAATGACATCAGTTTGGTGCAGGCGGAAACTTGTAGAGTGAGTCGGTACCATTCATCCCACAGCCTATATTTACAATAATGCAAGGTTCGTTGCGGAATGCCATCCCCACCGCAGTGGAATGGCGAACGGACTTGGCAAATTTCCGTCACTTTCCGCGATCCCGTGCTTTACTTGATTCGTGACCATATCAACATGCTTATAGATCTAGGCAAAGACTGGTCATCTGGTCCTCCGCATGATTATCATCGCTTCGTCCCGACAGTCTACGTCATCGACTTTGATATGCATCACTATAATCTGAATATGTATCTTAATGATAATAATATCATCGACAGACCTCACGTCAATGAAGAGAATGGTGAGTCTGTTGATTGCGTTCAAGGAATTCAGCGTGCTCACCTGCTTGCCTAGTTTTGTTCACGGCGAGCGCTAGCTACGTCAAGAGCAAGGTCACCTTACCATCGAATATTTTCAGGCCGGACAAGACAATTGTGTCTTTTTCCGTTGACGTTCCTGATGCGACGTTTGTACTGTCGTTGCCTCGGTGGAACACCAACGCTTTGCACGCGCCAAAGGAAGGGAACACGTTGGGTAGAGCGCGCTCTATCCGGTTCGAAGGATCGTACCTCTATTTTTCACAAGTGCGGGATGACAATGTTGAACAACTGCATCTCAAGTTGACGGTGAGCCTCCTTGGCGGTTATAGATAGCATCCCAACCCTTAGCCGTCTATTATAGGGTCACGAAGTTGTGTACAAGGCATTGGGCTGGTCCATTCGGTATTTTATGGCTTTGAAAGACAATTACTTTGGGTCTTTCACGCACTTTTCCACTCTCGGCGAGTTTTTGGCCAGGAAGAATGAGGGATTGCCTTTTGGTGATCCCATTGTGCTCAAGCACAGACCTGGCAAGGTGATTTCTTCTTTCTGGCGTGTTTTCGCATGTTGACGCCGGAGCAGACGAACATGTTACAGGTCACTTTGGCGGTGGAGGTTTCTGGAGGGATTATCGTTGTTCCTGCTGGTTTGCCAGGCTACGAATCTGTTTCAGATTGGGATACACCAGGCGAGCATGGAATTGGCCCGTGTCTCCTCCTGCACGTCCCAGAAGTACAAATGCACTTGCGTCTGCATGACTATTTTATGGGTTCGTAGCCTTGCCATTTTCCTTTTCTATCCTTGACGGCATTCTTTCAGAGATGTCCTTGAATGTGGACACCTTGTCTGGAGTTATTGATCTAAATTACCCCGGACGGTTACGTGTACCGAAACGATGGACCGTCAAGACGCAAGACTTGCTTATGATCGATCGTACGTATATATTGCGCTTTTAGTTGTCGGCGATATTCAACGGTCAGCTCAGGTATTGACATTTCCGCTTATCGACTCTTTGGCCCTCAGCCGCGTACAGCAACTTACGTTTGCATTTGGGAGATCCAGCTTGGCCAGGTCAGGACGGTATTGTCCGCCTCAGACGCGAGAATATTGGCGTCTGTGGGCAACGCTTTCCGTGTCAACTTTGTGGATTTGTTCAACGCGCCTTGCGCAGATTTTCTCCCCCGTGTGGATCCCGATGGTATGAAACAGAGGTTTCCAAACTGGACTTTTTACTGATTAGCGGCGTTTCTCAAGTTACTTTTTACAAGATCTCGGTCAAGGAATTCGATGCGACATGGCGAACGGATCGCGCCGCGTTTTCGGTAGTTATGCCACTCGGCCTCAAGGTTGACGTGAACGACCTCGGAAGTCAATACCACCAAAGGGTGACATGTCTACGCATTCCAGACGTTGTTGTCAAGTTACTTGTGAGCGGTAAACAAGATCGATCACCGTGGCTAGAGGCAGCTGTGTTTGAGGCTCACGTATCCATGGACATATACTCAGCGCCTCGTCAACATCGGTCGCATGCGAGAAAGCAGATCGCGTTTATCCAAGAACAGGATGCGGTGACTGGCCGCGCTCGACGAATGTTTGGACATTCTCTCCGCGTTTCCGAAGACGATGCCGTCTCAGAAGAACGACTCTATATGAACGGCGTATTTCTCCCTCAACTTGCTGTTCCGGATTTATCCCGTGGAACTCGGTCCAACAAAAGCACCAAGGCCAGAAGAGCGTCGCAAAGCCAACCAGTCAAGCTTCCGGAGACTTCTGATTCGGACGCGGAGACCGGCATTTCAGAGGCGGAACGAGACGCACGCTTAGCGTAGGCCCTACTCTATCCATCATGTTGAGATGACTTTATTGATGCCTTTACAGCAAGACTCGCAGTGTTACGCCCGTTCCTCAGACAATTGTGGAAGAGGACATTACGAGCGGCGACGAATCGGATGATGCAGACTTGACCGACGGGAGCTCTTCCGAGAGTGTATGGTCTAACGAGGATTCCTCTGACGCTGCCAAGACCGAGGAATCGTTGTTGATGCATTATTCCCGTGCTTGCCGTCACTACAAGCTTCGTAGAGGAGGCCTTGCGACGATATGGGAAGGTTCTCCCTTTGTTTTGGTCAAAGTAAGACAGGGTTTTTTTTCTTGTTCTCTATTTACCTAATACGTTGGTAGGATAAAGTTATAAAACCATTTCTGGAAAGTTCTTCACCCGGCACGGGACCGGCCATGGACTCATGCAGAAGCGACGATGACTGTGACGTGATTACGCTGCATGTCAATATCACTGGTACATCTGAAGCCCGGTTTACGCCACTCGTTGTTCCTACCATGGTCATGCTGGAAGAAGACACAGAACAGCGCGTAAGCTGACGTTTATTTGTTTTTGTAAGTCACTTACAGTTGACCTCGTCACAGCTCCTTGGACCTGAGCTTTGGATTGATTCCTTGTTGATCAACCAACTTGGGATAGACTCTGGCAAACCGCCTTCCCGTCTCAATTGGAAAATAAATGTTTCAACTGCTGTATTCCAAGTCGCACAGCATATTTCCATGCTAGACGAATCGCATCCTCTCGTCTCCCTTGACCTGAACAAAGAGCAACCACCGTCGAAACTCGACAATATGGTAACTCTGGAATTTGGAATTCACGATCTTGCTACGTCTGGCACTACCAAGCTCGGTACTTCAGCTTGCCAGTTTTCCCTCGGTTCTTTATCTGCCAACATGAGGACGACGCTGGACAAGGTTGCTGTCTTATCGTCATCGCCAGGAGAGACGTCGTTTGCAGTCACACTCATGAGTTCAAATTTTTCATTCGATCCAACTAGCCTAAACTTGAACCTCGGTCTAGTCAACGTTTCGATTGGCCAGCGTTCCCCTGAATTCATTTTAGCAACCGGCTTTGCGATTGCTCATACTGCACTACAAGCCACGGCCGTCATCAAGAGGTGGCAAGCGTTTGCAGATGTAACGCGACAGGCCATGGTTTTCAATATTCTTGCTTTTTCCAAAGACATTCCCGTAGTTGAACCTCTTTCGACTATTCAACCCTCGTATCTGGTCCAACGTGGGGTTCCCAGCGTGTTACGGTTAGATGCGAGGTTCAAGTTCCTCTTCCATCTTCGAGATTGTCTTGGGAACTTGAAGCCCGAACAACGTGCCTTGCTTCATGTTGTCACCTTTGCGAACGATTTGGATTGGCGAGAGGGACTGCATTCGCGATCACACGCTCTCGATCCCGATATGTCTATAACGCCAATCGAGTCACTGTTCCGCAAACCAGAGGGAGTGCAACCTGCTGAAGATATGCGGCAGCGATTCGAACCTCTTAGCCTCGTGTCTGTCCGTTCGAATGGTGTTACACTTGACGTGCTACAACCGTCCGGCAAAGCAGCGGGTCAGTTTCGTCTATCGCACGGAGAACGCTGGTCTCTTTTGTCCTGGGCGATATCACGATGATGTTAGTACCGCATGTTATGACCTTTTTCCAGCACGTCGTACGCCTCAAACCAACATTCGCAGAGGGAGAGCTTGCGAATCCTTGCTCTTCGGTTAATCCTGCCAAGCAACCAAGGTTCATTGGTGTAGAGGCGACTGTCTCCTTGAACCGTCTTCACATTCAAGCTGCAGCCGAAAACCTGATATTAGAAATGGGCATGGGCCGTGTGCGGGCCACATCCAGTAACTTGTCAAGATCGCATGATCGTGCGGATCAGTCAACTAACAATGCCCTCTTTGTGGGGAGCTCGTATGTTCGGGCTAGATCACGGCAAACAGCTCAGATCGATGGTCAAGATATTCTCGCTGCACTTGAGATTGCCAACGGAACCGTGAGCTTAGTGACGCGGCAGGAACCAAGGTCACGGATGAAGATCCGACTTGTTACTTCATTTGGTGATTTGCAGCTCAATGTCCCGCGCAGTGCACTTCGACTATACCGGTTTGTCGAGGAATGGAGAGATGATTACTTGCCCGGCCTCGAGAGCACAGTCAAGTCCCTTTTATCCGAGATGAAAAAGACAAGTAAAGTACCGCAATCTCCGATGCTTGACCGGCGCCCTGCTGTCATACAATTCCATGGGAGGGTGGATCACTTGGGAGTTTCTCTGCAGGTCATGCATGGAACATGGTTATCACTGAACATCTATAACACTGTTGGCTATCTTTTGTCTGCAAACCTGACAAGCCCAACTAAAGCCTATACATTTGGCTTGCAATCATCATCGATGGCGCTAGGTGTCTCGGCGAAACCTTCAATGCAGTTCAAAATGGCGCTTCCTCCATTCACCATCTCAGGTTACTATGATAATCTATCGGTCCACATGCTTGCCTTCGTCGACTTTATAGATCTCCAGATAAAGCCTACCGATTGGGACAAGCTCCTCGTCGTACAACAAAAGTTTGGCCAAGACTTTAATGACCTTCTGTCTTTGATGCAAGAGGCTAAATCAAAGCGCGCAATATCCAGGAAGACCTCTGCGCAACGGGAAGTCCAGCTGAAATACGGAGGTCACCTGAAAATGAAAGGCTTCCGCATCGGCTTGGAAGGCATGACCTCTACTTTATATTTCGAATGCCAAGATATCGGTAGTGGCCTCGACAGTGCTGCGGGCAATCCATGGAATTTGACCTTGTCGAACCTGGCATTGTCGTTGGCCCCACGCAGCGCCGAGCAGCGTGGATCGGGCTTCAGCCGACGACACAGGAGCGCTTTCGTTATTATTGATATCATGGTCAAGGCAGAGAGTCAGAGCGTACAGGCGTCTGTAGACGTCGAAAAGAATTTACGAATCACAGTTACGAAAATACATGCTGTCATGCAAGCAAGTTCGATCAGCGAGATGAATGATTTCCTTGAAGAACTACGCGTAAGTGGCTATTCGCAGTTATTAAATATGAGATCCCTGATTTTGTTGTCATTAGGTTGAAGTTCTTGGCCGGAAAGAACAGCGCTCTTTGGAACTAGCAGCTTTCAAAGAGAAGGCGCGGCAGATTTTGAGAACTTTTGAAGTCCGTGTCAAAGATACTAGTTTGGACAAAACGGCTTCTTGGCTGGATACTTACGTCGTCGATATCACTGTCCAAAACGTTGGCGTGGCTTTCCCTTTGACATACGATCCTGGACTACAGCTGCCCGAGAAAAGAACACAAGAGACACCAGCAGTTAGAGCATTCTTATTTTCCATAGCCAAAGTAGAATTTGGCACGCACCGCGGTGAAACTGGTCAGGCAGCAATAACACAACTCTCATTCCAATTCGTGCCTCGGTAAGTCCGATGATCGTATACTGTGCGGCGGTAGGCTGAGTCATGTTCAGCTTCAGACAATCTGTCCCTAGCGATTTCTTGGGAGATAATCATCAGACTCGAAACCGCTTACTGTATCCAGAGATGAAAGCATACATTCAGTCTTTGCAACTCCTTACTACGAGGCGGATATGGATGGGGGCCGTAGTCAGTGGCTTCATCCTTGACATCGATTCGACCATTCCTGATTACGTCTTCTCGGCAATCGATGTATACCGCCAAGGACGAGAAACCGTTGAGCGATTATCTGCAACCGTTCCGCGTTCGCAGTGGTCACCTACACAGTCTCCTTTGCTTGGTATGCACGAAAGCATGTCGGCTACGTCTGGTATCTTTGCTTCACTCAAGTTTTCCAGCGGGAAGATTCGGCTGTTTAGTGGACAGGCATTCAATATGACCAAATCTTTTTTGTCCGGATCTATGCCCAAGGACATGTCAGATGATCAATTGTTGCAACTTGGAGTTGAGATATTCAACCTACCGGAAGTCTCGGTCTGGGCAAAGTACCGAACAACGTCATCGCCAAAGACAATAAATGCTTCTCGTCCTGAGCCCCCAATTCTGATATTTAAAAGTACCGTCCATTCAAGCGAGAATACGCTGAGGCCCACTCTACTTCACTTTTTGACTGAGGCAGTCAAGTCAGTCGAAGATAGGCTACGGAGGGCCAGTCACAAGCAGCCCTCATATTCGCATTACACAACGTTGAAAACGCCCGTAACGCCTTCAACTCCATCCGCTCTGACCGTAAATCTCGGCTTAAGGATTAGTTTCAGTCTCCGGATTGACCGATCAAGGCTAGAACTTACATGCCTACCAGACGTCAACGTCATGGCTGGTCTTCATTGGGAGAGCGGAGGATTCATGATCAATGTTATCCCTGCAACGCAAAAAGTGACATTCACGGGGGTGGTTGGTGGATTGACCGCAGGCTTAAAACATGGCTTCCTTAGTGAAGATTGCGTTAGGCTGGACGCACGTAATCTAGCACTCTCTGTGACGTTCGGAAGGCTTCACCCCTCTCATTCCATCAGCTCTCTATCGGTGGTGCTAGACACAGAATTCTTGGGTGGTGTACGATTTTCGCGCTTGCAAGATGTATTGTGTTTCAAAGCCGTGTGGCTGGACAACATTCCGGTGCTGAACACGCAATTAACGGCGCCCAGTAGATCAACAAAGACAACAACCATGTCTGGTAACAGGCTCTCAGCGCCACGCCTAACAACAAGCATACTTGTCAGAGTCAGGCGAATCAAGGCAAATGTTGACCTTGGGCAATCAATCTCCACGGTAACCTTGGACCTCTCCGATGCTATTTTGCGCACAAAGTTGTCAGAATCACTCTATGAATTATCAATATTTGTTGGGGCTCTGGAAATTAATGCAAAGGGAAACATGGCAGGCTGCGTCCGCGTTCAGGACTGTTTTTTTAGGACATCACGAAGAATGGGCGAATTTTCTGCAGGCCAAGGCCGTATGCTAGACCTTCGGATGACTAGCGGGCCAGTAAGTGTGGACCTCGATTCTGAACATCAAAAGCTCTTGCGATATCGGTATGTACACTATGGATTTTGTACGTGGTGATGCTGATAACTGTTCAAGCGCTGAGCCCATTGAGATCGAAATCTATGACGATTGGTCCACACTGCCTTTGGATGCTCAAGCCGGCGAGCAACCACTCCAATTGGCATTTACCGTCGCAAGTCCTGAAATACTCGCCATTGTCACCATCGGCACCATACCCAAGTTGATGATGTATGCGCATAGATTCGAGGCCAACTTGAATGCACAGCGAGAAGGTGCAAGCCGGGAATCCAAGGCATTTAATACTACACGGACGCCGAAAGTTGACAATCCTCTGTCCGCTGTCGCAGAAGCGATGCTCGAATCAGCCAAAACTCGTCTGAAACAAGCAGAAAGCACGCTTACGTATCTTATACGGCAGCATATGAGCTTCCGTTTGAATCGCCTACAATTGGTCGTATTTCCAAGGACTTTGGAGGATATTGAGCTTGCTAGTTTCATTGGAGAAACTGTTCGCGCGCGCCTGACTCGTTTGGTAGACTCTGTGGATTCCCCTGCTGAGCGAGATCTTCACCTGTCCTTTTCATCCTTGGGAATATCGAGATATGTTCAACTCTCGCACAGAGCCGCATCTGGCGACCCAACATTACCATGCCATGAATGGTTGAAAGTTTTACTGAACGGTGCAGCAGAGGCGACCATAGTAGGTTTGCCCGCAATGAGGATGCGCATGATGAGCAATGAAGCAATCTCGGGACAATCCAAACACCTCATGTACGACTTTAATAGCGAGTTTATCCGCCGGAAAGGAAGAAAACCAGAGGATATCTTCATTACTCTCAACGTTTCTCTCTATTCCTGGCTTACTGTCCTTCGTAAGACCCTGACGCGGGAAATGGAACAAGTACGGGCCACAGCAGATCGACAACCTTCCGCAAAGGTCGGACTTATCTCGCCGAGAGCACCTTCAAGGCGGCCTACTGATCTGAAGGAGCCGCTCGTGCCTACAAGTCCAACAGCGCTGCCCATTGTGGAGAACCCCTCATTTAGCGTTCCCGATTTCTCCGCGATTATCTCGCCTGGCATTGCCAGCAAAGAAGGTGGTCAAGCGGAAATAATATACGAATCTCGCTCTCGACGAATTGAGCGCCTAAAATTGCGACAACTGGGCGAAGCGACGCCTGACGTAATGCATCCCTTTTTCATGAAGAAGTCCGGTTTCAACCTTGAAGAATCACTTCCACAGTATGTCCACGAGTATGCAACAGCTCCCCTTGAAGAGATTATGGAGATGCTCTTAAAGCTATACAGTCACCAGTTGCCATCGCGCCAAAGCAGATAACTTATCCGTCATTGATACCCGTAGTTATTATATATCATACTTTTAATATACGCCTAATATTGAGCTGTCACTTAAGTAACAAGTAAGATGTCGATGACCCTACTTGAACATGCTCAGTAAAGCAAAGCATCCATAAAGTAATCCAACAGGGTATGCAACCAGTAGACGCTGCTCTGACATTCGAAGGACAGCAACGAATATCCCCGACGCCGCATAAGTACACCACAAGATAGCAATTGTTGACAGTAAGTAACCAAACATACCGCTAATAATAAATGTTAGAAACGAAGAGAAACGGAATATGACACTTACTCCAAAGCTATCATGACGCTAACAGCGCTCATCCCAACCATAGGCAACAGACAGTACCCAAGCACAGAGGCAACCCGGTACGCGTCAATCCCTTTCTCTGACATGAGGTTCAAAAGCATATAAATCGAGGCAGCCCCAAATAGACCAACACCATATATGTAACCGAAATTGGACTTTCCAGACTATGGCGGACGTATGTGGACAGAATGAGTTCTTGCTCGGCCTGCTGAAAAAAAATACTCACCAAGAGAAGACAAGTCCCAAAACAGAACACAAAAATAATTGGTCCAGCCAAGTCAGCGTCATCCATGATACGTTCGTCAACTGGTTGTAAAGGATTGAGTACTGTAAGGGATTTGTCACGTATATGCCCAAAATTGATTCCGAGCTCTGTTGTCCCGTTGATACGAGCTGCAGTCATATGTGCAGAGACGCACCTTCTAACAATGGTGGTTCGCCTTCCAGTCCGCCAGTGCCAAACGCTGTCCACCAGCCTCCCGAGGACTGAATATTGCCGCCATAACCAGGCGGCATACCCTGTTGCACAATGCTCCCTTGTGCGCCAACTTGGCCATCTAGACTAGAGCGTGAACCGCTATAAAAGGAGTTGGCATCTGGTGTATAAAACTGAAGGGGCGTTTGGCCTTGCTGTCCATAGTAGGGAGCCTGTGAGGAGGACGCGCCATATACGTTGCTGGAGTCCTGCCACATAATCCAAGTCGAAGGACGAATTGGGTAACTGATCTGTATTCTTTCCACGTGTACTTTGACCTAGG
>WNGI01004472.1_pt1 | contig 12524 bp, 16 predicted proteins | sample 5400621 | NCBI WGS metagenome assembly WNGI01 (sample SAMN13153374, study PRJNA577476) | soil metagenome | isolation source: 20 cm soil or saprolite under Garry oak tree replicate 1 | place: USA:California | collected 2016-06-15 | reverse complement strand
TGAGAGGTGAGCAGCTCTGCGCTGCCACCATGGACGGCGCCGGCGCACTCAATGTTCAGGTGGCCTATGCCAAGGCCATTACCGCCATCGGACTGGGGGAAGACACCATACAACTGCGGTATACCCTCAACCAAAAAACTGGGGTCTGGGATCGGACCGAAGGCTGGAGCGACCACGACCTGGCCAACGCCAGGCAGCTCCAGGCGACCTTCGTATCCTGGGCTGGGGGATTACAGGTCGAGGACTCTGTCGGCACTACTATCGGCGCAGTCGGTATCTCCGGCCGTTTGGAGCTCGAGGACCACAGCCTAGCAAGAGAGGTCATGATGATGGGTTGGGACCCACCGTCCGGCGACCAGCCCGCCACGTATACCGTCCCACCCACCGGCCTGTTCCGACCCCTCTTCGGCGAGTAAGCATGACGCAAGGAGCCTCCCTGCCGCCCGTTCATCGGGCGCGGCGGCGGGGCAGACTCCCAACTTTATAAACTTTCGTTTGTAGATTTAGGAGTTTGGCAAAGCAGCGCAAACGTTCACGCGCTTGCTCAGGCCTGATATACTACCACTTATGAATGTTGGCGAGTGGCTTCACAACAACGGTTTTTCGATTGTCCTGATCGTTTTGGTGGCGTATTTGATAAACCGCTTTGGCACTATGCTGCTGGCCACAATTATCCACCGCGCCGTCGGCCGGATACACACCGATGTGTCGGAGGATGACGTTAAAAAGCGCCAAGACACGCTGATCATTATGTTCAGCACCGTACTGCGGGTGCTGGTGTGGCTAACGGCTGTATTTACCATTCTGGGACGTTTGGGCATAGACCTAACGCCGCTATTGGCGGGCGCGAGCGTATTGGGCGTGGCGCTGGGTTTTGGCGCGCAATCACTCATTAAAGATTTTTTGTCCGGCTTGTTCATTATTACTGAAAATCAATACCGGGTTGGCGACGTGGTAGATTTAATGGGCGCAGCCGGCACGGTCGAGCAAATTACCGTGCGCTCAACCATTCTGCGCGACAGCGACGGCAACGTGCACTACCTGCCCAACGGCACTATCCAGCATGTCATAAACAAAACCATGGGCTATTCCAAGGTCAACTTTACCATTACTGTGGATGGCGACACCGACGTCGACAAACTATCCGAAGTTATTAACGAAGTTGGCGAAAAACTCAATCAAGACAACAAATGGAAAGATAAAGTGCTGGAGCCACCGCACTTTCTAAACATCGGCAGCTTTACCGACGCCAAGCTAGAAGCGCGCATTGTCGGCAAAACCCAACCCTCAGCCCAATGGGCAGTGACTGGCGAAATGCGCAAGCGGTTGTTGAGCGCTTTGAAGAAGCACGATATCAAGCTGGCGAATTAGGCAAGCAGGGTGATTCGACAATGAATATGAAAAGGTATGAACATAAAGTGGTGATCGTGACAGGCGGAAACAGAGGTCTTGGCGCCGCAACGGTACGCAGGTTTGCGAATGAAGGTGCCACTGTAGTCGTTAATTACTTCAAGGATCAAAAAGCTGCAAAAGCGCTCCAGCAAGAGATCGAAGCTAAAGGTGGACGTGCATTTATCAAACAAGCAGACGTCGGTGATGAATCAAGCGTCGCAAAGATGTTCGAGGAAACTGTCGCCGAACTCGGCCAGATCGACGTGTTAGTCAACAACGCAGGTATTGTATTTGATGTACCTTTCGCCCAAAAGACTTCCGCACAATGGCATCGCACAATGGACGTTAATTTGAACGGGGTGTATTACTGCACCAAACGAGCATTACCTCACCTCAATAAAGGCGGGAGCGTTATAAATATAAGTTCGACTAATGGAATCGATACGTTTCACCCCGATTCTATCGACTACGACGTCAGCAAAGCGGCAGTAATTATGTTTACCAAAGCCATGGCCCGCGATCTTGCGCCAAATATCCGCATAAATTGTGTAGCGCCCGGCTGGCTTGACACTGACATGAATGCCGAACTTCCCAAAGACTATCTGAAGCAAGAAGCTGCCAAGATTGCCATGGGTAGATTTGGTCAACCCGAGGAAATTGCTAGTGTGGTGGTATTTTTAGCGTCTGACGATGCCCGCTACATAACAGGTTCAGTTGTAGTGGTAGACGGTGGATATGGCGGAGCTGTCTAGCTTTTTTGTCGGCAGCTCAAACGGCAGGCACTAACTTGGCGTCGGGTGCTTGTCGTGCCAGCTTTTGGTCAAAGGTCCACAACGGCTTCGCGTCGTTCAGCTCAGCGTAGGTTGCCAGGCAACAGTCTTCGGCAGCCATTTACAAATGAGCCTTGCGATTTTTCTGGTAATACTCGTCAATGTTGGCTATGGGAGGTGTTCCTGGTTTGATATTCCGGCTGATCCGGTCGCTAAGTTCAGCAATGCTTACGGGTTTTGAAATAACGAGCTCACCCTTGCGTTCATTGAAGCTTATCTGCAATACGCCCCCTGTTTTATCCAAGCCTAGTTTGCGGCGCATAGCGGCTGGCAGAGTTGTTTGACCTTTGCTGGTAATGGTAATCGTATTTCTCATATCATTACTATATCAAGTGTTCATTGCGTAGACGATATGTAATGACTCGCGATTATCCCTTTACGCCGCGTAGATAGGTAGGTGGTGGTTTAGCCACTGAATCGTCATGTACCCAAGAAGAACCGCAACAAGGCTGACGTTAGGTTATACTAAAAGTATGGATAGCTGTGCATTCTGCGACCTATTGAATGAAAAAAACCGTGCCATCTTCTATGAAGATGCACTATTCGTAGCGATGTGGTCTTCACTTCCGGCATTCCCGGGGCATACCCTTGTCATGCCAAAACGTCACGTTCGGAGGTTCCGCGAAATGGATGATAAGGAAATGCGTCAGATTATTTTTACGGTTGCTACGACGAAGACTAGGATCGAGCAGACCGACCTTAAAACAGTCTGTGCCAATCTAGAGGTTATTTCCGATAAATCCAAAGACCTGATCGCTCGCGCGCTTGAACAGCTAAAGACGTATAATCACAAGCCGCCTACGGCATTCAACGACGGCATTAATGACGGCCCCGAAGCTGGCCAGACCGTGCCACACCTTCATTGGCACATTTTGCCACGCTGGAGCGCCTCTGAAGGCGAAATTGTTCATAGATTTACCACTAAGGCAGAGGAGTTGTAGTCCTAGCTATGAGAATAGCTATTCTTGGCGCAGGCACTATGGGTTCGGAGCATGCCGATGTATATGCAAATATCGCTGGCGCTGAGATCGTCTACCTTTACGGACGCGATCTAACAAAACTTAAACCTTTGGCCAAAAAATATCGTGCTCAGGCAGTTACTGATCTTGATCGTGTTTTGGGTGATAAGTCAGTTGAGGCTATCGATGTGTGTCTACCGTCTCCAATGCATCGCGATTTCGTCGTTAAAGCGCTCAATGCCGGTAAGCATGTTTTTTGCGAGACGCCGCTTGCATTGACTCTTGAAGATGCCGAGGCGATGCGCAGTGCCGCTAAAAGGAGTGGCCGCCTGCTCTTAGTCGGGCTACTGATGCGCTCAATCGCAGAGTACCAGTACATCAAGCGCACAGTGGAAAACGGTGAACTTGGTAAGCCACTGGCGGCCTATGCCTGCCGCCTCGGTTCCTACCTTCGCGGTGACGGATTTGATCATAAAGATCATTATGGCGATCCAACGACCGAGCTTATGACCTTTGACTATGACGTTATGGGTTGGTTATTTGGCAAGCCGCAGGCGATCTATGCCACAGGCAGCAACTTGCCCGATGGCCGCCCAGGTCATGTTGTGGCAAGCCTGGACTACGGTGACTTTGCCGCCCAGATCGAGGCCAGTGGTGTCATGCCTCCAAGTTTTCCATATAGCATAGGTCTACGGATAATCGGCAGCAGGCAGGCTTTAGAAATCGCAACTAAGATTGTGCGTGATGAGCCGCCCGAGACTACCCTGACCTCGTATCCTGCGGAAGGTAAGTTAACCGTTATAAGTCTTGAGGGTAGCAACCCCTACGAAGTTGAATGTCGCTACTTTGTTGACTGCGTGCTTGGCAAAGCCGACCCTGAATTATTGAGCGTAGACAGAGCGATTGAAGCCCTAAAACTGTCCTTAGCTACACAAAAATCGCTTAAGGATACATCCCGGGTTACTTTGGAGTAAAAACATGGCCATCTCCACAAACTCATCGAACTCGTTTCGCAGCCGCTATCAAAAGCGAAGGAAAACAGCGCAGTGCGGGCATTTGTAGCATTTGCGCGTTTTAATGCGGTAGAACTTAAATTCTAACGACACAAGGCGGGCAGCAGTTAGCTGCCATTTTACTGCGACACTCCGTCTACGCTCTGCCGGCTCAGCTGCAAGTCGCTATCCTCCAGCACGTGGTCGTTAAAGTCGCCGTAGGTGCCCATTTCTTTGCCGCGAGTGTCGTATTCCTGCAAAAATGTATCAATGGCACCCTTGGTAACCGGGCTAGTGGTGTCGTAAGTGCGTGGCGAATCATTAGTGCGTACCTCACTTCGCTCGCGCTCGTAGCCGGGGCGGCTAAGGTCGAGTTTGGACGATCCATTCAGCGAATACATGGTTACGCTTATACCCGTTAGCACCAACGACAACCCAATAGCACCAGCCAGCGCCCAGGGCAATTTAGGGCCGCGGTCAATGGCAGTTCTCTCGGCATTCAGCGTGTCATCACCCATGTTATTGCACCGTGTCCTTGTATTTTAAGAGTGCGGCCCGATACTGCCCCAGCAAATCGTTGATAGCCGTTACTTGCTGACCGACTATGGCTCGATCTGCCCGGGCTTTGACAACAAGCTGATAATAGTCGCTGGGTTTATCTTTGCAGTTAGTCTTCAGCGCCTCGGTAATGTCGCTGTCATAGTGGTCATAACTGCTGCGGAATTTGTCGACGTTGGTCTGGATGTCGCTGGTTATTTGCGCCAAATCGGGCGCGCTGATTTTGTTGTAGACAAAACGGCTGTTGAAGGCCGAGAGCTGGCGCAAGGTTTGGTCGTAGGCACGGCCGCGGTTAATCCTAGATACAGCATCGCGCTTTTCGATTTGCCGCAGGGCGAACTGCGAGCTGCTGCAGCGCATGCGGATTACATCTAGCTTTTCAGGTGTTAGGTCGTCGGCGCTTTGGGCAAACGCCACAGCGCCGAGACCGAAAACCGCCACCACTAATGCGGCGAGCGAGCACAAAATACGGGCAGCAACATGATTCGTCATCTTACGTCATTATGGCAGCTTGCTCAAAAGTCTGTCAATCTGTACAAACCAGCCTCGGACACCACAAAACCTTCGCCCGCCAGGTCTTGTAGCACGACTGGCAAGCGCTGGTCGTGTTCGACCACTTCCGCCAGCTGGCTCAGGGGCTGCGGCCCACGCAGCAACGCGCGAACAACCCGGCCGCGGATCTGCCGGCGCGAGCCTTCGAACTTGCTTTGCCGAGCATAGTGGCGTGAGCGGGCAATGTTGTTGCCAGCGGTTTGTTTAAGGTGCGCGCCGTAGTCCATCAGCGCCCAGTACCATTCGCGCGGGTTTTCTTGGTCGAGGGTTTGCTGAATCAGCGGCAATAAATCTTTATCGTCAATGTCGCTCACATCGGCAAAAAAATGGTGAAAAAACACGCTGCGAATGTTGGTTTCGATAAATACCACTGGCTGATTGTAAGCGTAAGCCAGCACAGCGCCGGCGGTGTTTTTGCCCACGCCGGGCAGAGTGACTAGCTCGGTAAAAGTAGCCGGAATAACGCCGCCATACTTTTCAACCACAACTTGCGCCGCGGCATGCAAAAACTTCGCCCGGCGGTTATAACCCAGACCACTCCACACTCTCAGCACCTCAGCCAGCGGCGCATCGGCCAGCGAAATAACGGTCGGAAAACGAAGCATAAACTCTTGGAACTTTGGCAGCACACGATTAACTTGCGTTTGCTGCAGCATCAGCTCCGAAACCAACACACTATACGGCGTAGGATGCTCGCGCCAGGCCATAATCCGTTTGTGTTCACGATAATAATCCCACACCGCCTCGTGGAACTGCTGGATCTGCTGGTGGGTGAGCTGCATAGTTTAGGTGGTAAGCTTGTCGATTGACTTGGCCAGGTCAATGTCCTTTTGCGTCACGCCGCTGGCGCTATGCGTGGTGGTGGTTAGTTCTACTTCGTTGTAGCGCAAGGTTACGTCGGGATGGTGGTTCTGCGCTTCTGCTACCTTAGCAATTTCGTTGACCAGCGCCAGTCCTTCGGCAAAATTACTTGTCTCAAACACCCGCACCAGGCCCTGGCCAGGAATGGCCGACCACGCAACGTTTAGCTCTTCCACTGCTGTTTCAATTTGATCGTCGGATAAAACTTGTTCGTTCATAGGACTAGTGTAGCAGATTAGTAGAAGCGGAAACGCGAATCAGTAACCGAACCCTGAATGCTGGCTGTGGCGCTGACGTCGGTGATCTTTTTGGGCTCGCCGCCGCTGAGTGACACCACGTAGTCGGCGGTTTCCTGAGCAGTGACCACCCGAAAAACTATGGTGTTGCCTATCCAGCGAATCGGACCGCCTAGGCCGCTGGCGCTGTAAATTTGCTTCTGCTCGCCGGCGGCGGTTGTTTTGATTATTAGCGTGTATTTGCCGTCTATGCGGTCGATTAGCACTCGTTTACTGCCGTCGGGGCTGGCCGTGGACATGTATTGTTGGGTGTTTGTGCCGGTGGTGGGCTGGGCGATGGTCTTGGACTGGTCGGTGTTAAGGTTGTATTCGTGCCACGACTGGTCGGCGTTGGTTTTGAAGACAATGCGGTCGAAGTCTTGTTGGATATAGCTGTCGTAGCTCACTTGCTCGCCCAGGGTTTGCGTGTGGGTGGCGTTAATCGGCGCTTCGCGCAGCACCGGGCTGCTGGTGGAGTTTGGCAACGCGAACGAGGATTTACTGTAAACAACTTTATCAAAGGCGACTGTGCTAACGCTGATAGCGTCGGCGGTTTCGAAGTTGTAGACGCGATTGTTGGTGGCATCTACGCTGCGTAAGGTGACGGGATAGGCCTTGGATTCGGTGTCGTAGGCAGTCGTGGTGTAGGCCAGGGTGTCGCCGGAACAGTCGGCAAAGTTGACGCTCATACCTTCGTCGACGCGAGTGATTTGTTTGGTCACTAGATTGACCACGTACACGCGCTGCAACAGATCTTTTTTGGCGTTGCGCCCGCCCTCGCGGCTGGAGGCCAACACGCCATATTTGCCGCTAGGGCTAACGGCAAAGGCAACCGAGTCGGTCTCCTGGCCGGTGCCGGTCACAATCGGCTCAACATTGTTGCCGTCCAAATCGCTGCCATACACTGTGTATACGCCGCTGCGCTTGCTGACAAAGTAGTGCTTGCCGCCGGGCACAAAGTTGACCGTTGGCACGCCCTTGCTGCCCAGCGCTACCTCGAACTTTTTGTCGGCGTACTGGCCGCCAAAACTGGCGCTGACCGTCACTTTGCCCGCATCGGTGCCAGGGATTTTGAGCGATACCACGCCTTGGTCGTCCGGCCGCGCCACCACGTCACCAATGGTAAATTCGCCGCCGGTAATTGGCTGGCCGCTAAGCAAATCGATAGCCTTGAACGAAACTGGAATACCCACGGCTTTCAGGCTCAGTTCGACTGTACGCGCCGAATCGTCAGCGGACTTACCGCCAAATTTGTGTAAAAACGGATCGAAATCGAGTGTGGCCTGGTAGGTTGCATCCTGGTAGCCGGCTTTTTTGGCGCTGAGCGTCACCTCGCCGTACGGCACGCCGCTAACTTGCAGGTGGCCTTTGTCGTCGGTTTTGTAGGCTTTGCCGTTGACGGTTATATCAACGTTTTTTAGTTGGCTCACTTTGGACTTGCCCTCGCCCGGCGAGATGGTGTTTATGCTAAGCGTATTGCGCATGCCTGCCAAGTTGACCGCCCACAGCCGCGAGGGCTGCACAAACCACCCGCCAGCCCCAATCGCCAGCAGCAGTAATATAGTGACGGCCCAAAACTTTTTGGACTTTAGCAGGTGCTTCAGCTTTTGCCCTAGGGTTCGCTTTGGCTGGGGCATGGGCGCTTGTTGCGGCTGCACAGGAACTTCAACCGGCGGCGTGGGCTGGCTGGACTGCCATGGATTCTCGGCCGGTTGCGCCAGCGGCTGAGATGGATTGTCGGAGTTTAGTTTGTTTTGTGTGTTGTCGGCATTCATGGCACTTTTGCCTTATTACAACTCCAGTATACTATATCTGTATGACTACTGACTGGCAGCAGACGCTGCAAGCAGCCGCCCAGCACATTTCCAAGCACGACCAAGTGCTGGCGCCGATTATCCAGCACGTGGGGCCGTGCCGCATACAGCCGCATACCAACTACTATCGCGAGCTGGTGGAGTCTATCATCAGCCAGCAGCTCAGCATAAAAGCGGCTGACACAATTCTGAAGCGTTTTGTGGACTTGTTTGGCGGTGAGTTTCCCGCACCGGAACAAATCGCCACCAAAGACATCGACCAGCTGCGCAGCGTTGGTATGTCGCGCGCCAAAGCGATTTATGTGCGCGACTCGGCACGGCATATCCTCGACGGTCAGCTAGAAATTACTAAGCTCCCCGCCCTCACCAACGACCAAATAATCACCGAATTAACCGCCGTCAAAGGCATCGGCGAATGGACCGCGCATATGTTCTTGATGTTCAGCCTGGGGCGGCTTGATGTGCTCGCTGTGGGCGATTTAGGCATTCGTAGCGGCATAATGCGCCTGTACAGTTTGCCCGTCCTCCCCTCGCCCGCCGAAGTTGAGCAAGTGGCCACGACCAACCATTGGCACCCGTTTGAGACGATTGCTTGTTGGTATATCTGGCGGTCGCTCGATAACATACCTAAAAGATAAGCTTACAGCCCTTCTTATGATGGCTGGACTAAGTATCGTTGTGGCATTGTCTTGTATTTCCAGTAGCCGGACCGTTGGCGCCCCTTTAAATATCCAATATAATACTTTGTATGTTTGAACAGAACTCATTAGGCGTAGTCACACATGATGGCGATTCAGTAAGAAGGACCGACTTCCTATATAGGGTCTCCTTAAAATGCCTAATACGGAATGAGAAGGGTGAAGTTTTAGTAGTTAAAGAAACCGGACGCGATTGGTGGGATTTGCCTGGCGGCGGCATGGACCACGGCGAAGACATTAAATCTGCAATTGCTCGTGAGATGAAAGAGGAGGTAAGTCTGGAGGGTAGTTTTACCTACAAGATTATTGATATAGACGAACCGGCCTATTTAAGCCCGCATAATTTCTGGCAGTTACGGCTTATATTTGAAGTAAAACCACGTAATATGGTGTTTGGCGCCGGTGATGACGGTGATGAGATAGCGTTTATGAACTCACAAACTTTTAACAGCTCAGGGTCGGCAGTAGAACGGCGAATTTACGGCTACGACAGCATTACCTCACATAGCTCCCATAGATAGCTGGAAGTATTGGAATATATAGCCCTCCTCAGCAAAACACATTAGGCTGGCGGTTGTCGGTTTTGAAGCGCAACACGCCGTCGGGCGCCAGCTAAAATTGTATTTTAAGCAGTAATATATTCCGTGAGTAACATCCCATTCATTTTGATATGATGTAAGCACATGAAAGATGTCGAAATTGAGATTCAAGTACGAATTAGTAATGGCGCCAATTTAAAAACTTTTCTAGAAAAAGAAGCAGTATTTAAAAACGAAAGCTACCAAAAAGACGAATATTTCACGCCAGCTCATCGGAATTTTGTGAGCACAAAACCTGTAGCAGAATGGCTAAGACTACGTGAGTCAAAGTCAGGTTCAATAACGTACAAGAACTGGCACTACGACAAAGATGGCAAAAGTGAATACTGCGATGAGTACGAGTCAAAAGTAGAGGATATAGAACAAATGCGCAAAATCTTTGCAGCCGTCGACATGCAACCGCTCATAACCATTGAAAAAATGCGAAAAACCTGGGTGTATAAAAATTATGAAATTGCTCTTGACCACGTGACTGACCTGGGTGACTTTGTTGAAATTGAGTATAAAGGCAGCACTACATCTGTCGACCCCAAAACAGTAACAGAGGGAATGGTTACTTTCCTAAAAAAAGTTGGTTGCGGCAAAATTGAGCGCAATTACGTAGGATATCCCTTTATGTTACTGTACCCGGAAGAGGTAAAATTCGAATTAGTTTAAGATACGCTCCAGCAAAATGGTTCTAGCTAATTTAGCTAAATTTTATCTCTTTAATAGCCGCAATAACCCATACCAAAAAGGAAAAACAATGGCCGTTCCCAGCCAAGCTGCGTACCAACGGGAATCATTGTGCAGTTTAAGTGTTTGTGCCCAACGACCAATATATTGCCAAAACTCCACTACTGAACCACAGTGCCTCATCTGGGCACCTACCATAAGCGATCTTTGCCACAAGATAGGATACCCGGCCTGATGTACATGGAGTGCTATGTCTAGGTCATCATAAATGTCTGTCTCGAAATGAAGGCTGTCTTTTACTCTGCGCCAGACCTCCCGGGGAACAATAAAGTTTGGCCCCCATAGGGGGTAGTGGCCCAATAAAAGTTTAGTTGTCACAAAGACGCTATTACCTACTAAGTGCGTTAGTTTTGGTGCTCTGAGGTTATAAAAATAACCGCTGCCAACTAGCACAATTGGCTGATTCTGTACTTCATAAAACTCAAGAACCTGGCTCACCCAGTTAGGCGGTAGTATAGTCTCGGCGTCGATCCGGGCGATCAAATCGCTACTGGCGTAATTAAAGCCAGTATGATGAGCGTAGGCAATACCTTGCCGCTTCTCAGTAATGACTGTCACAAAGTGGTATTGCTTAGCAATGGTTGCCGTATTATCCGTTGAGTTGTTGTTGACGACAATGACTTGATCTGGAGCCACAGTTTGATTGGCAATTGCGTCTAAACAACTAGCTAGGTTTTCTGCTTCGTTGTAAGCAGGAATAACTATGCAGACTGAACCCATTACATATCTCCATTCCGCCCCAAAAGCCTCCTCGCCAGCTGCAAACCGCACCAGCCATCCTCGGCGTAACTTTGGTTACGCCTGTGGTGTCCGGTACTGTTTTCGCTCGGCGAGGAGGCTTTTGGCATCGAAAGCGAGATATGTAATGGGTTCATTAAGAGTTGTTTGAACACCGCTTTATTATATGACTTTTATTGAATATCGCTCCAAGATTGATGGCTGGCAGCTGACAAAATTGATCGGCGTGCCTTCGGCCATAAATTTGCGCTCGTAGTAGGTGGTGATTTTGTAGGCTTCCGGCAGATCGCTGGCGTGGAGGTCAAAGTTCAGCTCGTGCAGCTTCCAGTCCTCGGCCACCAGCTGCTCCAGGCTCCATAAAAACAGCTCGCGATTGTCGGTTTTGAAATGTAGCACGCCACCCGGCGCCAATAATTGTTTATACGTTTGCAGAAAGTTGGGGTGAGTCAAACGATGTTTGGCATGTTTCTTGCGCTCAAACGGGTCAGGAAAGGTTAGCCACAGTTCGGCAATGCTGCCCGGCACGAATAGCTCACCCATTTGCCGCAGCTCGGCGCGCACAAAGGCAATGTTGCTGAGTTTTTCCTCCAGCGCGGTCTTGGCGCCAGTATACAAACGGTCGGATTTTATATCGACCGCCACAAAATTATGCTCAGGCCGCTGCCGCGCTAACTCCACACTCAAATCCGCTCTACCGGCGCCAATTTCGACCGTCAAAGGCTGAGCATGCTTAAAATACGTAGCCCACAACTCCGGCGAAACGTGCGACACCTGAAAGCAGTTAGTCCACTGGTTAAACTGCGCAAACTTCCACTTCTTGCGCTTGCGGGTGATAAATAATTGCTGGCTCACCGGCCGCTCCGGGCTACCGTGCGCAGGCCAAAGCCGCCCAGCTGCCGGATTGCTCGGCGTCTTTTGGTAGGCTGTTCCCCACCCAAATAATCCCCAAGTTCCGCGCCTACTTCGCCCAACCACCACGCAGCCGCCTTACCCTTAAACCCTTGGCCCGCTGGCGCTTTGCTCATGGCCACAACAAGCAAACTTTTGCCGTCGGGACCGACCAGATAACCAGCATCGTGGCGCACCAGACCATCTTGGTCAGGATTATTGTACGAGCCAGACTTAACCAGCGCCGTGATGTCTGACGGCAAATGCTGCCTTATACCAAAGCCATCCGAAACTTGCTGCAACAGTTGCAGCGGGTTAGACAGCTCAGTGGGTTGGTCAAGACTGCCACGAGCAGCCGCATACTGAAGCATCCTCATCCGATCCGACGGCGTGGTGTGGCCCATGTGAAAACCGCTTCCGTAAGGCTCGAGCGCCGTTTGAGCCAAGCCAACTTCTTGGGCGGTAAAACGATTCACTACCTCGTGCCCACCCAATGCCCGCACCAATGCCACCGCAGCAGCGTTGCCAGAGCGCGCCAGCATATCTTGGTAGAGCTGTTCGATCGTTGCAGACTGGTGCTCGCCAGTATCAAACCTCCCGCCGCCTTCCTGGCGAATACCGCTAAGCGAAACG
>WNGI01005742.1_pt1 | contig 12525 bp, 13 predicted proteins | sample 5400621 | NCBI WGS metagenome assembly WNGI01 (sample SAMN13153374, study PRJNA577476) | soil metagenome | isolation source: 20 cm soil or saprolite under Garry oak tree replicate 1 | place: USA:California | collected 2016-06-15 | reverse complement strand
ACGGTGAGCAGCGACTTTGCCGCGATGGATGGCAGCAAGCTCGAGAAGCCGTACACGTTCACCTTCCGCGTGCACGGCACCATTTCGCTTGCGGGGGCGCCGTCCGCTGGTACGTGGACGGCGGCCGGATCCACAATTCTCGATATGTCCTGAAGCCGGGGACGCAAGTCATTCGGGCGATTGCCGCCTCCGGGGCTACTGATGAAACGCGGATCGAGGTCTCGACGCCACGGCGTTAATCCTGCTTGCCGCATCACCACTCCTAAGCTACATTAGCCGTTGAAGTTGCGTCGTTAGCTTCAGAAACTCCTTGAACCTCTAGGCGGTCAGTCGTGATTCGCGTGCAGGCGGTGGCGCCGGAGTCGCTGGGCGCCGCCCTCGACCTCATCCCAGGAACCGAGTTGCTCGAGATCAACGGCCGGAGTCTCGAGGACTTTCTCGATTGGGAGTTCCTGACCGCGGACGAGCAGTTCGTCTTGCGGGCCCGCCTGCCATCGGGGGAGGAGATCGAGTATGACGTCGAACGCCCGGAGGGGCTGCCGATGGGCGTCATGCTGGAGCCGCCCCGGATTCGCCGTTGTGCGAATCATTGCGACTTCTGCTTCGTGGACGGCAACCCCAACGGCCTCCGCCAGGCGCTCTATATCCGCGACGATGATTACCGGCTCTCGTTCCGCTACGGCAACTTCGCGACGTTGACCAACCTGAAGCCGTGGGACCTCGAGCGGATCGTGGAGTACCGTTTGTCGCCCTTGTACGTCTCGGTGCACGCGACGGACCCCGTCGTCCGCCGCTGGTTGCTGCGCAATCCCGAGGCGCCGGACGTCCTCCCGCAACTGCGGTGGTTCGCGGAGCGGGGGATCTCGTTCCACACCCAGGTGGTGCTCGTTCCAGGCATCAACGACGGCGCCCAGCTGGTGCGCACGTTGAGCGATTTGTACGGCCTGGGGGCGGCGGTGCTTTCAGTATCGGTGGTGCCGGTGGCCCTCACGGAATTCAGCAAGCACGCCCTGGTGCGCCAGCCGACCCGAGAGGAGTGCCGGGCGGCGCTGGCGAGCGTGGACGACTTCGCCGCCCGGGCCGTGGCCGATCGGGGCGTACCGTGGTGCTATGGTGCGGACGACCTCTATCTCCAGGCTGACGTGCCATTGCCGGCGGCCGAGTGGTATGGTGACTTCGAGCAGCGCGAGAACGGCGTGGGGTCGGTCCGTTATCTCCAGACGCGGATTCAGGCGGCGCACATCGACCCCGATGCATGGCGCGGCAAGCGCATCGGGATCGTCACCGGCACCGCCATGGGGCCGCTGCTGCCGCAAGTCGTAGGCGACCTGACGACGAGCACTGGGGCGCATTTCGAGATCCTGCCGCTCGAGAACACGTTGTTCGGCTCGTCCGTGACCACGGCCGGCCTGCTGCCAGGGAAGGCCGTGGTCGCTGCGCTGAAGGATCGCCGCGATCTCGATCTCGCCCTGCTGCCCGCCGAGTCCGTCAACGACGACTTGTTGTTCATGGATGATCTCGAGGCGCACGATCTGGCGGGGCAGGTGCCGATGCCGGTGAAGCTCTCCTACGACTTTGCAGATGCCCTGGAAGAACGGTTGGAAGGTTGGAAGGTTGGAATGAACACACCGTCCAACCGTCCAACCGTCCAACCGTCCCGCGACGTATGAGCATCCCCACCGTCGCGATCATCGGGCGCCCCAACGTCGGCAAATCGACGCTTTTCAATCGCATCATCGGGCGGCGGCTGGCGATCGTCGATGCCCAGCCGGGCGTGACCCGCGATCGCCACTTCGCACCCGCGGAATGGAACGGCCGCCGGTTCTGGCTGGTGGATACCGGTGGCCTGGTCGTCGGATCGTCGGACCCCATGAACCGCGCCATTCGCTCCCAAGTCGAGCAGGCCGTCGCCGACAGCGATGCGCTGCTGTTTGTGGTCGACATCGAGTCGGGCATCCACCCGATGGACCTCGAGATCGCCCAGTACCTCCGCAAGGTACAACGGCCGTTGATCCTCGTGGTCAACAAGGCCGACGATCTGCCGGACGAGACCAGGCAGCTCTCGTTCTACGAGCTCGGCCTCGGCGATCCCTTCCCGGTATCCGCCGCGGTGGGGAAGAGCAGCGGCGACTTGCTCGACAAGCTCGTCGCGCTCTTGCCCCAGGCTCCGGAAAAAGAAGATGCCGAAGCGATCCACGTCGCGGTGGTCGGTCGGCCGAACGTCGGCAAGTCGAGTCTCGTGAACAGGCTGTTGGGTCAGGACCGGCATGTCGTGGCCGCCGAGCCGGGGACGACGCGCGACGCCATCGACACGCCATTCGACTATCAGGGCCGCAAGCTCGTATTCATCGACACCGCGGGGCTCCGCAAGCGCAGCAAGGTGGAAGAAGACCTCGAGTTCTACTCGACGCTCCGCACCTCGCGCGCGATGGAACGGGCGGAGGTCTGCTTGCTCGTCGTGGACGCGAAGGACGGGATGCACGCCCAGGACCTGAAGATCGCCAATGAGGCCTGGGACCGGGGCGCGGGCGTGATCATCGCGGTGAACAAGTGGGACCTGATCGAAGAGAAAGAGACCAACACGGCGCGAGACGGCGAGCGGGATATCAAGGCGCGCGCGCCGTTCCTCGAGTTCATCCCGTTCTTCTATGTCTCGGCAAAGACCGGTCAACGCGTCACCAAGCTGCTCGATGCGATTATTGCGGTTGCCGATGAGCGGGAGAAACGCGTGCCAACGGCGGAAGTGAACCGCGTGTTGGAGGAATTGCTCGCGCGCCAGCAGCCACCCCAGCCCGTCGGCGAATCGGTGCGGCTGTTTTATGCGACGCAGGTGGGGACCGCGCCGCCGCGCTTCGCCGTCGTGGCGAACCGGCCCGAAGCCATTCCGGAATCGTACACGCGCTACCTCCACAACGGGTTCCGCGAGGCGTGGGAGTTCACCGGCGCGCCGCTGACCATCAAGTTCCGTCGCAAACGAGGCCGGCGCTGAACGCCCCCCCCATTCTGGCGATTCTCGCGTCCTATCTGCTCGGCGCCACGCCGACCAGCTACATCGCCGGCAAGGTAGGGCGGGGGATCGACCTCCGCGAGCACGGCTCGAAGAATCTCGGCGCCACGAATGTCTACCGCATCCTCGGCTGGAAATACGCGATTCCGGTCGCGCTCGTCGACATCGCCAAAGGGGCTGTGCCGGTGCTCGTGTTTTGGCGTCCCGCATGGCTTGCGGTAGCCGTTGGGGCGGCGGCGGTGCTCGGACACATGTTTTCACCGTACGTGAGCTTTAAGGGTGGCAAGGGAGTCGCGACGGCGGCCGGGATGTTCCTGGCGCTCGCCCCAGTTGCCGTGCTCATCGCGATTCCCGTTTGGGGGATCTGTCTGTGGCTGACGGGCTACGTCTCGCTCAGCTCGATCATCGCGGTGCTCACGGTCCCGCTCTCGGTGGCGCTCTTCCAGCCGGGGGCCCCTGATGTGCTCTGGGCGAGCGTCGTGCTCGTCGCGCTGATCATCTTTGCGCATCGGCGCAATATCGCGCGACTGATCGCCGGCACGGAGAACAGGTTTAGAACCGGAGGGACGGTAAGCCAGTAATGTCGACACGCTCGAAGCGTGCGCGCAGTGCGGTATGGGGCCCACTCTTCAGAGTGGGTACATGAAAGTCGCCGTCATCGGTGGGGGCGCTTGGGGCACTGCGCTCGCCGATCTGCTCGCGCGCAAAGGAGAGCAGGTCACGCTGTGGGCGCGCGAGCCGGAAGTTGTCGAGAGCATCAACCAGCGCCACGTGAACGAAATGTTTCTTCCCAAGGGGACGCTCGCCGACTCGCTCCGGGCGGACGGCGATCTCTGCGCGGCCGTCCGCGGCGCCGAGGCGATCGTGTCAGCCGCACCGTCGCACGCGGTGCGGCCCGTGATGACTGAAGCCGCGACCGGCCTACGCGGTGCGTTGCCGCTCGTGATCAGCGCGTCGAAGGGGCTCGATCCCGCGAGCCTCGAGCGTCCATCCTCCGTCTTGGACGAAGTGCTGCCGCCCGGCACGCCGGTCGCCGTGCTCTCCGGGCCGTCGTTCGCGTGGGAGGTCTTCCAGCGCCAGCCCACCGCGATCGTAGCCGCTGCCAAGGACCAGGACGTGGCGCAGCGCGTCCAGCGCCTCTTTGCCACGAACTACTTTCGCGTCTACTCGAGCACGGACGTCGTGGGCGTCGAGTTGGCCGGCGCGCTCAAGAACGTGATCGCCCTGGCAGCGGGCATCCTCGAAGGGCTCGGCCTCGGTTTCAACACCCGCGCCGCACTCATCACCCGCGGCCTCGCCGAGATCACGCGGCTCGGCGTGACGCTCGGGGCGCAGCCGATGACGTTTGCGGGCCTCGCGGGCATGGGCGACCTCATTCTCACGGCGACCGGCGCGCTCTCCCGCAATCGCACCCTCGGCGTCGCGTTGGGGCAGGGGAAGACGCTCGAGCAGGCGCTGGCGGGGAAGCCCGCCGTGGTCGAAGGCGTGAACACGACGCGCACCGCGGTCGCGCTCGGCGAGCGCCACGGCGTCGAGCTGCCGATCGCGCGGGAAGTGTCGAACGTCCTGTTCGAGCACAAGCCGCCGCAGCAGGCGATCAGCGATCTCATGGAACGTGAGCTGAAGGCGGAGAGTCGATGAGCAGCAGCACGCCGTCGCAACCCGTCCAGGAGTTCTTCTCCATCGGCGAGGTCTGCCAGCTCACCGACCTCAAGCCGCACGTGCTCCGGTATTGGGAGAGCCAGTTCCGCTTCCTCAATCCCGCCAAGAATCGCTCGGGCAATCGCGTGTACCAGCGGCGCGAGATCGAGCTGATCATGCTCGTGAAACACCTGCTGTACACGGAGAAGTACACGATCGAAGGGGCCCGGCAGAAGATCGAGCAGTACCGCCGCTCCGGCGAGCTGAAGCCCGAAGCCCGGCGCGCGCTCGCCACCGAGACCGTCAAGGAGCTCCGCGCGGAGCTCAAGTCGGTGCTCGGCATACTCGAGGGCGGGGGGAGTTGAATTGGGGATCGCGGTCATCATCCCCGCCTACCAGGCAGCCGCCACAATTCGCGATGTCGTTGCGCGCACCCGCGCGGCGATTCCCGCCGCCGAGATCCTCGTTGTGGACGACGGCTCCACCGACGGCACGCATGCCGCAGCGAGCGGGGTGGCGATAACGCATGACCGGAACCTTGGAAAAGGGGCGGCCCTCCGGGACGGCATTCGCGAGGCCACTGCCCGCGGTGCGGCGGTCGTGGTTACCATTGATGCCGATGGCCAGCACCCGCCCGAAGCGATCCCGCGCCTCTTGCGACCGATTCAGGAAGGACGAGCCGATCTGGTGTTAGGCGCGCGCAAGCGTGATCGGGCGATGCCTGTATCCCGCCGCATCACGAACTGGCTGTCGGCAACGCTGGCGTCGCGCATCGGCGGCCAGCCGGTCAGCGACGCGCAGACCGGATTCCGCGCCTTTACGCGCGCGGTCGCCGAGCGCGTAGCACCGGCGGGGGACCGGTACGAGTACGAGGCCAACTTTCTGCTCGATGCGTTGCGCGCGGGCTTTCGCGTGAGCTCGATCGAGGTTCCGACGATCTACGGAGCGCCCAGTCACTTCCGCGCCTGGGGCGATACGTGGCGCATGCTGCACGCATTCGCTCGCCATGCGGGGAGAATTGTGCTGGGAGCGACCTGATGATCTCGCGCGGCGGCGAAGACGGCCTGCGCATCCTCGTCTCCAACGACGACGGCGTCCTGGCGCCGGGGATCGCGCTGCTGGCGGACGTTTGCGCGACGGTGGGGCAGGTGACCGTCGTGGCCCCCGACCGGGAGCAGAGCGGCACGTCGCATTCGCTCACGCTGCACAGGCCGCTGCGCGCGCACCGGCGCTCCGATGGCGCGTTCCAGGTCGATGGGACACCCACCGACTGCGTCCTGCTCGCGATGGGTGCGCTCATGCCCGCCGGTCCGAATTGGGTGTTTTCGGGCGTCAACCATGGCCCCAACATGGGCGAGGATGTGCTCTACTCGGGCACTGTGTCCGCGGCGATGGAAGGACTGGCTGGCGGCGTGCCCAGCGTCGCGATCTCATACGGCAGCTTCGACCTGGAGCATCTCGAGAGCCATCGCAAGGGGCTCGAACGGCTGGTGCAGCGCATCGTGCGCGTCGAGGACTTCCCGGGCGAAACGCTGCTCAACATCAACCTGCCGCCGATCCCCGCCGATCAAGTGAAAGGCGTGAAGGTCACGAACCTCGGCAGCCGCGTCTTTCACGAAGAAATCGCCACGATGAAAGATCCGTGGGGACGCGAGGTGCACTGGATTGGCGGAGGGCGCGTCACCTGGTCCGGCGGCGCCGACTCCGATTTCCAGGCCCTCAGGGACGGGTACATCTCGATCACGCCGCTGCACGTCGACATGACCAATTACAAACTGCTCGAAGTCGTCAGGAACTGGGACCTCGGGAAGTGACGGGTAGCCGCGACACTTACGGCGGCTACCGCGCGCGCCTCGTCGAGCAGCTGCGCGCCCATGGCATCCGCGACCTCGCCGTCCTGCGGGCTTTTGCCGCCACGCCGCGCCACCTGTTTGTGCCCGAGGCGGTCCGGCATCGCGCCTACGAAGACGCAGCACTCCCCATCGGTGGCGGCCAGACGATTTCGCAGCCGTTTACGCAGGCGCGGTATCTCGAAGCGCTCGCGCTCAAGGGCAGTGAGCGCGTGCTCGAGATCGGAACGGGATCGGGATATCAGACAGCGCTGCTCGCCGCCCTCGCCGAGCAGGTGTTCACGGTCGAGCGGATGCGCCCGCTCGCGGAGGCGGCGCAGGCCGCGCTGCGCGCCGCCAAGGTGACCAACGTATCCGTCCTGGTCGGCGACGGGACGCTGGGCTGGAACGCCTACGCGCCCTACCATGCGATCCTGGTCGCAGCGGGAGGCCCCGAGGTGCCCCCACCGCTCCTGGAGCAGCTGGCGGCCGGCGGTCGCATGATCATCCCCGTTGGGGTGAAGGGTGCGCAGACGCTGACGCTCGTGCAGCGCACCGCTGCAGGCGTTCGCTCGACGGCGATGGGCGATGCCCGCTTCGTTCCGCTCGTGGGGGAGCACGGCTTCGATGCTTGAGAGCTTCATCGCGTGGTTGCTCGAGGCGCTCCTCGCCCTTGGGTATCCAGGGATTATCGGGCTCATGGCCCTGGAGTCGTCGATTCTGCCGGTGCCGAGCGAGCTGGTCATGCCGCCAGCCGGCTACTGGGCGGCAAAGGGGCAGATGAGCTTCGCCGTCGCGCTCCTGTGTGGCGTGATTGGGAGCATCATCGGCGCGCTCGCCAACTATTACGGCGCGCAGCTCATCGGGCGGCCCCTCATCCAGCGCTACGGCAAGTACGTCCTGCTCAGCGAGAAGAACCTGCTGCGCTCCGAGCGCTTTTTCGCCGAGCATGGCGAAATCAGCACGCTCATCGGGCGGTTGTTCCCCGTGGTCCGCCACCTTATCTCCATTCCTGCCGGGCTGCACCGGATGCCGCTGCCGAAGTTCATCCTGTATACCGCGGTGGGGGCGGGCATCTGGTGTGCCATTCTCACCTACATCGGCTACTTCCTGGGCCAGCATGAAGGGGTGCTGCGGACCGAGGAGATCCACCGGTACGCCGCGTGGGCGCTGCTGGCGTTGATTCCGCTCAGCCTCATCCTCATTCTCGTCTACGCCCTGCGCCGGCGGCGCCGCGCCCAGTCGTCAGTTTGAGCCGCCGTCGCTGGGTTATCCGGGGTCGCGTTCAGGGAGTCGGGTTCAGGTGGTTTGTCATGCGTGAAGCCGAGCGGCTGAAGCTCGGCGGGTTCGCGCAAAACCTCCCGGATGGATCGGTTGAAGTAGTTTCTGAAGGACCTGAGGAATCACTTGAAGCATTGGAGCGGCACCTGCGGCGCGGACCGTCGCACGCGCGCGTGGACGACGTCGCGCGACTTCAAGTTCCAGTTGAACTGGACCTGCCGAGGCGCTTTGACATCCGATAAAGCGACGGTCTTGGCCGAGCTGAAACGCACGATTCGGGATGTGAAAGACTTCCCGAAGCCGGGGATCGTGTTCAAAGACGTCACGCCCGTGCTGCTCGACGTCAAACTGTTCGCACAGGCGATCACACTGATGGCGGAGCCGTACCGCGGGAGTCGAATCACGCGCCTAGTGTCGATCGAGTCGCGCGGCTTCCTGTTCGGCGCCCCGATTGCGCTCGAGCTCGGGGCGGGGCTCGTGCCCATCCGGAAGCCCGGGAAGCTGCCGGCCGCCACTCAGCGGGTCGAATACGCGCTGGAGTACGGCACCGATGCCCTCGAACTGCACCAAGGCGCCATCGGGGCGGGCGATCGGGTGCTGGTCGTAGACGACGTTCTGGCGACCGGGGGAACGGCGAATGCTGCCGCGCAGCTCGTCGCAGGCACAGGCGCGGCCCTGACTGGGTTCATTTTCCTGATCGAGCTCGACTTTCTCAAAGGGCGCGAGCGCCTGCAGGGAAGACGCGTCGAGGCCTTGCTCCATTACGGCTAACTCGCGTAGATTTATGCGTTTACGCCCCCGGAAAACGCCCCTGTAGCTCAGGTGGATAGAGCAGCGGTTTCCTAAACCGTTGGCCGGGTGTTCGAGTCACCCCAGGGGCACTGACTACTGACCGCCAATGATCAATGAACAATGATCATTGGACATTGATCATTCGGACGGAGTCCGCACTTGGCAACCGCAACCCGCATTACTGGAAAAGCCACGACACCCGCCGCTGCGACCACACCAGCACCGCCAGGTGCCAAGCGGCCGGCGCTGTCCGATCGCGTCAACGCATGGCTCAGTGCGCACAAGCAAGTGACCTCCTGGATCAGCGCGATTGTTGTCGTCGGCGCGCTGCTGTTCGTGTGGAATCTCTCCGCCAAAAACCGCTCAGAAGAGGCGGCGAGCCGGTCGCTGCAAGGAGCGCGCTTTGCGTTCGAGAACAAGAACTTGCCGCTCGCCGCGAGCGAGCTGGCGAAAGTGATCGCAGACTTCGACGGGACCAACGCCGCGGAGGAAGCCCGGCTGCTGCTGGGGAACGTGCGGTTGTCGCAGGGTCAGCCCAACCAGGCGCTTACGGTGCTCCAGGATTACGCCGGCGGCGCGGGCAAGGCTTACCGCGCACAGGCCTATTCGCTGTTAGCGGCGGCCTACGAGAACCTGGGACGCTTCCGTGAGGCCGGGGAAGCGTACGAGAACGGCTCTGCAGCCGGCCGCCTGGGCTTCCAGAAGGCCCAGCTGTTGGCAGATGCCGGTCGAGCGTGGACGGCCGCTGGCGACACGGCTAAGGCCGTTTCTGACTATCGGCGGATCGTCAAAGACTTCGGCAAAGAGGCGGCTGCGACGGAAGCAAAGGTGCGGTTGGCTGAGCTCACGAAGGGCACAGTTTCGTAGCAGTTTAGTTCGTATAATAGATGTTATGTTAAGTTGAGATGTGTGGTAGTGTGGAAAAGCTGCTCACGTAATCACACCCCTGAACACCATTCTCCCCTCGCCTGCAAGCCACACGTCGTCATAGCGGCCATTCTGAGCCTTCGTGGCGCGTACACCGAGTATTCGGCCGCTCCGGCTCTCGATGTTGATTGGCAGGCGGCCCAGTCCCCATTCCTGGATCGCGCAGCCCGCACCGACCGCCCCCGTCCCACACGCCAACGTTTCGCCCTCGATGCCGCGCTCATAAGTCCGCATCCGCCAGGCGCCCGATTGATCGTGTGAAATGAAGTTGATGTTGGCGCCGTCAGGTGCGAGCGCCGGATCGAACCGCAGCGCCCGGCCGCGCTCCATGAGATCCACGGTGTCCACGTCGTCCACTAACACGATCAGGTGTGGCACACCGACGCGGCTGAGCATCGCCTGGCGCTCCCCGCCAGTGGCCAACGCGAGTCCTGGGACCGCCGCCGGTGCCTGAACCGCCGCGAGATGCAGCTCGGCGCGGCCGCCATCGAGCGCGCGGCTCTGGTAGGTCCCCGCGTCCGTTTCGAGGTCCATGCCGCCCGCGGTACCGACCCCCAGGTGCGCCGCGAGCGTGGTGCTGCACAGCGCCGCGTTGCCGCACATGGCGGCATGGGAGCCATCCGCGTTGTAATAGATCATCCGCGCCGAGCCCGGATGGGATCCGGGTCCGACGAACACGATGCCGTCGGCGCCGATGCCCGTGCCCCGGGCGCAGACCGCCTGCATGTCCTCCGCCGTCCAATCGGCTGGCGTGGAGACACGCGCGTCGAACATGACGAAATCGTTCCCCGATCCCGTCATCTTGTAGATCGGCAGGCCGATCAGATGCGGCCGAACCAGGCCATGAGCCGGAGGCGCGGCACTTTCCACACTGCCTCGCGGACGATGGCCCGGTTCATTTTGCTCTGTCCCTCGGCCCGGTCGACGAACACGATCGGTACTTCGCGGATCTTGAACCCTTTTCGCCATGCGCGAACGCTCATCTCGATTTGAAAGGCATAGCCGTTGGACCCGACCTGCGACAAATCAATCGCTTCCAGCACCCGCCTGCGAAAACACTTGAACCCGCCCGTGAGGTCCCAGATCCTGAGCCCCGTGAGCCAGCGGGCGTACACATTGGCGAAGTACGATAGCATGAGACGGCTCATCGGCCAATTGACGATCGTCACCTTCCCGCTCAAGTAGCGTGAACCGAGCACGAGATCGGCATCCTGGATGGCCGTGAGAAACTCGTTGAGGTGCGCTGGGTCGTGCGAAAAGTCGGCATCCATCTCGAAGATGTATTCGTAGCCCCGCTCCAGCGCCCACTTGAATCCGGTGATGTACGCCGTCCCCAGCCCGAGCTTGGCTTCGCGATGGAGCGCATGCACGCGCGGATTGGTGCGCGCCATTTCATCGGCCATCCGCCCCGTGCCGTCGGGAGAGTTGTCGTCCACGACGAGCACATCCAGCCGCGGATCCTGGGCCAGGACCTGCGGCACGATTTGCGGAAGGTTGACGGCTTCGTTATAGGTCGGAATGACGACCAGGGCGCGTTCAGGCACTCCGTCGCCTCCGTTGCACGACCGCCGGCACGACGAACCAGCCAATCGCGATGAGGAGGCTCACCAGCCCGATCGCGATTCCGCGCGCGATGGCGCGCGAGTGATAGGTGAGCTCGATCCGGCGCGCTCCCGCGTGCGCGCTCCCGCGCCCACCGGAACCGTCAGCAGCGAATTGTCGCCCCGTAGCACCTGTGCCGGATGCCCATCGACGGTTGCCGACCAGTCCAGATACCAGTTCTCGGCGATCAGAACGTAGCTCGAGTCGGTTGGCGCTGGCACGAGATCGATGGACATCTTCCCCGTTTCCCAGTGGCTGACAGTGGCACGCGACGCCGACGGCGGTGGTAGCGTCGCCAGGGGACGCGGGTTGATGGGAGCATTTTGAGGGAAAACCACCACTCTGTCATATCCGGGTAGGCGCGGATCCGCGAGGGTCGCGGGAATGACCTGCTCGTCGATCTTCGCGGCTACGGGCACTACGCGGGCGTAGGGTGGCAGCGTGTCAGCCTCATACAAGACCGCAGGCACGCCCGACCCTGTCGTCACGGGGCCGAGCACGCGGTGATAGCCCGGCAGACTCGCGGTGTCGGGAATGATCACATACCGGATCGCCAGGAGATGCCAGAGACGGGTCGATGTCATCAGATACTGCGCCTCCTGCGGTCCCGTTCCAGGTCGTCCGCCGATGAGGTCGTCGAAATAGCGGAGCTCGCTGCCTTGATAGCCCAGTACCTGAGGAATCCCGAACGCCATGAGCGTGTTGTGGGGATAGACCCCGTACCGGGCACCGATGTTGAATACGCGCCACGGTTTCGGTTCGGCTTGTAAGCGTGCGACGATCGCATCGCTCCGATACAGACCTTCGCTCGGCTTCGGTGAGTATTGCCAGAAGTGCTGGCCGTTACGCCACAGATCGGCGCCGACGAGCAGCGGCAGCCCAAACGCGAGCAGCGCCACGGGAACGCGTCCCTTGATCCATCCCCACGCCAGGAGCCCGACCGCGGCGAGCGCGACTGACCCGATCAGGGTCGAAAGACGAATGAAAGAGCCACGCGCAATGGCGGCGGCCAACCGTTCCCCTGGCGCCATCATTTGGGCGAGTTGGCCAAAGAACCCGATCAAGCCGAGGAGTGCGATAACGCCGGCAGCGATGAGCCAGATCCGCGCATGCTTGCTCGCGCTGGGCTCTCGGCGCTCGAGACGATCCACGCCGAAGGCTGCGAAGGTGGCCGTGCAGAAGGCGACGACGAAGAAGACCATGCCTGGTGCCCGCGTCTTCTTCACCATCGGCATCATCGCCCACCACAGGTGGTAGAACGGCGTAGACCCGCCGAGGGCGATCAACAGGAACAGCGTGCCGATCCCCACCAGCCACCAGACGAGCCGGCGCCGCCGTTCACCGAGGCCGAGCATCGCGAGCGCCACGACGGGAAGGCCGAGGTACTCCGAGTGCAACTTCAGCGGATTCGATCCCCAGTAGGTCTCCGTGTCGCCCGTGAAGCCA
>WNGI01004469.1_pt1 | contig 12527 bp, 10 predicted proteins | sample 5400621 | NCBI WGS metagenome assembly WNGI01 (sample SAMN13153374, study PRJNA577476) | soil metagenome | isolation source: 20 cm soil or saprolite under Garry oak tree replicate 1 | place: USA:California | collected 2016-06-15 | reverse complement strand
GTCCGGAATTCCGGCGAAAATTCACCGAACACGGTCGAGCAATGCACGCCGACCTTTTCGAACAGCCGCCCGTGCATCATCGACATCACGCCGCCGCCACCCGGCGCGCCGTTATGGTCGGTGCGCTGCCAGGGCGTGCGGACGAAGCGCCCCGCGTCACCGGGATAGAGCGAGGCCGGCGCCTCGTCTTCCAGTTTTTCGAAGGCCAGGCAGATGTCGTTGCGCAGGGCTTCGAACCAGCCTCTGGCGCGGGCCTTGCGATCTTCGATCACGGAGATATCCATCTGTGTCTAACCCTGTGGCCCGAAGTAAGTGCAGCTTTCATTGCAACTGTCCCGGTGAACGCTGACACGCGTGATCTTTCCCGCGTGCTGAACTCGCTCCCAGAATTGCAGCCGGAGAATCGGCAAAGCACCGAAGCGCGTCCCGCATGGGCACCTTCGCCTCGTAATGTCAGGAAGATTCCCTTTACCGCGTAACTCATCGGGCCGGCTCCACGATCGCTGGGCCGGTCTACAGCAGGGCCGTAGGCGACTGCAACATCGAACGGGGAGATCCGGCCGCCGTCACATGCTGGTTGAGGAAGCTTGCGGCTCGACGTGCGGACGGAAAGTGGTTTTCTCGGTTCCGCAGTCAGGGCATCGCCAGCTCAGCGGGATCGATGCGAACGGCGTCCCGCGAGGGATCGATTGATCCGGCAAGCCAGTCGCCGGTTCATAAATGAAATAGCACCCGCCGCACATGAACTTCTGCTGGCCGGCGGGCGGCCTGCCCAAGACTGGAAGCGGGATATGGCCAGCCGCGGTGCCAGGCGGCGCGGCCACCTGGTCGCCTGCGGTCAGGCGCCCGCCCTCCCGCACGACGAGGTAAACCCCCAATTCCTTGTGCCCGAACGCGGCACGCAGCGAGGCCGGCAGATCGAGATCTCTTCGGCCGGTTTCGGGATTGACGTTGGTTGCGCCACAGCGGCCATTTCGCCGGTCGACACGAAAGAGCACGCCCCCGATCTGGATGTCGCTGCCGACCCATTCGAATTCCTCCCACGGCCGCGCCCCGTCGATATAGAGATTCGCCCGAAACCGCAGCGGGTCGATCTTGATGCCCCACTGCGCTTCGAGGCTTCGCACGGTGGCGAGATTGATCAGCGAGATCACATTGTCCGGCTTGTCCATGAAATGGCCGCCGGGCGAGCGAACCAGCGTAGGCGCGCTGCGAAATGCCGGAACCAGCTGCCAGAATATCTCCTCGACTTTCGCGCGCGCGTGTTCATCGGCGAGATCGGCAACGACGAGCTGGCGGCTGTCCCGTGTGATCGTCAAGCGCAGCGTCTCGACATCCAGCGTCGTCTGGACCCGCGCCAACGCCTCCTCGAGCATCAGCATCACGAACAGCCCTTTTTTGCCCCATGCCGGCCGGATCGTGTCGAATGGCGCGCCGGGGCGTACCAGCGCGAAGACGCGATCGTGTGGAAACGGCTGCCTCGCCTGCAGGTCGACACGCATCAGCGACTGCGCGCTCAATCCCTTGATCGGATAGCGGTAGATATTTTTCAGAACCGGCATTGGTGCGCCACCTTGTCGTGCGATGATCATCGCCGAGATTGCACGATTGGGTGCCGGGCTGCGTAGAGCCGGTTGCTGCCGAAGTCGTGGGGCCAGATATCGCTTGGCAGGCGGGGACCATGGAACGGAGGCAAACTGGTCCAAGAACAAGGCGGTCATGTCGGTTGCGGGATCGTCGATCGCATCGTCGACCGCGTCCGAAAGCCGGGCGATGCCTTTTTCAATCTGTTTTTGCGACAGCGCGGCGTAGCCGAGAATGATGGCGCGGCTCGTGAGCGCGGTTTGGCGCCGGAAATATACCCGCGCGGACGACAGCGAGTAGACCCCGATCCGTGCGCGCAGCGCCAGCGCTTCGACCGTAACGGCATCGGGAATTCCCGGCGGCAGATGCCAGAGAACATGCAATCCGCCACTGTCGCCATCGACGAGAACGTCGCCAAAGTTCCGGCGCAGCGCCGAGATCAGGCAGTCGCGGTTGTCCTTGTAATGGGAGCGGACTCGAAGCAGATGGGTGGCGTAGCTGCCGCTGTGCATGAAGTCCGCCAGCGTCGCCTGCTCAAGCCAGGGATTGCCGTTGTTGAGAAGGCATTTCTCGCTGCGGACGGCGTCGGCGATATGCTCGGGCACCACCATGTAGCCGAGGCGCAGTCCGGCGCCGAGCGATTTCGAGAATGTGCCCATATAGACGGCGCAGTCCGGCGCGAGTGCTGCCAGCGGCGCAAGATGCGAGCCCTGGTAGCGGATATCGCAATCGTAATCGTCCTCGATGATGTAGCAGCCATATTGCCGGGCCCAGGCAATGACCTCGTTGCGCCGCTCCGCCGACAACGTCGCGCCGGTTGGATATTGATGTGAGGGCGTTGTGTAGAGCAGGGACGCCGCGCGCTGCGGCAGATAATCCGCGATCAGCCCGTCCTGATCCACCGCGACGCTTGTAACCTCGGCGCCGGCCGCTTCGAACGCCAGCGCGGCGCCGTGATAGCAGGGATCCTCGACGACGCTGAGCGCGCCGCGAGCGAGGAAAAGCCGCGCCAGCAAGGTCAGGCCTTCCTGGATGCCGGATACGATCACGATCCGGCTGGGATCGGCGACGATGCCGCGGGCCACCACCAAATGGTTGGCGATCGCGGTGCGAAGCGCCGGTAGTCCGGCCGGTTCGCCATACTGGGTGAGACCCACCGCGCCGCCGTGCGACAGATTGGCCTGCAGCAGGCGCCGCCAGGTCTTCAGCGGGAACAGATCGGCGCCGGGGCGTCCCGGAAAAAAGTCGTGCAACAGCCGATTGCGGGTGATGTGAAGCGCGCTCTGCGCACGGGCCTGCCGCAACGGCATCGGCATCCGCATGATTTGGTCGCGGGAATCGGACGCCGGGTGCATCGGTGGGGAATTCGCCGGTAGCTGTTCGGCGACATAAATTCCGGATGCCGGGCGCGACTCGACGATCCCCTCCATCAACAGGAAATCATAGGCGCGCACCACGGTGTTGCGGGATATCGCCAGTTGTTCGGACAGCCGGCGCGAGGAGGGCAGGCGCGTGCCCGGCCCAATTCGCGCGCAACGGATCGCATCGCGAAGTTGATCGACCATCTGCGTCGTCAGTGTCTCTGGCCGCGACCGGTCGAGGAGAACGGAAATCTGCATGTTCGCTTTGCTGGTTGGCTTTCCGTGATCCATCGGCGGAGCAAGGGCTGGGCCAATTATGGGTCCAGTCGGGCGATTTTTGACGCGATATCTGCCGCTGTCAGCGTTTTTTTCGCGCGATATCGACTGGCTCCCTCGGTTTACCAGCAACTGGACTCATCGCGGCGCCGGGGCGCGCGCGTTTGCCCAGTGCCGATGCAGGCTCTGCCCGAAAGCTCGCGCTTTCGTCTATCGGCTGGGCAATCGGACAAAACCCGCGCCAGTCGCAGCCTCCGCCGGTGGAGCCCTTGCATTTTGCGCCAGTGGCTCTCGGCGCGCTTCGCTCGGCCATGCGAGCGTTGCGGCACTGACTGGATCAGCTGGGAGCCGCGTCCCGATGCTCCCGATCATCGAACCACACAAGGAGAACCCATGATCACCGCCCGAAAACGCTGGCTAGCTGCCGCGGTCGCCGTTCTCGCTATCTTCGCAACCGGCGTCTCCCGCGCGAAAGCCGAAGACACGATCAAGATTGGAATCCTTCACTCGCTGTCGGGCACGATGGCGATCAGCGAGACGATCCTGAAGGACCTGATGCTGATGGAGGTCGCCGACGTCAACGCCAAGGGCGGCCTGTTGGGAAAGAAGGTCGAGCCCGTGGTCGTCGACCCCGCCTCGAACTGGCCGCTGTTCGCCGAGAAGGCGCGCGAACTGCTGGCCAAGGACAAGGTCGCCGCCGTGTTCGGATGCTGGACATCGGTGTCCCGCAAGTCGGTGCTGCCGGTATTCGAGGAATTGAACGGCTTGCTGTTCTATCCGCTCGAATATGAGGGCGAGGAAGCCTCCTACAATATCTTCTATGGCAGCTCCGTTCCCGACAACAAGGCGGTGCCGGCGGTCGAATATCTCATGAGCAAGAGCGGCGGCGAGGTGAAGCGCTTCGTGCTGGAAGGCACGGATTACGTCTATCCCCGCACCAGCAACAAGATCATCCGCGCCTATCTCAAATCCAAGGGTGTCAAGGACGAGGACATCATGGAGAACTACACGCCGTTCGGGTTCTCCGACTGGCAGACCGAGGTCGCGGCGATCAAGAAATTCGGCTTGTCGGGCAAGAAGACAGCCGTGGTCTCCACGGTGAACGGCGACGCCAACGTGCCGTTCTACAAGGAGCTCGGCAATCAGGGCGTCAAGGCCACCGACATTCCCGTGATCGCATTTTCGGTCGGCGAGGAAGAACTCGCAGGCGTCGACACCAAGCCGCTGGTCGGGCATCTCGCGGCCTGGAGCTATTTCCAGTCCGTGAACACGCCGGAGAACAAGGCGTTCATCGCGAAATGGCGCGCCTACACCAAGAATCCCAAGCGCGTCACCAACGACCCGATGGAGTCGGCTTACATCCTATTCCACATGTGGGTGCAGGCGGTCCAGCAAGCCGGCACCACCGACGTCGAGGCGGTCCGTCAGGCAATGATCGGTCAGAAGGTGAAGTCGCCGTCCGGCTTCGAGGTCGTGATGGGCAGCAATCACCACATGGCCAAGCCGGTCATGATCGGCGAGATTCAGGCCGATGGCCAGTTCAGCATCGTCCATCAGAGCAAGGCTTTGCCGCCGAAGGCCTGGAGTCCCTATGTCGAGGCCAACAAGGGCAAGGTCGCCGATTGGTCCTGGCCCTGGGTGTGCGGCGGCTGCACGTCGCCGCGGTTCGCAGCGAACTGATCTCCCTCGCTTTGAACTTGTGGTGTGCGGGTCCGGTTACGCCGACTTGGTCGGCGTAACCGGACGTCGTTTGGGGAGGCGACGACTTTTGCGTTACAAACCATTGTGCGCGGAAAACCCCTCGTGGGCGTGCCGCGGACCGTCACCTCGGCACGGAACGAATGACCGTGGATCGCCTCGCTTTCAGCGCCGTACGTCGTTCCGGACAGCGCGTGGGCGGCCTCGAACCGGAACGATTTCGTCAATTCCCACATCTTGAAGCCCGAACTCCTATTTTGATCTCAATTATCTGATCCCGAGCGCTTTGTGCGTCTGCAAGCTGAGCCGCCATTGTGGATGGCGCAGGCAATACTCGACGGCGCGCGCGGTGTTCCGGGTCACGTCCAGCCCGTCCATCGGTTGCAGCGAGAAGCGCTCGAAGGAAAGACCTTCGAAATCCTCAGGACCTACGCCGGCCTGCGGGAAGACCAGCTTCAACTCATGACCTTTGCGAAGCACGAGGTCCGCGCCGGCCTTCGGGCTGACGCAAATCCAGTCCAAAATCCAGTTCAAGCCATGCGGTGGCTCGATCGTGCCGTTGGTCTCGATGCCGATTGCGAAGCCGCGCGCATGGAGCGCATCGATCAGCGGGGCGTCGAGTTGAAGCAGCGGCTCGCCGCCGGTCAGGACCGTATAGCGGCTTGCGTTCGCACCTTGCCATTGCGCGGCAATGGCGTCGGCGAGTTCGTCGGCCGAGGCGTAGCGACCGCCCAGCGTGCCATCGGTTCCGGCGAAGTCGGTGTCGCAAAACCGGCAGATCGCGCGTTCGCGATCCACCTCGCGGCCGCTCCACAGGTTGCAGCCGGAAAACCGGCAAAACACCGCGGCGCGCCCCGCATGCGCGCCCTCGCCCTGCAGGGTCAGAAAGATCTCCTTGACCGCGTAGCTCACTGCCGCCTCCTAAGCTCCCGATTCCGTCGAACGCGTCTGCCGCAATGCCTCGCCGACCGCCATGGCGGCCGCCATCGCCACATTGAGCGAGCGCAAGGTCGGCTGGATCGGGATCTTGAGCCGCGCGTCGGCGGCCGTGGCGACGGCCTCGGGCACGCCTACGGTTTCGCGTCCGAACAACAGGATGTCCGACGCGACATAGTGAAAATCAAGGTAGGACGTGGTGCCCTTGGTGGTGAACAACACGAGCCGGTATCCCGCCTGGGCCCGCCATTGCTCGAATTTTGCCCAGGAGTCGTGGCGCATCAGTGGCACCTGGTCGAGATAATCCATGCCCGCGCGGCGGAATGCGCGATCGGAAACCGGGAAGCCCGCGGGTTCGATGATGTGGGCCGTCACGTCCAGGCAGGCGCAAAGGCGAAGAATTGTGCCGGTGTTCGGAGGGATGTCGGGTTGAAAAAGCGCGATCTGCATTCCGTGGCGTCCCGGCAGAATTGTAGGAATAAAACAACGATCTGTACGGATTTCGTGCATTGCACACTGGCTGGCCGATACCGGGCTTGCGCTCGTCCGGCAAGGGTGCCAATAGAACGATTCTGGATTGCTTGTTTCGCCCGATCGGCTGGAAGAAGCAGTTGATCTGCCGCCGCGGGGACGCGGGCGCCGGCAGCCTCCTAGGTTCGTACGTGCGGGGTTTGTATTTGCAGGTCCGTACTCGCGTGCGTCGCCCGGGGCGGTTCCACCGGCTGCAGCTAGGAAAGGGTATGGAATCGTGACGACAGCAGCGAGTTCGGCTGACCATTCAACACGCCGTGATTTCCTCTTTGTTGCAACGGGCGCGGCCGCCGCAGTCGGGGGACTGTTCACACTCTGGCCGTTCGTGTCCCAGATGAATCCGGATGCCTCGACGATCGCCGCCGGTGCGCCGATCGAGGTCGATCTGACGCCGATTGCCGAAGGACAGGACATCAAGGTGTTCTGGCGCGGCAAGCCGATCTATATCAGCCACCGTACCAAGAAGCAGATTGACGAAGCCCGCACCGTGCCGGTCGCGAGCCTGCCCGATCCGGCCACTGACCAGTCCAGGGTCAAGGATGGCCACGACCAGTGGCTGGTCGTGATCGGTATCTGCACCCATCTCGGCTGCATTCCGATCGCGCACGAGGGCAATTACGACGGCTTCTTCTGCCCCTGCCACGGTTCGCAGTACGACTCCTCCGGCCGCATCCGCCAGGGGCCCGCGCCTGCCAATCTGCCGGTGCCGCCCTACCAATTTGTTTCCGATACCAAAATCCAGATCGGCTGAGCCTCGGACTGACCTCCGAGGCCTCAGGCCTGTCGCCTTGTCTTATTTCCTCAGGATCGCATCAATGAGCGGACCATCCGACTACAAGCCGAGCCATCCAGCCTTGCAATGGTTCGAGCGGCGACTCCCGCTTTTAGGTCTCATGCATTCATCGTTCGTGGCTTATCCGACGCCGCGCAACCTGAACTACTGGTGGACGTTCGGCGCCATTCTTTCCCTGATGCTGGGCGTCCAGATCCTGACCGGTGTGATCCTGGCGATGCACTACACGCCAAACGCGGATCTCGCCTTCCACTCGGTCGAACACATCGTGCGCGATGTCAATTACGGCTGGCTGCTGCGCAACATGCACGCCGCCGGCGCGTCGATGTTCTTCTTCGCCGTCTACATCCACATGTTCCGCGGCCTTTATTACGGGTCGTACAAGGAGCCGCGCGAGGTGCTCTGGATTCTCGGCGTCATCATCTATCTCTTGATGATGGCGACCGGCTTCATGGGTTACGTGCTGCCGTGGGGCCAGATGAGCTTCTGGGGTGCAACCGTCATCACCAATTTGTTCTCCGCCGTTCCGTATTTTGGCGAGAGCATCGTGACATTGCTCTGGGGCGGTTATTCCGTCGGCAACCCGACGCTGAACCGCTTCTTCTCGCTGCACTATCTGTTGCCGTTCGTGATCGCCGGCGTGGTCGTGCTGCACGTCTGGGCGCTGCACGTGGCGGGTCAGAACAACCCGGCCGGCGTCGAAGCCAAGACCGAAAAGGACACGGTGCCGTTCACGCCGTATGCGACGATCAAGGACATGTTCGGCGTCTCCTGCTTCCTGATCTTCTACGCCTGGTTCATCTTCTACATGCCGAACTATCTCGGCGACGCCGACAACTACATTCCGGCCAATCCCGGCGTGACCCCGGCGCACATCGTGCCGGAGTGGTACTACCTGCCGTTCTACGCGATCCTGCGCTCGATCCCGAACAAGCTCGCCGGCGTGACAGCGATGTTCTCGGCGATCGTCGTGCTGCTCTTCCTGCCTTGGCTCGACAGCGCGAAGACCCGATCGTCCACGTATCGCCCCTTGGCCAAACAGTTCTTCTGGATCTTCGTCATCGTCTGCGTTCTTTTGGGCTATCTTGGGTCGCAGCCGCCGGAAGGCATCTATGTGATCGCCGGCCGCATCCTGACCGTCTGCTACTTCGCTTATTTCCTGATCCTTCTGCCGCTCCTGAGCCGGATCGAGAAGCCGCGGCCGGTGCCGAACTCGATCGCCGACGACGTGCTGGCGAAGCATGGCGGAAGGGCCACGACCACCGCAACGGCTGCGACCGCCGTGATCGCGCTGCTGCTCGCGGGCGGACTTGTCGTGGGCAGCGCGCAAAACGCGCGCGCCGAGGAGCAGGAGTCCCCGCCGTCGCTGAAATGGTCGTTCGCAGGCCCCTTCGGCAAGTTCGACCGGGGCGCGCTGCAGCGCGGCCTGAAAGTCTACAAGGAAGTCTGCTCCAACTGCCACGCGCTGTCCTATATCGCGTTCCGCAATCTCGCCGATCCCGGCGGGCCCGGCTATTCGGTGGCGCAGGCGACGGCCTTTGCATCCGATTACAAGATCAAGGACGGCCCGAACGATCAGGGCGAAATGTTCGAGCGGCCGGGCCGGACCGCCGACTATTTCCCGCAGCCATTCCCGAACGAGCAGGCGGCACGGGCGTCCAATGGCGGTGCGGCGCCGCCCGACCTGTCGCTGATCACCAAAGCGCGTTCCTACGAACGCGGCTTCCCGTGGTTCATCTTCGACTTCTTCACGCAATTCCAGGAACAGGGGCCGAACTACGTCGCCGCTATCCTGCAGGGCTTTGAGGACAAGCCGCCGGCGGGCGTCGCGATCCCGAACGGGTCCTACTACAACAAGTATTTCCCCGGGCACGCCATCAAGATGCCGAAGCCTCTGAGCGACGGCCAGGTCACCTTCGACGACGGCTCGCCCGCGACGGTCGCTCAATATGCCAAGGACGTCACGACCTTCCTGATGTGGTCCGCCGAGCCGCATATGGAAGCGCGCAAGCAACTCGGGTTTGAGGTCTTCGTAGTCCTGATCATTTTCGCGCTGCTGATGTACTTCACCAAGAAGAAGGTCTGGGCTGACGCGCACTGACGTTCGTGACGGCGATGTGAACGCGAGTAAGCCCCAGCGGGGCCTTTTTTGTTTTTTTTGAATTTCACGTCATTCCGGGGCGATGCGATAGCATCGAACCCGGAATCTCGAGATTCCGGGTCTGGTCCTTCGGACCATCCCGGAACGACGGAGTATGATTGCGTCTTGACCGCACAGCGGACAAGATGGAGGCCAATCGTACCCCCCTAAAGAAACCGTCGGAGGAACCCATGGGCACCAGCATCACGTTCAAGCGTCCGGACGGCAAGGAGGCCTCCGGCTATCTCGCCAACGCCGCCCGCGGCAACGCGCCGGGCGTGGTGGTGATCCAGGAATGGTGGGGGCTCTCGGAGCAGATCAAGGGGCTGTGCGACCGCTTCGCGGTGGCCGGCTTCGACGCGCTGGCGCCCGACCTCTACAAGGGCAAGGTCGTGCCCTATCACGATATGGACGCGGCGGGCAAAGAGATGAACTCGCTGGATTTCATCGATGCCACCACGCAGACCGTGCGCGGCGCCGTGCAATATCTGGCGCGGAACGGCGCCAAGGTCGGCCTTACCGGCTTCTGTCTTGGCGGCGCGGTGACCATCATCGGCGCCGCCAAGATTCCGGAGCTCACGGTGGGCGTGGTGTTCTACGGCATTCCGCCGGAGCAGGCCGCCAAGCCCGCGGATATCAAGATTCCGCTGCAGGCGCATTTCGCCAACACGGACGACTGGTGCACGCCACAGGCGGTCGATGCGTTCGAGAAAGCCATGAAGGACGCGGGCAAATCGCTTGAGCTCTTCCGCTATGACGCCGAGCACGCTTTCGTCAACGAGCAGCGCATGGCGGTGCATGACCGCCAGGCCGCCGAATTGGCCTGGGGCCGCGCGACAGAGTTTTTCAGGAAGCATCTGGGGTGACACTGCCGGGCGCGCGGCAGCTCGCGTTCCGCTGCGAGCTGTAATATAGTCTGCCCATGACGAAGGTCCTGGAAGACGCCATCGAAAAGGTGAGGAAGTTGCCGGAAGACCGGCAAGCCTGTGTCGCCGAGGTGCTGGAGCAGATCGCCGCCGCCGGCAGCGATGTGTTTACGGTGCCTGAGGGGCATCGGGCGGCCGTGCTCGAAGGCCTTGAGCAAGCCGAGCGCGGGGCGTTCATGAGTGACGACGAAATGGCGGCGCTCTGGAAGAAGTGTGGTCTGTGAGGCTGCGGTACGCGCCGCGTGCCCACACCGACATCAACCGCATCCACGAATACATTGCACAGCACAATCCAGGCGCGGCGACGGCCGTCATACGCCAAATCCGTTTGACGAGCCAACTGCTCGCGCGACACCTCGCCTCGGGCGGGAGACCGACGTTCCCGGCGTTTACCGCACTCCATCCCACCACGGACAGGTTCCCGGCATCAGCTTGTAATTGACCTCCATCACCTGCACCGGCGCGCGCAGGCCCGCAGCCGCCGCGCGCATTCGCATCTCGCGCGCCACTTCGCGGTCGGCCGGCGGCAGCCAGACACGTTCATGGCCCCACAGGCTCGGGCCGTCCTGCAGTTCATGGGTTTGCCAGCTTGCGGGATCGATCTCGCGGCCGCCCCAGCCGCATTCGATCATGAACGACGACGGCGTCCTGGCGTAGAACGATGTCATCAAATCGTTGGTGTGACGGCCGAGCGTGACGCTGACGCACCCTTCGCGGCTCAAGGCGACATCGTAGGACTGGCCGACATCGTCGAGCGAGAACAGTTCCACCATCAGATGATGCATTCCGGTGCGGCCGGTTTCGATCAGCGCCAGGCTGTGGTGCCGCGCATTGATGTGAAAGAAATAGGCGCGAAACGGTTTCTGCATGTAGTCGGAGAGCCCGAAGCCGAGCACGTCGACATAGAACGGCATCATGGTGTCGATGTTTTCGACCGTCAGCACGGCGTGGCCGAGGCCGAGCGGGCCGGTGCGGAAACCGGAAATCGAACGGCCGGGACTGAACGGCGTCTCGTCGATCTCGGCGCCGTAAAATGCCTCCAGCCGATTGCCCGCCGGATCCCGAAACGAAATCAGCCCGCGGACACGCCTGTTGTCGGCCAGCGCCTGAGGTTCGGCGGTAACATCGACCTCGGCCTTTTCCAGCCGGGCCGCGAGCGCCTGCAGCGCCGCCGCGTCGGCGACCTCCCAGCCGAAGAAGCGCGCGCCGTCGGGCATCGCGCGGTCGATGACGATGCGCTGCTTGCGGTCGTCCATCCGGAACGCCAGCAGCGAGGTGCCGCGCTCCACCGCCTGCAGGCCGACCATGCCCGTGCCGAACTGCCGCCAGTCGTCGAGGTCAGCCGATCCAAACCCGGCATATCCCAGAGCCTGCAACATCGTCCGCCTCCACCTCTGGTTAATGTTAAGCTTCGGGTCGGGAGCGCCTGAATCCTACGCATATTTTCCGCACTTCAACACCAAAAGATGCGCCCGAAATCGGCCGCCCGTCGGCCTACCGGCCGATATCCTCCCTTGACGAGGCCGCTTGGCCATGGTGTCTACGTGGTGCATGAACACCGTCGTCCGCCGATCCCGTCTTTGGTGGCCCACCTTCTAAAGGTGGCCGGTGCGATTTTCATTTTCCAAGATCGTTCGAGGCCGTCATCGCAGCGCGACGGCCTTTTCTCGTTTGTCCTGTGTGGCGTTCCCTCGGCAAGTAGCGTGTTGCCGTTAAAGCTGCTGCCATAACCCCAGTGAAATCAGATTTCCATGTGGCTCTAGCGGCAATACGGTAAGTTTCGTAAGAGGATCACATGAACAGGACAGTGTTCTCGCTGCCGGCCCATAGCCAATATCGCACCCGCGGCGGGCTTGAGGTGTCGCGGGTGGTGGAGCAATTCAGCGGCGGTGCCAACCGGCTCGACGACCTGATCGAGCTGCTCGATCGCCGCCGCGGCGTGGTGCTGTCGTCCGGTACCACGGTGCCGGGCCGCTACGAGAGCTTTGACCTTGGCTTCTCCGATCCGCCGCTGCGGCTGGAGACCACAGGCTCCGACTTTTCGCTGGAGGCGCTGAGCGCGCGCGGCGAGGTGTTGATCGCCTTCCTCGGCGATGCCTTGCGCGAGCCCTGCGTCGTCGTCACCGAGAAGAGCCCGACCCGTCTTGCCGGCCATATCGTGCGCGGCGAAGCCCCGGTCGACGAAGACCAGCGCACCCGCCGCGCCAGCGTGATGTCGCTGGTGCGCGACCTCGTCGCGGCGCTCGGCGCCAACGACGATCCGCTGCTCGGCCTGTTCGGGG
>WNGI01004465.1_pt1 | contig 12529 bp, 12 predicted proteins | sample 5400621 | NCBI WGS metagenome assembly WNGI01 (sample SAMN13153374, study PRJNA577476) | soil metagenome | isolation source: 20 cm soil or saprolite under Garry oak tree replicate 1 | place: USA:California | collected 2016-06-15 | reverse complement strand
GATAAGCAAGACTCGCTTGGTTTCCATCAGCATCTCCTCGCCTTGGAATGGGTAATTTGGAATTATTCTGGGATTTCCATTTTGGCATCCTAGACGCCAAACAGCCTACACCCAATCGCATCCGCTCGTACTTTTTTTCATCCTTTCCATGTCGAGCGACTCCGGCGGCCCACGAAGGGGCCAGCCGCGCGCCTTCCGGGTACAGGAAAACCAGGAGCTGCCTTATTTTGGAGCGATTCTCCGACATCTCTCCGTCTTCACTGATTTCGACGTATTCGCTTGCCAGCCGCTGGACCTATCCAGTCAGCAGCGGCGGCGCAGCGATCCGCGCCACCATGCTCCCAAACAGCCGCCTCGTCAGATGACTTTCCGCCAGTAACAACCAATAGTATCGAGCGTGCTGGACCAATCGGCCGCCGTCCATTTGGAGGATTGAGATGCGGATTCCAAGGCACCTTGTTGCGTTGAGTTAGCCATCTGCGGCAAAGCTGATGCAGGCGCCACAATCATAGGAAGGATAAGAAACGAACACGGATGGCGCGGTTTCATTCTGATGACTGAGTTCGGAAATACTACACCTAATCGGGTTAGTCGGATGGTCTACGACCAATGCCACCTCCCGAGAAACGGAATGTGGAACGGCCAAGGGTTGGTTGCTATGGACTCGCGCACGCCGACAGGTCCGCGCTCTGGGGCCTCGGTGCGGGTGCTAGAGCATCCGCTTTCCCGTTCCGGTCACATCGGAAAAAGTGCTGCAGCCTTGCCTTTATTCGTTTCTTGCTTTAACTGCCTCCGCCAGAGGTCTTGAAACATCTCCACGGTCGCCGAACCTTGCCCGACGCTCCAGATGCCGGTCAAGGCAACGGACCGAAAGTCTAATGGTCATATGCCGCCCTTCAGCCGGAAAATGAATGCCGGAGAAAACCCTATGGCATGGTTTTATGAAATCCGCAATTCAAACAACGTTGTGGCAGAAACGGGGAAAGGTTTTGCTACGCATAAGGCGGCTATACAGGCGGCGGAAACATGCGTATCCGGCCCTTCAGGGGTTAAAACCCCTGAAGAAAACGCAGACTTTATGTCGTGCCTAAAGGCACGACCCACAAAACTTAAGACTTTTTCCGCAACCTGTAGAGCCGCTAGTAGAAAAAAGGCAAGAGAACTGAAAGCTGCGGATTCATTGCCGGGTGGCGGAGTTGGACCGTGGGAACTGGGCAAGATTCCGAAATGCCGACTCGGTAAGCCGCGTCGGAGTGCGCAACCTCAAGACAATTCGGCTCAAACAGCCTTCCGCCTCGCCATCTTCTGTGCCATGAACAGCACCATTCCCAGGGCACCGCTATCCATGCGGCTGAATAATCGGCGGAACTTAGCAAGCAGGCGTGCATCCTTACCCTTGCTACCCCATGTCATGTCGGCACGGGCTTTGCGTTTCGGGAAATTCGGCAGCTTGGGCAGCTTTGCGCCGTCGTAGAAAAGTACGTACATCGGGACTTCGAGGGCACGGGCGAACTTCTCCAGAGTCTCGACAGCCGGAACTGTGTGTCCGTTTTCGACACGCGAGATGTAGCAGCGAAGCAAGCCCGTTCTTTCCTCAACCTCGCCTTGTGAGAACTTCTTTTCCTCACGCAACGCGCGCAAACGCTCTCCAATTATCATGGCTTAATCCCCCCGTAGCATAAATGAGTAAGCAACCATTGATTCTTCTGTACGAAGGCATAGTAAATCATTCTGTGCCACAGGTTGAGCATTCCCGCTCGACTTCGAAACTCTAGCTAGGGGTTTTGGAGATGAAGTTGCGGCTGGTTTGGGTGCTAGAAATTTTGCCAGATACCAGCGCTGCCCCGCGAAGACACGTTGGAATCTGAAAGATGGCGCCTTGTACAGTTTCTTTCCTGTCGCTGGTTCGTACGTTTTCTTGTTCGAAGGCTTTGAGTTGTCCAAAATAATCCCCTCGTATTGAATACCTGTCGATTCAAAAAACGCCAGGCAACTTCTGCGGAATAACGGGGATTTAGTCAGCGAACAAATCCTCAAGAAGTTTTTGGTCCTCCGGCGCAATGGCTGTGAAGGCGATTCCCATGCCGATATCTGGTCGGCCGTACATCACCTTGCCAAACGCTACTATTTGCTTCTCTCCGTAGGCCACCTTGAGCATGACTTTGGTTCCTACCGGGAAAGGGGTCGCTGTGTTCACGCCGCATCCGTAGACGCTTAAATCTTTGGTGCGCTCCTTAATCTGAATCCCCGATTCCAAATCGGTGAGTTCTACATCAACAGAGAGTGGGTGACGCAGGGCCCGGCGAGGAGATTGAGCCTCCATGCCATGTCTTTCAACCATCCCACCCCCTGTTTCTCGCGTGTGATGAACTCATTCTGTGTTCCGGTGTGGGAAGTCTCTGAGGTGCCCGTCTCGCTCGATTCCACACACGGCGCGCGCATTTGCGGGCAGTGTCCCCAGATCCCCGAGTTTGGAAAAAACCGCATTTATTCCAAACGATAGGGCTTCCTTCTCTACCTGAATATTGCGCTCTGCTGTCAGCATGAAGATCGGCAATCGAGGCATGATTTCCCAAAGTTGCTGAGCCAATTGCAATCCGTTCATTTCTGGCAAGGAGCAGTCCAGGATTGCCAAGTGTGGCGATAAACGGCGTGCTTTATCGATAGCTTCGGTGCCGCCTGATGCTTCTATGCAAAAGTCGAAGCCTCCGCCTTGTTCAAGGAGCGTACGAAGAAATGCGCGGAGAGAATCATCGTTGCCCACGATGAGTACGGTAGAAATGTTTCCCTCCGTTCTGGGCGCATCCGTGGATAAGCCTTCCGATCAGCGCGCAGAGACTATGCATCGGAGCGGATTCACCGACCAGCGCGCAAAAGCCCGTTTTACTGAACATTTTCACGCGGTGGGTTCGCGTGGGGGCTCCATTTGCTCCAGTTTTCTTTATTCGTTTACGTGACCGGCGTGATATTTAATTGTGAAGCGATGTCGGTTCAATACCGCAGAATACGTAGCGGGATTCACTACGCAACAATCCAGGCAGAGGACCTATTACCACCAACAAAGATCACGCGGGGAAATCCTGCTATAATAACGGCGGCTTAAATGATCAATCATCGTCGTTGACAACAACCTCCGATGCCCTTCACCGGGATGCTCACCTGTATCTTGCCCGACCCTGTGCCCTACCATTGGCCGACCGGATTCTTGTCACTTGTCGCCGCGCTTCTCGCTTCCCTCGTCGTGTTGTTTGTAGCTATTCAGAAAAAGATGGACCGCGTTCGTACGCTGACTGGCCGATGTACACCCCGCGCTCGGTCCGGAGGAGGGGCACCATGAGCGATACCGGGCCTAAACCGCGCAAAATCGGTACTGACGAGGCATCGAATGCCATCGGAGAGAGCTTGCGGCTCATCATCGACACAATTCCCACCATGGTCTGGAGCGTTCGGCCTGACGGCGCTGTCGATTTCGTCAATCAGCGCTGGCTGGACTATACGGGGCTTACTTTGGAGGAGGAAGTCGAAGACCCAACGCGCGCACTTCATCCCGAAGACCTTCCACGTGTCATGGAAAAGTGGCTCGTGGATATGGCCGCCGGGAAACCTTCCGAGGATGAAATGCGGTTGCAGCGGGCTGACGGTGAATATTGCTGGTTCCTGGTTCGCACGGCGCCTCTGCGCGACGAGCGGGGAAACATTGTTAAATGGTACGGCGTATCGATCGATATTGAGGACCGCAAGCGGGCGGAAAGCCAGTCGCGGACTCTGCTCGATGCCATCCCTCAGCAAATCTGGAGTGGCCCGGCTGACGGCACACTTGACTATTGCAATGAGCGTTGGCGCTCGAACATGGGACTAAGGCTCGAAGAATTACAGGGCGACGGCTGGCAGAGCGTTCTTCATCCCGACGACCGGGAGAGGGTGCTAAGAGCCTGGCACATGTCGGTGGCAAATGGCACGCCCTACGAACAGGAAGAACGACACCGCGGGGCCGATGGTCGATATCGTTGGTTTCTGTCGCGTGGCGTGCCGCTGCGCGATGACGACGGACGGATTTTTAGGTGGTATGGGACAAACACAGATATTGAAGACCGAAAGCAAACCGAAGAGGACCTACTACACCTCTCCGGACAACTTTTGCGGTCGCAAGACGAGGAGCGACGTAGGATCGCGCGGGACTTACACGACTCGACGGGGCAAAATCTCGTCGCGCTGGCAACGATGCTTGGTCGTCTCAGTAACTCAGTTCCTTCGGTTGGACGAAAATCACGTACTCTGCTTTCTGAATGTATCGCATTGGCCGACCAGTGTATCCGCGAGGTCCGCACGCTTTCTTACTTGTTACATCCACCCTTGTTGGATGAAGCTGGATTGGAGGACGCGATTCGTGAATATGTGACGGGCTTCACCAAGCGGAGTGGAGTCCAGGTGGAATTGGAGATGTCACCGCGTCTTGGCCGGATGGCACGAGATGTCGAGATGGCGCTATTCCGAGTAGTCCAAGAGAGCCTCACCAACATCCAGCGACATTCTGGGAGTCAGCAAGCCAAGATACGAATGGATCGCAACCCGGATCTCACGCTGGAAATTAGCGACTTGGGTCGTGGAGTCTCTGCCAGTGTCAAAAGGGTGAAAGAGGAGGCCCGGTTCGAGGTTGGTGTTGGCATGCTTAGCATGCAGGAGCGGGTGAAGCTGATCGGCGGGCGGCTTGATATTGTTTACACCAGTCGTGGCACGACAGTGCACGTGACAGTCCCTCCCGGGGGGAAAGAACATGAAGAAACTTCGAATTCTGATCGCTGACGATCATGGGTTGGTGCGGCGTGGAGCGCGGGAGGTTCTCCACTCACAGCCCGGCTGGAAAGTAGTTGGCGAGGCAGCGAATGGCCGTGAGGCAGTACAAAAAGCTATAGAACTGAAACCGGACGTTGCAGTCGTTGATATCGGGATGCCTGAACTGGATGGAGTCGAGGCTGTGCGTCAGATCCGGGATTCAGTTCCGGAAACCAAAGTCCTTGTGCTCACGATGCATGAGTCAGACCAGATGGTCCGCCGCGCACTAGATGTCGGAGCTCTCGGATACCTTTTGAAGTCGGATCTCACGGACTGCCTCCCAAAAGCCGTGAAAGCCATAGCTGAGGGTAAGCGGTTCTTGACGCCAAAAGTGTCCGAAATTGTACTGGAAGGATTTCTCCACACGGGAGGCCAGGATGGGCAAAGGGAGCGGACAGGTGCCCGATTAACTCCTCGTGAGTTTGAAATCGTCCGCCTCCTGGCCGAAGGGAAAACGAATAAGCAGATCGCAGCCGCGCTGCAAATCGCTGTCCGGACGGCTGAGACGCACCGAGCTAAAATCATGTTCAAACTCGGCTTCCACTCTTCCAACGAACTTGTCCGGTACGCGATTCGAAGCAAAATCGTCGAGCCCTAACTCGTCTTCCGAGCGTAACGTTTCAAGCAGGACGGTAAGGATGCAGCGAAACTGCTGCATATCGGCGCACCCTGTTGTTTCCCAAAGGTAGCTTCCCTGATCCGACCAAGTCATCGCAGTTCGCTCCATGTCTCAGCGCATAATTTTGCAGTCTTTCGCGATCACAAGCCATATCGAATCGAATCTTCGGGCAGCACTGACGTCCAGTGCTTGGTAAACGCATTATAAAAGGACGGCCCTTTGGAGTAGGTTTTGATCGTTTGCATCAACGCCTAGTGAAAGGAACACTGTCATGAATGACGCCAAGTATATTGGGCTGGACGGCAAGACCATTTCCCCTGTGCTTTACCATCGAGGGGAAAACATTTCTCTCGATATCCCTTTTTATAGAACGGTATCAGCGGAAGGTGGGAAATTTTCCCCTGGCGCTTTGGCCACATCATGGGATGGTCCGCCGCAGGAGCTATGTAGCTGCGTAGATCTCGCCAAAAAGGGGCAGCCAGCGCACCCGATAGGCGGAATGACGGTTTCATATCGGAATGGAAAGGGACAAGCTTCCATCGTCATTGGATGGAATTTTTGAACAAATCGGCGGTCCGGGTGCTATTTTTCTGCATTCGTCGTAATTGGGGGATGAAACTTCTAACTCGGAGGACTGTTAGGTAGCAAACTTTAACGAAGAAGGGAAGAAAAAATGAGTATCAATGCATTAGCAAATGCTGCGGCAGCTCGTCGTCCTGATTTTTTCCCACTCGACAAGGTTCCTGAAGGACTACAGGAGATCGCAAAAGCCGCGGCAACGTCGCCGACTGCCGAGCCGCAAGCACCCAGTGGCGCAGCGTCTCGAGGAACTTCGACTCAGATTGATACAGCCTTGCACGTGCTTTTCGGCTATATACCCACAGAGGTCCTCACGCTGTATGTCGCCGTGTTGGCTGCGGTTCAGCGGCCGAACGAGGTAACATCCGCCGACTGGATTGCCTTCTGGAGCTTTCTTGTGGCTACGCCGATCGTTGTTTGGTTGGTCTACGGTGCGAAGGTCAAGGCTGCGAACAAAACATTGCCACTCGCGGTTGGCGCGTGGCCACTTTGGGAGATGCTGGCGGCCACTGTGGCCTACTGTGCCTGGGCGTTCGCGTTGCCAAATACCCCGTTTAGCGAGTTTTCCTGGTATTCATCTGGACTATCTGGAGTCGCCGTATTGGTGGCATCAACATGCCTTGGTTTGTTGGGGCCGTTCTTCCAAAGCACACTCAAGATAACATGAGGGCTAGCCCTTACATCGACGCATGGTGTCAGGCCAACTTAAGTGGCAGGCTCAATCTTCTTCAAGTATTCCTCTAACTTGCTGTTCACTCGTTGCCTGTCCAAGTCGTGATGAATCCGGTTGCGGCGGTTCGGACATGTCACTCCCATCCAACTGGGTCATCGGGATAAGAATCTTGATCTGTATTGATTGATTCTCTTGAGGGCCCCATTTCCAGGTTCTGGAAATATTTCTATTTGCGCAGGGCGGCTTGAGCGCCTGGGTGTCCCCATTGATCCCACGAAAAAACGGCGCACCTTGGCGGGCCACTCTCCCCATAATATCGGCCGGTTCTGCGGAGGGAGCGATTTTTCACTTATTTTCCAATTTTTTGTCCTCAGCAGGGTGTCGATTGAAGATGGTGCAATTCAAGAAGCGCAATCAGCCTCCCTGGGGGCCTGGTTCCAAGCTTCTAGATAATGACCAAATCGTCTTCCAGGGTTGTTTAATCGACAGCGTGGTTCGGTCCGCCGAATCCCACATTCCGAGATGACGACTCCTCGGGAAGTGACGAATGACGTTCATCAAAACTGCTTCGTTTATCGGTTCTAAAACGTGTCTTCGCAACGGGATCTTGCAAATGCCAATGGTGCTTCCGCGGATTGCGAATTATATGATCGACTAATGCAAACCTGCGAGAAAGGCACGCATTTCTCGCAGCACATCTGCCTCGTTCGACAAAAAGACGTAATGATTAGCACGCGGCAATATGACCACACGCGCGGAAGGCACGCCACTTTCAAACGCCTCTGCTTGTTCCTCGGTCTCAGCCGTTGGAATGGCCTCGGCCACGGCTCGCTCGGCAGGGGTATTGAAAATGTCGAAAGCGTAGGGTGAGGGATCGTGAGGGTTTGCATAAATCGCAAGAACAGGAACCCGAATATCCGTGTATTTCTGTTCGCCTGCGATGATCGCTTGACCAACGCTTGGTTGATCCAGGCGCTTTCCAAAGCTTCGGGACTCGCATTGGGACAGGCGGGGCCCTGTCCCGAACCCCTGGGCTCGACCAAAGAGAGTATCGTGCGATGGAATCCTTCCAGGGGTGTAAAATCTGTGGCTGCTGAGACCTAAAACGGGTATTCCGGGTGAATCGTAACCGCCGCGCGCTAGGCAGTTGGCCTGACCGTAGACGCGCACTGAGGAGGAGACGTGAGACTTCGGTTGAAGGTCACCTCTCTGTGCTTCTCGCTCTTAAGCTTCTTGTCATCGGCGGTGTACGCCCAAGACGGCGCCGTCCTTTTCAAAACGTATTGTGCCACCTGCCACGAGGTCGCCGCTAATTCGCCGGCACCGAGCCCAGACATTCTGAGGCAGATGCGCCCCGAGCAGATTCTCGAAGCGCTGGAGAAGGGGGCGATGAAAGCGCAGGCCGCCGAGCGAAGCCGCGCGCAGCGGCGCGCACTTGCAGAATACCTTTCCGGCGAACAATTCGGGGGTGAACCCCTGAATCCGATTCCCGAGTCGGCATTTTGCGACAGCGCCGTCGGGTCGATTCGCGATTCGCTATCCGGGTCGGCCTGGAACGGCTGGGGAGCCACGATCACGAACACGCGCTTCCAGCCGGCGAGCGCCGCTGGAATGACAGTGGATGACGTCCCGCGCCTGAAACTGAAATGGGCGTTCGGGTTCCCTGGAGCGAGTTCGGGGGGGACGCAGCCCGTTGTCGTCGGAGGGCGCGTCTATGTGGGAGACGCCGAAGGGGACCTGTTCGCGCTCGATGCGCGGACCGGCTGCATTCACTGGACGATCGAGGTGGAGGCCGGCATCCGAAGCGCCATCACCATCGGGAAGCGAGGCGCCGGTGGGTTGGCGGCCTATTTCGGTGACCAATCGGCCAACGTGTACGCCGTGGACGCGGAATCAGGGAAGACGCTGTGGAAGGCCAAAGTGGACGACTATTCACGGGCCGGCATCACGGGAGCGCCTCAGTCGTATGCAGGGCGTTTGTACGTGCCGATTTCATCGCGCGAAGAATCTCAAGCGGGAGATCCGACATATCCATGTTGCAGGTTCCGGGGGAGCGTGGCGGCCCTCGACGCCGCGACCGGTAAACGAATCTGGAAGACCTATACGATTCCAGAGGAGGCGATCCCCACGCAGAAGAACCGGGCCGGGACCCAACTTTGGGGGCCTTCTGGAGCGGCGGTTTGGAACGCGCCCGTCATCGACGTCAAGCGTAACTTGCTCTATATCGGAACGGGCAACAACTACTCTCCCCCCGCGATTGGCGCTTCGGATTCGATTGTTGCCCTGGACATGAAGTCCGGAAAGATCAAATGGGTTCGTCAGGAAACAGAGAATGACATCTGGAACGGGAGCTGTCGGCGGCCCGATCGTGAGCCAGCGGTCTGTCCTGAGGCGGATGCGCCCGACTTCGACTTTGGGTCCTCCCCGGTCCTCGCCGAATTGAAGAGCGGACGACAGATGTTAATTGCGGGAAACAAATCAGGAATGATTTGGGCCCTCGATCCTGATCAGCGAGGGAAATTGATTTGGGAGCAGCAGGCCGGAAAAGGAAGCAGCGGAGGCGGTGTTCTGTGGGGACTCGCAGTGGATGGCGAAAACGTTTACGTGCCCAACGGCTTCTTTGATCAGGCGAGTGCCGATGCGAGTGGTGGGATGGCGGCGCTCCAGCTTAGCGATGGACACGCGATTTGGAACACTCCGAACCCGCCGTGCGGAGAACGAAAACCCTGCAAACCATCCCACCCGGCGGCAATCACCGCGATCCCGGGAGTTGTGTTTTCAGGAACCATGGACGGCCAATTGCTTGCCTATTCGGCGCAGACCGGCAAAATCATCTGGGAATTCAATTCGGTTCGAGACTACTCCAGTGTGAACGGGGTAAAAGCCAATGGAGGTTCGCTAAGCAATGCCGGCCCAACGGTTGTGGGCGGAATGCTCTTTACGAACTCCGGCTACTCTCATCACGGAGGTGTCATCCCCGGCAATGTTCTCCTCGCGTTTTCAGTGGAGTGATAACGTCTTCCAAGTAGGAGGTGGCCATGTCTAGAGTCCGCAGAGTGAGGACAATGGAAATAATGCGGCGTTGGGTAACGGCTGGATTGCTTGTGGGATTATTGGGGGTTGCTCTTTTGGTCTCCACTCGTCCGGTGAAGGCGCAGTCTGCGGTTCAGGGCTTGCGGCTTTACGTGATGGACGGCGGAAGTATCATAATCGACGCCCCGGAAAAATTCGGCCTCACGAGGGAGCAAGTGAAAAATAGCAATATGTCTTGTCCAGTCTATTTGATCGTGCACCCCCGAGGGACTCTGCTTTTTGACACCGGCCTCGGCGACCGCTATGTCGGCCGTCCCTTCAATGAAGCGGTGCTTGGCGACCCGCCTGATCTTCCCGCTTTTGCGTCCTTCGTCCTCGTGACCAAGACGGTGAAAGGTCAGTTGGACGCGATAGGATACCAGCCGTCGAAGATCGATTACCTGGCGTTGTCGCATCCGCACGCGGATCATATCGGCAACGCCAACGATTTTGCGGGCTCGACGTTTCTAGTTCACAAAGGTGACTACGACATGATGTTTGGCCCGGACGTGAAGATCAACCCCGCGTATGCCGCTCTCAAGAACAGCAAAACGAAGATCATCGAAGGCGATTACGACGTGTTCGGTGATGGTACAGTCATGCTCAAATTCACACCCGGTCATACACCCGGGCACCAGTCGCTATACCTGAAGCTCGCGAGGACCGGTGGCGTCGTACTGAGCGGCGACCTTTATCACTATCCCGAGGATCTCAAGCTAAATGCCATGCCGGAACGCGAAAAGGGACCGGGGGTGACGGAGGCCTCTCGGAAGGCGCTCGATGCTTTCTTGAAGGAAGTCGGCGCGCAGTTGTGGATCGGGCACGACATCAATTTCTTTTCCAAGCAAAAACACGCTCCAGAGTATTACGACTAGTATTAGCCCTGTTCATGCCGGACAAGTAGCCGGTCGCCGCGTTGTTTGCAGAAAGCTTTGCTCGACAACAGGGCTCACTCCGATATCGTCAACAACCGAGCCTAACCGCCAATCATGCTCTTGGCGGCGGCAATTTAGGGTTTTGGAATTTTGCTGCGGTGCGGGAACGTCTCTTCACTCAAGAAGCTGGCTCAGCAATTGCGCACCGATGGGAATGGGTGTACATTTTGGGTCGGCCGGAAACTCAAAACGGAAATTCTGGATGACCATGCTACCGATGGAGCGTATCGCCTACTCGGCTATCAAAGACCGACCGCGGCTCGCGTTACCCGGCGGCGCCCGCCTTGTTGTATGGGTCATTGTGAATATTGAGGAGTGGAATCCGCGCGAGACTATGCCACGAACCGTCCTCACTCCGCCTGCTGGTGGCTCGCCGATGCCCGATATTCCGAACTGGGCGTGGCACGAATATGGCAATCGCGTTGGCTTCTGGAGAATGCTGGAAGTGCTCGATCGTTTCAACATTCGCGCGGCGCTCGCCATCAATGGCAGCGCCATCCAGGCCTATGAGCCGATCGCGCGTGCGGCACTGGCACGCGCATGGGAGTTCATTGGTCATGGCTTCGGCCAGAAGAACATGCAGAAGGTTCCCGACGAGCGAGCCGATATCGCGAAGACGACGGAAGTCATTCAGGCATTCACGGGGCGACGACCGCGCGGATGGCTTGGGCCTGGCTTGACCGAGACATGGGATACACCCGACATCCTGGCCGAAGAAGGCTATGAGTACGTCTGCGACTGGGTTCTGGACGACCAACCGGTTGTTCTGAACACGCGCAGCGGTTCACTCGTGAGCGTGCCGTACACGCAAGAATGCAACGATGTGGCGATGATCCTGATTCAGCATCACAAAGCGGCGGAATACAGGGACCGTGCGATCGATCAGTTTGAGCAGTTGTACTCCGACGCACACGACTCCGCGCGAATCATGGCGCTGGTCGTGCACCCCTACATCATGGGCGTACCGCATCGGCTGCGTTACTTCAGGGAAGCGTTGGAGCACATTCAGTCGCGGTCCGGTGTAGTGTTTTGGACCGGCGATCAGATTCTAGACTGGTATCTCGGTGCTCAAGTAAAGAGCGAGGCAGCCGCAAGGTAGTTCGTGGAACCGCCCCGAACTAGGCCACGCATCCTCGGCATCGCCATGTTTGGCGTGCTGCTCGCTTCGTACGCGATCAACGCCATGGACCGGCAGCTCTTCCCGCTGCTCGCTCCAGAAGTGCGCCGGCAGTATGGTTTTTCGCTCGCCGGTGTAGGTTTCCTGTCGACGGTCTTTACGCTGGGAATGGCGATCGCGGGGCTGCCCACCGGCTATCTCCTCGTGCGTTTCTCCCGCAAGACTGTATTGCAGGTCGGAATCGCCCTCTTCTCTGCAGGCACGGTGTTGACGGTCATCGCGAACGGTTTCTCGGACATGCTGATCTACCGCGCTGCCACCGGCCTCGGCGAGGCAATGCAACTGACCGTCCTTCTGGCCATCGCGGCCAACTACTTTGTCAGTCACCGCGCTGCCGCCTTGGGCTCGGTCAATTTTTCTTTCGGCGTTGGCGCCATCGTCAGCCCGATCTTGGGTGGAGCACTCCTGAGCGCCTATCGGAGCTGGCGGATACCAATGGTTGTCTTTGGGTTTCTCGGCTTCTTGGCGATTGCTGTGATCGCGATCAGCGTGGATCCGTGGTTCACCGAGAGCGAGACTGCCACCAACGAGCGAGCAGATCGCAGCGGAGCGTCGACGCTCGTCAACAGAAATACGATGCTTTTGACGTTGATGAGCCTGATCGGCGGCCTTGTCATTTACGGCTATCTGGGAATGTACCC
>WNGI01004464.1_pt1 | contig 12529 bp, 9 predicted proteins | sample 5400621 | NCBI WGS metagenome assembly WNGI01 (sample SAMN13153374, study PRJNA577476) | soil metagenome | isolation source: 20 cm soil or saprolite under Garry oak tree replicate 1 | place: USA:California | collected 2016-06-15 | reverse complement strand
GGGCCAGGGGGGAGCAAAAGGTTGACACCGATCAAAATTCCAGGGCCAGGCAGCCCGGGACGAGCAGCTCGCGGTTACCGGCTCAGAGGAGGCCCGCTCGCATCTGCTGCTTGAAGAAGTGGGCGTCGGCGACCGCCTCCGCGGCGGCCCCCTCCGCGGCGTCGCCGAAGCGTCTGAGGATCTCGTTGTAAACGTCGAGGGCCGCAGGGACCAGGCCGAGGGCCACGAGGATCATGCCCTCCTTGACGAGGGCGGTCGCCACCCACTCCTGCAGGACCGGGGCCCGGGCGTCGCCGAAGCGGACCAGCACGTCGTCGTAAGCCTCGAGGGCCTGGTTGATGCGGCCCATCGACACCAGCGCGACCCCCTTCTTGATCAGGGCATTGGCCACCCACTCCCGCAGGGTCGCCTCGCGGGCGTCGCCGAAGCGGGCGACGATCTCGTCGCAGGCTGCCACCGCCTCGTTCCCCAATCCCATCGTCGAAAGGATGGAGGCTCTTGCGAAGAGGCCATCCGCAACTCGCTCGCGAACGGCCGGCTCCCGAGCATCGCCGAATCCGGCGACGAGCTCGGCGTAGGCGTCCAGGGCGGCACTGGGCAGGCCCCGGTCCGTCAGGATCGCCCCCCTGCTGATGAGCGCATCGGCCACCCGCTGGCGCAGGGCCTCGTCCCTGGCGCTGCCGAAACGTTCAACGATCTCCTCGTAGGCGCCGAGCGCTTCCTCGAGGCGGCCCAACCGGCGCAGCGCGGCGCCCTTGCCGGTCATGGCCTCGGCCACCTGCCCCTTGGGGATGCGACCGGGAGGCTGCTCGAAGCGGCTGAGGAAATCGTCGTAGGCGTCCACCTCCTCATCGACCCGGCCCAACGCACCCAGTGCCACCGCGCGGCCGTAGAGCGCTCCCGCCACGGCCTCCATCGAGGCCGGCTCGCGGCCTTCGTCGAAGCGCTCGAGGAACGCGTTGTACGTCTGGAGCGCCTCCTCGGGACGGCCCATCGAACCCAACACCGCCCCCTTGCTGAAGAGGGCCCGCCCCACCTGCTCGCGAAGCCTCGTTTCCTCGGCCTCGTCGAAGCGCGACTGGATCTCCTGGTAGGTCTCCAGGGCCTCCTTGCCACGGCCCACCCGCGCGAGGATCTCGCCCTTGGCCACCAGCGCCCTTGCGACGTGCTCGTGCAAGGGCGCCTCCGTCGCCTCGCCGAACCGGGCGAGCAGGTCGTCGTAGGCCGCCAGCGCCTCGTCCGGCCGGTCCACGGAGCTGAGGAGCAAGCCTTTGTGGACGAGAGCATTTGCCACCTGTTCCTGCAGCCCGGGACCCTGCGCCTCACTCGGGGCCTCACCGAAGCGGGACAGGATCTCCTCGTAGGCCCTGAGCGCCGTGAGGACCCGGCCCTGGGCCGCGAGCACTGCTGCCTTGTTCGCCAGAGCCTTGGCGACCCACTCGGTCACCCGTCCGCCCGACGCGCCAAACCGGGCAACGACCTTGTCGTAGATCCCAATCGCATCGCCGGGCCGGTCGAGAGCCGACAGCACCACGCCTGCGCCGACGAGCGACTTTGCGACCAGTTTCTGCAGGACGGTCTCGGAGGAGGCACCAAAGCGTGCCAGGACCTCGTTGAAGGCGGAGAGCGCGTCGGCGGACCGGCCGAGGCCTACCAGCCCCTGAGCCCTGCCAATGAGCGCCCGGGCGACCAGTTCCCGGATGGCGGCCTCGGAGGAGCCACCGTAGCGAGCCACGAACTCCTCGTAGGCGGCGAGAGCATCCTGGGCCCGGCCGAGAGCTCCGAGAGCGACCGCCCGGTTGAACAGCGACGTGGCTACCGGTGCCTGCATCGCCTCGAGCGAGCCCCCCTCAGTCTCACTCTTATCCGGCGCCTTGAGGGGCGCCCCTTGATTCTTATCCGGCGCCTTGAGGGGCGCCTCGGTGCTGAATCGGCCCGCGACCTCGTCGAAGGCCTCGAGAGCCTCCTCGGGCCTGCCCATGGCGGCCATGGCCGCTCCCCTGTTGAAGAGGGACCTGGCCACCAGGTCGCTGAGCATCGGATCGGAGGTTCCGCTGAACTCCGCGACCACCTGGTCGTAGGCGGCGAGAGCGTCGGCGGGCCGGCCGAGAGCCGTGAGCATCAGACCCCTGCCGGACAGCGACCTCGCCCGCAACGCCCGAAGAGCCGGCCCGGCATCCGGACCCAGGCGGGCCAGAACGCCGTCGTAGGACTGCAGCGCCTCCTCGGGGCGGTCCAAGCCGGCCAGCACCTCACCCCGGTCGACGAGCGACGCCGCCACGATCTCCCGGAGAGCCGTCCCCTCGTGCCCCCCGAAGCGTGCAATGGCTACCTCGTAGGCTGCGAGAGCCTCCTCGGTCGATCCCATGGCTCGGGCAGCGGCTCCCTTGCCGGCGTAGGCCTGGGCCATGAGTTCGTCTGGAGGCGGTTCGGGAGCGTCTGCCAGGAGGGACAGCCCCGCATCGAACGCCTCGAGGGCCTCTGGGGCCCGACCCAGGCTTGCGAGAACCTCCCCTTTCCTGACCAAGGCTGTGGCGACCCGTTCTCGCTCGCGGGGGGCTGGCGCCCCGCCGTAGGCGGTGAGGAACGCCTCCCAGGCGGCAACCTCCTCCTCGGGACGGCCGAGGCCCCGCAGCGCCAGGCCGCGATGGAAGAGGGCGGCGGCAACCACGTCGCCCAGGGCCGCCTTCGGCTCTTCGCCGCAAGCGCGGAGCGCTGCGTCGAGTGATGCCAGTGCCTCGGCGTGGCGACCCGATGCCAGGAGCGTGAGGCCGAGGTGCAGGTGCGCCCGGCACGAGGTCGCTCGCGAAGCCCCGGTCGCTGCCTTTGTCCAGGCATCGACCGCCGCCGCAGGGTAACTCCGGACGTGGGCGGCGATGCCGATCTCGAAGGCCTCTTCCCCGTCTGCCCTGCCGAGCACGTAGGCCCAGGTCGCTTCCGGGATCGCCTGGAGCGCCGCGTCGACACCGGATCCCCCTCGGTCCACCCACTCGCGAACTGCACCGTTGATCTCCCAGGTCCCTTCGGTTCCGACCTCCGGCGGCATGAGGAGGGCGGCGTTGCCCTCGACCCTCTCCCGTGCTCGCCGCAACGCTCCGCCAAAGGCAGCCTGCGGGTCGTCGTCGGCTGCTCCGGGGCGCCGCAGGTACACCGTCGACAACTCGCGCAACTCGTCCTCGCTGACGGGTCGGGGAGCACCCGTCCGCCTCCAGTCGAGGGCCGCGGTGACGACCGAGGCCGTGTGCGGATCCTCCCTGAGGTAGTCCTTGAACCGGTTGACGACCGCGCTGGTCGAAGCGAAGTGCTGGCCGATCCCGGTGCCGAACTCCTGGCCCGGATAGAGGCGGGCCGCCCGCTCCTGCTCCGCCGGGCTCATCTGGGAAGGAACCGTCACCTCGAAAGCCGAGCCGAGGATCTCTCGCATTGACCGGCCGACCTCGCCCGTTGCGCTGAGGAGGGCCCCGGACTCCGTGAGGTTGAGGGTCGCCAGCACGACGACCGATTGACCAGTCGCCTTCGTTCTCACGCCCTCGAAGAGGGCCGGGCGAACCCCGGGAACCGTCAGGTAGCGGGCCAGGTCGTCGAGCCAGAGCAGGGCCGGGCGACCGTCCTCGACCGCCGCCTCGGCGGCGAGGAGATCGGGGAGCGCCCGGGGCGAGGCCGGGACGAGGAGGAGGGGCTCGGGCTCCATCCGGGTGGCAGCGGCGAATGCAGTCCGCGACTTGCCGGCATTGGAGGAGCCGGTGACGAGCACGAAGAGACTGGTGGCGAGCGCCTCGTCGAGCCAGGAATCGACATCTCGCTGGACGTAGGGAGGTGGCGCCTGGCCCGCCCGGTACGCGGCAGCGGTGGCTGAATCCAAGATCCCCAGGCCGGAACGCAATGGATGCACGCCCCGCACGAGCGGGGGCGGTGACAGCCTCAGGAGCGGGTAGGAGCCCTGCCGTGGCTCGACGGGTTGCTGTTCGGGTTGCTCGGCCGCTGGGTGGTCCCGCTGTTCGACTGGTTGCTCGCCTGGTTGCTCGGCGACGGGCGGGGGCTGGCGGGGGACACCACCCTGCGGGCGCTTGCGGATCAGGCTCCAACGCATGGGACCGACGAAGCCCTAGGGACGCAGCATCGGGACAGGCCCGCCTGGGCACCACCCAGGTCGCGCGCCGAGGCCGTCGTCGTCATGCCTGAGGCAGCGTGGGCAGCCGGCAACAGAGCCCGAGCAGGGATCGGTCGCAGGGGGCGTACCCAAGGCTGACCCCAACCGAGGACGCAGGAGACGTCCCCGGAAGGGCTCCCCCCTACGATCCTTCTTGTGCCGTGCGCGCCGAGGTGGGCAGCTCACCGGGACGCCGCGGGAGACGATCTCCCTCGCGCTGGACGAAGCTCTCCAGGGCCAGCTTGGCTTCGTGCAGCTCCACATCCTTTCGAGCAAGCGCCAGCTCCGTTCGCTGAAGGCGCTCCTGAAGCTCGGCGATCTGGCTGGACTGGCTGGTCGCCTGCAGCCCCCGCGACAGAAGCTCGGCCACGGCTGCCGCAACGGACCTGCCATTCGCGCCAGCGAAGGCGTCGATGGCTCCTTTTGTTTCGGTTGGTACTCGTGCATACAGGACCTCTGACATGAGGCGTATGCTAGACAACCACAGACACATTGGCAAGCACACGGCCGGGGTTCGCAGGATGCCGAAAGGCAGCGCTACTGCGCTTCGTGAACAACCGGAGGATCGGCGGCCGACGAAGAGGGTCTTCCAGGGCCTGCCAGTCGTCTACGGCCCAAGAAGCCGACAACTTGCCGGCGTTCCCGTCGAACAGCTCGAGCGCTTGCCCGGCGGGCCTCACCACGTACGACGGAGGACGCCAAGGTGACCGCCGAATCACCTCATGCACCGCCCTCGCGGGCGGGGTCAGCACGTAGGGAGAACCCTCATGCCTCGATTTCATGTGGATATGGGCTCGAAAGTCCATTCCGTCGATGCTGCTAGCTACCACATTAAAGATGGCTTTGTAACCTTCAAGAATGGCGACGATGTCCCGATCGCCTCGTTCGCCACCATCCACGTCAGGAAGGTTGAGCGGGAAGGCGCAGTGACCGAGGCGCCGAACCCGTATCCGCCGCAGATGCCGGCCCCAGCGGCAGGCGAGTGGACGACGCCGAGCTTCGGATGGGAGAGGCCGGTGCTGCCCTCCGAGATCACCCCGGAGTCTTCGTTGTCGTCCGTGATCCAGCCGGTGGAGGTGCAGTCGTGGGAGCGCTGGACGGACGTGTGGCGGTCGGCACCAGACTCGGCAGCGCCACCGGTCGTGTCATCGCCGGTACCCGAGGAGCGGGTGGCGGGGCCGGGGTTCGACGATGCCAGTGTGAGCACGCCGCTCCCGGCCCCGGTCGAGGACCGGCCACCCTCGGCCGCGGACGAGCGGGAGCATCCCGGACCAGCGGATGCAGTGGCCGAGGATTGGTCGACCGCTCGGGATGCGAACGCCTCGGACTCCGGGGAGTGGTGGATCATCGACAACCCCCCGGTGCCGGACACGGACCCGCACCAGTGGTGGATCGTGGACGACTCGGCCGAAGCGATGCCCGGCACCCAGGCCCCGGCACCGGGCCCCGAGGCCGGTGCGTCGGGGTCGGAGACCTCCGACCCGACCGCCCCGCCAGAGGAGGAAGACGCGTCCCGGCGTGCCGGAAGGAGGCCCAGGGATCGTCGTGAACAAGACTCGCACCACGGCTGGGCGTCGTCGCTGGCCTCGAAGAGGAACCGCTCTGCCGGGTCCGGGTCTGCGTCCGGGTCCGGGTCTGCCGACAAGAGCGTTTCGCTCTCGCATCAACTCAGGGCACGCAGGGTCTGGGCCATGGAGGAACCGGAGGCTGCGATGGGTGAAGCCGAGGCGGCGCCCCCGGCCTCCGCCCAGGAGGGCGGCGGCAACGTGGTGCGGCTGCCCGTGGAGAACCATGCCGACGCCGTCGCGCACGACGTCGCCCCGGAAGCCAGGGCTCAGGAGAATCCAGTCACGGCGATCGCGTCCGGGGGGAGGGCGGGCACGAAGGCCGTGGGGACCGAGCGGGTACCTCAGCGCAGCGCAGCCTCGGAGGCCGCGCGGGCCGAGAGCGTGGTCGCCGGGGCCGTGGCGGCGGCGGAGGTGGCCGCGGCGGAGGTGGCCGCAGAGGGCTCGTCCCAAGGGGGCAGAACGGAACAATCTGGAACGGCGGACCACAAGAACGTCTCGCCAGACGTGGAGGACCTCCTCGAGGTCGCAGCGGTGCAGGCGGCGGTGGATGCCATCGTGGACGCCGCCCTACGGGGGGTATCGACGGACCCTGATAACGAATTCGAGTAATTCGTACCTCACCTGATCCTCCACCCGCTGGGGATTCCAGCCATTGACTCATCGCGCCACCGATGAGTTTTGAGGGCAGCCCCCGTTTCACCTTTGGGACACCGGCCACAACGATCGGAGGGTGAGATGAGCAAGCTCCTGGAAGGCAAGGTTGCAGTGATCTATGGCGGCGGAGGGGCCATCGGGGGCGGCGTCGCCCGGACCTTCGCCCGGGAAGGGGCCCGCGTCTTCCTCGCCGGACGGACCAGGGACACCCTCGAGGCCGTGGCGAAGGAGATCACGGCGTCCGGCGGACAGGTGGACATCGCCGTGCTCGACGCCCTGGACGAGACGGCCGTCGACAGCCAGGTCCGGGACGCGGTCGCGAAGGCGGGCAGCCTCGACGTGTCGTTCAACCTCATCAACCGCGGGGACGTCCAGGGCACCCCGCTGGTGGAGATGACGACGGGCGATCTCCTGCGGGCCGTGGTCAACGGCCTCCAGAGCAACTTCGTCACCGCCCGGGCTGCGGCACGGCGGATGGTCGAGCAGGGATCCGGCGTGATCCTTCACCTGAACAGTGCGTCGGGGGCGGGAGCGATGCCCGGCATGGGCAGCACTGGCCCGGCCGATGCGGCGACGGAGGCGTTCATGCGGTACCTGGCGGCCGAGGTCGGACCCCGCGGCGTGCGCGTCTGCGGCATCTGGACCGCGGGCGTCGCCGAGACGCTCACCCGGGAGAAGCTCGCCGCAGTGGGCGGCGAGGGCGTGCCCGACCCGCAGACGGTGGTCGAGATGATCGCCGGGATGGCGGCGTTGCGCCGGGCACCCAGGCTGGCCGACGTCGCCGAGGCGGCGGCATTCCTTGCCTCCGACCGGGCCGCGGGCATGACCGGGACGATGGCGAACGTGACCTCCGGGCTGGTTCTCAGGTAAACCCAACCTCACCACACGAAGGGAGCCGCATCGTGGACTGGAAACTCGAACTCGTGCCGGTTCCCGTCTCGGACGCGGACCGGGCCAAGGCCTTCTACACCGAGAGGGCGGGCTTCAACCTGGACGTCGACCACCGCGCTGGCGACGAGTTCCGCGTCGTGCAGATGACGCCGCCCGGCTCGGCATGCTCGATCGCCGTCGGGATCGGGATCACGAAGGCGGCGCCGGGCTCCGCGCAGGGCCTGCACCTCATCGTCCCCGACATCGAGGCCGCCCGGGCCGAACTGGCCGGCCGGGGGGTGGACGTGAGTGAGGTCCAGCACTTCGAGTCGGGCGGGATGGTGCCGGGGCCGGATCCCGAGGGCCGCGACTACGGCTCGTACGTCTTTTTCAGCGATCCCGACGGAAACAGCTGGGCCGTGCAACAGGTCCGGAGGCGCGAGCCCGGGGCATGACCGAGCGTTGGGGAGTCTGCCGGCACAGGACCAGCTGTGTTCTTTGCGGGTAGCGTCCCGGAAACAGGAACGTGGTCCGCAAAGAACGCAGACCCCCCCATCACCTCAACTACCGGAGAGCTGCTCGACGATCATGGCGATGCCCTGGCCAACCCCGATGCACATCGTCGCCAGGCCGATTGCGACGCCCCGGCGGCGCATCCCGTGGAGCAGCGTGACGAGGATGCGAGCCCCCGAGCAGCCCACCGGATGGCCGAGGGCGATGGCGCCGCCGTCCGGGTTCAGGCGCTCGTCGAGGGGGTCCATTCCCCAGGCGGCCAGGACGGCGAGCACCTGGGCCCCGAAGGCCTCGTTGAGCTCGATCAGCTCCACGTCGGCCATGTCGAGGCCGGCCCGCTCCAGGACCCTGGCGGTTGCCGGGACGGGGCCGATCCCCATGACGCGGGGCTCCACCCCGGCGACCGCCGAGGCCCGGACGCGGGCCAGCGGCGTCAGGCCGTGGGACCGCACGTACGTTGGTGAGGCGAGTGCCAGCACGGCGGCGCCGTCCGACAGGGGGCTTGCGTTGCCCGCCGTCACCGTCCCGTCGGGGCGGAAGGCGGGAGGAAGGCCCGCCAGCTTTTTGAGGGAGGTGTCGGGCCGCGGCCCCTCGTCCTCCGAGACCGTGCGTCCCGCAACCTCGACGGGCACGACCTCGGCGCTCCACCGCCCCGATGTCCCGGCCCGGACGGCCCGCCGGTGGCTCCCGAGAGCAAATTCGTCCTGTGCCTGGCGGGAGATCCCGTACTGCTCGGCCAGGATCTCGGCGGTCTCTCCGAGGGCGTGGGTGCCGTAGCGCTCCTGCATCTTCGGGTTGATGAAGCGCCACCCGAGGGCGGTGTCGTGCACGACCGGATCGCCCCGGGGGAAGGCCCGGCCCGGCTTCGCCATCGCCCAGGGTGCCCGGCTCATCGACTCCACGCCTCCGCCGATGTGGACGCCCGGGTCTCCAGCGGCGATGGCCCGGGCTGCCTGCACGACCGCCTCGAGACCGCTGCCGCACAGCCGGTTGACGGTCGCCCCCGGGACCTCCGGCGGGAAGCCCGCAAGCAGGAGCGCCATCCGGGCCACGTTGCGGTTGTCCTCGCCTGCCTGGTTGCCGCACCCGAGGTAGACGTCGCCAACGTCGGCGGCCGGGATGCCGGATCGTTCCAGGGTGGCGGCGAGCACCACCGCCGCGAGGTCGTCGGGCCGGACCGGCGAGAGCGCCCCCCCGTACCTGCCGATGGGGGTCCGCACGGCTTCGACGATCCATGCCTCGGTCACTGCCTCTTCCAAGTCCTCCGGTAGACGCCCCGGGGGTCCAGCTCGGCGATGAGGCGCAGCTCCTCATCGGTGGGTGGCGGCGTCTCGGCGACCTCGGGTGCCGTCGCCAGCGGCCATGCGACGCCGGCCTGGACCGCCTCGAGCGTCTCACCGACGTGCAGCGATTGCAGGCGCATCTCGGAGCCCTGGGCGCCGAAGTCGAAGACCGCCCGATCCGTGACGACGAGGGTCGGACCCCCGCCCGGCATGCGCATTCGGTTGCGGGAATCGCCGCCGTCGAGGTGGCCGGGGCTCGTCACGAAGTCGAGCCGCTCGACGAACGCCCGGGGCGAGAGCCGCATGAGGCAGTGGAGGGCCCCGGCGTTGATCGCGATCTCGCAGGCCCCGCCGCTGCCGGGCAGGCGCACCTTCGGCGCGGCATAGTCGCCGATGACCGTGGTGTTCAGGTTGCCGTACCGGTCGATCTGGGCACCGCCGACGAGGGCCACGTCGATGCGGCCACCCTGGAGGTAGAGGCCGAAGAGGTCGCTCATGGGGATCACCGCGGTGGCACCGGTGACCAGCGTGGGATCGCCGATGGACAGGGGAAGCCGCTCGGGGCGGGCGCCGTAGATCCCCGACTCGTAGATGAGCTCGAGGTCGGGCGCCACGGTGAGGCGGGCCAGGTTGCAGCACAGGTTGGGGAGCCCGACGCCGACGAACACCGTGCGCGCCCCAGCGAGCGCCCGAGCCGCGGCGACGATCATCATCTCGGCCGGGCTGGAACCGCTCACGCGTAGGTCCCGTAGTCGACCGTCGCGGCCGGCGCGGGCAGCGGCCGCAGGGCGGCCAGGCGCTCCGGGCCCAGCTTGCGCAGGTACGCCGCCCGGTCGGGCACCCCGTGGACCCACTCGTCCAGCCAGGCCAGCGTGCGATCCTCGTCGCGCGACAGGCGGTCCCACTCGAGGTAGAAGTCGTTGTCCCGGTCGTAGGAGCCCTGCACATAGGAGGGGTGGGCCCCGAAGGGTTCGTGGACCACGGCGTCGACGACCAGCCCGGGGATGAGTGTCCGGTTGGGGTCCGAACGGATCACCTCCTCGGAGACGACCTCCTCCACGACCACGACGAGCTTGCGGGCGGCGAAGGCAGCCTCCTTCTGGACGCCGAGGAGGCCCCAGAGCTGCGTGTTGCCCAAGGGGTCGGCGCGCTGGGCATGCAGGATGACGAGGTCGGGCCGCAGCGGCGGGACGACCGCGATCGCGCCGTCGCCGTAGGGGCTCTCGACCGTACGGATGCCAGGGTTGACCGAGGGCAGGTCGCTGCCGGCGTAGCTGCGGAGCGGGAAGAACGGCAATCCGGTGGCGCCGGCAAGGTAGCGGCCCACCATCCCGTAGTGCGAGTACTCCTCCAGCTCCAGCCGGTGCGGGATGTGGGCCTCGACCGCCCTGCGGATGCAGTGCAGCGATCCGACGCCCGGGTTGCCCAGGTAGCTGAACACGAGCCGCCGGGCACAGCCGGCGGCGACCATCTGGTCGTAGACAACGTCGGGCGTGAGGCGGACGAGGGTGAGGTCCCGCCTGCCCTGCCGGATCACCTCGTGGGCGGCGGCAAAGCAGATGAAGGCCGTGAACCCTTCGATGGCCAGCGACATGCCGTCCTGCACGTAGGCGGCGACGGCGTCGTGCATGGACATCCGCTTGTCGGCGGGTTGGTCACGCGTGCCAGGGGGTCGGTCACGCATGTGGCCGGGTTCCCCAGGCAATGCGCAGCGGGCCGACCTCGACCTCGTGGGGGGCCGCCAGCGCGGCGTGGGCGTGGGCGACGCAGGCCGGGTCGGCCCCCGGACGTCCGGCGAGGTAGAAGCAGGAGAGGTTCCCGAGGCGCCAGTAGTCCACCATGACCACCGGCCGGAGCCCGAGGGCAACGAAGGCCCGGACCGAAGCCGTGTTGGCGAGGGCGCAGCCGATCCAGGCCCGCCGGTACGCCTCGCCAGCGAGGGCACCGAGCACGGCGGCGAGCAGCGCCTTGTACAACCCCCGGCCCTGGTGGGTGGGCAGGGTCGCGCAGTGCCAGATGTAGGCCTCGCCCCCGTCGAGGCGGATCGCCCGGTCCAGCTCGCCGACCCACTCGCCCTTGGGCGTCACCCAGCCGTAGGCGGCGATGGCGCCGTCGACCCTGGCGGTGAAGCAGCGCTTGCCGCCGGCCAGCCTTGCCGCCACCTCGTCCGGGTCCCATCCGCCCATGGCCGCGGCGAGCTCGGCAGCCGTCTCGGCACCCGCCTCCCCGATGAGGACCGGGCCCGCCCCGAGCGCGGGCAGCGGGACCCGGGTGGCCTCGTCCCGCGTGAAGTCGGTTACCCACAGTCCCCCGCGCTCGTGATGCACCTTCACTGCCGACGGGTCCCCGTCTAGATCCGGAAGAACATGTGGCGGACCCGCTCGATCACGTCGGGGTCGCCGCTCGCCGCCCCGCCGGGGAAGCGGAGGAACGAGCTCAGGACGAAGTTGGACGGATCGAACTGGAAGAGGGCCTGGCAACCCTGGAAGTCCTGCCCCTCCGGGGCGTAGGTGAAGGCGCCGTCGGCCACGTTGACCCGCCACGTGCCGCCCCACTCCCCGGAGACCTCGATGCCGTAGGTCGCGCGGAGGCCGGCGGCCGAGCGGCCGTCGACCGTGGCCGACATGAGCACGAACATGTAGGGGACGAGCACGCCTGCGGTGCGCTCCTCCAGAACCCCGAGCGTGTCGCCGAGGCCGTAGCGGATGTCCCAGGTGTGGACGCCGTAGTCCATGATCTGGAACGAGAAATAGAAGAGGGTGGGCAGCGGGCCCATGTAGGCGTGCGGCACCAGGAAGTTCGACCACTCGTCCTCGGTGACGGCGTCGAGGATGGCGAGGAGCTCGTCGGATGACTTCTGCAGCCGGCTGATCGCCTCGCCCCTCGGGAGGCTCCGGAAGGCCTGGGCTCGCTCGTTGGCGCGGTCGGCCATGACCGGCAGGCCGTAGTTCTCGCCGGTACCACCTTGACGGGCGATCGCCCAGCGCTCGAGGTAGCCCTCGGTCACATCGATCATGTGGCCGACGATGTCCCGGGTCTCCCACTCGGTGCAGCGGCTCTGCACGTTCCAGTTGGCCGGGTCGTCGATGAGATCGTAAAACTTCTGCCGTTCGTGGCGGATGACGTCGAGCATCACCGGTTTTGCCACGAAGCTCATGGTGTTCAATGCAGGCTGGTCTGCCATGACTCCCCCCTTGATGCGGATGGCCTTGATGCGGATGCCCTTCGATTGGTCTTCGATTGCCTACCGGCTGCCCGGGACGATTGCGCCGAGCAGGCCGGCGACGACATCGATCTCGTCGTCGTTGACTGCATGCTCACTACCGGGATACAGGCGTACGGTCACCTCCCCTCCGAGTCGTCGCAGCTCGCCGGCTGCGTCCCACACCCGCTTTGCCGCGACGTGTGGGTCGGGGTCGGCACATCCCAGAAACACCGGGGTGCCCTCCAGCGATCCGTTCGTGGGTCGGGCGAGACCGTCCGGCCCGATC
>WNGI01016199.1_pt1 | contig 12530 bp, 7 predicted proteins | sample 5400621 | NCBI WGS metagenome assembly WNGI01 (sample SAMN13153374, study PRJNA577476) | soil metagenome | isolation source: 20 cm soil or saprolite under Garry oak tree replicate 1 | place: USA:California | collected 2016-06-15 | reverse complement strand
GAGATGCGCAAAGCGCTGGGTGTGTCAGCGGATGCCGCGAAATTGTCCCTGTATCGTTTGGCGAAACGCGGCTTGGTGGCCAGTCCTGCACGCGGGTTCTACATCATCGTGCCGCCGGAATACAAACGGCTTGGAAGCCTTCCAGCGGATCAATTCCTTCCCGCTCTCATGGAGTGGAGAAAAACCAGATACTACGCGGGACTCTTGACTGCCGCCCAGTACCACGGCTCGGCTCACCACCGGCCCCAGGAATTTCAGGTGATGGTCGAGAAGAACCAGCGGCCCATCGAGTGCGGGTCCGTCCGGGTCTCGTTCATCGCGCGGAAGAAGATGCGAACCGTTCCCATGCAGAGCTTCAATACACCGCGCGGGACCATCTCGGTTTCGACCGTCGAGGCAACCGCGGTGGATCTCGTTGGGTACCCACATCATGCTGGGGGATTCGACCAGGTAGCGACGATTCTTGCGGAGCTCGCCGAAAAGATCGACCCGAAGCGCCTGGCCGTCGCCGCGAAAACCGCTCCCTTACCATGGGCTCAGCGCCTAGGATATCTCCTCGAACTCCTGGACGCCAAGCAGCCAGCCTCGTTGTTGAAAGCGTATGTCCAAGAAAAAGCGAGGGACTGGACACAACTTGTTCCAGGCGCCAGACACGCGCGCGCGCGCCGTGCAAGAGACTGGCTCCTCTACGTGAACGCGGAAGTGGAGTCCGAAGCGTGATCCCACGCGACTACATAACCTCGTGGCGGGCGAAAGTACCGTGGGTGCAGGATTTCCAGGTCGAACAGGATCTGGTCATCAGCCGCGCTTTGGTCGAGATCTTTTCGAAGAGTGACTTGTCGGCGGCGCTAGCGTTCCGCGGCGGAACGGCGCTGCACAAGCTGCACATGAATCCCCCAGCGCGGTATTCCGAGGACATCGATTTGGTCCAAGTCCGGGCGGGAGCGATCGGACCAACGCTCACGGCGTTACGTGGTGTTCTCGATTCCTGGCTCGGAGAGCCGCAGTGGAAACAGAATGAAGGCCGCGTGACGCTCAATTACCGCTTCGATTCGGAAGATGCGCCGCCGCTGCGGCTTCGTCTGAAAGTCGAGATCAATTCCCGCGAGCATTTCACGGTGTTCGGACTAAAGGCCATCTCGTTCGGGGTGGATTCCCGCTGGTTCCAGGGTTCCGCAAAGATTGTGACGTATGAACTGGAAGAACTTCGCGGAACAAAATTACGAGCACTCTACCAGCGGAAAAAAGGGCGTGACCTGTTCGACCTGGCGGCGGCACTCGACGCGACTACCGTCGATTCGGCTCGCATCGTCGAAGCCTTCACGGCCTACATGAAGAACGAGGGGAAGCACGTTACTCGCGCGCTGTTTGAGCGCAATCTTTCCGAGAAGAGGAAGTCCACACAGTTTTCCGCGGACATCACACCCCTGCTGGCGTCGGGGTACACCTGGGACAAGGACGGGGCTGTGGAAACGGTATTGCGTATGATTGCAGTGTTGCCCGGAGCTCCGTGGAAAAGGCCAAAGAAATGAGATCGCCGAGGGATCGAAAATTCGTACGCTCCTTGAAGGTACGCACGTGCGCTCCAGAGAAACAGTATCTCGGGATAAAAAATCACAATGATGACCCACGGCCAATAGCCAATCCGCATGAGGTTTCACCCGATTGGAAGAACGCTATCCTGCACGCTCGTATCTGCATCGGAGAAACAAAGATCTTGGGTGCCGACAATGCGGTCAGATCTTCATGCCGATGCAGGAGACATTTTTCGCTGTCCGCTTTGCGATGCTCAGTCACAAGTGCGGCGCTGTCACAGGCGCCGGAACGACGATTTGAAGTGTCATACCAGTGTCATATGAATTGTGATGAATGGCGGCAAAAAATGAATAAAGACCGCAAAGAGAAGGTAAATCTGACTACGCCCATTTAGCTAGAACTTGCTGATTCCCCTCGATTTGTCTCGGCTCCGGCACAATTGTGATTAAATCAGGCACAAGGCTGTTAACCGAAGGGTTGCTAGTTCGAATCTAGCCCGGGGAGCCAAAACTCTTTGACCTCAATAAATTACAGAGTTTGGGTAGAGCATTCGGTTTTCGACCGAATGCTTTAGCATATGAAGTGAAACCCGCGTGCGGAAGTTGTTGATGGGAAAGCCTTTTGGGGGAATGGGTCGCAGAGTGAATATGCGCTGTCATAAAAATGTAGTGTTGCTTTCGGATTTGGGACTACGGAAGTGTTGTTAGTGGTCACGTGACCTGCCATTTCTAGGCCCCAAGCCTTGAGCGAACGAATTGAACCGTTTGGTTCGTTCCCGAATGCTCGACCAAGCGAGTAATAGGTGGCGTTGTTACTCGGCGCTTGCCCGAGTTCTCCATTGGACTGGATCCCTCACGAAGCTAGCCGCGTCCGAGACCTTTCACGACACTCCACTGCTTGAGCCACATGGAAGTGCACCCGAGGCCAGAAAACCTTACGATGTCTTGATTCGTGTGCGCGCTGCCGGTATTAATCCCGTCGACTGCCGAGAACCGAAAACTCGATGTCCAACCTCTTCGGGGCACTTGGCGCAAAGGATAGATTCTTTGTTGTCTCAAGGATCAGATGCAAAGGAAGCGACCCACGATCCCCACGGCCCAATGGATCATCGCCGGTTGCAAAGGCAGAAATTTGCAACGGCCAATCGGAATGAAGGACACGAACCTCCATTGTGGCTTCCTGTGATATCAGCCGATCGCTCCGAACATTGTCTACAATCGATGTTTTGATGCGATCCGACGGAGTCGGCACCGCCATCCAGAGACGGCGGACCGTCACTGACCTGGATGGCGTGATGATCTCCGACCGACGAAGACCATTCTTTGTGAGCGACCAAGTGACTTCCGTCACGAGACCTGGGTCAATGGTTTCGCCCGCTTTGGCTCCGACGACCACCCAACGCTTCCATACGGCAGTGACACTCTTCCCATCCAAGGACGGATGAATTTCATCTGCGCCGTCCGCTGCAGCGATTGTCATTCCGTCTTCCAGCTCAAGGAACGGCACGAGGCAGGGATAAGCTTTCTCGACCGGAACCGCGAAGCCAGGCAGACCGTGCGGCGCTGGCTCGTAATCGGAGGTAGCTCCACGTGGCCCTGTTACGAACGGCAAGGCAAAATACATCTCTCCTTGTCGAACCAACCACACTCCAAACTTTCGTCCCAAATCGTTACGGAAATAGACGAAACGGGCGACGTTGGCGAGAGTGAGATGCGAAGAAATGCCTGTGATATTTTCCTTTGCCAGCACATTCGTAAATTGCTTATGGGCATCAATAACCTTTGCAAGGAAGGTGGTGGTTTGCTGCCACTCGCGCTCCTTGGTGATGTAACTGTAATCTCCCCGGCCAAACGCGAAGACCGAGAGAAGATGAGTTTCGTCCTTGAAATCATTGCGCAGCCAGCGCCATGCGGCGTAATACGCCGAAGCAATTTGCGGGAGCGGCGCTGGGCGGAACTCGGGATATTTTCCAACGAAGGCAGCGATTTCCATGGTATCCATGTAACTGATCGCCCCGAGGCTGCGTCCCCAGGAATAACCGTAGCCGTCCGGCGACAGCAAATCCCACCACAGTTTCATTTGCTCCTTAAGCGACGGCGAGACGGCCTTCATAAGGTCATCACGCCCCGCGAGTGCCGCAGCATCATAGAAGGCCCTGGCGTACTCATTGGAATAGCGATCGTACCGGCCAGTCGGCAGTGCATCGTCAGCAAAGAGTGCGCCGCCGGTGAATTGTGATGCCGCCCGATTCAGCAGGTCATCCAGTGAGGCGCGATCTTTGTTGAGGCCGAGTTCGAAGTCAATTGCCGCGATGCGTGCTGCAACACCAAAGTAGTTTTCGGGGAGATGGATTAGCTTGTGATTCTTTGAATCATAAAATCGGCCTGGGTCAAGTAACGCGAGATACGCTTGCCTCTCTTCGGAAGACAACCCCTGCCACAATGCATTGTGCTTCAGGTTTGTCCCAAAACATTCGAGAGCCATCGCTGCATAAAGTTGTGCCCAGGTTTTTCCTCCATGGTCCAATTCGACCTGAGCCATTTTTCCAATCATTTGCGGGACGTCATGGCCCGAAATTGTCTTCGTCCCCATAAACTCCGAATAGGCGCCGAGAGTTCGCATGAACGTCCCCCAGGAAAACTCTCCGATGGTCAGCGCGCCAACGACGCGTTCCGGCGGCGGCTCAAGAGTCTTAATGTCGGAAACATGGGCCGTCACCTCTCTCTGGAGAAAATCTCGGACTTGCCGATCGAGTTCCGAAGTCTGGATTCGCGACTCGTCATGTTGTATTTGCGCGAACGAATCGCAACTCACACAGAGAGGACCGGCGAGAAGTAATCCGAGCATTTTTAGTATCTGGAATGTTTTTTTCCGCATCGTGCGCCGATCAATCGCTCGTGAATGAGTTGGCCTGCTTTCCGACAGCCATACGCTGAGCAGACTACGTAACAAAAATGCTTCAACGAATGTAGTCTTCTCTGCACGGCGTGAATACGTCGATTACCCGAGAGTCCTCGATTGCGGATGCACCGTGCTCTACGCCACCGCGCACAACGAAAGTGTCACCCGTTCGAACGTCGACTGTCCTTCCCTGGCACGTAATCTTGAGGTGCCCGTGCACGACATACACGACTTGCTCATGCGGGTGGCTGTGCACCGTCCCCACCCAGCCTTTCACCATTTCATGCTCCGCAAGAAACAGTTTGTCGTTGTAGGCAAGCACGCGGCGTTTCAGCCCGCTTTCCGGCGCTGACTCCTTGCCATTTTCGTGAGTTACGACCACGAAATCGGGAAAAGTTTTTGTTGGCGCGTTCATTCGCATTCTCCAATTTACTCAGGCCGCTCACACTGCGGCAGAAGCCGCTCTCTTTGCGTGATCCTTGCCCGCGTGTTTTCCTCAACGAGCCAACCAGCCTCCGTCCACGGCAAGAACATGTCCGTGCACATAGTCGCTGGCGGATGAACATAAGAATATCGCGGCACCTGCGATGTCCAGCGGTTCACCCCATCTAGCCGCGGGAATCCTCTCCAGAATTTGGCGGCTGCGAACCGGATCGTTACGCAGCACCGTTGTGTTGTCGGTAGCCATATACCCGGGGGCAATCGCGTTCACGTTGATCCCTTTGGAAGCCCATTCGTTCGCAAGCGCTTTCGTCAACTGCGCAACGCCACCCTTGGCCGCGGCATAGGCGGGCACCAGAATTCCTCCCTGAAAGGAAAGTAGAGAAGCAATGTTCAAGATTTTGCCGCCCGTCCCTTTCTGCAGCATGTGCCAACCAGCAAGCTGTGAAAGGCGAAACACCGCCGTCAAGTTCACGGCGATCAGTTCATCCCAGAATTCCGTGGGATATTCCGAGGCAGGCGCCCTTCGAATCACTCCGGCGTTGTTCACAAGAATGTCGATGGAACCAAACTCCAAGACTGTTTTTTCGATAAGACCGGGGTACACCTTCGAATCCGCCAAGTCTCCGGAAAAATAGAAAGTCTTACGGCCCGCTGCAAGAATTTCGGCACATGAAGGACCTGGTTTCGGATCCCGCCCGTGGCAACCCACGTTTGCGCCGGCCTTTGCCAGAGCCACAGCGATTGCGGCGCCAAGTCCTCGGTGCGATCCCGTCACGAGGGCATTCTTGCCGTTCAATTGGAAGGCTTCGAGGCTCATCGATTCACTCTTGCCTGATTCGCGAGGGAATGAAGATCGCTTACTTGTGTCCTCCTTCCAATCCAGACCCGCCCCGTTGAAACCCCGGCTGAATATTCACGACGCCAAACTGCCGGTCCTCGATCTCGCGATGCGCCGCCATCGCCCAAAGGAATGCGATTCGGTGGCCCGGCACAGAGACGTTCGGGTGATACCCGCTCGGCATCAGCACCGCATCGCCGTCGCGCACCGCCGTGATCAGTTCCGGATACTCCGTGTCGTTGTAAACCAGCTGAATTCCGTATGCTGGCTCCGGCATGTCAAAGTACACATAAATTTCTTCCAGCATCTTCGCGTGCTCATGAGGTGGCCAACTCGTCCAGTTCCCGGGATCGGAGTAAGTGAAACCCGCCACAAGCCGGCCCGCTTCCACGTTCTTCGCGATGAGCATGTTCAATTCGCGCGATGAGCCGGGGCCACCCGTCACGAACTTGAGGCCGGGATCTTTCTCGACGTCAGCATACCGTACCACTTTCAATGGATACTTCCTGTTGACTTCCGCGGAGAATTCAGCGAGGTCCACGGAAGTATTCGTTGAGATTTCAATCGATGAATCGCGTGGAATATAAATCGCGTCGAATTTCGCGAGTTCAAATTCCTTCCCCGCCGCTTTTACAGTGGCCTTTCCCGACAGGCAAATCAGCCCGGTTTCACGGTCTCCATCGGAAAACGATACAGAGGGTTTCGATGAATTCAGAATGACGCGGCCATAAGCAAGGTGCCGCATCGTGCTGTTCTGCGGCGTCACAGAGACGTGACGCCCGGTCTGCGAATTCGTCTTTCGAAAGATCATTTTTTCGAACGCGACCTGTGTTTGCGTACTCATGGAGTACTCCTTTGCAGCGTTCCTTCCAGCGGCCAACGCCTCCATCTGAGCGAGTTCAGAGAGCTAAACCCGAACTGCGGACACAATTAACGCAGAAACAGTCTGAATGTGACCGCCACGATGGGTGAGCGTCCGGAAATCTAACTTCCGCTCCGGACCACCTCGCTCAGAAGTTGAACTTCAAGCCAAACTGCACGTTGCGCGGGTTGCTGGCGCTTCCAAAGCTTCCGAAGTTGTTGGAGGCAAAAGTCAAGGTTGCCCAGCGAATAGTTCGCTCGGTTGAAAATATTGAAGAAGTCCGACTCGAACATCAGGCCCATGTTTTCTCTGGGCAATTTGAAGTATTTGCGGAATGACAGGTCCGTCACGAAAACGTAGGGGCCGGTAAAGTCGCCCACGCTGTCTGTTCCTGGGCTTATTGGAGACGGGGCCTTAAAAGCAGCTGGATTAAAGAATTGCCCCGGAGCGGTCGGAGCAAGCGATACTCCCGGAATCCTGTCCGCGCGCCGCCCGCCCACGCTGATGCTCCCAGCCGCGTTGCCGATTTTGCCGCCGAGCGCGGAAGTTGCCAGGATGGTGATGGGCGGTCCGGATTGCACCCGTGTTATGCCGCTCAGTTGCCAGCCGCCAAGCGCAGTGCCGACGACGCCGCCTCGATGCCGGAACAGCGGAGAGTCGTAGAAATAAGTTGTGGCTAAGACGTGCCTGCGATCAAAATCCGCCACGCCATAGTTGTAGCTTCGATCGCGCCAATTGTCGGGGTTCGCGGTAAGAGAGCTGGAGTCGGTCAGCGTTTTCGACCACGTATAACTGACCGTGGCCTGGAGGTCGCCCTTCCGCTTCGTTGCGTAAACCTGCAACGCGTTGTAGTTGGCCGTGCCGTCGCTCAGATACATCCTAATCGAGATGTATCCCTGGTAAGGGCGCAGCCGGTTGACTGGCAAAGGTGCGGCAAGGGCCGCATTGGCCTGAAGCTGCGCAAACGTTGGCAGATTGACATCTGGCTGGCGCAGGATATGCCGCTGCTCGTTGCCTACGTAGGATACCTCCATGAGAACACCCCACGGCATCTCGTGCTGCACGCCCAGACTGTAGTTGGTCGTTCGCGCAAGCGTCAAATTAGGATCAATCGCTGACACCCCCAAGAGGGATGCGGCCCCGGCGGCGCCACCGGAAGGGTTGGATAAATTGCCGTTCTGGAATGTTGAGGATTGGATAAAAGGAGGGATGTTGAGCTGCGAGAAGATGATGTTGCCCTCGGGTTTATCGTAAAAAAGACCGATGCCGCCGCGGATTGCCGTGCGGTTGTCGCTGAACGGTGAATAGGAAAAACCAAAGCGCGGCCCGAAGAGGTTCTCCGCATTGTAGAAGCCACGAGGCGCTCCCGCCGGCACCGCCAATACGGAAGTACTATTCCCATTGGGCACGCGCACGAGTTGATCGGCCGGCACGCCGGCGCCTGCGCGGACCAATCCGTTGAGTCGATTGCCGCCTTTCGTCGTATCAATCGCGTTTCCGTTTGCGGTAAGCGTGACGGCCTGTGCCGGATCAAACGTGCTGGGGTCAAAGCTCACGATATTGTTCGCCTGTGTGTAAGTCGGCCCATCGTTCTGCCACCTAAGGCCAAACTCGAGGCTTAGCCGGCGCGTTGCTTTCCAGGAATCGTAAACATACGCTTCGACGTCCGTGAACCGGAAGTGCCCGATGGGGTCGTCCGATGCCTCAGTGTACGATTGAAAGTTTCCAAGCAAGGCGTCCGCAAAGGCCGTGCGCGTCGTGTTTGTCGCGCTGGTGTTGAAGCTAACCTGGCCGTTGTATCTGGACCTGCCGTTCTGATCCTTACGGTTGCGGGCCACCAAGACCCCCGCCTTGAACGTATGAGGTCCCTTCTGCCAGGTTATGTCGTCCGCTGGCGTGATATCTACGGTAGGCGATAGCAGCGAGAAGTCCGGACCTTGCGTACCGGAGATGGCGGGCATGGGGCTCGGTCCGGCGTTGATGCTCAGGTCCGGAATCCCGTCGGGGAATCGTCCACCGGGGAACAGTTGCGGGAAGGCAAAGCCGTAGTTGGCCCGTTGCCAGTTGTCACCCGCTGGAGGAATTCGCTGCCCGTTCCAGGAGGCGTTAATCTTCGCCTGGTTCACGATTTGCGGCGTAATGAGCCAGGTTTCGCCGATTTGAATGCCGTAACCCGGGCGAAGCCGATGAGTTGGCGTTGTGGGTAAAACACCGGCGTCCACGAAAGTCCCAAAACCATCCACCAGGTCAAAGTTGTCGTGCAAATACCGCCCGTAGAGGCTGTGCTTATCGTTCAGGCGATAATCGAGGCGAATGAGGTCCTGCCTCCAGTTGAACGGGTTGTTGGGCTGGAAAGTGGCGGTGAGGGCAATCGGAATCGTGGCGCCTGTGGGAATAAACGGAGAGACTCCGCTCGCCAGGGCTGTCATCGTGCTGTAGATCTTGGCAATCGCTTTGCCGTCCGTAGTAAGCGGCGTGTTGGGATCGAGATCGAGGCGATTACCGGGAATCGGGTTCGCACTCCCCGGCTCGTGGAGCTGTATGGGAGTCGGTAATGCGAGTAGCGCGCTAAAGTCGCCTGTCAGCTCCGCCGCCGTAGGAACAGTTCTCGTTTGCGGCGTTGCCGTAAGACGTATCCTCTTCCATTCCTCACCAGCGAAGAAGAACAGTTTGCCGCGTTTGATGGGGCCGCCAAAATCCCAGCCGAAGTCGTTGAATCGCAGGGGCGTTTTCAGAGCTCCGGGGGCTGGATTTTTCGCATCGAGTTTCTCGTTGCGAATGAATTCAAAAACCGTTCCGTGGTAAGAGTCACCTCCGCTGCGCGTCACTACGTTGATCGACGCGCCGGAGTTTCGCCCGTATTCCGACGAAAAATTTGAGGACTTAATGGCGACTTCACGAATGAAGTCGATCCCGACGTTGTTGACTTGGCTGGCGTTCGAGCCCGAGTCCATGTTAAAGCCTCCGTCAACGGACAGCGCGTTCGAATCGGGACGGTTGCCGTTGACCGACTGATTGTTGATGGCCAAGCTGGTGGTCAAGCTAAGTTGGTCATCCACGGTGAGGGCGGTGCCGGGGGTAAGAGAAAGCAGCTGCATGTAGTTCCGCGCATTCAACGCAACCGTTTTCACTTGGTTCGAATCGATGACACGCGCCAGTTCGCCGGACGTGGTATTGATCGTCTCAGCTGTTGCGGCTACTTCGACACTTTGCGAGACCTCACCGACCACTAAGCTCAGGTCCACGCTCATGCGAGCGCCGGCCACCAAGTCGTTTCCCGTTTTCTTGACGGTCTTGAAACCGGATCGCTCTGCAATCACGCTATAGACCCCGACAGGCAGATCGCTCGCCACATAGTACCCGTTAGAATCAGTCGTCGTTTGCCTTTCGAGTTTCGTCTCTTCATTGACAATGGTGATCTTCGCGCCAGCAACCACACCGCCCTGCGAATCTGTGACCGTTCCAGCGAGACGCCCGAAGATGCTCTGGGCCGCTGTCCGGTCGACAACTAAAGTCGCCACCAAAACCACGAACATAAGCACTGCTGTCTTTGATACAAACTCAAGAAACTCACCGCCGCAAACAACGTGGTTTGATTCGGACAGTTTCATTTTCACGAGAACACCCCCCTTCGAAGAATAGAGAATTCGTCTCCCCCCTATTTCCTCCTGACGGGCCTCCTTTTTCTTCCCACCCCATTTCAGTGTGGCCGCCAGAGGAAAATCTCGGCAGTTCTCTGACTCAATGCCGCGTGTACTGCATTGCGAGACGCCGTCTCAGCCGCTATCCGGCTCTGAAAAAAGCCCGGCTTTCGCCGGGCGCCGTTAGCAGATCAGCCTACCCTACCGCCCTGCGCGCAACTTCGAGCGGCACACCTTGGTACCCCAACTCCGCGGATAGTTCGTTCGCAGCCTGCATCACTGCCTTGCCGATCTCCGGAACTCGTTCTTTGGTCATACGGAACGCCGGCCCCGAAACGCTCATAGCCGCAAACAGTTTTCCCGAATGCCCACGGACCGCCGCGCTGACGCAACGAAGCCCTTCCTCCTTCTCTTCATCGTCGATGGCGTAGCCGCGCGACCTCACGGCCCTTAACTCGGCTCTCAGTGCTGCAGCTGTTGTTATTGTATTCGCGGTGACCGCCTTCAGCCCCCAGCGGCGTACGATACCGATCACCTCCGCCTCCACAAGCTCGGCAAGCATGGCCTTGCCAACCGCCGTACAATACGCTGGCGCACGACTTCCCACCGTGCACGCCGTACGCACGCTCTGTTGCGACTCCACCTTTTCCACGTAAAAAACTTGGCCGTCATCAAGAACGCAAAAGAAGACCGTCTCCCCAAATTGGCGCTGCAAGCGGTCGAGATAGGGCCGCGCGCGCCCGCGGAGATCAAGTCCATCGATCGCTCGGGATCCCAATTCGTAGAGCCTCAGCCCTAAGCGATACCGCCCCGTTTCCGGGTTCTTCACGACCAGCCGGTGCTGCTCCAGCACCATCATCAGCCGATGCACGGTACTCTTGTGGAGCTTCAGGGCTGGGCACAACTCCGCGAGGCTGCAATCGCTCGAGCTGTTTGCCAATATCGCCAAAGCCGCTAAAGCACGGTCAAGAACCTGCACTTTGTACGGAGAAGCGGTCGTCTTAGATTGTGGCACGCGTGCCATAATATGGGATGAGTTGCCATTGTCAAGCAAAAAAATGAATGGTCCCAATCGAGGAAACGGTATGGAATCGTTCTGAGTTGAAAAAGCCACAGCGGTCGGTGGGGCTATATTCTGGTATGCCGGGTCAAGCGGAAAGCATATGCCCCAACAATTTATGCACTTGCGAATGTGAGTGAAATTCCCTGTCATAAAAACGTCCTATAAAAAGGAATGTCAAGAGATATTTCTCTCCCTCGACTCGGTGCCGACACTTTTTTTGTCTCGGCATTCAGCCCAATCGTTTGAACGTGCACTCGCGATCGGCGAGTGGTCTTGCTCGGACGACGTAGTTTCGTGCTTCGTTTCGTCACACGAAACTGTAAGATCTCTTCCTCCCTGTGGTTCCATTTCCACTGTCGTGACGGCGCCCATTCGTTTCTTGAAACTGACAAGCATAACGATTGCAGAATTGCCAACCATGGTCCTATCTGAGACTCGTGGCCTATAGCTTTCTTCGGTCGTGCGAGGGGGCATAGGTTAATACCGGAGACTCCCGTGTTTGAAGTCCACAGTGGTCTGAACGTTTCTATGGATACTCTCCCTCGATCCCGAGCGTCTCAAGGTCGATTGGCCAACCGTCAGGGATGATGTTCCCCAGGGTGGAACGGACCTCTGCCAGAGGCGCTCAAGCTGCTTGTTGTTTCAAATGTTGGGGGTCGAAACGTCCTCCTTTCTTCCAGACGATCAAGGTGATCGCGGCAATCTTCCGCGCCAAGGCCACTCAATACAAGCGCGTTGTCGGTACAAATGTTGAGACCAACCGACTTTTTTCTAGTCTTTCGAGTGCTGATGATGATTCAATTTGACTTACCTGGCTGACGCGGGTCTTGTGCGGCATCCACGTACTTGGTCGAAGATGGACCGAACCCGGTAATCTGAACGACAACAGGTTCGTCACCGGTCTCTGCGAAGTGATTCTGAGATGGTGGTTCGGTGTAGAAACTGCCCGGTTGCAGAGCCTTCAGTTTCGCCTCGTCAAACTTATCGCCGTACCCGATATGCCATGTGCCGGAGATTACCGTCGCAACCCTGTCGTCACAATGGGAGTGCGCTGCGATGCGTGTATGTGCGGGCACGCGAAGCATAATGGTATAAACGCCTGGTTTGTCTGGATTGCCCTTCAGAACGACGGTCTCGATTCCCCTTATGCCTGAGCTTCCCGTACCCGGATTGCCCACTTGCGGGAACTTGTATTCTGCAGGAGTAAGTCGTTTTTCGTTTACGTCCCCGACAGCATTGCTTGCA
>WNGI01015176.1_pt1 | contig 12531 bp, 13 predicted proteins | sample 5400621 | NCBI WGS metagenome assembly WNGI01 (sample SAMN13153374, study PRJNA577476) | soil metagenome | isolation source: 20 cm soil or saprolite under Garry oak tree replicate 1 | place: USA:California | collected 2016-06-15 | reverse complement strand
ATTGCGCATTTGCCGAGAAAGACTCGAACCGCTCTCGGCAAAAAAGGAGCCAAGGCTGCACGGAAGAAACGAACCTGATTAAAAGAAAAGTCAGTTCACGTCTCCCGAGCATCGAATCGCGCTCGCCGTTCGATTTCGAGGCCGAACGCCCGCGGGTGGCGAGACTCTCAGCGTTATTTGCGGCCGCCTTTTCGTCCACCTTTCCGGGAACTCGCTTTGCTGCGCTTTTTCCCGCGACCTCCTCCACCTTTCTTCCGGCCACCCTTATCTGATTTGTTTACCGTTGCCCATGCGCGACGCTCCGCCTCTTTGCTGCTAACGCCGCGCTTTTTGTAACCTCTCTCAATCTTCGATGCCTTTCTCTTCTGCTTTGATGTGTATTTCTTTTTGCTTCCTCTTGCCATTGATGACCTCCGTCTAAGTTTCTTTACATAGGAACGCATTCCGAGTGGACATTGGATTTATTCCGGCTCTCGGAGATTCGGAAGCGCTACAGAGACTCCGTCGGCGATAGAATGTTTAGCTATGAATACATTCTCAGAATTACTTCAAACGTTGCTTGGAATAAGTACCGAAGCAAAAGAGTTAACATTCCTCCAGGTTTCAGTACGCGGCGTAATCGTTTTCATCGCCACCCTGGTGATGGTGCGGCTGAGCAGTAAACGTTCGCTTGCAGAGAAGACAGCCTTCGACGCTGTGTTGGTTGTTATCATTGGTTCGATGTTGTCACGCGCCATTAATGGATCAGCCGCTTTTTTGCCTACGCTGGGCAGTGGATTCGTTCTGGTGTTACTGCATCGGCTTTTCGGTTTTACTGCGTTCTATTCCCATGCCTTTGGAATCGTCCTGAAGGGAAAACCGGCGGTGCTCGTTCAGAACGGCAGGCTCCAGCACAAGAACATGCTTTGGAACCACATTTCGGAGCATGATCTTCAGGAAGATATGCGCCTCGAAGCGAAAACCGAGGATTTGTCGAAGATAAGAACGGCGCGTGTCGAACGCAGCGGTGACATCAGTTTCATCAAAGCTGAATGACAACGCTCGCTTTTTCAATCGCAGCGCTGGTCAGCGATTCAGTGGTTCGCGTGCGCGTTTTCTATTGTGCCCTCGCCGCCCTCGTGAAACGTGAGCGCGACCGCGTTCATGCAATAGCGCAATCCAGTCGGCTCCGGGCCGTCATTGAAGACATGTCCAAGATGCGAGCCACAGCGCGCGCACGAAATTTCTCTGCCGAAAATCGCTGAGACTGTGTTGCTTTCGTGCACGGCTTCTTTGCGAATCGGCTGCCAAAAACTAGGCCAGCCGGTACCGGAGTCGAACTTTGCGTCGGCGCTGTAGAGTAGATTGCTGCAGGCAGAACACAGATAGATTCCCTTACGGTGATCGAGCGCGTTGCCACTCAGTGAGGGTGCCTCTGTGCCCGCGCGCCGCATCACGTAAAACTGTTGGGGCGACATGATAACTTGCCATTCCTTGTTCGTGAGATGCACCTCTTGATCAAACGGAATCGCCTGGAGCTTCGCGCGAATCTGCTCTGCATTGAGATTGCTCGACGAGTGTGCGGGTGAGCAAGCGAAGAGCACAGTGCAAATCGCCGGGCTTAACAAGAGTCGAATCCTGCGTTTCATAAATCAGTTACCGCCGCAGCCAGCCGCCGGTCGCTTGGATTGGTGTCCCGTTCTCTGTGACCCACGCCGCCAGCGCGCTCGGTTTGTCGTTGCCGGACTGCCTGGGAAGCGCCACCGATCCAGTCCAACGATTCGCTTCGTGCATCATGTCGATCTTGGCGAAACCCAGCACGACGAAATCGTGGCGCAACTTGCGTCCGCTATTTTCGCCACGTTTTACGTCCGATTCGAGATCGTCGCCGAGCAGCACCACATTTAACGCCAGAGGACTCGGTTGCGTTGATTCCGCAATGAAAGTGGCTCCAACCTTGCCATCGTCGCTCAATGTCACACGCAAGCTTCCAACTTCTTTCGATGACGCTGGCACGGCAGAGCCTGAAAACCAGTCGCGCCACTCTCTGCCGTTCACCACAAAACCAGGCGTGTAAACCGAGTCGCCGCCCCACTCCGAGGCGTAGTGTTGCTGTCTCGATGTGAACTCCGGCTTGGCGAAGCGATCGCGCCAGCCAAGGCGGTCCCAGTAATCAACGTGAAACGCGACTGGAACGGTTCTTTTCCAAAGATCCGGATTCAACTTGAGCGCGCTCAGCCATTTTTCGGCCGGCGGACAGCTACTGCAACCTTCGGAGGTGAACAGTTCGATTAGAGACGCTTGCGTCTTACCGCTTTCAAAGGTTGTAGCAGGGGGCATTGATCCCGGCTGCTCGGCCAACAAGTTGGATGCGCTGATCACGACGGCCAACGCGACAAGAGGATGAATCGAGTTCAATTTCTTCAGGGTATCGCCGTCGAGTTTGCCCACAAATGAAATGTTCCCCATCGGTAACTGGAGTTTAGAATGGTAACAATCGCAATCTTATCTGCGCTCGTGATTTTGCTGTTCCACATCCATTCCACCGCGCGTGACGATGGTTCCGTTGTAGTCGGGGACGTTGACCCCGGTCGCTGTGAACGTTCTCACGCACTGGCCCAGCCGGCGTCAACCCCGCCGGCGATAGCATGAATCCGATTGATCCTAACGCTGAGTGGATCGAGGCGGACGGTCTCGGCGGATTCGCTAGCGGAACGGTCTCGGGAATTCGGACTCGTCGGTATCACGCGCTTCTTCTTACAGCAACAGCGCCGCCCGCCGGACGAATGGTGCTTGTGAATGGCTTTGACGCCTGGGTAGAAATCCCACGCGGCACATTTGCGATTTCCTCTCAGCGATATGGTCCTGATGTAATTCATCCCGACGGCGCCTCGCGCATCGAGTCTTTTGAATACGAACCATGGCCGCGCTGGCGCTGTCGTATCGACAATGATCTTGTCATCGAACAGGAGCTGTTCGTTCCGAAAGGTGAATCGGCGGTGTTTATTTCCTGGCGCATTGTAGCCCGGGGCGCTGACTCCGGAGGCGATGGAAGTGGTCACACGCTGAACCAGGCGGCATCAACGCTGCCGGCTACAACGCTGCGGGTCCGCCCATTCTTCTCCGGTCGCGATTTTCACGCGACGCATCACGAGAACGCCTCGTTCAAATTCGTAGCTGACCAGAACAGCGAACGTGTGAGGTTTCAATCGTACGACGGCGTTCCGGCGGTCATTGCGTATTCGAATGGCCATTACGTGCACGAGCCAAGCTGGTATCGCAATTTCGTTTACTCTGAAGAACAGGCCCGCGGGCTCGACGCCGTAGAAGATCTCGCGTCGCCCGGTGTCTTTGAATTTTCACTCTCCGAAAGACCGGCGGTGCTAATGCTCGCCGCTGAAGCTATCGCCAGGGCCGGTGACCCCGGATCTGCGAATCGACCGGCGTCAACGCCGCCGGATACAGAATCCATCGAAGCGCGTCATGTCCAAGTCAGGGCGATCGAGCAGGCCCGTCGGCAACATTTTTCCAGTGCACTCCAACGAGCTGCCGACGCGTACATCGTAAACCGCGGCAAAGGAAAAACCCTCATCGCCGGTTACCCGTGGTTCGGTGATTGGGGACGAGACACGTTTATCGCGCTGCGTGGGCTTTGCATCGCGACCGGCCGGCTCGAGGAAGCGCGCGATATTTTGCTACAATGGGCTGACACTGTTTCCCAAGGCATGTTGCCGAATCGGTTTCCAGATAACGGCGAGCAACCAGAGTTTAATTCTGTTGATGCGTCACTCTGGTACATCATTGCGGTGAACGACTACCTTCTGGCCGGGAAGAAGCAGCCAACGTTGACCGACGATCGTCACACGAAACAGTTGCAGGCGGCGGCCGACGCGATTCTTAGAGGCTATAGTGAAGGAACTCGCTTCGGCATCCGCGCCGATCGCGACGGATTGCTTTCAGCGGGCGAACATGGCCAGCAGCTCACTTGGATGGATGCACGAGTTGATGGCCGGGAGATCACGCCCCGGATCGGGAAGCCGGTGGAAATTCAGGCGCTCTGGCTAAACGCACTCGCGGTTGGCGCAAAATTTTCCGAGCCTTGGCAGACACTTTTCGAAAAAGGAAATGCAGCCTTTGAAAGCAAATTCTGGAACGAACACGCCGGTTATCTTGCCGACGTGATCGATTGCGATCACCAACCCGGCGCTGTCGATCTTACATTCCGACCAAACCAAATCTTTGCCGTCGGCGGATTACCTCTCACGTTGCTGTCGAAAGACAAAGCGCGCCGAGTTGTCGATGCGGTGGAGATGCTTTTGGCTACGCCGGTGGGTTTGCGCTCGCTCGCGCCCGGGGAACGTGGATACGCGCCGCATTATCAGGGCGACTCGCGTGCGAGAGATTCTGTCTATCACCAGGGTACGGTCTGGCCCTGGTTGATCGGCCCGTTTGTTGAGGCGTGGGTACGCGTCCACGGTGCGAACGCTGACGCACGAGAGAAGGCGCGTGCACGATTTCTTCCTGCGCTCTACGAGCATTTGAATCATGCCGGCCTGGGTCACATCTCGGAAATCTGTGATGCCGAACCTCCGCATACGCCGCGGGGCTGCCCCTTCCAAGCCTGGTCGTTAGGCGAATTGCTTCGGATTGAGCGCAGCATTTTAACTTAAGATGACGCCTTGGACGATGGTGTCTATGCGATGATGAAGCTCTACAAGCAACTGATTCGGGTAATCTACCCCCGAGACGGCGGGCGAATCACGCTTCGCGCTGACGACAAGACCCTCAAAACGCTATGACGGAAAAACTCATCAGATAAGACCTGATTCAAAGTCACTCGCCACTGACCACTTCATTCGACGAAAGGCTAAGGCCAGGCGCCCAAGCCGATTTGACTCCTGCCGCTTAGCAATATCTTCTCCGCTAATCAGCACATCTTAAATATCCCGTACATTATGATCCAATCCTCACGTATTTGTTCGCTTCTTCTTTTCGCTTTGTTCACACTTGCCTTCCTGGCGGAACCGTTCCTATCCGGCACTCTGTGCGCGGCGGAGGAGAAAAAAATAGAATTCCCCACGGCCAGCCAGCACTCGGTGTTAAAACAGCGCGTTGGATTGACCGATGTCGAGGTGGATTATTCGCGTCCAAACAAGAATGACCGCGAGATCTTCGGCGGCCTGGTGCCTTACGGTAAGCTCTGGCGCACGGGCGCCAACGCGGTCACCAAAATTAAGTTTAGCAAGCCGGTAACGCTCGGCGGCAAGGTAATCCCGGCCGGTGAGTACGCACTCTTCACGATTCCGACAGCGGATGAGTGGACCATCATTGTTTCGAAGGACGCGAAGGTGCAGAGCGCGGCCGATTATAAGCAGGAGAACGATGCCGCGCGTCTCACGGCGAAGCCGGAACCGAATCCGAACACAATCGAGACGTTCACCATCGGGCTATCTGATGTGAAAGGCGCTTCCGCAACGCTTAATTTCCTTTGGGATAAAACGCGCGTGCCGGTGAAATTGACCACGGACGATGTCGAGCAGGTGAGCAAGCAACTCGATGCAGTCGTTAGCGCGGGGACTCCGCTCGACCCGCGCACCGCGTATCAGGCGGCGGCCTTCTACTACGACAACAACAAGGACATGAACCAGGCGGCGAAGTGGATCGACCAGGCGCTGGAGAAGAACCCAGACGCCTACTTCATGCACTACAAGAAGGCGCAGATTCAGGCGAAGCTTGGCAACAAGACAGAGGCCACTGCCTCTGCGCAAAAGGCGATCGACATCCTGAAGAAAGACAAAGCGCCGGACCAGTCCGCGATCAGGAACGCGCAGCAGATTATCGACAGCTCGAAGTAAAGATCAGCTGCCACTTTGCCTGTTCACTTCGCGGTGTACCTCTCCCGCGGCCCTGGTAGAAGTCTGAAAGTTTTCGACAAAGAAATCCTCCATGTGACCTTCCGATGATTCAAAGTCACTTGTCTGGATACGCCGGAGTGTAAGTCTGGCAGTCCGTGTTCGCGATCACCGGAACAGCGCAGATCTTAAACGACATGTACCAGGATTTGTGCTAGATCGATTGCCGAGATTTCAGCCAGGGTGGCGAAATTGGCAGACGCGCCAGACTTAGGATCTGGTGGAGAAATCCTTAGGGGTTCGAGTCCCCTCCCTGGCATAACCTCGCCGTTTAACCCAAGCCGTACTGGCTGCTATCTGTTACTAGCTAAAGCCGGATGACTCCGGCAAGTCGGAGATTTCGTTAGGTCGGAGAGCGGCTTTGCGTGGCGTCGCGGATCGCTTGCTGACGAATCGTCTTTAATTTTTCGTACTGAACAGGCGAAAGGATCGCTTTCATTTGAGGGTCAGTCTGCTGATGGATCGCCCTGATCCGTTGCACCTTCTGCATGTTTGAAAGCGAGTTGTCGTTCTTGATCGCGTTCACCTTTGGCATCTCGTCGCGAAGGATGGGTAAGATTTTAATCTTCTGCTCTGGTGTCAGATTGAGCTGCTGCGCTATCGCCTCAGCTTTTGACATCGCGCCCGCCTTTTGGGCAGATGATGTTGATGCCAGTAACACAAATGCGGCAGAGCATAGAGCGCCGGTCAAAAGACAGATACGGTTCTTCATATTTTTTGTTTCTCCTGATTTCGCGGCGCCATCGTGCCCACGACCCAGAACAAGTCAAGCGGAATCGGGGAACGAGCCTGATAATGTATAGCCCTAAAGTTCTATAGGCACATCGCAGCAGGCACGATAGAATCGCACTAACTCAAATGAGTCAAATGACCATCAACCGACTGTTAATCTCCATTCTGTAGTAAAACCAATCAAGAAACCTCAAATTCATGAAAACCAATTTCATCAACTCCACCTTTACCGGCATCACATTTCTGCTCATCATCGGATCCGCATCAATGACTAATGCTCCGAGTACGCCACTTTTAGCGATTGAGACGATCCGGGAGTGGTCGGCTCCTTATTATGCTTCGGCTGCAGCCGTTAGCGAGGGAATCTCCCATGAAACGGATCTACGGAAGGGCGAGGCAACGAATGCCACGGAAGTCAGCTTTTTCTCCGATAGAGGCCTAACCATGGATGCGACAGCTGCTCTTGGTCTGGCTGGGACGACGCTGGCTAGTTACTTCGCCATCATGAATCCTATCTCCAGCACGCCCGTTTTTATCAGCCTGACTGAGGGGGACGATGCGGTGACGAAACGTTTGGTGGCGGTACGCAGCCTGGCCGTGGCTTTTGGCATCATCGTGGCCGTGAGTCTTGCCGGGAACCTCATATTCAAGCTTTTCGGCATCTCGCTGGCAACGCTGCGGATCACGGGCGGTATCGTCCTTTTCATCATCGGCTACCAGATGCTCCAAGGCGCCAGCTCGCATTCGCACAAGCCAAGTGACGCTGACGTGGCAGATAGCAAAGATGCGCAACTCAGCGTGGCGGTCTCGCCCTTGGGGGTTCCCATGCTCGCCGGTCCTGGCACCATCGCCACAGCCATGACTTTCGCAGCCGGCGGCTGGCTGCACATCGCCATTTCACTGGCCTCTTTCACAGTGATCTGTGGTGTGACCTATTGTTGCTTTCATTATTCCGATCGGCTGGTGGCGTTCCTTGGGCGGAATGGAATGAATGTGGTGACGCGTTTAATGGGGTTGGTCGTGGCCTCGATCGGGGTGGGCATGCTGCTCGCCGGTCTCGACCATCGTGCGGCGGTCCCAGGCTGATTCCCGTAGAGTGTCGTCTCATGTTTCGCCCTATTTCTCTGACGAACGCGACCACACCTTGGAAGTGGTCCGGCATCGATAATATGACGATTGGAAGGTGGTTTTTCTTTTGAGAGCAAACGAGCGCGTCCGTCCGACGGGATTTCTCTCTGAGGATTGCCCTAAAGTCTTATTGACGAGCGAATTTTAGGTAGGCAGGATGGGCGCATCCAAAGGAGTCCGAAACATGAAAAAATCTAGGTCAATCGTCCACATTCTCAGCTTGGCGTGTGCTTGCCTGATCGGCGCCGGGTGCGCGACTCAGCCGGGCACTGCGACCGCGCAGCCGCCGAATTCAGGTCATGTGCTCATTTACCGGGTGCCAAATTTTGGGAGCAATCTCAGTCTTGTCGTCTCCGTTGATGGGAAGGACGTGGGGAGCTTTACCGAAGGCCGAAATTACGACGGCTACTTGTCAGCGGGCCAGCACGTGCTGACCGCCCGAGTTGATCCCAATCAAACGGGTGTTCGCCCCGGGCGAAAAACGCTGAGTGTTGTATCTGGGCAGACCTATTCCTTCACGGCAGCATGGTCCGGGGGAAATCTAAAATTGGTACGGAACCCGTAAACAATGCCAGCACATCTTCTTCGCTCGGGCCCTTGTTTCAGACGAGCGCTGCCTATCATAGGTGCTATCGCTATCATTGCGGTGACAGCTATGCTGTCGTCGGTCGCATTCGCTGCCAATCCTGCTGCAGAGTTGGCCAAGGCAAAAAGTACGGGCGGCATCGAGCCTAAGGGCAATTCATGGGTATCGATCCAGGAAAGCGTCGAACAGTTCGGCCATCCGGATTTCATACTGAGACTCTTCCTCAGTCTCGCCCTGGCGGTTGGCTGCGCCTGGGTGATCGCGTGGCATCCGCGACGCGCGTCGCTTCATGATCCGTTGGCCGACCTTGAGGAGCGCAAGGCACTTATCCTTCTCGGCGTCGTCGGGGCGGTTATCGCTGAACTGAGCGGGACGAGCCAAACTCTGGCGTTTGTTATCTTCGGTATTGGTGCGTTGCTGCGATTCCGGACCCTGCTCGGCAATCCCAAGCTAACGGGAAAAGCAATCATGATCGTAGTGGTCGGGCTCGCATGCGGAATGGGGTCATGGGCGATGGCGGTCTTCGTCACCGCCTTCAGCTGGTTGCTTTTGTTCTGGCTGGATTCGCACACGAGCTGCCGGGTCAGGATCCGGCTCGACGAAACAGAGGATCCGAAGCCAGTCTTTGGCATGGTACAATCGTTATTGGTTTCTCATAAATGTCGCCTTCAAAGTTCCTCACTCTACGAGGACAAGGGACAGATGGTGTTTCTCCTTTATATCCCGACGGGAGTCGATCCAGGGGTACTGGAGGCGGAAGTGCGATCAAGGCTGCGGAAGAACCGTGTCTCCAAGATCGATGTTGATGTGGTGTAGATACGCCTGATCGACGACAAGGTCGCGAAAAGTCGGCTCGTTTATGCACAGGCGCCTCGTCATTGCGGTCGCTTTCACGTTCACGCTGACGCTGACAGCGTATTCCCAGGACGGGCCTAAAGACGCTGTCGTGTTGATTATTCGCCATGCAGAAAACCCCGACACGGGTCGCGGTCTCTCGCCCCGCGGCAAACAGCGAGCCGAAGGATACAAGGATTATTTTCAAAAATTCACTGTGGATTCCAAGCCGTTGGTACCGGATGCCATATTTGCTGCTAATGACTCAAAGCACAGCCACCGTCCCCGTCTTACGCTCGAGCCGTTCGCAAACGCGGCGAAATTGCAAATCGATACACGTTTTGGCAGCAATCAATCGGCTGACCTGGCGGCGGAGGTCCGTGCAACGCAACAGGGAAAGCGGATCCTTATCTGCTGGCGTCATGGAAACATTCCGGACCTCCTGCGGGCGCTAGGAGCAATACCCGAAACCTTGCTGCCGCGTGGTAAATGGCCCGGTGCCGTTTACGATTGGGTCATCTTGCTCAGCTATGATCAGGACGGACATTTGATCCTCGGGAGCTCGAAACGAATTAACGAACACCTGCTGCCGGGCGACTCTCAGTAGGTAGGTTGCGATCTTCCCATAGTAAGGCTGGATAAGGTTCTATGGGCATGGCCCGACGATTCTGTGGCTGCCGTTTTGTTAATACTAGAACAGGGGGTAAGACATCGAAGGCACGAATGAGAAGAAAGCTGGCTTGAAGGAAAAGTTCATCCACGAAGTGAAGGAACTGCTGGCGATCTTCCTGTACCTGGCCCTGTTTTTCTGCGTCTTCACCACGTACCGACGTCTCGTGATGGCGGAGATGGGGGTTAGTTATTTCCATTACGGGTTTGCGCTGATCAAGGCACTCGTGTTGACCAAGGTGATCTTGCTGGGTCAAGATGTGCGGTTTGCCAGGGTGTTTGATGACTGGCCCTTGATTATTCCCACGCTCTACAAAGTAATCCTGTTCAGCCTTTTTGTGATAGCGTTTGAAGTTCTCGAACATGTCATCGGCGGCTTCCTCCACGGAGAAGACCTGCATCGCGCTTTTCAGGAAATGATGAGCGCAGGCCGGGATGAACTGCTCGCGCGGACCCTGGTAATGCTGGTCGCGTTCATCCCGCTCTTCGCTTTTACCGAAACAACGCGTGTCCTGGGTGAAGGCAAAATGCGTGAGCTGTTTGTCGACAAACGGCCGGTGAAAGAGTCGCGCAAATGAGTGGCAGGCGAACTCCCTGCGGCACTCAACCGCCGATGCAAAGAAGAACGGCTGGCTACACCTGCGGAGCTCATATTGCCCCAAAGTCCTGTAGGCAACGGCGCCAGCGGCGAATTATGGTCAGCATTAATCCAGTTCCTCAATCGCTATGAAATTGCTTAACACTTGTTTGCTTCATTATGCAATCGTTGTCGGAGCCCTTCTTGGGGCGCCTCTCGAAGGAGCCGACACAGCAGGAACCGACCAGTCAGGCGATTCGAGCTGGCCACGAGAACGTTATCAGGATGGGAACCGGCTCATGATTCATTAGTGGAGGATTCGGCGGTGATCGCTTTGGAGAAGGTGGCTTTGGCGGCGGGTTCAGGGGCCGACGGCAACAATTTAGGTCTTGGATTTGCTTCTAATTTTCCATACAACCAAAAAACTCAGTCAACCCACTAAAACAAAACATATGAAAAAAATATTAATACTAACAAATATCGCTGCTGCCATGGTGGCATTGGCGCTGATAACAGCGTGTGAGACCACCGGTACCGGTCAATCCGCCACCGCTAAAAACGAGGCCTTGCTCGCTCAGTCGGGTTTTAAGACCATTCCGGTCACGACACCCAAACAGCAACAGGCTGTTAGTAAGTTACCCCAAGGGACCGTCTCGGCCGTGAAGCACCAAGGGAAAACGTATTACGTCTATCCCAGCGCGGCACAGAACAAGATCTACGTTGGGAAACAAACGCATGTGAACACCGCCAAGAAAGCGGTCGCGGCGCAACAGTCTCAGGCGGCTCAAAACAGCATGAATCCACCGCCGACGATGACATTTCAGGGCCATGGTCCCCACGGCGTCGTTGCCGAGGAGTTCGATGGCTTTGGACCGATGGGCACGGCTTCCTTGGGAGATTGGTAAAAGAATCACAGAGAATACGCGGGCGGCAGCCTGATGGCTGCTTGAAAAATCTGCGCTAACCGCAGATTAGCGCGTTTGATGTCAGCGGCGGCAGTGTGCGCCACGCGCAGGTTGCAGTAAAGCGCGATATGGCCCCAAAGTCCTATATGTATCTCGTGGAAGGTACGACAAAATTGCGCTCGATTCTTCTCTTTGAACCAGATTAACATCCAAATCGCATGAAGCCGAAACACTCAAAAAGACCGATCCGGCTTCGATTCATCGCAGCCGGAACAAGCCTCGTATTTCTAGCCGGCTGCGCAACGACGCCGCAGATGGCTCGCGGTCCGGAATACGCACCGACGTCGGGCCTGATGCGTGACGCCCGGTCGTCACAAGTCTCCGTCGAGACGCGAGCCGCCGATTATCTGCAGGCTGCTGCCATTACCGCTCCGTTGATGGGGAGCGGCGGACAACCAACGCCGGCGCTTGAGACTTACAATGCGGCCTGCGGTGAACTTACCCTTCTACTGCACTCCAGTGAAGGAGGACGGCTCTGGAACCGTCCGCTGATCCTGAGAGCGGACAACAAAACTTATCACCTGCGGCTTGAACCCGCCGGCAACGCAGTCTGGGCGCCGACGTACTTCTCCTCTTTTGTGCCAGAACAGCAGATCAAAGAAAAACTGATCAGGAACGAAAACATTCAACAGGGCGTTGGCGGCGCACTTGTTGGCGTGCGACGGGTTAATCCACCTGAAAAGTTCGCGCCACCGAGGGGAATCACCGCGCCGGTCACGGCCACGCTCGATTTCCACGCCAAGGAAGCGACGCTCGCGCTGCGTCGTCCGGCAAAGCAGCTGACAGCGACTGTTGAAGGAAAAACTCGCCCTCTGGCCGCCAATTTCTCGGCGCCACTTAGTTACTATCCGCCGCCGGCGAGTCTGATGTTTGCGGGATTACTTGGCGGATTCAAAGCCACCAACTATCCGGCACCGACAGGGCTTTATTTCCTCCAGCCGTACGACCCGGACCGAATTCCGCTGGTCTTTGTGCACGGTTTGTTTTCAACACCATTCGATTGGGTGAAAACGATCAATGGACTCCAAGCCGACCCGGAGATCCGCAAGCATTATCAATTCTGGATCTTTGCATATCCGACTGGCAATCCCATCCTCTATTCCGCACTGCGGTTACGGGAAGAATTGGCCAAGGCCGATCAACTGTATC
>WNGI01018720.1_pt1 | contig 12532 bp, 9 predicted proteins | sample 5400621 | NCBI WGS metagenome assembly WNGI01 (sample SAMN13153374, study PRJNA577476) | soil metagenome | isolation source: 20 cm soil or saprolite under Garry oak tree replicate 1 | place: USA:California | collected 2016-06-15 | reverse complement strand
CGTAATGAGATCGCCGGGGCCGACCAGCAGGGCAAGATCGGCCATTAACTGCGCGGTCGCCGTTTCGTTCGCGAGTGTCAGCGAGAATGTTGTGGGAACGCTCATTCCGCGGCGTTGCGCTGCGCAGTCTGGTCGATCGGAAAGTCGCAGGTCACGGTGGTGCCTTTGCCGACCACCGAGTCGACGCGCACCTTGCCGCCATGCAGTTCGACAAAGGAGCGTACCAGCGACAGGCCGAGCCCGGCGCCGCGATGCCGCGAGCCGTTGGAATGACTCTCGAACCAGTCGAACACCTTGTCCTTGACGTCGGGCGGAATGCCCGGGCCGGAATCGGTGACGGTGAAGATGACGTTGTGGTCGGTTTTCCTGGCGCTCAAGCCGATGGTGGCGTCCTGAGGCGAAAATCCGACGGCATTGGCCAGGAGATTATACAGCACCTGCACCACGCGGCGTTCGTCGCCCATGAAGTTGCCGATGTTGGGATCGACGTCGACCCGGAGTTCGATGCGGTCGGTGGCGAGCCGGTCCTGGATGCCCTCGGCCGCGGCTTCGATGGTCTTGCGGATATCGACCGAGCCCAGATTGAGCGACATGGCGCCGGCGTCGATGGTGGCGAGATCGAGGATGTTGTTGATGATGGCGAGCAGCGCATTGGTCGAGGCGGTGATGTAGCCGAGATATTCCGCCTGCTTCGGCATCAACGGCCCGGTCACGGGGTCGCTGAGGAAGTGGGCGAAGCCAATGATGGTGGTCAGAGGCGAGCGCAATTCGTAGGACACGTGGTGGACGAAATCGACCTTCATCTGGTCGGCGGTCTCCAATGCTTCGTTACGTTCGCGAAGCGCGCGTTCGACATTCTCAGTATCAGTGATATCCTGGAATGTCAGCATGGTGGCGCCGTCGGGCAGCGGCATGGTCATGCAGTCGAGCACGCTGCCATCCTTGCGCTCCAGCTTCAGCGCCACCTCGACCCGGTTCTCGATCGCGGTAATCGCCTCGCGGAGCGCGCGCCAGGTCACGGCGTCATCGAGCAGCGGCCTGCACCAGGTTTCCACGGTTTCGATATGCGGCTGTTCCTGCAACGCCTCGGCCGACAGCTTCCACATCTTCGCGAATGCCGGATTAAACAATTGCGCGCGGCCATTGCTGCCGAACACCGCGACGGCTTCGGCGAGATTGTCCAGCGTCTCGCGCTGGACGCGGATCAAGCCGTCAAACCGCCGCGCCAGATCCAGGCTTTCGGTGACATCGTCGAACAGATAGGTGACGCCGCCTTCCGGGTTTGGCGTGGTGACGACGCTGACCGCGCGGCCGTCGGGCAGATACCAGGTATCCTTTTGCGGATCGACCGAGCGATAGGCCTCATGCAGCCTGGCCTTCCAGGCCCGGAAATCCGGCTGTTCGGGCAGTTTGCGCGCGGCGCGTAGCCGGTCGAGCACGCTGGAATCGTCGGGGTTGCCGTCGAGGAACGCCCGCTCCAGATCCCACAGCCGGCGGTAGGAATCGTTGTAGAACGCCAGCCGCCGCTGGCCGTCGAATACCGCCACGCCGGAGGATAGTTGATCGAGGGTACGGCGATGCGCCTCCGCCATCCGTTCCAGCGCCTCGCGGAGCGCGGTCGCTTCGCTGGCGTCGATCGCAATGCCGGCACTGCCGTCGCCAAGGTTCAACGCATGCACATCATAGAAGCGCCGCTCGCCCCCGACCACGATCGGCAAACGCGCCGTGAAAGCGGCCTGGTCGTTCAATGCGCGATCCATATCGTTGCGGTCGCTGCTGTCGAGCAATTCGAGGTGGCGCTCGATGGCGTCGGCGGCGCTGGTCGCCTCCGCCGCCCGGACGTAGGCCGCATTGGCGTAGCTGAGATCGCCTTTGGCGCGCTTCGCCCAGATCGGCCAGGGCGCTGCCGCCAGGAAAGCGCGCAGTATCTCGGTTTCGTCCAGCAGCGCCTTGTGGCGCACGGTCATTTCGGCGAGTTCCCGGCGCAATCCGGTCAATCCGCGAATCCGCACAATGGCTTGGCCGCCGATCGCCCGGCCCATGGCTTCGAGCGAGTGCCCCGTGGACGTCGTGAGATTGAGCAGAAACCCCTCTCCGGCGTCGCGCAACGCGTCGACGGCGTGATCCATCTGTAGCGCCGGCTCGGGCGGCAGCCAGGTTCCGAAGGCGAGGATGCGCTGCGGCTGATTCTGCTGGGTATCCGGCATCAGCAGCGAGATATCGCCGCTGATTTCCGGACGATTGTCGCCGGCAGCCCACGAAATCAGGATTTGCGGTTCCGCAAACAGCAGCGCGCGCAAGCGGTCGGCCTGTACCTGCAAATCCCCGACGTCGGCGCGCAGCCGCTCCTCGTTCCCGGCCGCACGCAGCCGGGTGCGCATCAAGAGAACCGCCGCCACCACCGAAAAGCCGAGCAGCGCCAGCGCCGTCGTCAGGACGGCGATTTCCTGCCGGTTCAGATCGAAGAATGCTGAAATGACATGCTGGAACGGCAAATCGCCGGCATCGGCCGGCGCGATCGACACCAGCGCGGCGGTGCCAAGTCCGATCAGGCCGTTGCGTGCCAGTGATGTGCACGACAGCAAGGTCTGACGTATCGCCACGATCACGCCCGACATCGTTTGCCCCAAAACCGCACGACTTTCCGTCCGGCGCTTTATCGCTCCGTTCGCGAATCGACCGACAGTATCCCCAACGGGAGTCGGGGGGTAAGAGTCCAGATCGTGAACGCGAATTCCGATCCCAAAAAAGGCGCCAGTGTTAACTTTTCGGAAATGAATTTCGCAAAATTAGCCCAGTTTTGGCCGAATCACTTTAGCCGGTCAGGCGGAACCGGCGGTGAGCTGGAGTTTCAGCACCGTGACAACGTCCTGCAATTGGGAAGCATCGCCGTGTGGTGCCCTTCACCAGCAGCGCGCCCTGCAGCGCTCCGAACGTCAGGCCGGCCACCTTGCTCGCCGGAGCCGGGAGGCTGAATTCCCCCGTGCGACCCCGCGCTTGAGAATTTCACCCAGCCACGTCTGATGCGCCGTGAAGAAGCGATTGACGCGCGCGCGGAGTTCCGGCGGCAGCGCCAGTATTTCGCCCGCCAGCGCGCCGCACAGGCATACCTGATCGGGGGTGTTGGCGTAGCCGACATAGGGTTCGATGTAGAAATCCAGCATCGCCATCGAAGACCGGGATTGATCCTCGGCGATGGCGATCAGGGCCTCGCCGAAGCGCTCGACATAGCGGTCGACGACCGCGAGTGATGCCGAGCGCGTCGGAAATGTCCTGATAACTGAATGCGCTATAGCCGCGCGTCTGGATCAGCATCTCGGCGAGATCGAGGATCGGTTCGGCGGTCCTGGATCGTTGCTTCGGCGCCGTCGTCGTCATCGCGTTCCTGTCATGGCGTCGGGCGCAAATGTCCCCGCTTCGCCCAATAGGTCGCTCCGCCCTTCGATTCGAAACCGCGCCGGAATCCGGCCGGGTTCCTGATCCACGTCCCGGCCTTGTAGGTCCCGTGTTCGTCGGAGAGGTCGCCGGACAATATAAAGATCTCCTCGCCATCGGTACAATCGGCCCCGCCGAGGCGAGCGCCTGGTTCCAGCCGCTCCAGCGTCACTCGTTCCTGCGCATCTGGCGCCAGATACAGCGGCAGCGTCTTCAGGCCGACGCTGTCGGCTTGCTCCCATTTGGCTGTCGTCGTGTCCACGACAATCCGGTTCTGCTCGGAGGTCGGCATCTGCCTCAGCTTGACCAGGATGGTGCAGCCCGGCGCGGTTCGCGGCGTATGGCGACTTCGGGGCGGGTTGCGGACATAGGTTCCGGCCGGATAGTCGCCATGCTCGTCGGAAAATACCCCGTTGAGGACGAGAAACTCTTCGCCGAGTGCATGATCGTGCGCGGGAAATGAACTCGCGGGAGCATAGCGGACCAGCGACGTGGCGCGCGCGACCTCGCCGCCGATGCGGTCGAGCGGACGACGTTCTACCCCTGCCTGAGGCGATGGAATCCAGGGCATTTCATCCGTGGCGATGACGACGCGGCGGGAGAAATCGGCGTTGACGAGCTCATTTGACATTTTGTGGGCTCCTCAAAAGCGCTCCGAGAACGGCCGCAGGTCCATCTCGTGGGTCCAGGCCGACGGCGGCCGCGATGCAAGTTGGAGATATATAGAGGCTACGGCGTCAGGGTCCATGCGCGTGGACTGAGCGAGCCTAAATCTTTGATCGGATAAAGCAGCGGCGATCGCACCAATTGGCTGACTTCGTTAGAAAAAATCGGAATAAGGAACGCGGATTCGGGTCGAGCCCCGAGAAAATTCAACGACCGGTCGACCCGAAACCGCCGCTGCCGCGCTCGGTCTCAGAAAGCGATGTCACAACCTTCAGCTTGGCCTGCACCACGGCGGCGATCACCATTTGCGCGATGCGTTCGCCGCGGCCGATGGCGAAGGGGGCCGCGCCATGATTGATCAGCAGCACCCTGATCTCGCCGCGATAGTCCGCATCGATGGTGCCGGGCGAATTGAGCACGGTGACGCCGTGTTTGGCGGCAAGCCCCGAACGCGGACGCACCTGCGCCTCATAGCCCGGAGGCAACGCGATCACGAGTCCGGTCGGGACCATTGCGTGCTGCCCGGGGGCCAGGATCAACGGCGCCTGTTCCGGAACGGCGGCGAGCAGGTCGAGCCCGGCGGCATGCGTGCTTTGATACGCCGGCAGCGCCAGGCCCTCGCCGTGCGGCAATTGCCGGATATCGACCTTGACGACAGCGCTCACGGGGCTTTCTCCATGGCTAAAACAATGCGCGCCACCAGCGCGGTTGCGACTTCTTCTTTGGTCATCACCGGCCAGGATTCGATTTTGATGCCGGTGTTGGTTTCCGCGCCGTCACGGCTGAGCAGATGAACCGTGTTGCGGTCGCCGCCCATCACGCCGGTCGCCGGCGAGACATCGTTGGCGACGATCCAATCGCAGCCCTTGCGCGTGAGCTTTGCCTTGGCGTTGTCGATCAGATGCTCGGTCTCGGCGGCAAAACCGATCACCAGCGGCGGGCGCCTGTCCCGCAGTTTCGAGATCGTCGCGAGGATATCCGGATTCTCGACCAGCTGCAGCGGCGGCATGCCGGCGGAACTCTTCTTCAGTTTCTGCTCGCCTTCCTTGGCGACGCGCCAGTCGGCGACGGCGGCGGCGAAGATCGCGATGTCCGTCGGAAGCGCGGCTTCCACCTGCCGCAGCATGTCCCGCGCAGAGCCGACATGTTTCACCGCCACGCCTGCGGGATCGTCCAGTTCGACCGGACCCGAGACCAAAGTGACTTCCGCGCCTGCGGCTTGTGCCGCCGCGGCGATCGCAAAACCTTGTTTGCCGGAGGAGCGGTTGGCGATGTAGCGCACCGGGTCGATCGGCTCGTGCGTCGGCCCGGCGGTGATCAAAACGCGTTTTCCCGCAAGCGGGCGCGGTTGCGGTGGACGCAGCAAGCCCTCGGCGGCCGACGCTATTTCCGTGGGCTCGACCATCCGGCCCACACCGGCCTCGCCGGCTTCCGCCATTTCGCCGGTATCGGGGCCGATCAGGGCGATGCCGTCGCGCTTGAGCTGCGCCACATTACGGCGGGTCGCGGCATTGTTCCACATCAGCGGATTCATCGCCGGCGCCAGCAGGATCGGCCGGTCGGCGGCAAGCAAAATCGCGCTGGCGAGATCGTCGGCGTGCCCATGTGCCATCTTCGCCATCAGGTCGGCCGTCGCGGGCGCCACCACGATCAGATCGCAGTCGCGGGCGAGGCGAATATGGCCGGCATCGAACTCGCTCTCGGGATCGAACAGATCGGTGTAGCAGCGCTCATTCGACAGCGCGCCGGCGGCCAACGGCGTCACGAATTGCTGGGCGGCACGCGTCAGCACGCAGCGGACATGGATGCGCCTCTCCTTCAACCGACGTATCAAGTCCAATGCCTTATAGGCGGCGATACCGCCGCCGATGATCAGGGTGACGCGCGGTTGATCGGTCGCACCGGCACGCCGGGGGGCGCGGGGTTGGGTCTCCGCTGCTTGAGCGGCTAAAAGGGGTGGCGTCGGCGGGGCCTCCGAGAGCCCGGGGCGACCCTCCATGAGGTGCCCCAGGATCACCCGGACCTCCTCTTCGACGGAGCGGCCGTTGCCAGCGGAACGCCGGCGGAGATAGGCTTTGACGGTTTCGTCGAGCTTTCGGATGGTCAGGCTGGCCATGGCGGCTTTCGGCTGGTGTTCGGCCAAGAACTGACAGCAATGCTAGCATTTCGATGCTATCACTGCAATCACAATTGTCGGATCGCCCAAAGGATAGCAATAAATGTCGCCGCGATGATCCAGAGCGGCACCCGGCCGAGTTCGCCGGCGCCGGACATCGCGCCTTGAACGCGCCCGACCGGGCCGAGGTTGCGCTCGATCCACTCGCGCACCACGGGATCGGCGACCTTCCAGATGTCGAGTTTGGGATCGAAGCCGCGCGCGACACCCTCGACCACCACCATGGTCTTTTGCAGCAGGATCAGCTCCGGGCGGGTGCGCATATCGAACAGGCCGGTGACTTCGAGCAGCAGCGTCAACAGCTTCGCCATCGAAATTTCTTCAGCGGTGCGATTGTGGATCGGCTCGCCGATGGCGCGGATGGCTTGCGCGAAATTCTCGACCGAGTGGTGTCCCGGCACATAGCCGGCCTCGAAATGAACTTCCGCGACGCGGCGATAGTCGCGCGTGATAAAACCCAAAAGAATTTCGGCCAGGAAGCGCCGTTCCTTCATGCCGAGCCGGCCCATGATGCCGAAATCCACCGCCACCAGCCGCCCGGTATCGTCGAGGAACAGATTGCCGGGATGCATGTCGGCATGGAAGAAGCCATCGCGCAGCGCGTGCCGCAGGAAGCTCTGGATCACCTTGCGCCCAAGCTCGCGCAGATCGACTTGCGACTCCGCCAGCCGTGCATGGTCGCTCAGCGCAATGCCGTCGATCCATTCCATGGTCAGCACGTTGTGGGTGGTGCGATCCCAGTCGACGGTGGGGACGCGAAAATCCGGATCGTCGCGGGTGTTTTCCGCCATTTCGGACAGCGCCGCTGCTTCCAGCCGCAGATCCATCTCCATCGCCACCGAGCGCGACATCGTATTGATGACTTCGATCAGCCGCAGCCGCCGCGCTTCCGCCGAGTAGGTCTCGGCGTTGTGCGCGACAAAAAAGAAATCCGCGAGATCGCGGCGGAAGCGCGCGGCGACATTGGGCCGCAATACTTTCACCGCAACAGCGGTGCGCACGCCGTCGCGCTCGACCTCGCCGCGATGCACCTGCGCGATCGAGGCGGCGGCGACCGCCGGACCAAAGCTCGCAAACGCTTTCGCCACCGGGCGTTCCAGCGAGGTCGCGATCACGGCTTCGGCTTCGCTTTGCGAAAATGGCGGCAACCGGTCCTGCAGGCTCTCCAGGTCGCGCGCCATCATGACACCGACCACATCGGGCCGGGTGGCGAGGAACTGGCCGAGCTTGAGATAAGCGGGACCAAGCCTGGTCAGCGCGCGCGACAGCCGCGGACCGGATTTGGCGCCCGGGCGCTCGATGATCCGTGCCAGGCGCAACGCGAGCTGACCGGGCGGCGGCACCAAAGAAGGTTCGACGACGCCGAATACGCCCTCGCGCGCGAATACGAAACCGGCGCGGGCGAGCCGCGCGATGTGGGTGATGGCAGAAATCACAAGCGCCAGCCTGAATGCAACGCCACGATGCCGCCCGAGAGAACCTGCCAGCTGGCGCGAGAAAATCCGGCCGTGCGCATCATCTCGGCGAACGCATTCGGCTTGGGAAACTTACGAATCGACTCCACGAGGTATTGATAGGATTCGGCGTCGCCGGTCACCGCGCGGCCGAGCGGCGGGATCACCTTGAACGAAAACAGGTCGTAAATCCGATCGAGGCCGGGCACGTCGACGGTGGAGAATTCCAGGCACAGGAATCTGCCGCCGGGCTTGAGCACACGAAACGCTTCGCTCAGCGCGAGATCGATCCGCGGCACGTTGCGGATGCCGAATGCGATGGTATAGGCGTCGAACGCCTTGTCGGGGAATGCCAGCGCCTCGGCATTGCCTTCGACGAACGACACCCGGTCATCGAGATGACGCGCCGCCGCGCGTGACCGGCCGACCTCAAGCATGTCGGAATTGATGTCGCAGACGGTGGCGCGAAAGCCGGAACCTGCCGCTTTGGCGGCGCGAAACGCGACGTCGCCGGTGCCGCCGGCCACGTCGAGCAGTGCAAACGGCATATCGCCACGGGCCGGGTTGAGCCCGTTGATCATGATGTCCTTCCAGACCCGATGCAGGCCCGCCGACATCAGATCGTTCATCAGGTCGTAGCGCTGTGCCACGCTGTGAAATACATCGTTGACCAGCGTCTGCTTGTCGCCCAGGGGCACGTCCCTGAAGCCAAAATGCGTGGTTTGGTCCGGCCGATCCATTAATTCTTCTCCATCGCGCAGACCATAGCGCGCCCGCCGCAATGGCGCTATCACGTCAGCACCTCAGCGCACAATCCGCCAAAGTGTGAGCGGTTTGGCGAGAAGATTGTGCGCAAATACAATAATTTGGAGCGCGATCGGACGCAAAACCGCATACACTTTTGCTGATCGCGCTCCCTGTGAATGACACTTCCATGCCCGAATTACCTGAAGTCGAGACCGTCCGTCGCGGATTGCAACCGGTGATGGAGGGGGCGAAAATCGTGAAAGCGGAGGCGAGGCGGAAAGACCTGCGGTTTCCATTCCAGAAGGATTTTATCGCGCGGCTGACCGGCCAGACCGTGACCGGGCTCGGACGGCGGGCCAAATATCTGATGGCCGACCTCGCCTCGGGCGATGTGCTGCTGATGCATCTGGGTATGTCGGGCTCGTTCCGCGTCGTCGAGAACGGGGACAGCCAGACGCCGGGCAAATTCCATCATCCGCGCAACGGGGATCGCGCGCACGACCATGTGGTGTTCCACATGTCATCGGGCGCAGCCGTGGTTTTTAACGATCCGCGCCGTTTCGGCTATATGAAAATCATTGCGCGCCATGCGCTGGACCAAGAGCCGCTCTTGAACGGCCTTGGCCCCGAGCCGCTCGGCAACGAATTCGACGCCGCCATGCTGGCGCGCGCCTGCGCCGACAAGAAGACGAGCCTGAAGGCGGCGCTGCTCGACCAGCGGGTGGTCGCGGGGCTCGGCAACATCTACGTCTGCGAGGCGCTGTTCCGGTCGCATCTGTCGCCGCGCCGGCTAGCGGCGACCTTGGCGACAAAGAAAGGCGAATCGACGGATCATGCGAAGCGCTTGGTCAATGCGATTCATGCAGTATTGAACCAGGCGATTAAGGCCGGCGGCTCGTCGCTGCGCGACCATCGCCAGACCTCGGGCGAACTCGGTTACTTCCAGCATTCGTTTCAGGTCTACGACCGCGAAGGCGAAAAATGCCAGACCGCGGGGTGTAGCGGCATCGTCAGGCGATTCACCCAGAACGGGCGCTCGACCTTCTGGTGCCCGAAATGCCAGAAGTGAGATCTCGTCCTCGCCCGTGGCGGGCGGCCACCGCGAACCAACGGGTCGCGCGAACGGCGCGCCCGACGACAGGCTCCGCGAAGCAATCCAACAGGCCGCAGCGGCAGACTGGATTGCTTCGTCGCAGGTGCTCCTCACAATGACGAACCTAAACCGGCGCGCACTCCTCCGAAGGAAGGGAGAGCGCCTCCGTCGTCGCATCGCCAGCTTCAAAACCGGGCTTTACGAAACCAGCGCTTCGGTTCTTGCCGGAGCGCGCAAGTACATCGCCGAAACGATTTCGGTCGGCACTGGCAGTTCATCGATGACCGGCTGCTCCTCGGCGGTCGCGCCCACGTTCAGCCTGCTCTCGACCCATCGCCAAAGGCCGCGAATTTCCTCCGCCGATTTGCCGGTAGGGGCATATTCGCTCACCGCGAGCCCGGCGCTGAGCGCGTCCTGGTGGTCATTGCGCATAACGATGAAGGGCCGGGCGACGACATCGGCGATATCGAGCGCCGCTTCCTCGCCAAGCGCCGTCGCCGCGTTGGCGATGCGCTGGCCGCGGATCGGCGTCTGGTTGAGGACGTAGGCGAACGGCTTGTTCCAGGCCCTGATGGTGCTGAGCGTCGAGGCGGTGGCTTCGATGTCGGCGATGCTCGGGCGCGCCGGGATCAGGCAAAAATCAGCGTAGCGAATGGCCGCCGTGGTCGCGGCGCTGACGCCGCCGGCGGTGTCGATGATCGTCAGCGTGACGCCGCTGCTCGCCAGAGACTGCAAGCGTTGCTCGATCTCGCCCGCGCTGTAGACCGGCTCCACGAGGGGTTCGGCGTGGATGCGGCGGCTCTGCCAATTCGACAGCGTGCCCTGCGGGTCGGTCTCGATCAGGCGGACGGTGTGACCGGTCTCTATCGCGGCTAGGGCGAGGCCAACGGCAAGCGTGCTTTTGCCGCTGCCACCCTTTTGGGTGGTCAAAACGATCGTATGCATCGTAACTTCCTTAGGATTGATTTTGGGGGATCTGCGGTTACGCACACGCTGAGCTGCATCGCGCTACGATGCCGAGCGATTCTCGCTCAGGACGTGCCCCGGCCCGATCCATAGACTTGAGGGGATCGCGGGCGTCCGAATCACCACACTTGGTGAAGATGACTGATCATAAGACATATGACTATCCCGGTAGAATACTGATTTGCATGCAACCGGCGCCAGTCGGCATCATTGATGGAGAACCGTGGCGCAAAAGACGCACTTGACACGAGCGGATATCATCAACTGCACTAAAGTCGTAAGTAACCCGCCGTAGATGCAGAGGGTAATGCAGAGTCATGACCGATAACTGGCGGGATCGCACGCATACGCATTTCAATTGTCAGAAGCGGCCAGCCTCCGGCAGCCGCGGCATGGTGGTCAGCAACCATCCGCTGGCGTCAGCTGCAGGCGCGGAGATGCTGGCGGCCGGCGGCAACGCCATCGATGCCGCGATCGCGACCTTATTCGCGCTGACCGTGGTCGAGCCGATGATGGTCGGGATCATCGGCGGCGGCATGGCGCATATCCGGCTCAGCGACGGTAGCCACCGTTTCATCGATGGCCAAAGCACCGTTCCGCTTCAAGTGAGGCCGGACACCTATCGATCGAAACCTGGCGCGGCGCATGATGTGTTCGACACGGCCGGCGATGAAAACCTGAACGGTCCGAAGGCGGTGGCGGTGCCGGGCTCGCTCAAGGCGTGGTGCGAGACGCAGCAAAGGTTCGGCACCATGAGTCTCGCCGACGTTATGCAGCCGGCGATCAGGCACGCCTCGCGAGGCTATGCGGCGACGCCGTATTTGCACGAATGTATTATCGACGGCGCAACGGAGATGTTGAAAGACAAGGCGATCTCGGCGATCTATCTGCCGAACGGCAAGCCGCTCGCCGCCGGCGACCGCGTGGTGCAATCGGAATATGCCGAGACCTTGACGTATATCTCCCGCCATGGCGAGGCGGCGCTGTATCACGGTCCGCTCGGCGATATCCTGGTCGACTATATGAAGGCGCATGGCGGCTTCATCGCCCGCGAAGACCTCACGAGTTACAAGACCGTCGAGCGCTTGCCCATCCGGGCCGATTATCGCGGCTGGCAGATTCTCGGCCCGCCGCCGCCAGCCGCCTCCGGCGTGCACATCGCGCAAATGCTGAACATTCTCGAGGGCTATGACATAACGGCGCTGGGGTTCGGCTCCCCGGAGACGATCCATTATCTCGCCGAAGTGCTGAAGATCGCCTTTGCCGATCGGGCGGCTGCGAGCGGCGATCCCGATTTTGTCGGTGTGCCGGTGGAGCGGCTGACGTCAAAGGACTATGCCGACGAACGCCGCCGCGCCATCGATCCGAAACGCGCGCAACGATGGGGCGCGGGCGTGCAGCAGCTTGAAAGCGCCTGCACCACCCACATGACGGCCGCGGATGCGTTCGGCAACGTGGTCGCGACCACGCAGACCATCAACAATCTGTTCGGCGCCAAGATTCTGATTCCCGGCCTCGGCGCCGTGCCGAACAACTACATGAACCTCTACGATCCTCGGCCCGGTCATGCCCTGTCGCTGGCGCCGGGCAAACGCGTGACCACCTCGATGTCGCCGGTGATGGCCCTACGCAACGGCAAGCTGGTCTATGCGCTCGGCCTTCCCGGAGGAAAGCGGATTTTCCCGAGCGCGCTGCAGGCGCTGCTCAATCTGATCGATCACGGCATGAGCCTGCAGGAAGCGGTGGAGGCGCCGCGGGTGTGGACAGAGGGCAATGCGCTCGAGGTCGAGCAGGCCGTTCCCGATGCCGTTCGGGCGGCGCTCGCATCGATCGGCCACGAGGTTCTTGCGGTGCCAACCGTGGCTGGCGGCATGAATGCGATCCAGTTCCACGATGACGGAACGCTGACGGGCGCGGCCTGCTGGCGCGCGGATGGCACACCGGTCGGTCTCGCCGGAGGCCTGGCCCGCGCAGGCGTTCGATTTGGGGCTAGCC
>WNGI01013338.1_pt1 | contig 12532 bp, 8 predicted proteins | sample 5400621 | NCBI WGS metagenome assembly WNGI01 (sample SAMN13153374, study PRJNA577476) | soil metagenome | isolation source: 20 cm soil or saprolite under Garry oak tree replicate 1 | place: USA:California | collected 2016-06-15 | reverse complement strand
TCAACTTGACATCACCTTACGTGACCAGAGCGTGTGTGACGCAACTCACTCCGCTGGTCAAGCGGCGATGCTCAAGACCGGTCGCTACGTGTTCCACCACGGAACCGCCGCGCCGACGCTTGAACGGTGGGGCTACCGGCTGCCGCGCCGCAGCAGCATCACGGGGACGGTGCGGAGCATGATCTTGAGATCTTCGAGCGCCGACTGGCGGCGGATGTACTCGAGGTCGTAGCGCACCTTGTGGCGCACGTCGTCCACGGACGTGTCGTACCCCTGGTTGACCTGGGCCCAGCCGGTAATACCGGGCCGCACCCGCTGGCGTCGCGGGTAGCTTTCGATTTGCTCGCGCAAGTACACGAAGATGTCGGGTTGCTCCGGGCGCGGCCCGACGATGTTCATATCGCCGATCAGCACGTTGAACAACTGCGGCAACTCATCGAGCCGGAATGTGCGCAGCAGTCGGCCGATCGGCGTGACGCGCTCGTCCTCTGCTTGCGCCCATACCTGCTTCCCGTTTTGCCGGGTCGGGCGCATCGTGCGGAACTTGTACATCGTGAACGGCGTGCCGCCCAAGTCCATGTTGCGCCGTGTGTTCCCGCCGGCGCCCGTGAGTGCCCTGCGGTCCAGGCCGACGCGGGCCTGCGCGAAGAACACTGGTCCGCGCGACGTCAGCTTGATCAACGCCGCGATCAGCAGCAGCAACGGGGACGTGAGCACGAGGCCGATGGCCGCCACCACGATGTTCACGAGGCGACGGCCCCACTGCTCTCGATCGATGGGGCGGAGCGGCGACGCGTGCGCGAGGGAAAGGCTCGGTCGGCTGGATCGTGCCGTTCGATAGGGCGTGAGCGTTGTCGTCATGGCCCGCAGACGTGGCAAAGTCCGTGCGCGCGCCGAGTCCCGATGCGGCGAGCGCGAGCCTGCCCTGACGTGCAGCGTTCGCAGCCGACGCGGCTGCGTTTCGTGGCGGCGTCTATGGCGCAGGAGCGGCGAGTGTGGAGCGGTCGCGACGGGCATCCTCAGGGTGCAGCGATTTCCTTCGCGACGTCGTTCCCCGTCGGTCTATTCCACCTACTCCATATCGCGTACGCGCAACAGGTGGCAGAGGGTGGCGGGCGGCGTGTGAACCGGCACAGAACTTGTCTCCCGACGCCGGGTCCCCTGCGGTGAGGACCATGCCTCCCAGTTACGAACCGGAACTGTCCCCCGTCCCGCTTCCCCGCGTGGCGCGCGCCATGGTAGCCGGCTTGCGGCTGGTGCGCGCGCACCCGGTGCTGAATCCGGCCGCCTTCGAGGAGTCGTGGCGTGAGCGAGGGGGCTACGCCGTCGACCCCGACCACCGGCCACATCTCGTCGCCGCACTCGATTGGCTGGCGGGCGCGCAGGATGCGAGCGGCGAAGGGGGTGTCGCGCGCGGGTACAGCCTCGCGTGGAACCCGGCGTTCGGGTCTCGCGCGTGGCAGCCCGCCGACCCCGGGGCCACCGGAGACATCATTCCGATGCTGTATGGCGCGGCCCGCCACCTGCACCGCCCCGGACTCGCCGAGCGCGCTGAGCGCGCGGCGCGCTGGGAGCTCGAGCTGCAACTGCCGTCCGGCGCCGTGCGGGAGGGTGTCATCAGCGAGCGGACTGCACCGGGCGTCTTCAATACCGGGCGGGTCCTGCTCGCGTGGCTCGCGGCGTTCGCGGAGACCGGGGCGGGGATCTTCGCTGGCGCCGCGCGTCGCGCCGCGTGGTTCCTGCTCGCCACGCTCAGCGAGGACGGTGTATGGCGTCACGGGCCTTCGCCTGACGGGCCTGGGCACGCCGCGCTCTACAACGCGCGCACGGCGTGGGCACTGGCGGAGGCTGGACGCCGTCTCCGGGCGCCGGAATTCCGTGCAGCCGCGGCGAAGGCCCTCCGAGCGGTGGCGCGGCGCCAGCACGACGATGGCTGGTTTCCCGACTGTTGTTCGACCGATCCGCTGCGCCCGCTGTTGCATACGGTGGCGGCCGCGATCGGCGGGCTGTTGGAGGGCGGTCGGGTACTGGGAGATGATGGCCTGATCACGCGGGCAGCGTCTGCGGCCGAGCGCGTGGCATGCGCCGTTGATCCGGGCGGGCGGCTGCCCGGACGATTTGCGATCGGCTGGCGCGCCGCCGCATCGTGGGACTCCCTGACCGGCGCGGCGCAGATGGCGAGTCTCTGGCTGCGCCTATATGAGATCACCCGTCGGCCTCAGTGGCTCGAGCCGGTGGACGTCGTCATGCGGTTTCTCAAGTCCACCCAGAACCGCACGATTCACGAACCCGGTGCGCGAGGGGGCATCAAGGCATCGTTCCCGGTCAGCGCCGAGTACGACGCCTATCAGGTGTTGAGCACGGCAACGGCAAGTTTCGCGGAGTCGTTGATTCGCGATGAGCGTCGCCGCGCGGGGGTCGGTCCGCTGGCGGCGACGGGGGGCGCCGCCTGATGGCGGCGCTCGCGTCAGGGAGCCGAAATGGCCGGGGGACAGTCGACCTCGAAGTAGAAGCGGGTTCCCCAATTCGGTCGGGTTTCCACTTCGAGCGTTGCACCGACGGCCTTTACAAGCTTGCGGCAGATGGCCAGTCCCAGGCCGGAGCTGGAGAAGTGATGGCGCCCGTCCGTTGCCGCGGCCCTCACCGGCTGGTACAGAGCACGCAGCAGTACGGGATCGATCCCCGCGCCGGTGTCCCGAACGGAGAACTCGAGCCGCCGGGCGTCGATCGGTCGCGCCGCTACTTCCACGAAGCCCGTGTCGGTGAACTTCACCGCGTTGGTGGCGAGGTTCAGGAGCACGCGCGACAGTGCCCGGGCGTGCCCCACGCGCCGTTCGGGCACGGGGTGGACGAGGCGTAGCGCCAGGCCCTTCTCCTCCGCGATCGGCTCGATCATGCTGCGCACCGACCCGAACGTCTCGGCCACCGAGAACGGCGCGGGAGCACGGTCCACCAACCGGTTGCCGCCACGGGCCAGCTCCAGCACGTCGCTCGCCGTCGCGCACAGGCAGAGCGCGGCGCTGTAGATCAGGCCGAGTTGGCGACTCTGCTCCGGGGTCACCGCGCCGCCCTGGCCCTGCTGCAGGGCTTCGGCGAGGAAGAGAATGGACGTGAGAGGCGAGCGCAGGTCGTGCGCGAGCTCTACGACGAGATCGAGCCCGTTGGGGCCGGCCAGAGAGGCCGTGAGATCCTGCGGCTCCTGCTCCTGCTCCGGCTCGGACCTGGGGACCGGCGCGACGATCGGCCAGTCGAGCTGTTCAGCGGTGTTGGACCGCATCTCCAGCACGGCTCCGCGTATCATGCGGCCTGCCCGCCCGTGTCGCCCACATGGGCCTCCACCGGCATCTCCTCCATCGTCCCCGCCCCCGGTCCGGGCTCACGCTCGACCACCCATCCCGCTGTCGGGCTGCGCTGCAATCCGTGGCGCTCCATCAGCCGGTACAACGTGGTCCGGTCGACGCCCGCGATCCGGGCGGCCTTCGACATGTTGCCGCTGGCCCGGTTGACGAGCCAAGTCAGGTACTGCCGCTCGAACTGCGCAATCACGCGGTCCCGGGCGGCGTGGTAGCTCTCCTCCAGCAGGGTCGAGATCAGCGACGCGGGATTTGCGCTGGTGTCCGCCGCCCCCGGGTCTCCCGTGAGATGCAAGTCTTCGGGCCGGATCTCGGCGCCCGGTTCCACGACCACGGCGACATGCTCGATGACGTTCTGCAGCTCGCGGACGTTCCCGCGCCAGGCGTAGCCGCACAGCGCCCGCAGCGCCGCGTCGGTCAAGCGCGGGAAGGGCGCGCCCTTGCGGCGATGGCGCACCCAGTAGGTGGACAGGAAGTAATCCGCCAAGAGCGGGATGTCCTCGGGCCGCTCGCGCAGCGCCGGGACGTTGATCGGCACAACGCGCAGGCGGTAGTACAGGTCCTCCCGCATGTCGCCGGACTTGACGGCACCTTCGGGGTCGCCGTTGGTCGCGGCGATGAAGCGCACGTTTACGACCGCGTCGGTCGTCTCGCTGCCCACGCGGCGCACCACGCCGTCCTGGATGACGCGCAGGAGCTTGGCCTGGATCGATTTTGGCATTTCGACCAGCTCGTCGAGAAACAGCGTGCCGCCGTGCGCGGCTTCGAGCAACCCGGGTTTGTCGCGCACCGCGCCGGTGAAGGCGCCCTTGCGATGGCCGAACATCTCGGACTCGAGCAGGCCTTCGGGCAGCGCCGCGCAGTTCACGGCCACGAACGGACGGCTCGAGCGGCGGCTGTGGTGGTGAATGAACTGCGCAATCATCTCCTTGCCGCTGCCGCTCTCTCCCGTGATGAAGACTGAGGCGTCCGTCGGCGCCACCTTCCGGGCGAGCTCAATCGCCCGGCGAAAGGCCGGCGCGGTACCGAGGAGGGTAAGCTTGTCCGTTTGCACCTGCGCCCGGTCGAGTGTTTCCTGCTGCTCCCGCGTTTCGCGCGCCACCAGCAGCGTGTGCACGGCACGCCCGATCAAGACCTGAAGATGCGATGCGGAAAAGGGCTTCGGGAGATAATCAAAGGCGCCTTGCCGCAACGCCTCGACGCTCGACTCGACGCTCGGATTCCCAGTCATTACGATCACGATGGTGTCGTGATTGGTCCCGAGCGCGGCTCGCAGCAGTGCGAGCCCGTCGACCTGCGACATGTAGAGGTCCACCAGTACGACGTCGAAGGCGCGGCGCTTGAGCAGGTCGAGTGCGTCCTGGCCTCGGCTGCAGACCGTGACGTCATACCCTTCGTGTCGGAGCACCGCAGCGCAGCTTTCGCGAAGTGTGTGCTCGTCGTCCACTACGAGAATCCGCACGCGGGCCTTCGCTTCCGGCCCGATCGCGAGCAGCGCGGCCGGCTCCCGCCCGTCGCTGGGCTGAACGCCGTCCTGTGTCATCGGAATGGACATCGGCCTCGTCCTCGATTAACGGTCGACTAGGCTCCTACGCACGGTTCGGGCCACATTGTCGCGACCCTGCAGCGTCGCCCGGTTTGCCGCACGAATTGGGCACCAACGGGCCGCGCGGCAGTAGGACCCAGCACTCCGAACGCACCAAGGTGCATCTGATATCCGCCTCACTTTGCACTGAATTGCGGCATCAGCGCAGACGTGCTGCGCGCGTCGCACGGTATCGGACTTGCCACACGCATGGACGATGATACGCAGCTTAATACCGCCACGCCGCGCGCCACCCCGAGAGGGACGTATTCCATGACAATGAGCCACCTGCCGCTGCCCCCTGGTTCCACTCCACCGGTGATGGTTCCGCCATCGGTGCCACCCGTCAGCGCGGCGTGGGGCGGTGCCGAGTCGGAAGGAGGAGTCGATTGGCGGCGGGCGTTGAGCGCGGTTCTGCGCTTCAAGTGGCTGATCTGCGGCGTGACGCTGCTCGGCACGACCGCAGGCTTCGGGGCCGCGCGTTTCGTCCGGCCCCAATATGGGGCGCAGGCAACCATCTGGATCGACGCAACGGAGCGCGACCGCTGGGGCCAAGGCCAGGACCGGGGGCCCATCCGGCAGGGCCAGTTGCTCGACCCCCAGGCCTGGGTGGATCTCCTCAAATCGTACGTCGTGCTCGATCAGGTAGTGCGCGATCAGCGGTTGTTCGTGAACCCGAAGTCGCGAGCGGATGAAGGGATTCTGACGACGTTCCAGGTGGTCGGTCAGTACCGACCGGGGGCGTATCGTCTGAGCGTGGACTCTGACCGTCGGACGTATACGCTGGCCACTGTCCCCGAGGGCCAGGTCGTGGAGCGCGGGACGGTGGGTGATTCCATCGGAACTCGGCTCGGGTTCGCCTGGGCTCCTGCGGCCAACACACTGCCTTCCGACCGACCAGTCGAGTTCGGGTTAGCGACGCTGCGGGACGCGGCGCGCTCGCTGGCGGACTCGCTGAGCGCGCAGCTGGATGCGGAGGGGAACTTCCTGCGGCTCGAGTTGCGAGGCCCCGATGCGCCGCGGGTCACCGCCGTGGTCAACGCGGTGGCCGAACGCTACGTGCAGGTTGCGGCGGACCTCAAGCGGAAGAAGCTGACAGAGCTCACGAAAATCCTGGCGGAGCAGTTGCAGAGCGCGCAGAGCAACTTGCGTGGCGCCGAGGCGGGGCTCGAGCGGTTCCGGGAGCGGACCATCACGTTGCCGAGCGATCGGCCGGCCCCCGTGGCGCTCGGTGCACCGGGCGGGGCCGGCGGCGGCGCCCAGATCGGCGAGTCGGATCCCAAGTTCGGGTCCTTCTTTAAGATGCAGTTCGACCGCGAACGGATCCAGCAGGACCGCGAGGCGCTGCAGCGGTTGCTGGCGCAGGCCCACGACTCCGCCGGCCTCTCCGACGACGCGTTTGCCGTGGTCGGGTCGGTCCAAACGAACCCCGACCTCGCCGCCGCACTCACGGAGCTGACCTCAAAGCGGGCGAGCTTGCGCGCTCTGCGGTACCGGTACTCCGACGAATACCCCCCCGTGCAGCGTCTCGTGGGTGACATCGCCACGCTGGAGCGCCAGACGATTCCGGTGCTGGCGCGCGGGCTCCTCGAGCAGCTCAGAGCGAGCGAGACGGAGCTCGACCGGCGGCTCGGTGCGGACTCGCGCAGCCTGCGTCAGATCCCCGCGCGGGCCATCGAGGAGGCTCGCCTGCGTCGCACCGTGACCACGGCCGAGAATCTCTATACCATGCTCCAGCAGCGGTACGAGGAGGCGCGTCTGGCGGAGGCAAGCACCATTCCGGATGTCCGTGTTCTCGACGCTGCGGTTGTGTCCCGGGAGCCTGTGAGCGCGATGGGCGGGCGGCTGATCCTGCTCGGCTTCTGCGGCAGCTTCGGGCTCGCCGTTGTGGGCGCAGTCCTGCTCGATCGTGTCGACCCCAGAGTGCGCTACCCCGATCAGGTCTCGCGCGAGATGGGGCTGGCGATCCTGGGCGCGGTGCCGCACATGCGAACGCTGCCGCAGGGGCGTCATGGTCGGGGCCGCGTGCCCGAGGACGTCAACCAGGTCGTGGAGGCCCTGCGCGGCGTGTGCCTCAACCTCGTATACGCGCACGGCGGGCGGGCGCCGCTCCTCGTCACGATCACGAGCCCGGGGGCCGGCGACGGCAAATCGTTCCTCGCCGCCAACTTGGCGCACACCTTCGCAGATGGCGGGCATCGCACGCTGCTGATCGACGCCGACATCCGCCGCGGCGTGCTCCATCGGCGGTTGAGCGCCCACCGCCGCCCGGGGTTGAGCGACTTCCTCCGTGGCGAGACCCCGCTCGACACCATCGTGCAGGCGACGCCGTACCCGTCGCTCTCGCTGATCGCGTGTGGCACGCGCGCGTACAACGCCCCCGAGATGTTGGGGTCGCCCGCGATGTCGGAGCTGGTGAACGGCATGCGCTCCGGCTACGACGTGATCTTGGTCGACAGCCCGCCACTCGGGGCCGGCGTGGATCCTCTCATCCTTGGCACGCTGACCGGTACGCTCGCGCTCGTGCTCCGGACCGGGTACAGCGCAGCGCCTGCCCGTCCGGCTGTTGGGGGCGATCCTGAACGACGTGCCGGTCGGCGGGGCGTACCGCTACTACTCTTATTACCTACCAGGCTACGAAGCGATGGACGAGGAACGGGGAAGCCGGCGGGTGCCTGTCTAGGGTGTCGGAGTGGAGGCTGGGTTCCCCTCGTCGAAGCGGCGCAGCCAGCCGCCGGAGTCCGCGCGGCCGGTCCGGATGGCCGCGGCCGCCCGTACCAGGAGATCGACCGGCTCAATCGGCGCGTAGCCGACATTAGCCACGGCCTCGTAGCCACAGCGGACGCGCACCGGCGCAGCCGCCGGACCGCTACCCGCCGCGGCGACCGTCGTCCCGGACACGGAACTGGCCAGCCGCTCGGCGAGTCGGCGCGCGCCCGCCGCGTCGGTCCCCGGGGCGAGCACCGCGAACTCGGTGGCGCTGAGGCGGCCGATCACATCCGACAAGCGAGCGGCGGACTTGATCGCCTGCACGTACCGGCCGAGGCTCGTGCCCCCCGGTGGCTCGGGGACGCCAGGCTCGGCCGGCTCGGTGTCGAGTGCGAGTACGATGCAGGCGAGTGGCCCGTGTTCCCGGAATGCCTGAGACCCCAGCTCGCGCGCGCGGCGTGCGAGCCCCTGCCGGTTGTAAAGCCCGGTCGCCGCGTCGAGCAGCCCCTCGGTTCGGGCCCGGTCGGCGTCGAGCTTGGCGTGCACGTAGGCGCCGATCTTAAGGAGGATCTCGTCCGCGTCGTGCGGAGGCGCGATGCACTCCCAGGCACCGGCACGCAACGCGGCAAGCCGTTGCGTGCGCGTGGCAGCCTCGCGGATCATCAAGAGAATTGGCGTGCTGCTGGAGACGCGCGGATCGGACCGGAGCGAGCGGCACAGCTCAACGCCCGGCATGTCGGGCATCTCGGCGTCCACAAGGATCACGTCTGGCTCGGTGGTGCGCGCGCGCTCGAGGGTATGCTGACCGGAGCGCTCTTGGAGGACGGCGTACCCGCCACCCTCCAGCAGGCTCCTGAGCCAGCGGGTTGCTTCCTGGCCGTCGCCCGCCAGGAGCACGAGTGGTAATCCGCCTTGTGGCATTCGCTCTGTCATGTATCCGCTCCAGCCAACCGCGCCTCCGAAGGGGTTCGTACGTGACTCACGTTTCTGCAAACCCGGGGCCGCGGTGTGGCGGCGGTCGCCAGCCACGGAGCGCCTTGCAACGGCCCCGGTTGCGCGGCCGCGCCGCGGCGGCTGCCGCGCGCGCGCAACGCAGCCCTTCGGTCGTGGCGGCCCGCCGGCCAGTCGGGCGCGCCGGCTAACCCCTTGTCGCGCTGATCAATAAGGTGGGAGGTGCGGCCGCTACGCGTCGGCCGGGCCTCAAACTTGAAGTGCAGGGGCGTGACCGAACACCATCGAGTATGCGTTGCAAGCGCTGTAAGACACACCGCGGCGAGCGGAGCAAGCTCCAGCGACGCGCGCGCCCGGGCCGGGTGGCGACGTGCGACCGATGCGGCCAGCCGATCCTGTCACTGCCGGACATCGTGCTCGGCGCGGGGGACGGCACGCAGGCCCAGCTCGCGCGTTTCGGTCTAGCGATCACCGGCGACCCATTGCTGGAACTCAAGCGTGAGGGCATCTGAGCAATGTGCGGGATCGTGGGATACGTCGGGCCGAAAGAGGCTGTGTCGTTTCTGGTCGAGGGCTTGGCCCGTCTGGAATACCGGGGATACGACTCCGCCGGCGTCGCGGTGCTCAACGGCGGGGGAGTGGAAACCCGCAAGCTCGCAGGACGCATCGCCGGCCTGCGCGAGCTCCTCACGCGAACGCCGGTGCACGGGCGCTGCGGCATCGGACATACGCGCTGGGCGACGCACGGCGCACCGACCGAGCGCAACGCACACCCCCACATCGATTGCACCCGAACCGTCGCCCTGGTGCACAACGGCATCATCGAGAACGCGGACGTGCTACGCAAGCGGCTGGAGCAGGACGGCCATCGCTTCGTGACAGAGACCGACACCGAGACGCTCGTGCATTTGATCGAAGAGTCGGCCGGCGCGACACTCGAAGAGCGGGTGATCGCGGCCCTGGACCACGTGGAGGGGACCTACGGCATCGCGGTGGTGGCCGAGGCGGATCCTGGGAAAATCGTGGTCGCTCGACGCGGCTCCCCGGTCCTCCTCGGCGTTGGGGACGGGGAGTACCTGGTGGCCTCCGATGCGAGCGCGGTGCTCGGGCATACCCGGTCCGTGGTCTACCTCAACGACGGCGACGTCGCCGTGGTGACCGCAGAGGGCTACCGCGTCCTCGACCGGGACGCTCGCGAGCAGGAGCGGGCTGTGGACGACATCGAGTGGGATCTCGACGCGATCGCACTCGGCGGCTATCCGCACTTCATGCTGAAGGAGATCTGTGAGCAGCCCGAAACCGTGCGAAGCACACTCCGGGGACGTCTGCTCGTTGCCGAGGGGACGGCGCGCCTCAACGGGCTGAACCTCACGGCGGAGCAGTGCGGGGCGATCCGCGGCATCGTGATCGTCGCCTGCGGCACGTCGTGGCACGCCGGGCTCGTGGGCCGCCAGGTGCTCGAGGAGCTGGCCGGGATCCCGGTCTCGGTCGAATACGCGTCGGAGTATCGCTACCGCCGCCAGCTCCGGCTCCCCGGCACGGTGACCATCGCGATCTCGCAGTCTGGAGAGACGGCGGACACGTTGGAAGCCCTGCGGGCCGCGAAGGGCATGGGCTCCACGGTGCTCGGTCTCGTCAACGTCGTGGGCTCGACGATCGCCCGCGAGGCAGACGGCGGGATCTACCTGCACGCGGGCCCTGAAATCGGGGTCGCATCGACCAAGGCGTTCACCTCGCAGGTGGTCGCCCTGTTGCTACTCGGGCTGTACCTCGGGCGCCAGCGGGGGCTGGATGCGGAGGAGGGACGTCGGCTAGTCTCGCAGCTCGTCCGGCTCCCGGAGCTGGTGGAGCGCGCGCTCGCGGTCGAGCCGCAGGTGCGGGCGCTCGCCGAGCGCTATGCGGACGCGCGCAACGCCCTCTACCTGGGCCGGGGCGCCAATTTCCCCGTCGCCCTCGAGGGCGCGCTCAAGCTCAAGGAGATCTCCTACATCCACGCCGAGGGCTACCCGGCAGCCGAAATGAAGCACGGTCCCATCGCCTTGATCGATGAGAACATGCCGGTCGTCTGCCTGGCGCCCAAGGATCCGGTTTACGCGAAGGTCGTTTCGAACATGCAGGAAGTGAAAGCCCGGGGGGGTCGCATCATCGCCATCACGAGCGAGGGCAACGGCGATCTGAGCCACCTGGCGGATCACCAAGTCGCCGTGCCGGCGAGCCCACCCCTGATCGCGCCGGTGCTGACGGTCATTCCGCTCCAGCTCTTGGCGTATCACATCGCCGTCTTGCGCGGCTGCGACGTGGATCGACCGCGTAACCTGGCAAAGAGCGTAACGGTGGAGTAACGCGATGATCCAGAGAATGGTCGTGCGCCAGCTGGCGCTGCTGCTGCTCACCAGTCCGCTGGCGGGTCAGACGACGGCGCGGGCGCCGCAAGGTGATTTCGAGCTCGGTGACCAGATCCTGCTCGAGGTCGAGGGGGACAGCCAATTCACCCATGTCTTCAGCGTCGGACCTGGACCGGCGCTCACGCTTCCGGTGATTGGCGCGATCCCGCTCAGCGGCGTCCGGCGTGCCACCGTGGAGGCGTACCTCGGGCAGCAGCTCGCGCGATTTATGAAGAACCCCGTCGTCCACGCGAAGGTGCTCGTCCGCCTGGGTGTGCTCGGCGAGGTGGAGCATCCGGGGTATTACGCCGTCGCCGCCGGCGCCGTCGTGTCGGACGCGCTCATGGCGGCCGGCGGACCCACGAAGGACGCGAAGTTCACGGCCGCGCGCATCGAGCGGGAGGGCAAGGGGCTCTACGTCGGGAACGCCTTCCAGGACGCGTTCGCGCGCGGCATGACCGTCGAGGGCCTGGGCCTGCGCACCGGCGACCGCATCATCGTGCCCCGGCGCGCCGACCCCGAATCCAAGTGGCGGATCATCGCCATCATCGCGGGGATTCCGGCGGCCATTATCATCGCCACACAGCTGCATCGTTGACGCGATGCGGATTCTCTCCGTCGTAGGCGCACGCCCGAACTTCATGAAGCTCGCTCCTGTCGACCGCGAGCTGGTGCGACGCGGAGTCGAGCACGTGATCGTCCATACCGGCCAGCACTACGATCCGGGCATGTCGGATGCCTTCTTCGAGGAGCTATGGATCCCGGCGCCGGACCACAACCTCGGTGTGGGGTCGGGGTCGCACGCCCAGCAGACCGGGGCCGTGATGCAACGCCTCGAGCCGGTGGTCCTCGAGGTCCAGCCCGATCTCGTCCTGACGTATGGGGACGTGAACTCCACTGTGGCTGCCGCGCTCGTGGAGGCCGAAGGCATTCCCGCCGACCGTATGCACTTCGTCGGCAACGTGATGATCGATACCTTGTGCTGGGCCCTGCCGCAGGCGCTGGCGCTCGACGCGCCGGCGCGCTTCGACGTGCGGGCACAGCCCTACGCCGTCGTGACCCTGCACCGGCCGGCCAACGTGGACGATCCGGCCGTGTTGCGGGAGCTGCTCGAGGCGCTGACCCGGCTCGCGGACCACGTCCCCGTACTCTTTCCCGTGCACCCGCGCACGCGCACGCGCGTCGAGGAACTGCGGCTGCGGCCCTCAACTGAGCGGGGCCTGCGGCTGCTCGAGCCGCTCGCGTACCTGGACATGCTCAGTCTGGTCGCCAAGGCCGGCCTCGTCGTCACGGACTCGGGCGGACTCCAGGAGGAAACCTCGTTCCTCGGCGTGCCGTGCCTCACCGTGCGACCGAATACCGAGCGCCCGATCACGTGCACGCACGGGACCAACCGCCTGGTGCAGCCACAGCGCGACGCCATCCTCGCCGCGGCCGAGCGCGGACTCGCGCGGCGCTCGCCAGCCCGACCCGTGATCGAGCGGTGGGACGGCCAGGCCGCCGAGCGGATCGCGCGGGTGGTGTGCGACGGGGAGCGTTTCGAACTGGAC
>WNGI01004462.1_pt1 | contig 12532 bp, 10 predicted proteins | sample 5400621 | NCBI WGS metagenome assembly WNGI01 (sample SAMN13153374, study PRJNA577476) | soil metagenome | isolation source: 20 cm soil or saprolite under Garry oak tree replicate 1 | place: USA:California | collected 2016-06-15 | reverse complement strand
TTCCTTGGGGAAATGGCTTCGGCGATCACAAAGTCATGGGCGCTGCAACGCACCGTGACGTGGCCGGGAAGGGTTCCGATCGCGTAGGCGTCGGACGCCTGGGGGTCCCGGCGATGGGCGGTCTCCCAGGTTCCGATGTAGGCGCCGAAGTTTGAAAGTCCGGCCCGGTCCGGCTTCCCGTCGGGGCAAGCCACCGAGCCGGTTTGCTGCGTTGGAGCTGCGGCCGTGGGTCGACCGGGCACGGAGCAAGCCAGCATCCCCAGGCATGCGAGCGCAATGAGACATCGACGCGGCATCGGCGCACCTCAAAAATTAGGACAAGCCGACCGGGAACGCATCGAGCGCGTCAGGCCTGTTGCTCCACCCCTCATCCGTCGCAGTGACCAAGGCTCTTCGCGACCGCGAGGCAACGCAATTCGAGCACTAGGCCCCACCAACCTTCGCTGGCTCGGGCTCGGGCTCGGGTTCGGGCTCGGAAAGCCTGTAACCGTCGGAGGGCAGGAGCTGCCGCATGCGCTTGCGCGCCTGTTCTGAGGCGTCCTCAGGAGACTTGCCCGCAACGCCGCGAACGCCGATCCGCATCTTTGCCGTGCCCGGCACCGGTGCAACCGTCATATCGCTCCGCGCCATCTTCTCGAGCACCTTGGGATCTCCAATCGTTCCGGTTTCCGGCTCGAGCGTGAACGTGAAGGCGTAGGTCCGTTCGATGGCCGCCGCGGGCTGCTCGCCGGTGCGGTGGCCAATTGGCTGGAAACGGCGATTCTCAGCCGCGTCGAGCAATGCGTCCAGATCCATCGTCGAGCGGCGGCTGGCGAAACGAGACACCAGCGAGTAAAGGACCGGAACGAGGATCAGGGTGAGCAGCGTGCTGGTGAACAGGCCTCCGATGACCACGATCGCCAGCGGCCGGCTGATAAAGGCGCCGCCGATGCCGCCACCACCACCGAGCACCGCCAGCGGGACGAGCGCGAGCATGGTCGCGAATGCGGTCATGAGGATCGGTCGAAGCCGGTGCCGGCCGCCTTCGATGACCGCGTCGTGGAGGTTGAGGCCGCGGTCGCGGTACTGCTCGATGAGGTCGAGGAGAACGATGGCGTTGGTGACCACGATGCCCGTGAGCATCAGGATTCCAATCAATCCGGGCAGCGACAGCGAGGTGTTGGTGGCGACGAGCGCGATGATCGCGCCGGTCGCCGCGAATGGAATCGATACGAGCAGCACCAGCGGCTTGAGCAGCGAGCGGAAGGTCGCGACCATGATCAGGTAGACGAGGCCGATGGCAGCGAGCAGCGCGAGAGCGAACTGAGTGAGCACCGTCGACAGCTGGGCGAAGACACCGCCAGTCGAGATCGAAGCACCTGACGGGAGCGACACACCGGCGAGAGCGTCGCTCACGCCGGTCTGCACCGCGCGGGTGTTGTTGCCCGTGATCGTGCCGCTGATGGTCGCGTCGCGATCTCCGTTGACCCGACTCACGGTCTGGGGTCCGTTGACAATCTGAATCGTGGCCAGCGTTGACAGGGGGACGATCCCCTGCGCCGTCGGTACAGGCAGCCTGGATAGAGCTGCGGCGGTGTCCGCTGTTCCGGGCGGCAGCTTGACGCGGACGACCATCGTTCCTTGCGCGAGGTTGACCTGCGTCGCGACCGTGCCGTTGATCTGCTGCGCTACCAGCGCGGCCAGGGTCTGGATGTTCAAGCCCGACGCACTGAGCTTGTCGGTGGGGACCAGCTGATACTGAGGCTTGGACACCACCAGGTTCGACTTGAGCTCCGCGAGGCCCTGCACGCTGGCGAGGGCGGCGATCACCAGGTCGTTGGCGGTCTGCAGCGTGGCGGAATCGGTGGCGCGGACGTCAACCTGCATCTGGCTGCTGCTCGCGTTGGAGCTGTTTTGCGCCTGCCCCACACCCAGCTTGGCGGGACCCTGATAAGCCTGCAGCGTGCGCTTGACCCCCTCGAATGCGGTGTTGTACTGCCCGTCCTCGACGAGTATCAAGACCGAAGCCTGGGTCGGATCCGCAGGCACAGTCCCAGGGGGCGCGAAGGGATCGCGCTGTCCTCCGACGGTTGCCTGATAGGCGGTGATCCCCGGAACTCCGGCGACCAGTGCCTCGACCTTCTGCGTCTCCGCGTCGGTCTGAGTAAGCGTCGAGTTGTCTGGCATCGTGATGCTTACAGGGAAGGTCGGGCTCGATGACTGGTCGAGTAGGTTCACTCGCAGGAAGGGGATCAGCCCCATTGATGCGATGAAGAAAACCGCAGCAGCGCCCAGGGTCAAGAGTCGGTGTGCGGTCGCCCACCGGATCGTGGGCACATAGATCCTCTGCATCCAGTTGTACTGCAGCCGCCGCTCGACTCCCTCTGCGCGAATTGGAGGAAGCAAACGCCCGGCAAGCAACGGCACGACCGTCACAGCGACAACAAGCGATGCAAGCAGCGCGACCACGACCGTCAGCGCGAAAGGCCGGAAGAAACTGCCCGCGATACCTGTGAGAAAAGCGATGGGCAAGAAAACCGCGACCGTCGTAAGCGTCGAAGACAAGACCGCGGTCGTAATCTCGCGTGCCCCTGTGTATGCAGCGACGAGAGGCCGCTCGCCCTCGGTGACATGGCGGCTGATGTTTTCGAGGACGACGATCGAGTCATCGACCACGCGTCCGATGGCGACCATCATCCCGCCGAGGGTCAGGATGTTCAAGGTGATCCCCTGCTGCCACAGTGCGATCAGCGCCACCAGCAACGAGAGTGGAATGGAGATTGCCGCGACCACAGTGGCGCGTGCGCTGCGCAGGAAAACGAAGATCACGAGGATTGCGAATACAGCACCGAGCAGTCCCTCGCGAAGGATGTCGGCGATCGCCACGGTGATGGGAGTCGCTTGATCCTGAATCCGCTCGAAGTTGACGCCGTGTCCGATCGACGACTTGATTCGCGGAAGCGCGTTCCAAACTTCGTTGGCAACCGTCACCGTGTTGGTGTTCGGACCTTTCACGATGCGCAGCCCGATGCTCAGCTTGCCGTTCGTTCGCGTGATCGTGTCGGCCGGCACTGAGACCAGCTGGACCGTGCCGAGCTGGTCGACCCTGACCGGTGTCGGTGCACGACCAGGCAGCGCCGGGGTGACGGTGACCTTGCCGATCTGATCGAGGCTCGTGAGCGATCCCGAGACCTGGAGAGGAATCGTCGCCGACCCGTCCTTGAGTGACCCGATCGACTGCACGATGTTTGCCTGCTGCAGCGCGGTGGCCACCTGGGCGGTGGTCACTCCGTTGGTGACCAGCTTCGCCGGATCGAGGACGACGTCGACCTCATCCGTGGGAGCCCCTGTCAGCACGACCGACGAAACGCCGGCCAGGCCCTTCAGCTTGGGCACCGCCTCGGCGCGCAGCTGGCCGGCCAGGTCGCCCAGCGGCTCGTCCGCGGATATTGCGTACTCGAGGATGGGCAGGGTGTTGGTCGAGAAGGTCTGGACGGTGGACGAGCCGGCCTGCTGAGGCAGCAGCGGACGCAATCTCGCCATGACGCTGTTGACGTCTTGCTCGGCAGATTTCAGGTCCACCCCATCCCGGAACAGCACGATCACGAGCGACACGCCCTGGCTTGCCGTCGACTGCACGGTGTCGGCGCCGGAAACCCCTTGCATCGCGTTCGACACTGGCACGCCGACCTGCGCGTCGACGATCTCAGGCGACGCTCCCGGGTACGGCGTGATGACGATTACCGCCGGCACCGAGATATCCGGCAGCAGGTCCTGCTGGACCTGGGTCGCGGCGAAGATGCCTGTTCCGAAGAGCAGGACCACGCCAAGTACGACGACGACGCCGAGACGGAGGGAGAGCCGGGTTACCAGTGCCAAGTCTTAGTGAGCCGCCAGAGTAATCGACCTGGCTGCGCGTTTATTCCGCCAACCGGGTAGAAATTGACTTGAAGCTGCGCTGCGCCGAATTCAGCGCCTTTGGACCAAAGCCGGCGGGTTGAGTGGCTTTACGTTTTGACCAAAAAAACACTTGGCTGGGGAGGAAGGATTCGAACCTTCAACCTTCTGATCCAGAGCAATCCGCAATATCGGCGACGTCCCTTCCGAGTTGGGCCACCGCGTCTGATAGGCGGATTGCGTAGTAGTACCGCGCATGAGCCCTGGGCGAGAATTTGACGCGAAGCTGGCGCTCAGCGTGTCTAACGACCTAAGCCCCCGACCTGACGGCGAATGGAGGTGGACCGAGGATCTCGATGCCCCCGTTCCGAGCCGCCGAGGCACGCACCCGGTCGAAGTCGACCGGAGCGGTCGCCTCGAGACTCGGCGTCAGCGGCTCGCTCGCGCCGCGGTAGAAGGCCTCGCTGGAGCCTGGAGTCTCCAGGGTCAACAAGCGCGCCGACTCCGATGTGACCAAAAAGGCGTGCGGAACGCCACGCGGGACCATTGCCAGGCTGCCTCTCCCGAGCTTCTGCTCGCGACCGTCGACGTGGACGAGAATTTCGCCTTCCAGCACGTACAAGGTCTCGTCGACTTCGGGGTGCGAATGCATTGGCGTGGTCTTGCCGATCGTCATGATGTCGTCGAACAGCAGGAATGCGCCTCCCGTCTCGGCGTTGGTAGCCAGCCAGGTGTGAACGCCGCCACCGTAGAACCACAGCTTCTCGCCATCACCGTCGGCACGCACGATCGGAACTAGATTGGTCATCGCCACTGCCAGCCTCCTAAAACAATGCTTTATGGGACTCGAGTACCATGACGAGACTAGAGTACCCTGACCCAAATGTCAATGTCATATGAGCTGAGCGGCCGAACGCGCCAGAAGCAGCGGACTCGTGGAGCACTGGTGGCAGCTGCCCGTGAACTTGTAACCCGAGGCCAGACGCCTACCGTCGACGCGGCCGCGACGATCGCTTCTATCTCACGGACGACGGCTTACCGCTACTTTCCAAACCAGCGGGCGTTGTTGGTGGCCGCCCACCCCGAGATTGAGGCATTGTCCCTACTGCCCGAGACGGCCCCATCCGATGTGGCAGCTCGACTGGATGCCGTCGTTACGGCATTCCTGCACCTCATAGTCGACACGGAAGCGCAACAGCGCACGATGCTGCGCCTTTCACTCGATCCCGACCCAGACCATCGCGGCGAGCTCCCGTTGCGCAAGGGTCGCGCGATCGGGTGGATTGGGGAGGCACTGTCTCCATTGCGTGGCGTGATGTCCGCGCGCGACATCAGGCGGCTGATTTTCGCGATCAGAAGCGCCGCGGGGATCGAGGCGCTTGTCTGGTTGACCGATATTGCCGGCCTCTCACGCAAGGAAGCCGTCCAACTCATGCGCTGGTCGGCGGGCGCGCTGTTGCGGTCGGCCATGGGCGATGGCGGCGCAACGCGGCATCAAGCCCGTCCTTCGAGACGGCCAAAAGCGAGCTCTCGGCGCCGCGTGTCCACTTGACGTCGCTCCACCGGCGACCTCGACCGGCACGAAAATCACAAGGGTGGGGCGAAGGCCTGGCCGCAGCGATCGGTAATGGCTGGGGAGGAAGGATTCGAACCTTCAACCTTCTGATCCAGAGTCAGCTGCGCTACCGTTGCGCCACTCCCCAAATGCTTCGGACGCGGGGCCGGGCGAACCATTCTAAGGAGGTGCCCGAAGCTGGCCGTTACTCCCTCGTGATGGTCACGTCCGGCTTTTTGGCCGAACCCTCCGCCCGCACCGTCATGCGGATCGACACCTGTTCAGGAGAGCCCATCAACCGCCGGAAAGTGTGCTCCAGGAGCGTTTTGGCTCGATAGAGGTTTACCGCCCATCCAACCCCGAAAACACGGTCGCTGAAGAGCCGGTCCGATGCCGGGTTCCAGTAGGCATCGCGAATTCGCTTCCACGTAGGGGGACGGAAGTCGTATGGAACGAATCCGCCGAGCCTGCCCTGCCACGTACGTTCGTCGGCCGGCTTGGCCAGCTCGGTTGCGACGGCGGCGGCGACCAGCCCGAAAGTCACGAACCTAACGAGGCGACGGATCCGGCGCAAAGTCCGCATACTTCAGACGAAGCGTAGTACCAGAGTAACTTTGCACGTTTTCCAAACGTTGATCCAGGCGGGGTAGATGGCCAGAAGGCTTCCTTCAACGACCTCGTGGCTCCGGTGGCTCACGCCAGGGCTCCAGATCAAGCGATGGCTCGTTCTGCTGATGGTTTCCGAGCTCGTCCTGGTGCTAGGCGTCGCCTACGCCCTGAAGGAGCTCTACCAGACGGCGCACCTGCCCGGCTTCTTCTTCTACCTGACGCTGCAGTTCCTGCCCTACTGGGCCCGCGCCATCATCTTCGGCATCTTCGGGGTGGGCCTGCTGCTGGTCAGCTACTTGAAGCTGACCCAATCGATTCTTGGACCGTTCCTACCCGGCAACAGCACGAGCAGCGTCCTCGAGGTCATCCACGCGTATCGCCTCCGCGGCCGTGGGCCGCGCGTGGTTGCGATCGGCGGCGGCACAGGGTTGAGCTCTCTGCTGCGAGGTTTGAAGATTTACACGTCCAACCTCTCGGCGATCGTCACGGTCGCCGATGACGGCGGTTCGTCAGGCCGGCTGCGAGATGAGTATCGAATCCTTCCGCCAGGCGACTTCCGGCAATGCCTGATCGCGCTCGCCGACGCCGAGCCCCTGATGAAGCAGCTCTTCGATCATCGGTTCAAGGAAGGCTCCCTGAACGGCCACGCGTTCGGAAACCTTTTCATCATGGCGATGGCCGACGTGACCGGGAACTTCGAGCAGGCGCTGCGCGAATCGGGCAAGGTGCTCGCGGTCAAAGGGACGATCGTGCCGTCGACATTGCAGGACGTCACCCTTGTCGCGTCGATCAACGGGGGCACCGTCGAAGGCGAGTCCAAGATTCCCAAGCAGAATGCGCCGATCAGCCATGTCTTCCTCAAGCCCGACGGAGTCCAGGTCAACCCTGAAGCGGTGCAGGCGATCCTGAACGCAGAGCTCATCATTGCGGGCCCGGGGTCGCTGTACACGTCGATCCTGCCCAACCTGCTGGTGGAAGGCATGGTCGAGGCGATCAAGGCTTCACCTGCCTTGAAGCTCTACATCTGCAACCTCGCCGCTCAGCCAGGCGAAACCGATGGCTACGGAGTGGCCGACTACCTCCGCGTGATTCGCGAGCACGTCGGCGCCAATCTCTTCGATTTCGTGCTCGTGAACTCGAACGTCTCCCACGCGCCGACAGGCGGTCAGGATCTGGTGATTTTCAGGCCGAGCGACTCCTCGAAGCACCCCGAGGTTCGCTTCATCGCTTCCGATGTCGTCAACGTGCGCATCCCGTCGCACCACGATTCCGAGAAGCTGGCCCGATCCATCATGCGGAAGGTCTGGCAGGCGTAGGTCCAGACCGCCTCGCCCGCCATCGGACGAATCCTTCGACGAGAACCGTCGCGACCGCGACGTAGAGAAAGCCATCGATGGCGTCGACCACGTAGTGCTCGCCGAGATACACGATCGACAGGAGCACCGCCGTCGTCCAGGCCACGAGACCGATGGCGAGCACGCGAAACCGGTTCCATGCGTAGACGGCAGCCAGCGCCGGAAACGCCGCGTGGAGCGATGGGAATGCCGCGAACTGGTTTGGATTCAGGTGCGTGTAGAGCGGCGAAACGAAGTAATTCGATCCCCAGAGCTTGTCCACCGTCTCGTTGAGGATCTTGTGCACGACCTGCGAGGGTGGGACGTGGCCCTCCTGGAACTGATACCAGGGTGGTGCTGAGGGCCAGAACAGATACGTCACGAAAGACAGGAAGGCCATCAGCAGCAGGGCCCCGATGAAGTGGTGGAAGTGATCGCGGCTCCTCAGCCAGAAAACAAATCCGACCACGATGGGCATCGGAAAGTGCATGAAGTAGAAGAACATCGCGATCACGTCTTGAGGACTGACCGTCTCGACGCGATAGAACGCATGCTGCAGCGTGAGAGTCGGCAGCATTCCCCCGAACGCGACCTGCTCGAGGCCGGACAGGTCATGCGGCGCGAACCCCGTCTTGGCGGCAAAGCCCCGCATTGCCTCGTAGGCGAAGAAGAGCAACAGGAAAGGGCCCCAGTCCGCGATGAACGTCAGCCCGCGTCCCATCGCGATGGCGATGACCAGAAGCGCGAGCACCACCCATTCGGGCTCGATGGAAACGCCGCGCCACAGCATCACGCCGAAAACGACCGAGAGATAAAGAAGACTGCCGATCAGGAGCACGCCCGGACGACGCACGCCTGGTCGCGTCTCAGCCGGTGCGGACAACCGCCACCGCCGCGATCTCAACCGTTGCAGAAAAGGGCAGCGCGTTGGTGCCGACCGCGGCGCGTGTGTGCTTGCCGGCCGCGCCAAGCACCTCGACCAGGAGATCTGACGCAGCGTTCATCACTTTCGGCTGGTCGCCAAAACCGTCCGCGGAGAGCACCAGACCGATCAGCTGCGTGATCTCCACGACGGTGTCCAGTCCGACCGCCGATTCGATCTGCGACAGCAGACTGAGCGCGCACTGCCTGGCGCGCCGCGACGCTTCTTCGACCGAGACCTCGTCGGGACAGCTGCCACTCAGCACACGCTCGCCTTCGCGCGAGATCTGTCCAGCGATGTAGAGCAGCGCGCGCCCGTCGCCGATCGATACGAGCCGCGTCTGGACATAAGAGGCAGCGGGAGGTGGTGCAGGAGGAAGCGTGATGCCCAGCTCTCGCAAGCGGTCATGAGGAGTGGTCAACCGAGCGAGCATACCGGCCTATCTGGGGCGAGCGCGCAGGTGGGCCACGACAGCGGTGAGGATCACGGCCAATGCTCCGAGGCCGAGGCCGACGTAGGGCAGCGAGGGCGCGCCAAGGATCTGGCTCAGCAGGGATGTGTCAGCCGGATGCGCCACGCGAGCTCCGCTCGACACCGGTGACTGCGACGCGGGTGGGCCCTGGGGAGGCCCGCCGGTGTCGTGATAGATCCACAACGAAGGGGTGTGAGTTGACGGATGGAAGCTCGCCACGTACAGCGTCGGCTTCTCGTCGTTCGAGACCGCGAGCGAGGTGATTGACGGTTCGGGGACTTCCAGCGAAGTGAACGATTGCCCGCCGTCAGTTGTCCGCCACAAGCCACCCGATCCCGATCCCCCGCCATCGCTCGCAGCGTAGAAGCGGTCGTGATGATCGGTGATGAACGCGACCTGCGTGTAGTCGGTCGTGGGCAGCAACCCTCCGCCGCTGAGCGGTGTGAACGACGCCCCATTGTCGGTCGAGGCGAACAGCCCTGTGTTCGTCCCGGCGATAAGCGGCCTGACGTTACCCGTCGGCGGCAAGGGACCGGTCACCAGCTTCACCGCGATGGTGCCGCTGATCGGCGGGTTCAGCTGCGTCCACGTAACGCCCGCGTCGATGCTCTGATACAGGGGCAAGGCCCCGCCCGAGCCCTGCAGATCGCTACCCGCTATCAGCCTCACCGGTGTATGAATGGCCTCGACTGCGACTGCGTTGATGCTGCGATCGGACAGCCCAGACTGGGTCCAGTTGGTCCCGTCGCCGCTGATGTAGATCCCGCGGTCGGTCCCTGCCGCGATTTCTGTCAGCGCGAACGCGAACACCCGGACGTTGCGACCCTCGAGGCCCCGCACCGCCGACCACGTTGCTCCACCGTCCCGGCTGGCCAGCGCGCCGCCACCTCGCGTTCCGGCGAGCACAAGGGCGGACGTGAACGGGCTGAAGCTGATCACGGTCACATTGGCCTTGCCGGCGTGGACCTGGGTCCAGCTGCTCGCGCCGTTTGTGCTGCGCAGCAGCGAACCGTCCGACGTGCCCGCGAGCAGGGACTGGTTGCTGGACGGATCGACCGCCAGCGCGAAGACAGCCGCGCGGCCTTGATGTGGGAGAGGTTTCAGCGCGACCCAGGTGGAGTCCGGCGGGGCGTCTGCGAGAGCGCCAAGAGCCGCGATCAAGATCACCCACAACGCCACGAAGGTCGCAGCAAGACGTCTGCCAAGAAGCGACACGAGCCTGCCGATTATCACCCAAGCCGGGTTCCGGGCACCCGCAAACCGACCGCCAGGTGGGCCCGTTTGCCTACAATCCCCAGGTGCCGTCCGGGGGGTCCCGCGAACTCAAAACCAGAGCGCCGCGAGCGTGGCTGATCAAGCTAGGCCGTCTGCTCGATCGAGCAGCTTTCCGACCCGCCACATTGCCGGATGATCTGGTGACCGGAATCGCGCTGCTGCCGGCAATTGCGGCCGGCCTGATCATCTTCAGAGTCCACGCGCTCGAGATGCTCGCCGTCGCCGCGGCGGCCGGGGCGGTCGGATTGCTCGTATCGCAATGGTTGTGGCGGCATGAGCGGCACCATTCGGGCACCAGCACCGTCATCGCCGCGTTGTTCGGGGTCGCGCTGGTCGGCGCCGGGGCAAGCCTTTTCGTAACTATCGAGGTCGCTGCGCTGGCGGTCGCTCTTGAGCTGCTTCGCACGCGCTACATACCGGCAATCCGCGCGCAGGCCGGACTGATCGCCTTTGCCGTGATCGCCCTGGTTACGCGAGGTGCGCCGTTCACCTACTTCGATCCGAACGGCACCACGAACCCCAGGGATCCCATCGACACCTGGTACCAGCTGTTCCATCAATCGACGTGGGCGCTGGACCCTGTAAGGCTCTATGTCGGCAACGTCGCCGGGCCAGTCTTCGCCACGTCGCTTCTCGCGGTTGCGGTGGGCGTGGCGTGGCTCGCGTACGCGCGGCGCGTGAGCCTGGTCGTGCTGGTCGCGTTTCTTGCCGGATCCCTCGTCGCGGTCTACACATCACAGTGGGATTTTGTCTTCCAGCTGGACAGCGGTCCGACGTGGTTTGTGGCCGGTCTGATTCTGGCGGATCGAAGATTGCTTCCGGATTCGTGGGCGCTGCGGCCGATGCTCGGCTTCGCCGCGGGACTGTTTGCGGTCGGCCTTCGACGCAACGGTTACGGGATCGAAGCGGCCTTTCTGACCGTGGCCACGATCCAGGCGGTGATGGCTCTGGTCGTCGTCCTCTACTGGTCGGCTTCGGTGGCAATGGAGCGCTGGAAGCGAACCCGCCTGCTGCGACAGCGCGAGGCAAATCTCCGCGTCGTCAAGACGATCACGGACCCGTCCTAGGCGACGCTCACCTCGGCCTTCGCCGCGCCGACCGCCTTGCTCAGCTCGCCTGCGCGGTCTCGGATTGCTTTGAGGACCGCGGAGGTCAGCTTGCCGAAGGGCTCGACCGTGACGCGAAACGTCTTGCCCGCAAGGGTGTAGGTCCATGTCCCCGCGACGCTTCCGTCGACCAGCACCACCGCGGAGATCCATCCCGCTGTCCGGCTGACCTTCGGCGAATGAGCCCGCTCAAAGAGATGGTCGCGGGTGGCGTGGCCGAGGATGTACGGATCGAAATTTGGCAGCAGCTGCACGGGTTGATCGATCTTCGCTTGCGCGATCGCTTTCACGTCGGTCGCCAGCAGGTCCATCCTCATGCCTTCGACCGACACGTGCGCCAGCTGACCCGCCATTCCCGACCACGCCGCGTTGCCTACACCCGGCCATGCTCCCCACCAGCGAGCGAAGTCTGATTTCGTCGCCGGCCCGTAAGCGCGCAGGTAGCGCCTGGCGGCTTCCACGATCGCCGCTTCGGGATCGACATCGCGCCATTCCTGGAGCCACTTCTTCGGGCTGACGAACGTCACGCTTGTGCCCCGATTCGGCCCGAAGCAGAGCTCGCCGTTGCGGGCGGCGGGCTTCAGCATGCCGCCCCACCCGGACTTGAGCACCTCGCTCACGCGGGCCGACCTTCCTCTACCGACCACCGCGATGAGCTCCTCGCGCGTCATGGGTTTGTCGCTCACCGCTTCGCCGATGTTGGCGACGATCTCCCACAGCTCCTGTTCGGTCACGTCCATGAACTTCAGCCAGGAAGGCCTGACGTGGATCCAACGCCTGCCCATTGCGGCGGTGAAGAGGGGCAGGTCGGTCGCCCGCGCGAGATGCAAGGTCCCGCGCATCAGCCATGTCTTGACCAGGGTCTTCTCCTCCCACAGCGCTTCGCGGACGTCGGCAACTTTGCAGTCGACGCGAGTGGCGATCTGGAGCTCGGCCGCCGACATCAGCTGGGCCTGCGCGCCGCCCATCGCACCGACGACCTCGGCCAGGTCCTTCCTGGGCGCGCGGCGGGTCAGGTGGTGGCGCTGCAGGCGAAATGCGTGGACCTGGGCCCAGCTGAGCTCGGTTGGAGTTGTGGTCACGTCAGTCGAATAATTGGGCGCCGCGGGTCACGAACTGGTCGCGGCGAGGACCGGTGCCGACGAGCTGGATGGGCGCGCCGATGAGCTCGCCGATCCGCTCGACGTAGTCGCGGCACGCCTGGGGCAGGTCCTCCCAACACGTGGCGTCACCGATCGCCGTCTGCCATCCGGGCATCTCTTCATAGATCGGCGTGCAGTGTTTGTAGTGAGAGATGTTGGCGATCGGGTGGTCGTATCGAGCGCCGCGAAACTCGTAGCCGGTGCAGATCTTGAGCAGCGGCTGGTCATCGAGGATGTCGAG
>WNGI01006037.1_pt1 | contig 12533 bp, 12 predicted proteins | sample 5400621 | NCBI WGS metagenome assembly WNGI01 (sample SAMN13153374, study PRJNA577476) | soil metagenome | isolation source: 20 cm soil or saprolite under Garry oak tree replicate 1 | place: USA:California | collected 2016-06-15 | reverse complement strand
GCAGAGGTAGAGACACCCAGACGTTTCGCCGCCCGCGTAAAACTCCGCTCCTCCGCCACAGCAAGGAACGCGGATAGCACGCTCAGCTCGTCGCGAACCATTTGTGAATAATACTCATAAATCCTTCTCGATTATTCCGGCTACACAGGCGCGCACGGTCCCGCTACGATTGGCCGCATGGACATCAAGCGCAGCGGCTCCCAACCCTCAGGCATTGGACCCGCCGAGTGGTTCAGCGGCACTGTACGCATCGACCCGCTGTTCCAGGCCCCCGATCCGGCACGCGTGGCCGGCGCCAGCGTCACGTTCGAGCCCGGCGCCAGGACGGCCTGGCACACGCACCCGCTGGGCCAGACCCTGATCGTGACTGCCGGTGCCGGCCGCGCGCAGCGTTGGGGAGGGCCGCTCGAGCAGATTCGGCCCGGTGACGTGATCTGGATTGGGCCGGGTGAGAAGCATTGGCACGGCGCCGCGGCAACCACCGCCATGACGCACATCGCCATTCAGGAACGCCTCGACGGCAAGGCCGTGGACTGGATGGAAAAGGTCAGCGACCAGGAATACAGGAGCGAATAATGCCTCACGTCATCGTGAAGCTGTGGCCAGGAAAATCCGAACAGCAGAAGAGGCGACTCGCCGAGGCGATCACGCAAGACGTCATGAAGGTCTTGAACTACGGAGACGAGTCCGTCTCGGTCGCATTCGAAGAGGTCTCGGCCGCGGACTGGGCTGAGAAGGTCTATAAACCCGACATCGTTGAGACCTCGGCGAAGCTGTATAAGAAGCCGGGGTACACGATGTGAAGACGAACAGGTAGATCGCGATGCGTGCAACCGTCCTTTACGGCGCCGGAGACGTCCGCGTCGAGCACGTCCCCGACGCCCGCCTGATCGAACCGACCGACGCGCTCGTCGCCGTCAGCCGTGCCTGCATCTGCGGCAGCGATCTCTGGCCGTACAAGCTGATGAAGCCGGGCGAGCCGCCGCGGCGCATGGGCCACGAGGCGATCGGCGTCGTCGAGGCCGTCGGCTCGGGCGTCCGCACCCTGAAGGTCGGCGACGTCGTCGTGATGCCGTTCGCCTACTCCGACGGCACCTGCGCGTTCTGCCACGAGGGCCTGCACACGTCGTGCGTCCACGGGGGGTTCTTCGGCACGGTCGAGCTCCCCGGAGCACAGGCCGAAGCGCTGCGCATCCCGCTGGCGGACGGGACGCTCTTCGCCCTGCCCGTCGGGGCGGACGATGCGCTGATGGCGTCGCTGCTCACCCTCTCAGATGTGATGGGAACGGGCCATCATGCGGCCCGCGCCGCCAAGGTCGGCCGCGGCAAGACCGCGGCCGTCATCGGTGACGGCGCCGTCGGCCTCTGCGCCGTGATCGCCGCCCGGCGTCTCGGCGCCGAGCGGATCACGATCCTGGCCCGCCATCCCGACCGGATCGCCCTGGCGCAAGAGTTCGGCGCAACAGACGTGGTAAGCGAGCGCGGCGAGAGCGCGATCGAGCGCGTGCGTGAGCTGACCGGCGGCTTGGGCGTCCACTCCGTCCTCGAGTGCGTCGGCACCGACGAAGCGATGCGCACCGCGATTGGGATTGCCCGTGCCGGTGGCGCCATCGGCCGCGTCGGCGTCCCCCATTACGAGGTGATCCCCGCCTCGGAGCCGGCGTTCTACAACAATCTCACGATCAGCGGCGGGCCGGCCCCGGTACGGGCGTACATTCAAGAGCTGCTTCCCGATGTGCTCGAGGGCAGGATCGAGCCCGGCCGGGTATTCGATCGGGTCATCGGACTGGATGAGGTTCCCGACGGCTACCGCGCCATGAACCAGCGCGAAGCAATCAAGGTGATGGTGAAGCCCTAAGGAGACAACATGCAAAAGCGCAAACTCGGAAAGAGCAGCCTGGAAGTTTCGGCGCTGGGACTCGGCTGCATGGGGATGAGCCAGAGCTACGGCGTCCCGCCGGACAAGCCGGCGATGATCTCGCTCATCCGCACGGCCGTGGAACGCGGCGTCACATTCTTCGATACCGCCGAAATCTACGGTCCGTACACCAACGAAGAGCTCGTGGGCGAGGCCTTGGCGCCGGTGCGCGCACAGGTGGTGATCGCCACCAAGTTCGGGGTCGGACGTGATGCCGGCGGGCAGCAGGTGCAGGACAGCCGGCCCGAGCGCATCAAACAGAGCGTCGAGGGCTCGCTCAAACGGCTGCGCACCGACGTCATCGATCTCTATTATCAGCACCGGGTCGACCCCAACGTGCCGATCGAAGACGTGGCGGGAACGGTCAAGGAATTGATTGCGCAGGGTAAGGTGAAGCACTTCGGCATGTCCGAAGCCGGCGTGCGCACCATCCGTCGCGCGCACGCGGTGCAGCCGGTTACAGCCGTGCAGAGTGAGTATTCCCTGTGGTGGCGACGCCCTGAAGAAGAGCTGCTGCCCACCCTGGAAGAGCTCGGCGTCGGGTTCGTACCGTTCAGTCCCCTTGGCAAGGGCTTCCTGACGGGCACGATCGACGAGAAGACGACATTCGTGAGCTCCGATTTCCGCAACCTCGTGCCGCGCTTCACTCCTGAGGCTCGGAAGTCCAATCTGGCGCTGGTGGATGTGCTGCGCACCATCGCGACACGGAAAAAGGCGACGCCGGCGCAGATCGCGCTCGCGTGGCTGCTGGCCCGGAAGCCGTGGATCGTGCCGATCCCCGGCACGACGAAGCTGGCGCGCCTGGACGAGAACATCGCAGCAGTGGCGATCGCACTGAGCCCCGAGGATCTGCGCTCGATCGAGAGCGCCACCTCACAGATCACGATTCAAGGCGCGCGCTACCCCGAGCACCTGGAGAAACGGACCGGTCTCTGACATGCGCATCGGCATTCTGGGTTCGGGATTGATGGGCGCCAAGCTCGGAACGATCTGGGCGCGCGCCGGACATGAGGTCGTCTTCAGCTACGCGCGCAGCGAGCAGAAGCTCAAGAGGCTCGCACGGGACGCCAAGGGCAAAGCGCAGGCGGGCACACCGCGAGAGGCCGCGCAGGAAGCGGACGCACTCCTGCTCGCCGTGCACTGGTCCCGAGTCGACGACGTGTTGAAAGAAGCAGGCGACGTGTCGGGCAAGGTCATCGTGAGCTGCTCGCTCCCGATGAACGCCGACGACACCGGCCTGGTGATCGCCCACACGTCCTCGGGTGCGGAAGAGCTTGCAAGGAAGCTTCCAAAGGCTCGGGTCGTCTCCGCTTTTAACACCGTGCCGAGCGAGGTGCTGTTCGGCGTCTTCGAGGCCCGGCGCAAAGCGCATAGACCCAGCCTCGTCTACTGCGGGGACGATGCGAGCAGCAAAGGGATTACCGCCCAGCTCATCCGTGACGTGGGGTTCGATCCGGTGGACGCTGGGCCCTTGCGGGTCGCCCGCTACACCGAGCCGTTCGCGCTGCTCGTCGCCCAGCTCGCGTACGAGGGTGACGGCGGTCCGGAACTGGCGTACCGCTTCGAGCGCTTCGGGAGGAAGGGATAGCGCCGAACTCCTTTAGGCCACCTTTCGACACCTGTGGTGCTCGGTGACCCGCTTCCCATTTGCCGCGTAACTCGGCCCATCCACCGTGTACTCGGTGTCCGACTGCTTGGTCCACACCGCCCGGGCTGCCGGTCCAGGGAGGACGTAGCTCCACGACCACACGTTGTCCGCACGCGTGCCGAGCATGCCGTAGTACTGGGCGTTGCTGTGGGCTCCGAAGCGCACCCACCGATCCACCCGGACGTCGTAGCCGAGGAAGTAGTCGGCGTGGACGGCCGCATCCTCCCTGGTAACCGGGAAGTCGTAGGTCTGCTCGAGCCACGCGCTCCCCAGCACTGATGCGTAGGTCGTCGTATACGTGCCGGAGAAGTCTCCGACGGTGTGCGCGCAGCTCCACTTGCCGACGAGGAACTGCGCGGACTGCATCTCCTGCTGCGCGGTCGGCGTCGTCTGCGCGGACGCAGGCGCGGCGATCAGCGCGACGGCGAACACTACCAACGCTGGCGACGTGCGGTTCACGCTATCCTCCCTCGAGAGTTGGAGTGGCCGCATCGGGGTCGCGGTACTCTGCGTGCAACAGCTCGATGTCCCGGAGCTCCGCTCGGGCGCGGCGCCGTAGCCGCAGCGACCACACGAACAGCGCCACCATCCCGACGATCGGCAGCCACACGGTCTGCCAAGACCCCGGGTCCGTGAGCGACCGGTGGTGCACGCGCGTGCCGATCACCCACCACGGCGTCAGGAACGCCAGCTCGAGTGGCAGCACGATCCAGATGAAATGCGCCAGGCGGACCTCCCGGCGCCGGACGCTCCCGAGCACGGCGAGATGTTGCGCGCTGCCTGCCACCACGGCCGAGTCTTCCCGCTCCCGCAGCCGGATCCGCTGAATCCACAGCGCGGCGATGCAGCTACCGACGACGAGTCCGAGACCGGCCTCAAAGCGATTCGCCGCGTGCCGGAGTGCGGCCGCCGTCACAAGGATTGCCACGCCGGCGACCACACTTTCGATGAGCCGCGCGAAGAGCAGCTCGCGGCGCCCCCGCGCGATCTGTTCAGGCGCATGGCGCGCCACGGCCTCGGCGTCCCCGGTCCGCTGCCACTCGCCCTGCCACCGCTCCCAATCGCCCGGCGCTGTCCGCTCGCTCATCCTTCCTCCTCGGCGAGCAGGGTGCGGAGCGCCCGGCGGGCCCGCGTGAGGCGGACGCCTACATTCGTCTCCGTCGTCTGCTGCAGCTCCGCGATCTCGCGCTGCGACAGTCCCTCGAGACGGAGCATCACCGCCTGGCGCTGGGCCTCCGGGAGCCGCCGGATGGCCTGGAACAGCCGGTCGCGACGCTGCTCGGCGATCAGGCGCTCCTCGGCGAGGGGCGCCGGGTCCGGGAGCTGACCCTCGTCGGGCAGGCCCTCGAACCGGCGCCGGTGCCTGATCGCGAAGGTGATACCGCGGTTGTGCGCCACCCGCAACACGAACGTCCGCTCCGACGACTCGCCGCGAAACCGGGGCAGCGCGCGCCACAGCGCCGTCAGGACCTCCTGCATCAGGTCGTCGCGGTCGGAGGCGTTGTCGACGTAGCCCCATGCCACGCGCTCGAGCACGGCCGCGTGCTCACGCACCACGCGGTCGATGGCGGTGTCGGCAGCTTCGTGCGTGGACTCCGGCATCGCCCTCCGCGGACGGCGGTCGAGGGTCCTCGATCTCTCGATAGTCCCCACGACCGCCCGGTTTCTTACACCGCCCGGCGCGCTGTAAGAAAGCCCGCCCCGGCGGGACTAACCCCGGGTGAAGCTAGCCCTGATCGCGACGGTCGCGCTGCTGGGAGTCTGGGCAACGGCTCTCGGGGCGCAGTCGCGCGATCGACCGCAGCTCCGGGCGAGCCCCCTTCCTTCGGAGCTCGTCCTCGACGGCCGCATGCGTGAGCCGGCCTGGGCCATGGCCGACTCGGCGGTCCTCAGCGAATTCGAGCCCGCGCAAGGCGTCGTGCCGCCCGAGCGCACCGTGGTCAAGGTGCTCGCGAGCGCGGACCTGCTCGTGGTCGGTATCCGCTGCGACGATCCCGCCCCCGACCGGATCACGAGTTTCGCCCGCGCGCGCGATGCCGACCTGTCCACCGAGGACCACGTGCGCCTCGTGCTCGATCCGTTCCTGAACGGGCAATCAGGCTACGTGTTCGCGGTGAACCCGGACGGCGCGCGCTACGACGCGCTCATCACCGAGCTGGCGCAGCGGCTGGGCGGTCGCGAGAACGCGAATTGGGATGCGATCTGGGAAGCGGCCGCCGTCCGGTCGGAGCGCGGCTGGTCGGTCGAGATTCGCATTCCGGTGAAGAGTCTGCTCTACCGGCCCGGCGCCACCACCTGGGGCTTCAACGTGCAGCGCCGCGTCCAGCGCCGGCTCGAGACCCAGCGCTGGGCGTACCCGAGCCGCGACTGGCGCATCACCCAGATGAGTCGCGCCGGTCTGCTCGCCGACCTCCCCCGCTTCAATCTCGATCGCGGCCTGAGCGTGCGTCCCGCGCTCACCATGGCGAGCGGCGTTCCCGCGCCCGCGGCTGGCGCACTCACCACCGTCGCCGGGAGCGTCGACGCGACCCAGCGCATCGGCGCGAACACGCTCGCCTTCCTGACCTTGAACACCGACTTCGCCGAGACGGAGGTCGATCAGCGCCGCACCAACGTCAGCCGCTTCAGTCTCTTCTATCCCGAAAAGCGGTCGTACTTCCTCGAGGGTACCGACATCTTCGACTTCGGGCCCGGCATCGCTCCCGACGTCATGCCGTTCTGGAGCCGGCGGATCGGCTTGTACAACGGGCTCACCGTGCCGCTCCAGGTGGGCACGAAGGAGAGCGGCCGGGTGGGCGAGACGAGCTTCGGCGTGCTCGCCGCACGTACCGGCGCCGTGGCGGGTCTCGTGCCCGCGACCGATATGGGCGTGGTGCGGGTCAAGCGGAACGTGCTCGGCGAATCGTCGGTGGGGTTCATCGCTACCGCGGGCGACCCCACGGGGGCGCCCGGGAGCTGGCTCGCCGGCGTCGACGCCTTGCTCGCGACCTCGCATGTGTTCGGCGACAAGAACGCGCAGCTCGGCCTCTGGGGCCTGACGCTCGACGGACGGAACGTCACCGGATCGAAGACGGCGGCGGGCGTGAGTTTGTTCTACCCGAATGACACGTGGAACAACTTTCTCGGCTACCGCCGGGTGGGCGACGGCTTCCAACCGGCGCTCGGCTTCGTGCCGCGCCCGGGCGTCCAGCAATGGAACCTCGCGCTGAATTACAGCCCGCGCGCCACGGCACCCTGGCTCGCCCGCTGGCTCTCCCGGGCGACGTTCGAGCTTATCGGTGTCCTCGTCACGGACTTGGCCGGCCGCTGGCAAAGCGCGTTCGGACGACTGGCACCGGTCAACCTGAGTCTCGAGAGCGGCGACCGCTTCGCCATCGCCGCCCATCCGGAAGCCGAGCGGTTAAACGCGCCGTTTGCGATCACCCCGGCTGACACGATCCCGATCGGCTCATACACGTTCCTACGCTTTCGGATCGACTATTTGCGCGCATCGAAGCGACGGGTCACCTGGACTGTGTCGTATTGGGGCGGTGGGTTCTACAACGGTCGGCTCGGTCAATTCGTCGGCACGGTGCTGCTCAAACCCTCGCCGCTCTTCATCGTCGAGCTGTCCGGCGAGCGCGACCAGGGCAGAGTCGCGGGGCGCAGCGGGCCCGTCCCCTTCGTGCTCGAGCGCTACGGCACGCGGCTGCGCGTGGCCCTGTCGCCCGACCTCGAGGTCAACAGCTTCACCCAGTACGACAACGCCTCGCGCCAGCTCGGTACCGACGTCAGGATCCGCTGGACCTTCCGGCCCAACGGCGAATTCTTCGTCACGTACACTCACAATATCGACGTGCCGCTTGGCACCCAGACCTGGACGTTCGATTCCAACAGGCTATCGACGAAGATTCAATACGCGCTGCGGTATTGACGGTTCGCGCAACCGCGGTGGCCAGGGGCGCCGCGACAAGCGAGAGCGGTGATGGTCATACTAGCTGTTGATCGGATTGTGGACGGAACGCACGCTCCGCGACGAGCACGGTCAGGAGCAGCAGTCCGCCCCAGGTGTAGTTGGCGCGACGGATGAACCAGAGGAACGGCGGATACAAACCTGGGGTCAACACACCCGAGGTGAGGATACCGGCCACGATGAGGGTTGCGACTCTGAGATGCCGTCCCTGAGTGGCGTGGAGCGTGGGGCGGGCAAGGACGCTGATCCAAGCCGGCCAAGCGAGAGCGTAGTAATACAACCAGGCGATGGGCGAGAGGAGCACCGCGAGAAGCGTGACCAGACCGACCTCGTCGGCAGCGTCACTCGCTCGAGGCGTCCGCCGGAGGGCGATCCCGACCCCGCACAGGCACGCGCCCTGAGCCAGCCACACGGCTGCAGGGGGCCACCCGAAGAAGAACGTGAAGCCGGAGAGCGACTGGCTACTCATTTGCGCGAACATGTGCGTTTGACCGGTGAGCCGCAGCCAGTCCACCACGGCGCGAACTGCGCCGACGGGGCCGTACGACAGCATGGCGCCGACGGTGAGCCCGCCTGCCACCGCGATTCCCGTTGCCACACCCCGCCACCGCCGGCGGTAGGCGAGGTACAAGAGCAGCAGGGCGGGAAATCCCTTGATCGCCGTCGCGAGTCCGATCCACGCTGCAGCGCGAGATTCGCGGCCGGCCTCGAGGTCCGCCGCCGCCGCCACGACCAGCGCGAGCAGGATCGGAGTGACATTCAGGTACTCGAAGTTGCTGTGCAGCGGCTTCCCCACTGCGGCCAACGCGAGCACGACGGGACTCCAACCTGTCGCCCAGCTACGCGCCCGTGCGACGCTCCACCCCAGGCAGGCAACGTTCAACGCGGCCCAGCACGCCTTGGAGAGCGGCAGGCTCCAGCGCGCGACCAAGGCGAAGGGGACAAGCCCGAGGGCCGTGAAGGGCGGCCACCAGATTCCTTTTTCCGGGTTTGCGGTATAGAGCGGGAGCCCGTGGAGCAACCGCTCGGTTTGCCGCAGCTCCTGGGTGAAATCGCCGCCCTTGTGGATGCCGATTGGGATCGCGACGGCAGCGTACAGGACGCACGCGAGGAGGAGCGTCCATCTGGCCTGCGGGTTCAGCGCCGCCACCCGCCCGCTCACGGTCGTTCATAGCGATACAGCGACGGAATCTTCAGGGCCTTGAAAATGAGCCCGGCGTTTTGCCCGTTCACCTTCAGGACTCCCTCCCAGACCTCGTTTCCGGTGGCATCGACCTGCACAATCAGATCCGCGGTGCTGAACGCGATCAGTGTGTTGCCGTTTTGGAAGCGCTGCACAGAACCTAGGAACGGAGTAAAGACCGCAGGTACCCTGCGATACTGCCAGACCATGGTGGCCGTTCTTGTGCTCACGTCCAAACGGTATTCGACCGCACGGCTTTCCGGCGGCGTGTGCCGCAGGCCGTTGTCGTACAGGAGCAGATTCCCGTTATCGAGGACGCGGACGCTATGTTGGGAGCTAAAGCCTCCCAGCGGGTCGTCGACGATCGCGAATTGATTGTTGCGACCTCCCAATCTCCAGATCAGCTCGCCAGTCCGACGGTCGATCTTCGTGATCTCGCCCATGTGCCGAAACGACGCGATGTAGTTGCCGTCGAGGTCGAAATCCAATGAATTCGGGTGATCGAAGTCGAGCGGGGGATTGACTCCAGTGGGCTCGATCCAGTCTGCGAGAACGAAGTGATCCCACGCATTCCAGAAGAACTGCACTTGGCCCGTGGCCGACTGCCGCAGGAGGAGATGGCCTGCGACGAGCGCGTCGGTTGGGCCGCCTCTGGAGCTGAGATCTACACGCCGAAGTTCATAGCCGAACAGATGGGCGGCGTCAACGGAATTGTCCAGCATGGACAACAGGATCTCGTGGTTATCGGTGTAGAAGGGAGGGCTCGCGGCATAGCTCTGGACGACTTCACCGCTCGGCGTGAACTCCACGTAGCGACCGTAGGTCGGCTGCCAGCCTTGGCTCGATCCCAAGAAAATGGTAAAGTCGCCGTTCGGCTGGTGTTTCGTCTCCCCGGCCGGAACGCCCTCCGCAAAGACGCGATACCATCGAATCTGGCCGGACGCATCGAAGGCAACCGCAACAGCCACCGTATCTGTGTCGAACAGCGTGAGCGGGGTAAGGAAGTACCCGTTGCCCGCGGGCCCCGTCACGTCGAGACGCACATCGCGGAGGAGCGGAGGCAGGTCGCCCGTGGTCAGGCGGAGCGTGTCCGAGACGACGCTGATCCCTGAGCCGACAGCCTCGACAAAATGATAGTAGCTGGTGTTTGGCCGTAGGCCCAACGTGGCAATCCTGGCCGAGTCATCCCGCATCCGGTAGTACGGTGTCGCGAGCTGTGGCTCACCGTCGGCCCCATACACTACGCGAGCGGAATCCGCGTGAGTCGGTGTGAACGACACCATGGTGGAAAGCGCATTATAGGGATTCTGCGCCACCGCTGGACTGGAGATCTCCGGCCGCGGTGCACCGGCAGGTTGGTCCGAGCAGCTCGTGCTGAGTCCTACCAGGGGGAGAAGGAATACCGCGTAACGTCTAGGACGCCGCGTCGCGATCAAGCACCCCAGAGCAAGCCGACGCAAGGGGAGTCGAGCTATTGTGGATCCCGCTACGGCTGGCCGAGGACCCGTACAGGCACCGCGCTGCCGCTTGTCGAGCCGTTTCCGAGTTCGCCGTCCGAGTTACTGCCCCAACAGTACACCGTGCCGCCGGTGGTGCGGCCGCAGGTGTGAGTGCCTCCAGCGCTCACCGCTCCGAAAACGAGGCCGCCCGAGACTGGTGCGGGGACGAGACTGGGACCGCCGAACGTGCCCGTACCGAGCTGGCCGCTGAAGTTGGCTCCCCAGCAGTACGCGGCGCCGGCGGTCGTGACCCCGCAGGTGTATGCGCCCCCGGCGCTCACTGCCTGGAGAGTGAGCCCGCCTCCGACAGCGAGGGGCGCCCGACTGTCAACCGTCGAGCCGTCGCCGAGCTCGCCAGAGTCATTCGCCCCCCAGCAGTACGCGGCGCCGCCGGTCGCGAGCCCGCAAGTGTGAACGAGCCCTGCGCTCACCGTCGTGAAGGTGAGCCCGCCCGCCACGAGCACGGGGCTCGTCCGGTTCGTGGCCGTGCCATCGCCGAGCTGCGCGCTCCGGTTGGCCCCCCAGCAGTACACGGCGCCGCTGCTCGTGAGCCCGCACGCGTGAGAATCCCCCGTGCTGACCGTGCCGTTGCCGAGCTCGCCCACGCCGTTATAACCCCAGCAGTACGCGGCGCCGCTGGCCGTCAGCCCGCACGTGAAACCATCGCCGGCACTCACCGCTCCGAACATGAGCCCGCCTGCGACGGGCACGGGCGTCCCGCTGCTGGTTGTCGAACCGTTGCCGAGCTGGCCCTGGACGTTGTCTCCCCAACAGTACGCGGCGCCGCCGGTCGTGAGCCCGCACGTATGCGAGGTGCGTGCGCTCACGGCCGCGAAGGTGAGCCCGCCCGCCACGGCTACAGCCGTTGTGCTACAGGGGACACCGCTACCGTAGTAGTCAGTCTCACACTGAGAGGCTGCGGACCCGCCGAGCTGGCCGCTGCTGTTACTGCCCCAGCAGAACGCGGCGCCGCTGGTCGTCACGCCGCAGGTGTGAACGCCTCCAGCGCTGAGCTGCGCGAGCGTGAGACTAACCGCCGACACCGCTGCCGTGCCGCTCTTCGTCTCACTCGTCGCGGTGATCGTCGCCTGACCCTGAGCCACGCCCGTGACCAGCCCCGTGGAGCTCACCGTGGCCACGGCTGTATTGTCGCTCGCCCAGGTGACGACGCGTCCGTTGAGCACGTTCCCGTTTGCGTCCTTGGGCGTCGCGCCCAACGACAGCGTCTGGCCGAGGAGCACCGTCGGCGTGGCCGGCGTCACCGTTACGGATGCGACCGGCATCCGGATCACAGTAATCGCCGCCGTGCCGCTCTTCGTCTCACTCCTCGCGGTGATCGTCGCCTCACCCTGAGCCACCCCCGTGACCAGCCCCGTGGAGCTTACCGTGGCCACGGCCGGGTCGTCGCTCGCCCAGGTGACGACGCGCCCTGTAAGCACGTTCCCGTTCGCATCCTTGAGCGTCGCCGTCAGCTGCACCGTCTGTCCGAGGCCCAGGTTCGCCGGCGCCGGCGTCACCGTCACCGATGCCACAGTCACCACGACGGTGAGCGCCGCCGTTCCGCTCCGCCCCTCACTCGTCGCCGTGATGGTCGCCTGGCCCTCAGCCACCCCCGTGACCAGTCCCGTTGTGTTGACCGTAGCCACCGCCGTGTTGCTGCTCGCCCAGGTGACGCTGCGCCCAGCGAGAAACGCCCCGTTGGCATCCCTGGGTGTCGCCGTCAGCTGCGCGGTCGCCCCCACCCCCACAGTCAAGGTCTGCGGCGCCACGGCTAGCGAGGCTACCGGTGCGTGCGGCCCCTCATTATGGCAGGTGGCGAGCAGCAGGACCGCTGCGGCGGCGAGCAGACGTCTGAACGTTTGCGCCATTCGGGGTTCAACGCATCTGAGTTGCGGTTCAAGATGCCCCCCTGACCTCAATCCGCAAGGGCGAGCGTTCACCCGGTATGACAACAGCTCGCGCCAGCTCGGCACCGACATCCGGATCCGCTGGAGCTTCCGGTCGAGCGGCGATTTCTTCCTCACGTACAATCACAATATCGACGTGCCGCTTGGCAGCCGGCCCTGGACGTTCGATTCCAACCGACTCTCGACGAAGCTGCAGTACGCCCTTCGGTACTGACGCGGAGTAGCGCGGGCCCTTGCCGCCCGCTCCCGAATCGGCGCATAATATGCCCCTCCCATGGCAACCACCACTGACACATTCCTCGGCAAGCTCAACGGCCCGTGGCACAAGCGGACGCTGCAGGTGTTCCTGATCATCGTCCTCGCCCACTGGGCCGAGCATCTGGTGCAAGCATATCAGGTGTATGTGTTGGGGTGGCCGCTGCACCA
>WNGI01017923.1_pt1 | contig 12536 bp, 6 predicted proteins | sample 5400621 | NCBI WGS metagenome assembly WNGI01 (sample SAMN13153374, study PRJNA577476) | soil metagenome | isolation source: 20 cm soil or saprolite under Garry oak tree replicate 1 | place: USA:California | collected 2016-06-15 | reverse complement strand
CGAAGGCGTCCTCGTCGATCCCGGCGATCCGCACCTCGCGCGTCAGAACCCCGCCGACTACGTGGCCGGTCTCGAGACGTCGGTACGTGGCGCACTGGTCGAGGCCGACGGACAGAAGGGGTTCTCCCGGGACAACGTGATCGGCGTCGGCGTCGAGACCACCGGCTCGACGCCGCTTCCCGTGGACGCCGAGAATCAGCCACTTGCTCTGCACCCGCGCTGGCGCCGCGAGCTCGCCGCCCACGCGTGGCTCTGGAAGGACCACACCGCCGCCGCGGAAGCGGCCCGGATCACGGAGACCGCCCGGCGCTGCGCGCCGCAATACCTGGCGCCCATCGGCGGGACGTATTCGTCGGAATGGTTCTGGTCCAAGATCTGGCACTGCAAGAACGTGGCGCCCGACGTGTTCGCGGCCGCCGCGAGTTGGGTGGAGCTGGCCGATTTCATTCCAGCGGTGCTGGCGGGCGTGACTGCACCCACCGACATCGTGCGCGGCGTGTGCGCGGCCGGCCACAAGGCGTTGTACTCGGCAGCGTGGGGCGGCCTGCCGTCGCGCGACTTCCTCGACGGGCTCGATCCCGCGCTGGGAGAACTGCGCGATCGCTTGTACGCGGAGGCGCACGCCGCGGACCGGCCGGCGGGGCGGCTGGCTCCCGGGTGGGCGAAGACGTTCGGCCTGAAGGCGGGCATCCCGATCGCGATGGGGGCGTTCGACGCGCACTACGGCGCCGTGGGGGCGGGAATCAAGGTCGGGACGTTCGTCAAGATCATCGGTACGTCCACCTGCGACATCGCCATCGCCGACGCGCGGCAACCCATCGCCGACATTCCCGGTATCTGCGGCATCGTGCCGGGCTCCGTGATGCCGGGCTACTATGGCATCGAAGCGGGGCAGTCCGCGGTAGGTGACTTGCTGCGCTGGTGGGTCGAGGTGGTATGCCAGGGGCGGGAGTCCCTGCACGCGGAGCTGTCGCGCGAGGCGGCGGGCCTGCGGGCCGGCGCATCCGGCCTTCTGGCCCTCGACTGGAACAACGGCAACCGCACCATCCTCGTCGATCCGCGCCTCACCGGTCTGATCGTCGGGCAGACGCTGCACACCACCCGGGCGGAGATCTACCGCGCGCTCGTCGAGGCGACCGCGTTCGGCGCGCGCGCCATCATCGCCCGCGTGCAGCAATACGACGTGCCGATCGAGCGCGTCGTGTGCTGCGGCGGCATCGCGGAGAAAAACGATCTGTTCATGCAGATCTATGCGGACGTCATCGGCATGCCGATGTTCACGGCCGGCTCGCCCCAGACCCCGGCCTTGGGCGCCGGCGTCGCGGCGGCCGTGGCCGCGGGCGGTGCGGCCGGGGGCTATGACCGCTTCGAAGCGGCGCAGGAACGCATGACGAAGCTCGGGACTCGTGTCTTTCAGCCGGATCCCGCGGCTCATGCTGTCTACGACCAGCTGTTCGCCCTGTATGGCGAGTTGCACGACACGTTCGGCGCGGTCGCCGGCGCCCGCGCTGATCTCGGCACGCTGATGAAACGGCTGCTGGCGATCCGCGAGCGGGTCGCGTCATGAGCCGGGTCTCGGCCGCGCTGCGCAGACGCGTGCATCGGGCCAACCAGGCCTTGGTCGAGAGCGGCCTGGTGATCGAGACCTTCGGCAATGTGTCCGCGGTGGACCGCGCGGCCGGGCTGCTCCTGATCAAGCCGAGCGGCGTCCCGTACGAGGAGCTGACGCCGGCGCACATGGTGGCGGTGGCGCTCGACACGGGCCGCGTGCTCGGGGGCGATCTGCGACCCTCGTCGGACACGCCGACCCACCTCGAGTTGTATCGGACCTTTTCCTGCGGCGGGATCGCTCATTCGCACTCGCCCTACGCCACGGCATTCGCACAGGGACCCACGCCGACTACTTTCGCGGCGACGTCCCCGTGACGCGACCGCTGACCAAAGAGGAGATCGACGGCGAGTACGAGCGCCGCACCGGGCTCGTCATCGTCGAGCTGTTTCGCAAGGGCGGGCTGTCCGCGGACGACGTCCCCGGCGTCCTGGTCGCGAACCACGGCCCGTTCACCTGGGGGGCCGACGCTCTGGCTGCAGTGGAGCACGCCCGGGTGCTCGAGCATCTCGCCCGGATGGCCGCGCTGACCCTCGGCATCGATGCCGGCGCTGCCGGGCCCTCCTCAGATCTGTTGGAGAAGCACTTTCGCCGCAAACACGGGAAGGATGCGTACTACGGGCAATGAGCACCATTGACTGGCTGATCGTGGCCGCCTATTTCGCCGGCATCGCGGCCCTGACGTTGTGGGTCATGAAGCGACGCCGCGACACGACCGACGACTACTTTCTCGCCGGCCGGCACCTCGGCTGGTTCATCGTGGGCGCGTCGATCTTCGCGTCCAATATCGGCTCGGAGCACGTCGTCGGCCTCGCCGGCGCCGGCGCCACGAGCGGCGTGGCGTTGGCGCACTACGAGCTGCACGCCTGGTGCCTGCTCGTGCTGGGATGGGTGATGGTCCCGTTCTACGCGCGTACGATGGTGTTCACGATGCCGGAGTTCCTCGAGCGCCGCTTCTCACCCACCAGCCGCACCGTCCTCTCGCTCATCACGCTCGTCGCCCACGTCGTCACCAAGTTCGCAGTCGGAATCTTCGCCGGCGGCGTGGTCTTCGGCGTGCTGCTGCCGGAGCTGCATCTCGACATCGCGGGGTTCAGCTTCAACAGTTTCTGGATCGGGTCGGTCCTGGTCGTGCTGATGACGGGGCTGTACACGGTGCTCGGCGGCATGCGCGCGGTGGCGTACACGGATGCACTCCAGACGGTGATTCTGGTGGGCGGCTCCGGCCTGCTGACACTGTTCGGGCTCAAAGCCCTCGGAGGCTGGCACGAGCTGCGCCGCGTGCTCGATCCCGACCTGTTCAATCTGTGGAAGCCGCTCGTGCCGCACGGCATGGTCGGAACCTGGGCGCCGGTCAAAGAGGCGACGCGGATCGCCTGGTACTTCAACGGCAACTACCCCTGGCTCGGCATGCTCTTCTGCGCGCCGATCATCGGGCTGTGGTACTGGACCACCGATCAATACATCGTGCAGCGCGCGCTCGGCGCGCGCAACGAGCGCGAAGCCCGCCGCGGATCGATTTTCGCGGCGTTCCTGAAGCTGCTCCCGGTATTCATTTTCATCATCCCGGGCCTCATCGCCCTGGCCCTCGCGAAGACTGGCCGGGCGCCGGGCCTCGCCGCGATGGTCGGTCCCGACGGCCGGGCGATTCCCGACGTCGCGCAGGCAGCGTTCCCGCTGATGGTGGTGAAGGTCATGCCGGCCGGCATTCGCGGCCTGGTGGTCGCGGGCCTGCTCGCGGCCCTGATGAGCTCGACGGCCGGCGCCTTCAACGCCTCATCCGCCCTGTTCACGATCGACTTCTATCAACGCTTGCGCCCACAATCGAGCCAGCACCACCTCGTGTGGGTGGGCCGGATCGCCACGGGCGTGATGGTGCTGATCAGCCTGCTATGGATTCCCGTAATTCAAGGGTCCAAGGGACTGTACGACTATCTGCAAGGTGTGCAGGGGTACCTGGCGCCGCCGATCTTTGCGGTCTTTTTTCTCGGCGTGTCGTTCAAGCGCCTCAACGCCAAAGGCTGCCTCGCGGCGTTGATCGTCGGGTTCCTGCTCGGCGCATTCCGGCTCATGGTCGATACGCCCGTGAGCCTCAGGATGGCGGGGTTCGCCGGCGGCTACGCGCCGGGCTCGTTCCTGTGGATCGTCAACAACGTCTACTTTCAGTACTACAGCCTGTTCATTTTCGTCGTCTCGTGTCTGGCCATGATCGTCGTGAGCGTGTTGACGGCGCCACCCGACGCGGCGAAGGTCGCGAACCTGACGTTCGCCACGGTGACGGCGGAAAACCGCGCGACCTCGCGCGCCAGCTGGACGCGCTGGGACGTGATCAACTCGGCCGTGGTGCTGTTCCTGATCCTCCTCGCCTACCTGTACTTCCGGGGGTGATCTGGCCGTCGGCCGACGCGGGCGTGCCGTTGCGGTCGGGCGGCTCCACACCTAACAGGTGCCGCACGAAGAAGTCGCTGCGCTTGCGGATCCCGTAGGCGCCGCCCGGACCATGGTCGGCCCCGGGAACCATGAGGAAGTCGAAGTCCTTCTTCGCCCGGATCAGCGCATTCACCACCTGCAACGTCGACGACGGGTCGACGTTGCTGTCCATCTCCGGGACGACCAAGAGCAGGTGGCCCTTGAGCCGGTAGGCGTTGTCCACGTTGGACGACGCGGCGTATTGCGGACCGATGGGCCAGCTCATCCACAACTCGTTCCACCAGATCTTGTCCATGCGGTTGTCGTGGGAGCCCGACGACGACACCGCCACCTTGTAGAACTCCGGATGGAAGAGCAGGGCCCCCAAAGCGTTCTGCCCGCCGGCGGAATTCCCGAAAATGCCCACGTTGCTGATGTCGTACCAGGAATACTTGGCGGCCACGGCCTGGTGCCAGCGGATGCGGTCGGGGAACCCGGCGTCGGCCAGGTTCTTCCAGGCGACGTCCTGGAATGCTTTGGAGCGGTTCGACGTCCCCATGCCGTCGATCTGCACGACGACGAACCCCAGCTCGGCGAGCGCCTGCATCTCCACCTGGGGACCGAACGTTTTGGGCACGAACGAGCCGTGCGGCCCGGCGTAGATGCGTTCGATCACCGGATAATGGCGCGTCGAGTCGAACGTCGTGGGCCGCACGATGATGCCCCAGATGTCGGTGACGCCGTCGCGCCCCTTGGCCACGAACACCTCGGGGTAGCGCCAGCCGGTGGCCCTAAGGGCTGCGTCGTCGGCCCGCTCCAGCGGCATCACGAGCGAGCGGTCGGCCGTGCGGTGCAGCTCGGCGACGGTCGGCAGGTCGACGCGCGACCAGCGGTCCACGTAGTACTTCCGGTCCGGGGAGAAGCTGACGGTGTGGGTGCCGCTGGCCTCGCCGTACGCGACGAGCCCCGTACCGTCGAACGCGATGCGATAGTAGTGGACGAAGTAGGGGTCCTCTCCCGGCGTCATGCCGCTGGCGCTGAACCAGATCTGGCGGTTGACCGCGTCCACCGTGTCGACCGAGCGGACGACCCATTCACCTTTCGTGATCTGATTCTTCACCTTCCCCGTGAGACCGTCGTATAGGTACAGATGGTTCCAGCCGTCGCGCTCCGACATCCAGACGATCTCGGCGCCATCGTTCACGTCGATGCGGAATTTCTTGCCGCCGCCGCGCGCATCCGTGTAGTAGAAGAAGGTCTTCGGCTCCTCTGAAATGACGGCCCGCGTGGTCCCCGTGCCCGCGTCGATCTCGATGACGCGGTAGACCTGATGTCCCCGCTGGTTGTACTCGAACGTGAGCCGCCGGTTGTCCTGTCGCCACACGAGCGGCGAGAGCGCATAGGCGTTGGGGAAGAGCGAGTCGTTCACTCCAGTTTCGCGCCGCTCGGCCACATCGAAGATCACCGGTTGCTCCTTGTCGAGCACGTCGCCCGGCTTGGCGTAGAGCTGCGCGGAGTACTCCGGCTGCAGCTGGTCTTCGGGCGACGACTGGATGTGGTGGATCTCACGCTGGTAACCGGGAATCACGCGGTACACCGCGAGCCGCTTGGAGTCCGGCGACCAGACCATGGAAGCGCGCGTGTAGCGGTTGCCTTCGCTGCCGTCGGTGCTCAAGACCTGCGTCTCGTCGGACCCCACGCGACGCACGGCGACGTTGTAGTTCCGGATGGAGGCCTCGAGCCGGCCGTCAGGCGAGCGGAGCGGCGGCATCCCTTCGATGCGCCACAACTGGCCCGGACCCGCCGACCAGGGGACCGCGTCCCGCGGGTCCTGCCGCGGCGGCACGGGACCGTCGTTCTTGCATGTGTAATTCGCGAGACTGCAGCGCCAGGTAGAGTCGCGCTGCACGAACGTGATCCCACGCTCGTTGTCGACGAAGGTGAAACGATTGAAGGGTAGGGTTGCGCCTCCCAGTGCCCGAGCCAGGCGCGCGTGATCGAACGCGGCGACCCGTTGGCGTTTGACGGGATCGACCACCACGAACCGCTTGCCTTGGGCGTCGGACGTCCGATACCAGAATCTCCCGCTCTCCCCGATCCAGTTCGGCTCCTCGGCCACGCCTACGACGAGACTTGCGGCGTGGGCGACGAAGCTGTCGGCGCGCGCGTAGTCTGCCGGCGTCCCCTGAGCATGCAGCGACGTGATGAACAATGCGGTGAGATAGGACGCGCAGCGCAGGGGCTTCATGTGTTCGTCTCCGAGGGGAAGGGAACGGACGGCGGTCACCGCACGATCCGCGCCGATCCCAGCGCGGTCCAATCATCCACGGGAAACTTCGCCGCCCTGTCGCGCTGATACATCAGCGACGCAGCGGCCGCACCACAACATGGGCCGGCCGGAAGACACGGGCGGGCGACGCCGGCGAGTGGCCGCCGCGAGCACGCCCGTGGCCCGAAACGAGTTACCCGAAACGGCTCTGCGACCGGAAACCGCACGCGCGGGGGGCATGCGGTTTGCAATCTGATATATCAGTCGAGCGACCCGCATCGCCGAGGTAGTGCCGTCATGTGTGCGTCGGTCGGTTCGTTATCTGGTTGGATCCTGCCGCAATCTCCCATCCCACGCTGGGCTTCTCTTCGTGTCCCTGCCGGAGGCGTCCGATGAAACGTCTCGCCGTGTTGGCGCTGTTCGCGTTGTTACCCCTGACCACGGTCCATGCCCAGGATGTCGGCAGTGTCGCCGGCGTGGTCCGGGACAAAGCCACGGGCGTGCCGCTCGATGGCGCGGAGGTGAGCATTGTGGCGGCGCCCGGCGCGGCGCACCGCGCGGGAGTGACGGGCCGCGACGGCCGATTCACGATCATCGGCGTCCCCGTGGGGGAGGTCACCGTGCAGGCGCGCCATATCGGCCACGCCTCGCTGCTCCAGACGGTCACGATCGCGGCGGGCGACACCGCCACAGCGGACTTCGTGCTGCAGCCGCAGGCCGTTGAGCTCGAGGGCGTCGTCGTCGTCGGCTACGGTACGCAACGCCGCGAGGACGTCACCGGAGCGGTCGCCAGCGTGAGCGCCGATGAGTTCGTTGCAGCGCCGGCAAGAGACGCCGCGTCCCTCATCGAAGGCAAGATCCCCGGGCTGGCGGTGACCACAGCGAACGGCGATCCGCGAGCGGGCACCGAGATCAGCCTGCGCGGCACCGGGACGTTGCGGGGTCCGCGTAGCCCCTTGGTGCTCATCGATGGCGTGCCGGGCAACCTCGCGACGGTCGCGCCGCAGGACATCGCCTCGATCGACGTGCTCAAGGACGGCTCGGCGGCCGCGGTCTACGGATCGCGGGCCTCGAACGGCGTGATCCTGATTTCGACCAAGCGCGGCGCCGGCGGTCCACCGCGCATTCGCTATGAGAGCTACGCGAACATGCAGACGTTGTACCGCTCGCCCGGATTCCTCACGGCGGCCGACTACCGCAGCCTCATCGCCAAGGGCTATGGGTTCACCGACTTCGGCTACACCACAAACTGGCAGTCCCAGGTGCTGCGCCAGCCGGCCGGCGAAAACCAGAACGTGACCATCACCGGCGGCGGCGGCGTGACCAATTACACCGCTGCCCTCAATGTCCAAAACGACCAGGGCATCTTCCTGCGCTCGAACAACCGCGACGTGACCGCCCGCATGCACGTCGACCACGCGATGTACGACGGGCGCTTGAGGGCGGACCTGAACATGCTCACGAGCGTCACCAACTCGTTCTTCGGGCCCGACTACCGCTATACCTGGCGCCAAACGCTGATCCGCAACCCGACGGACCGCGTGGTGAACGACACGGGCGCGTGGCAGGAACGCAGCGGCTACTTCTACGTCAATCCGGTCGGCCTGATCGACGAAGACAACGGTGCCGAGGAAGACCGCAACCTCCGGCTCCACGGCACGCTCACGCTGCGGCCGATCGCCAACCTGCAGTTCTCGCTGCTGGGCGGCACGGAGCGCGGCTCAGTCGAGCAAGGCGATGCCACGACGTTCCGCCACATCAATACGACGCAAGGCGGCCAGAACGGCACCGCCTACCGTAACAGCGCCTCAAATGCGTCGCGCATCCTGGAGCTGACGGGCACCTATGCCGGCAACAGAGGGAGCCACGCCGTCACGCTGCTCGGCGGCTACAGCTATCAGGATTTCGAGAACGACGGTTTCTGGTTCAGCACCTACAACTTTCCGACCGACATCTTCGGCTTCAACCGCCTGCGTTACGAGGGGAACTCGCGCTTCGGCGCCAACCACAAATGGGGGGTGTTCCCGGCGCTGTCGGCCGGCTGGCGGCTGAACCAAGAGGGCTTCCTGCAGCGACTGCCCTGGGTGTCCGATCTCAAGCTGCGCGTGGGCTACGGCGTGACCGGTATCGCGCCGAACAGCTCCTATCTGTCGCTCACGAGTTACACCTACGGCGGCCGCTTCCCGTATAACGGCGTCTGGGTGCAGGGGCTGTCGCCGTCGCGCAACCCCAATCCCGACCTGCGTTGGGAGCGTAAGGACGAGATCAACGCGGGGCTCGACTTTTCCTTGTTCCAGTATCGCGTGGCTGGCAGCCTCGACGTGTATCAGCGGGACACCAAGGACATGCTCTTCAATTACTCCGTCCCCGTCCCGCCGTACCTGTTCGGCACCATTCTCGCCAACGTCGGCCACATGCGGAACAAGGGGATCGAGGCGCAGGTGACCTACGACGCGATCCGCACGCCGACGCTGCGCTGGACCACGAGCGCCAACTGGTCCACGAACGCCAATCGCCTGGTCAGTCTGTCCAACGACGTGTTCCGCACCGGCGACTACTTCTACGCCGGCTACACCGGGGAGCCGATCCAGCTTTCCACCCACCGCATCGACGTCGGCGGGCCGATCGGCAATTTCTACGGCTTCCAGTCGGTGGGCATCGACTCGACGGGGGAGTGGATCGTACGGGATCGCAACGGCAATAACATCCCCATCAGCCAGGCATCACTCGACGACCGCCGCGTGCTGGGCAACGGCATCCCCAAGCAGTATCTCGCGTGGAACAACTACGTGCGGTGGAAACGCTTCGACGTGAGCGTCAACATGCGCGGAGCGTTCGGATTCCAGATCCTCAACTTCCAGCGGATGTTCTACGAGAATCCGACCATCCTGCAGTACAACATGCTCAAGTCGGCATTCGATCCGGTGTACGGCAAGCGGACCGTGGACTACCCGCTGGCGTACGTGAGCTACTACATCGAGAACGGCGATTACTGGAAGATCGACAACGTCGCCGTGGGTTACTCACTCGGCGCGCTGCACTTCCTGTCGAGCGCGGTCACGGACGCACGAGTCTATATCACCGGCCGCAATCTGCTGACGATCACGGGCTACCGCGGCCTCGACCCCGAGGTCAGCCTGCTGGGGGATGACGGCTTGTCGCCCGGCAACGACCAACGCGACAAATACCCGACGACCCGCGTCTTCAGCGCGGGCATCAGCCTGTCGTTCTAGACGATCGAGAGGAGCCTACGCTCATGCGAATCCCATTCTGTCGCGCGTTGCCGCTGACCGCCCTGCTGCTGTCCGGCCTCGTCGCGTGCACCGACCTTACCGAGATCCCGCCGGGAGAGGTGACGGAGAATAACATCAAACCGTCGATCGGCTCTCTGCTCGCGCCAGCGTATACGCCCCTGCGGGCGCTGTGGATGGGCTGGTACGGCAATCTCGACTTTCAGGAAGAGACGGCCGACGGGTTCCTTACGCCGGTGCGGCCCAACGGCTGGTACGACGGCGGCACCTACATCAAGCTGCACAAGCACCAGTGGGACGCCGCGCAGGGGCAACCGGCGTCGCTCTGGGGAAACGCGTTCCGCGGCATCAACAACATCAACCGGATCATGTATCAGATCGACTCGGGAGCGGTGCCCGTCGCGGACTCGCTCAAACCCGGCCTCTTGGCGGAGCTGCAGGCGCTGCGCGCATATGACTACGCGCTGCTGCTGGACGCGTTCGGGAACGTTCCCATCGTCACCGATTTCACCGCCAAGGGCCTGCCGCAGCAGAGTACGCGCCAGCAGGTCTACGACTTCGTCGTCGCCCAGCTGACCGCCGCGCTGCCGAGCCTGTCGCCCGTAAAAGGGGGCGCGATGTACGGCCGCATGAACCGCTGGGCGGCCGAGGGGATTCTGGCGCGCGTATATCTCAACGCCGAGGTCTATACGGGCACGCCGCAGTACGCCCAGGTCATCCCGCTCGCGCAGGCCATCAGGGATTCCGGCGGCTACCAGCTGGAAGCGAAGTACCGGGCGAGCTTCGCGCGAACCAACGACAAGTCCGTCGAGATCATCTGGGGCGTGCCCTACGACGCCGTGAACGGCAACGAGAGCAGCTTCCACATGAAGACGCTCAAGCCCGACCTGCGCTACGTCTACGGCCTCCAGGCAGGGCCGTGGGGCGGCAGCTCCTCCAGCCCGCAATTCATGGACACCTACGATTCCACCGACACACGCCGGACGGACAGTTGGCTCATCGGGCCGCACTTCACCTCCGATGGGAAATTCGGATACAACTTCGTCGAGTACGTGCCGCGCATCGACTCGACCGCGTTCAATAATGGCTATCCGGTCTGGAAGTACGAGGTCTACACTGGCGAGACCGGCTCGTCCGATGTCGATTATCCGATTCTCCGGCTGGCGGAAGTGTACATGATGCAGGCCGAGGCACTGCTGCGGACCGGTCAGCCGGATGCGGCGGCGGCCCTCGTCACCCAGGTGCGGCAGCGCGCCTTCGCGACCACCGATCCGACCAAGGCAACGGTCACGGGTGCGCAGCTCGTGCAGGGCTGGTACGACACCGACGGGGTCGTCAAGACGGGGCCGGGCGGGACGCCCGTGGTGAACGGCGGTGCGGACGTCGTCAACGGGCGCTTCCTCGACGAGCTGGGCTGGGAGTTCGCCGCCGAGGGGCACCGCCGCCAGGATCTCATCCGGTTCGGTGTCTTCACCACCAAGACCTGGTTCAACCACGTACCCAACGGGAGCTACCGCACGCTGTTCGCGATCCCCGAAGGAGCGATGACCACGAACCCCAATCTCCACCAGAACCCCGGGTACTGACGCTGCGCGCTTGGCGGAGAACCGCGTTGGCCGCGGCGGTGGGGGCGGGGCTCGTGGCGTGTGGATCGCGGACCGCCCACCCGCCGGGGGGAACGACGCCTGCCGGTCAGGACGCGTCGCCCTCCGGCAACGGGACCGGTGCAGTGCAGTCGGTCCAGGGCGAAGACGCTCAGGGTGCCCGTGACATCGAGGAGCTGTTGGAAGGACGCGTGGCCGGATTGCAGGTGATCCGGCAACCCAATGGCGACGTCGCGCTGCGCATCCGCGGCACCAGCTCGCTGATGGAACAAGGCGACCCGCTGGTGATCATCGACGGGTTGACGGTGACGCCGGGCAATCTCACGCGCGCCTTGCGGAATCTGAAACCGCACGACATCGCGAACATTCAGGTCTTGAAAGACGTGAGCTCCACGTCCGTGTACGGGACCGCGGGAGCGCACGGTGTGATTCTCATTACGACGAAGCACGAACAGTGACTCGGCGCCGCGAGGACGGTCGCATGCGATCTGCCCTGTTCCTGACCGTCCTGCTGCCGCTGTCGTTGTTCGCACAACAGCGCGGTGATTCGACCCGGCCCCCCCAGAACCCGTTCCGCTTCGAGTACATGGGCCCGCCGAGCGCCGGGCGCATCGCCGCGGTGGCGGGCGTGCCGGGCGATCCGTCGACGTATTACGCCGGCGCGGCCTCGGGCGGCGTCTGGAAGACCACCGATAGCGGCCAGACGTTCGCGCCGATCTTCGACCATGAGCCGGTGCAGGCGATCGGCGCCCTCGCCGTGGCGCCGTCCGATGCGAAGATCGTCTGGGCCGGCACCGGCGAAGCCTGGGCGATCCGCGACGCCGACATCATGGGCGACGGCGTCTACAAGTCGACCGACGGCGGCGCCACGTGGACGCACATGGGGCTCGACGAGACCGGCCGCATCGGGCGGATCCTCATTCATCCCACCAATCCCGACATCGTGTTCGTCTGTGCGCTGGGCCGCACCACGGGCCCGCAGCAAGAGCGCGGAGTTTACCGGACGACCGACGGCGGCACGACGTGGCAGCGCGTGCTGTTCGTCAACCCGAACACCGGCTGCTCCGGTCTCGCGATGGACGCGCACGACCCCAACGTGTTGTTCGCCGGCACGTGGCAGGTCGTGATGCACACCTGGGCCATGTTCAGCGGCGGGCCGGGGAGCGGCGTGTACGTCTCCCGGGACGGCGGCACGAAGTGGACGCGTCTGAGCGGCGGCCTGCCCACGCCGCCGGTGGGCAAGATCGACGTCGCCGTCGCGCCGTCCGACTCCAAGCGCGTGTACGCGTTGATCCAGACGGCGAACCAGGGCGCCTTGTGGCGCTCCGATGACGGCGGGACCTCATGGAAAGTGGTGAGCTGGGACCGCCGCCTGATCGGGCGCGCCGGCTATT